>Ga0210059_1002903_pt1 | contig 27141 bp, 12 predicted proteins | sample Ectturendosymbi2_FD_188042 | JGI IMG/M metagenome (GOLD analysis project Ga0210059, IMG submission 188042) | Ecteinascidia turbinata endosymbiont from Florida, USA - Sample 2 (SPAdes) (version 2) | ecosystem: Host-associated > Tunicates > Ascidians > Unclassified | place: Key West, Florida... | reverse complement strand
CGTTGTTAAAATGTAGTGCAAACGTTGTGAAAACAATGTTAAAATATTTGATCGTTTCAGAAACTTTTTAAAAAAAGTTTAAAAACATTTTATGATACTTAGGATTCATTTTAATTCTCTTCTCCACTCTCTGTCAATTCAACAGATCTAGCTTAACAATTGCTGCAACCAGTATAGGCCTCCTCCTTGTCCGTCAATACGCCAACAAAGGCCTAAAGAAAAGCATGAGACTGACAACTACGACCAAGGTTACGGAGTCGGTGTTGGAGTCGGAGCTGCAAGGAGTCGGAGGCTTTTGGTTGGAGTCGGAGTCGGATTCTTAACAACACTAGGATTAGGCAGAATAGTAGCTGTATAAAGATTAGTAGGGTAAAGCCTCAGTTGAGAGCCAAAATTTGTCCTTCACTTGGAATGCCATACTTGCAACAATCTCAGTCGCACTTCAATTTGTCTTTGACTCGAAAAGCTATGCTTGCAACAGTCTCAGTCACACGATCTCCGTGCTTGCATTGAGCTTTGACTCACATGCAGCAGAGTACTATGATATTTTTGTGACAAATAATAGGCATTAGCAGGTGTTCTTACTTTGTATTGGCAAAACGTTCAAGACTTATGTTTCTTGTTGGTTTTGGAGAGCATTCAATAAAATTGGTCGTATACGTTCAAGGAATTAAAATAACCAGCACTGTGAAATCATTCTCACATTTCCAAGGCGTCTGCTTTTTCATTTGGGTTTTGATAACTTTTCCTAATGAAAACAATTCAGTGCGTTCCTAACAGATAACTTTACCTTCGCTTCTTTAAACTCAACAGACCAGACACACTTCAGGGTCACCATTGCGCAGTAAATCATTTCGAAACGAGCGAATCGAACTCCTTATGTTATATCGTCAATGCATTTGTCAGTGTTCATATGCACAGTGCTTCTACTTATAGGTTATGTAAATGTTTGAAACACTTAAAGATCTGAAGGTACTGTAATCGTGCCCTCAACCAGAAAATGGTAACTAGGCAATTCCCCCTCCCCGACATTTTCAAAAATATGATTAGTTGTTAGGTGCAAGTATAACAAGTTACAATCATTTTGCCCCCTCCCCAGAAAATATCAGCTACTTGCGGCCCTAGCTGTAATCATGCTTTTGATCATATTACACAAGAAAACCAGCTGATAAAATGACAATGATAATTAGATCCACGCCTTTGCTTAAAGCAAGAAGCTCTTCACAGATAACTGGGTGCATTTCACTTGAAGTATTGCTGATCTGACCCTTTGTGTTCCATAAAAAAGTAACGTTAATGAAGTGATCTTGTGAACTCCATGAGCACATTTCCTATTGCAGTAACGACAGCGTTGACTTTTTTACGATGTGATTTAACGATGAGTTGAAGGTTCAAAGTTTGGTAAAAATATCACTCGCACACAAAGGTTCGACATGGCAGCTATCTTGCCCAACTTACCAATCCCAGAGAAGCTTTTGAATGTTTCATAGAACTTCAACCAAATACTGCTAAAACGTTTGTTTAAACTTGTCTGTTACCAATTCTGTCAAATTTGGCTTTGTTTGATATGGTGGTTTGTTGTTGACGCTTGATAACTACAAAGGTCTTGTAGCGCCAGGACTGAGTTTGTACAATTTCTGGGTTCATTTTCACTCGGTTTGTTTTGTTTTCTGGTTGTGTTCCCTGAAGCTCTTCCGTACATCGTGCGGCTGGTAAGAAGGCTACAGTTCCAATTTACAAGGTCTTTGTAAGACCCGGCCGAGAGTCGATCTCTGGACCTACCAACACCGAAGCAGACGCACTTACCACTAAACCACAGGTCAAATTTGGCTACTTTTTTCGCTGATTTCCAAATGCAAAAGGCAATGTTTGGCCTTGCGCCTAGAGTCACAAACAATGAAGTAAAAACCGCTGTGAACATTTCTTTGCAATTACTTATGAAGGTCCACACGGGTTTGCACCAATTTGCACACGCTTGGGACGCTTCGAGGACATAGGCATTCATCACTGAGGTCAGAGCAATCCACAATGCCATTGCAAGCCAGTTTACGAGGAATAATCATCGATCCGTCCAAACATTGAAAACACAACATCCGGTTTAAAGATGTTGAGGGAAAAGTACGAATATCCCTTAATGAAACGAAGGTATTGTAAATGCAAAATCTTCACTCCATTAAAAATCACATTTCTTAAAAAATAATTACCTTCCGTCAGTATCGTCGCTTACGTTGCTCTGATAACAAATATCCGAACCATCGTCGCAGTCTTTGACGTTGTCCCAAAGTAACTGCTGAGGCAAGCGACACATTTGTCCTCGCCTTTTGCATTTGAAACCTATTCCTGTTTCCCATCCATCATCTTCATTGCAGCTACTTCGGCAAACGGATTTATCGCAGATTGTCGATCGCTTCATGCACTGCCCATTCTGACATCTGTAGTGACTTGCACAACCAGCGTCACACATGGTCATGTTGATGCAATGAATTGTTCCATTGCAAATATAATCCCGATGTACAAAGCACTGCCTATCAAAGCCGTTTCGCAAACATCTGTAATTGGTGCGTGATGAGTGTTAATCTTAATAAACATTTATGCTACATTTATTTGAAAAACTATGCATAGTTATTGTATTGATAAAAAAGTGTGGGGAGCAGACGCATGTCTGTACTTTATTAGCTATAATTGACCGGAATGCATCCACTAAATTAAATTCAACTGCTGCCTTACTGAACAACTAACCGCAATATGTATGGGTTTGCAACAAACGAACTAAAATATGCAGACTTTTTACGTTTGCAGAAAGAAATTTCCATCCTCAAAAATTAAATTGTTTTGTTGTGTTTTAAATAGTGAAAACGTAAGGAATGCCTGGAAAGAATAAAGCACGGTGTTTCATTTCGATTTCAGATCAAACACATACCGAGGAAATCATTTGTTACGCGGTCTCATGTCATAAAACAGTAAGAGATTACTTGCCCAAACTCAAACAAGTGTTAGCTTCCATTGCCTGATCTGATCAAATTGCCGACTCATCGCTCAGATTGCGAGCAGTACTGCACATTGCGCCTGTTTCGGACAGGTCAAGTGGTGGTAACTCCAAAAATGCGCAAGGCATTTACTGTCCTTGAATATTCTGCTTCATTTATTGAATGGTTTGACACGGTGCCCAGTTCACTGTGCTAACATCTCAACTGCACCTAATTACACCATCCCAAAACATGTGAGACTTGATCAACGCTTGTTTGTTATTTTTGAATAAAAAACTTACTACGTGTTACAGAAAATGACTGATGGCTCAGTGCATTTAATGGGGATGTGTGCGGGGCACATAAGTCTGTCTTTCTGTTTAAAAACACAGATTTTGAGCATAATTTAAGCGTAATTAATGTATATTGTTTTGTTATTGATTTGCATTATATTAACGTTTTTTATTATTCGAGTTTTCGCTCAAAAATTCACGAGTTCATTGAACGCCAGACGTAGATCCAACAACATCAGAAAAAATGCAAGTAAAGCAGTAGTAGGCCAAAGATATTTTGAACATTTGGAAATTATATGCCCTCCTCGACGCACGTACCCAACATCATCCTGCCTCAACTCCTTGGTACGCCTACCTGTTTAATGCTGTCCTCTTCAGGTATATACTTTCACAAGGTAATGTCATTTGACGAAATAAACCTTAATGTGAATAAAGGTAGTAGGAATCTCAATCCAGCAAGGCTATTTGATGCAAAAAGTATTTTGTACACATTTACCGCAAGAAAGGTGAGATCGTTGAAACATTCACATAAAGTGCTTCATCACTCCCGTCGCAGTCTTCAACACCGTCACAAAACGTTTTTGAAGGTATTGTTGTACCATCATTGCATGTGAAAACTAAAGCAAAATGTTTTAGGTTTTTGGTAATTTAGCAATGCAGTTCAATGCGGAAATTCAATTTTTGGAACTGATAGTTCTCTTTTTCAAAACATTCCAATATTCATTGTTGTCAAACGTGTTCCTTGCAGAAATAATGACTATGATGAAAAAATATCCTGGTATCAATACTCAAGAACCTACGGCCAACGTTTCGTCAGTTTTTTCCAACAAAATTTGTTGCAGTATATGTAGAACCTAAAACACATTTTGGCTTCAAAGCAATTCAATTGAATATAGAAAGTCAGTTTTTTGGAAGTGATAATTAGCTTCTTTCTTAAATGTTACATGTTACTCACTGCTGTCAAACATGCCACGTACCGAAATCAAAACACTAAAAATTGTATATTTGAATAAGAGCTGATGATGCCTACTTAGCAGGCGAAATATATACTCTGTAAGGTCTTAGCGTCTGATTCTTTGCTGGGAAAGTATTCTTTTCGATGGACGCTATAAATTGTTTATCAAATTCAAAATATACGGGACGAAACTATGCTTGAATAATGTTCTCGAAGTAATGCACATCACTTTTGATAATGCAAATAGCCCGAAGCACAACGTAACAACGTTTCAATGCAACCGACTTTTTGAAACATTCTTTCCATCAAGATTTGATAGAAGCATCAGGCGATACACAGTAAGTTGCGTGGAATTCAACCACGGAATAGAGCCACGTTCTTGGCCAAGAACCGCTTGCGCCAGCTATCTTCCACGATTGCACTTGTGGCGTAGCTCCTTAACGCATGTGATATCATGCGAAATAATGATTAGTGTCCACATTACAGCAGTAAATTGTAAAACAACCTACTGTAGATTATTGAAAGACCACAACTGAATGAATATATATTGCAGGACAATTTGTAGATTAGTTGAAATTTACGGAAACGTTTTGTACTAACTGCAGGAATTCCGATCGATTTCTGTCTGTCTTTTCCGTGTTCCAGAGCATCCAGTACTAGCCTGCATTTTAAGTGTACATTGTCGTTGTTGGAAGAAACGCTATCAATGTATGTGAAGGTGGATCGCTTTTGCACAGTGTTTGATTGAAGAACTTCAAATATTATTTGGCGGCTTAAATCTCTCCAGGTTTGCAGCAGCAGACGGTCTTGCGCCATCATGAGTTAAATGAAAGTTATACAGTACTAGTTATTTCTAAAAGAGATAGATAAGGGTTCGTCAATAACATATGCCAACCAAAGAAGAGAGTTTTAGAAAATAAGAAATGTTGACAGTCCCAAGCAAACAAGCGTTGCCCAGTTCTCATTGAAACGTGGTATGGAGCGACCGCATTCTCAGATGACAGATAAATTGGTGAACAGATGATAAACGCAGAGATGATCCGAGTGAGAAACATTTCTTACCAGTCTGTCTTTAAAATCTGTTGAAAATCTCTGAGCATCAAGATATGCCTAAAAAAAGTCGTTGCATCTATCAGTTACGAAATTACACCAATACACTAAAACATTCTGAAAGCATTAAAATTTATATCTATGGTGTCTGAATTGTATTTTCCCTTCAATCAAACAAAGTTGTATTTTCTTGAAGCACGTCAAATGCAATAGGTGTTATATTGGGGAAAAATGTCTACAGAAACGTTTTTCGTTGGGATACACTTGTTTGACCATTGATATTAACAGCAGTTTTCAACTTGCATCAGTGGTGCAATAACCAATTCATCTTCAATTTCCTAATCACTAACACTTTTTCCAGAAATTAAATGATTTGACTCAAGCCAATTTTTTCAAATTATTCAATTTAACTCGACTGATAACAAGCAAAAATTCCTGATGACGAGTCGTTTCATTAATTCTCAGCATTTGCCACAAGCAGTGATGCAGTCCAGACCACACAACATATGATATCTAAACGTGCTTGAAATTAGAAGCAGAAACTAAGACAAATTTTGTAGGATAGCAACGGAAAACCACGATTATGCTTAAGCTGCAAATACACATGCGCAGTAACGCTCGTATCCTTCTTTTCCTCATTCATGAAGTTGCGCGAATGAGAAAAAAATAAAAAACGTTTGGGGTCATCCGTCTATTTTTTCAAAATTTGTGGGATTGATTTTCAGGGCCGAGTCTAACAACAAACAGATTGAAATGCTGAAGCTTTATCAATCCATATTTATAAACCATTTGTAGTCTCAAGATATAAGAATCGGGTCTGAGACGTGCATCCTTCGAGATCGAAATCACATCTCTGTATTTCAAGTTAAAAAAGCACAAGAATTGATGTTGATACCTGTGAAATATGGCACACGCGATGTCGTTTTCTTACGCCGTCGCATCTCCTATCACAATTATTCCATAACGACCAATACCCCCACCAGGAACAATCTTCGACATTACAATCTTCATTTTCAGTTGAATTAACAAAAGGAAATCAAGATCTTGGGGATTGCAAGTGTTCTGCCGAAAAAAATATAAATCATAAAACCAATACTAACTAATAGTTTTTTTATTACCTGAGTGATTTTAGCAGCAGTTACAGTACTTTGTATACAAGGAGTCACGAAGGCACACTAGGCCAGAAGAAAAAAGATTTCCAGAGAGTTTTTTATTTTCTTGTATGAGTCACATGCAAAATTTATTGAAGACATGTGCGGTAAGCGCATAGCTGCATAACGCGGTTTGCTGAAAAAACAGGTACAGAACATTGTTTTGGAGACCATTCGAGGAACGCGCTTGAGATAACAGTGAATTCGCCAACTCTGCTCACTGTATTTCTTGATTACCCTTGAATGAAGACTTGTACATATATTTTATTTTTTGTTGGGACCGGATTTATATCCCAACATCATGCGTCTGGAATTGGTTAAAGCTACGATAACCAAAAAAAAACAACAAACAGCACGCAAATGCACAGGGTTGTCCATGGGACATATTTATCTGTCCCATTGGCAACCCATAGCAATTTATGTCTGTCCCATCCCATGGGACGTTTCCCTTGGGATTCCCATAGGAATCCCATTCCCATGGACAAGTCTGCAAATGTATAAGACGCATTTTCGAAAGAACTTTGTGAAGTAATGAACCATTTTAATGGCATCACTTCAGATTAAAGTTGCTAATGTTACAACTATGGACGAATATAAGCAACTCAGACCACACAGACCAGAATGAACTGAACTGAGATCAGATTCCTTGTGAAAGACGAAAGACTGAAATTAACACTAATTAAAAATATACTTACAAATTAATATTGTGCATATTTACTTTTACATTAACGTACAGTATTTAATTGAATTCTTTTCATTATGTTACACGCTCTTTCATGAGTGTATATATTTACCGAAATAGCGAATGTAGACCAGGCATTTGGTGCAGCAGTAATATAAAGGGTCGTCTATGATAATAATGATTAATCTTTGGGTATAACCAAAAAGTGGTTACCTTTTGTAGGCCAAGAATGTGGCTATTTTTGTTGGTTGAACTACGCGATCTTACAAGAAATCACCACAGCTCAAAAGCGCTTTACATCGAAAATTCACAAAAATCTTAGCTTTGTCTTCCCAACTTTCAGTGTTTTTAAAGTTGTATATCATGAATATCCTTTTGCACATTCTGTTATGTCAGTCATGCTGTAGTCTCAGGAACGCATACTTATGTGCCCCGCACACATCCCCTTCCTAGGCTTGATCAAATGTTCTTATCACGGTTGGCTGTTTTTGCTGACGTCATCAGAGGGCTCTCATTTTCAGCCTTGCTCAGTGACTACCAAACCTAAGTCCAGCAATGCCACCAGCCACATATTCAATCCTTACGTGTCAGAATGTTTGCAGTCTAGGCCAGCGGTTCCCAAAGTATGGGTCACGATAGAAACATGGGTTTCGAAGGGTCGACAAATGGGTCGCGCCAAGCTGGTGATTCAAATCTGTCAAAACCAACTTTTTCATTTCATTTTTCAGGTTTTTTCAAATCCGTCATAGACTGAATTGCACCATACACATTTTATGTGATTTCGTCTTATTAACCGGATTATTGTATCATAGTGGTTTTCCAAGAGTTTTAATGGCAACGCAGCTACTAGCCAGCTCGCTGCTATGTTAAGATTCGTTGAGTACGGAAGTATTTTGGAGCTGAATAGTTCAGTAAATAGGTCAGTGGAGTATCAGGGTTGATAGTATACGGAGGTTCCACCATGTAGTAGCGAGGCCCCAACAATGGGGGGAGAGGGGCACTTTTGGGGTGGGGGCACTTTTGATGAAAAGAAAGAATAGTAAATGATCTTTCATGCATGAACCTGAAGTTAGATTTAGGTTTAGGTTTTAGATTTTAAGGTTGGACCTACCGTAAGTACCGGGTTTGGTCAGGACTGCCCCGGTTTAAACATCTATCCCGGTGTCCCGCCCTGGTTGGCAAAATGTCCGTGGCGGCACTTATGGGGTGGGGGTCGGCACGTTTCGACTCGACCCGGGGAGGCACTTCCCCATGTCGGGGCCCTGTGTAGTAGTAGAGTAGTTTGCAACATTTTCGCTTCCTAAGCACGTAAAATACATTTTTTCGATGTTTTAGACTTGGTTCGTGAAATGTTCATTAGGCTCAGATTTGGGTCGCGCCAAAAAAATGTTCGGGAACCACTGGTCTAAACACACGACAGTGGAATGTGACAGAACACCAGCACCCATGTACGCAACGCTTCGCACTGTGGCAGCAAGCAACAATAGAGTTAACCCGACGAGATCACTCTCGTCGTCACCATTAGCAAGTACAAAACTGTTCACTGGCTTCACAAGCATTATTAGAGGTCACTCACCAAGACCACCCCATGGAGATCAGAAACGAGCAGTGTTTCCAGCGTTTTTATCGCGCGAGGTTACCTTAGGTCAAATGCGCAAAATCAGCATCCATTTCATCATCTACCTTCTATTATTGCTTGTTTGCGCCACATATAATATAGTGTTTTTCGTCGCGCACATTCCGTTCGTGGCAAACAGCCCATTCAGGGCAACGCCAGCGGAGTTGTTGCAACACCACTAACGACAACGCAACAAGCCTACCCGCAACTGCCTGCGCACAAAATTCGCGGACAACTTTCTCAGTTGTTCCAATAGGCACAATTGGAGTCATTGTGACGTGAAGTAACATTGTAAGGTTGGGAAAGAAACAGCATCACGGGATCGTGTCAACACCACAGTAAGGGCAAAAGAACAAACGCAAAAGGAGCAATAGCATGGCCAAGGAGACGTTGGTCTTGCTCTCGCGTCGTAGCAAGTACAATCAGACCGGATGCAATGATAATTAACTAGCAGTACATTAGGCTTGTCTGGAATACTGCCTGGGCTGTATCCAGCCTGAAGACCGAAGGTTGCCGATCCCTGGGCAAAACAATAATATCATGCGAGACTTTGAACTTTTCTTCTCGACAGCTTCTCACTACAGCTACCAGCTGCAGAGGTGCAACGCATCCATTATAACTGATAGTTTTTTTTCACTGGGGAAAAGTGAAAAATATTTAAATTTAGTTCTTCAAAAATCAAAACAAAGGTGGTGCTTTTCAGCGCATGCAAAAATTGGAAATACTGTAGTGTTATTCGTTCAAAAGGAGAGAGATGAGGTTTTACCGCTTTGTAATACTGGTGGTTGCCACACGTGATGCACATAGGGGTCGTTTTCAGTGTAAAAAATACAAAATATTCTCTCTAGGCTCTAGATCAGTGGTCTCCAACCTGTGGGTCGCGAACCCACTTGGGGTCGCCTTAATTGTTTCCGGTGTCGCTGTAACTCGCCATATGCTTGCTGTTTCAGTACAAATTAGGTGTGCTTAAACTGGTTTCAACTTTTATCTATTTATTTTCTTATTGTGGGTTAGTTAAGCGAGTAGCGTCTACTTCTCTACTCAGCTCCCCCGCGTTTGACACGCAACAACGTCATTTTCTTTTCTCTGCAATATGTCACGATTGCAGACACGCGCTTCAAAAACGCTGCTTTCACTGAAACTTTCATTTGATTATTGCACACTTCAATTTCATTGTGAGTCACAATGACGTCACAATTGTAGCAACACGTTGAGGCTTTCATTCAATTTCGTTTAAAATGGGTTCGCCTCTTAAAAAGGTTGGGGACCACTGCTCTAGATGGTCCGTCTTTCTTAATGTTTCGTAACTTGGTAAACACAAAGCGAAACATGAGATCCGATACGCCCAGCATACTGTCACACAAGGGATTCCCAATCTTTGGTACTTTCTGTCTTGCTGACCCTGAATGCCTTCCGTTTTCTTGCAAACCACTAACTGTGGGAATCACTTATGTAAGAAACTTCCAAACAAAATATCGGGAAAACCTGAATTGGTACAGAAATTTGTATTTTAGATACAGAATCAGTGATATTATGTCATCCGATAGTACAGCATTTCCTCTTTTACCCGATAACAAAATGCTGTTGATAATTGTTTTTATACATTAGGAGGCTGTAAAATAGTGGATCCCTGTTTTTCCTTACCAAACTCTTGCTGTATATTCTGGTAATCTCAGCTCGTCAACCACTGTGTAACATGATAACATTGACTACAGCTTGACATTAGCTGCAACAACGTTAACGTATTTGCCTTCAGTTCAATCTTTTGCTGGTTCCAGTACCTTCAAGTGATGTTGCAACCATTTTTCACAAAGCGTTTATTACTTGCCATGCTGTGTGCAATATGGTAAACATAACCTGCCATTGCGCACCTCAGCATGCAAGAAGAAATGCAATCCTTGACGTATTATTCAGAATGTGTTGATTCAAAGTGTTTCACGTTCAGCCCTGACGCTTTGAGTTTTGTGCATTATAATTTTTTATCTTGCTATGAAAAGATTTTAAACAGAAAAGGATTGGAAAACAAAAGGGCGCCCTTCTTTCTGCATGATTTTGCATCCGTTACATTGGCCCAAATTCCATTTTGACTGTTAATTAATTGATAAGCACGTAGTGACATACACCAGGTTCAGATCTATGAAGCAACTTTGTTTGAATGCTACTTCTAACAAAACATTTACTTTATTTTCACTTAAAATGCTGGATGAGCTGGTGATTACACTTCAGGATGTTTCCAGGTGTTCCAATTAACTTCCAAACACGAAATGTATGAAAGCATTTATTGATAAATCTTTAAGAGAGATCATTTCAAATTGAAGCGTGGTATAACATGAACATTTTGAAAACAATTTCGTTTTTTGTTCTGGTTATGTATCGGTTAGGATTAGCAAAATTGAGCCAGTGTTACCGTAATACTGAAGCTCACCTCCAATTTCCGAGATCTGTTCCCTCCACCACACGGTGCTGAACAAGAGGTCCAGGCGCTCCACTTGATTGGATCTGTCACGGACGTCACATGCGTTATGCAAATTAAGCAAAAACTTAGATTATATTTCTGGCAAACAATGATTAAAAGGCAAACGTAGTGAGAAACCTTCGACTTAACCCTGTATAGCATGCAATGCTTTGAAAAATGTGCCAAGAATACAAGAACTGTTTGTGTCGGTTTTCGTTCGGTGAATGAACAAGCCTGAAGTTGGTTGTGTAAAGTCATTGTGTTAAACTTTAGCCAGTCTGTTTTCAGCTGTGCCAGTCAATTGGTTTAAGGCAGAGTTGGAAATCATATTTGGCTAGGTGGTCACTTTGAGAAGCCTGCATTTAGTGGAAGGTTGTTCCTTGAAATTTTATCCAAAAATATGTGAGACAAACACAGTAATGGTACGCAGAAAATTTTTATTATATTTTGTTCTTGTGCAAATACAGAGGACATATTAGTGCTTTGATGATTTGCGCATTCTTACTGCGTGATTTCAAGCCATATTCTATTCGTGATTCAATGCAATGAACTTGTTTGCGAATAGTCTAACAGTTGATATGACAGCCTGTAAACATACATCACGACAATTGGTCGCTGTTTCCCGTCGCTCCTGTGAACGCTTTACGCAGTTGTTCACCGTTAGTCTACACCAGTGATATTCAATGGGTACGAAATAGCCGCCCAGTGGGCGATTGCATGCGGTCGATTTTGTTATTTACCAGATTTGAGAGGGGGCGATTTCAGTTTCCAGGGGTCAAATTTCTGCAGGTTAAAATATGCTAAAATTCGGAATAGATTCCAAAAATAAAAAGGTATATTTGCAACTTCCAAACCAAATCATTTGATGCAGTTTCGAATCTATAGTTCGTCACTAAAATTATAAAACAGACGATATACAGTAGGACTGGTGATGTAACAGTCAAACTAACAATGTCCTATGTAATGCTTCACTGCACTAACTAGCTATCCAAGGCCACTGAGAGTGTTGCTGGTTGGGAGCCAAGCACTACGGTTCTGACGAATTTTCAGGTAGGCCTGTATTGTTAAGCCAAGTGTTTGAAACAAGATAAAGTAGTGGAGGAACTGTTGCAACAAGTAGTTTCGTAGTTTGTTGATCCAGTCGTTGCATGATCAGCGTCAAATAATGGTCATCAGGCAACAAGATTTGCAAGTCTCTAGGCATATCAATACGCGCGGAATTTTGGACTTTTCACGTGTATAATAGCATGCATTAGTTCTTTTCATTATACTTGCATTGGCTGGAAGCGACCAATACTGATATAGCTATGGGAAAATGCCTAATCGACCTAACTCTATTTCTTACACTGGAATAATGTCAATTTCTTTGTTTATTTGAAATGAAAACGGTCCAAGAATCATAACATTGCTACCAATGAGTCATCACATCGACTTTGGCTACGATTCAGAATATAAATAAAAAGAAATCCCTCCAGCTGAATGTGTTATTATGGACCAAACTGCCTTGAAACAAGACTTCATATAGTCTTGGGTAGAGCATTGCCAAAACATTGTTTCATAGGCAAAACATGTCATAGTCTGATTTTGTTGTCATGTGCTTTATAAACGTTGGTTCATAACCTGAGTAAAATAGTGGAACCAAGCTTCTTCTGTTGAAAAAATACGTGGATAATGACTGTTTGCAGACGATTTACGTAGCAATTAATGGCTATTAAAATCAGGGATGGATTCGGTCAGTAGAGTTAAGGGGGCGATTTCAGTAATATTTGGTGTTAAGGTCTCATAACAGCTTCGCTACTGCAAAAGAGATGAAGTATACTTCACATAACTGCTGTGGCAAAACAATGGACGACAAAATGGCCTTGTGTCGCGAATTCTGTTTTCCGAATTGTACAAAATTATGGTGAATAAAGTTATCGCCCCAATTGTCATTCCGGGGATCCGCCCCTGAATGAAATTAAGTGTGCTTATCATGCTTTTCAGGCAGTTCGAGTTCGAGTGTTCTACTGTGCTTGTGGATGTAGCTGCTCGATGTTCATCTGAATAATGACGGAATAGAGCAGTACAGTAGGCTAGAAAAAGGATAACTTCGACTAACAAGTAATTCCAACCACCTCATTTTGGCTAAACTAACAATGCCGAAAAATCGTTTTCGCCACCTGTAGTTGAAGACTTGCTAAGAAGTCTTCCTGTTGTGGAGATAACGTCGAAAGTTGGATTGCGTAGAAAGTAACTGGGTAAACTGCCTTTTTGCTAGTTAACTGACATAAGCGAATGCGATTCCACATCCAGAAATTTTTCGTCGATTTCCGTAGCGATTATGAAGCCAGTGTCATGTTTCATTAACACGGGTGTTTGGACTTTTGGATGAAGTGTAGTGAGCGTTTTCCACACTTTTGGAGAAAAGTTAAGCTATTATTATTACTGGATCTTCCCACGACGTATGATGCTGAGCAAGGTTTCAACCAAGTGCTGCACATACGTGCTAAATACCGCAATCGTCTTGCCAAGAACAAGACCTGTGGAAACGCCATAGGAATAAAACTGACTAACATTCAATCTGCTTCAAAAAAAAGTTACAGATAAAAAGGCAGGGGCAAGGTTCGCAGTTGTTGGAACCAACTGTTTTTGGAAATGAATAACATTATTTCAACAAATGCTTTCATTCGTTTTGTTTGTTCGTTTTTTGAGCAAACTGGATTGCCCGCCTACTTCTTAGCATTGAAATAATTTCAAATCAAAATAGGCTTAACATTTTAACCAACACTATAATCATAAGTGGGGGGCGGGAAATTTTTAAGCAAAGTTCCTGTAGGGGGGCGATTGAACAAGAAACGTTGAAGACCATTGGTCTACACCGAACCGTTTAACCTCACGTTTTTCTGACTCCACGTTCAAATATATTGAAGAGTTGTTGTATATCTGAATGTAATCAAAGGAGGCAATCAAACTTAGAGTGCTAATGGGGAGTTATTAACGGGAGAAGTGGTGAGAGTGCGAGAGTCTTTTTTCACCTTGCATTAGCTTGGCCTTTAACATCAAGATGTCAGACTGCTTCGTTGGAGATTTACCTGTTCTTCTGCAACAACTAGTTTGACTCCTCAACTAGCAGGGTTCTCTGTGGAATCATAATCGACAGACGACCCCCTACATTGACCTCCTCAACATACGGCACATTATGCAAACACGCTTTATACAGAGCAAGCAATTTAATGTGACTAATGCAACTACACACAATTTTCAACAAATTTATTTACAGGTTTCTTGAATGCTTCCGTTTGTCTCTGAAGACGCTGTGGCTGGTCACATGCGGTCCGCGGCCCTATAACTGCCCATCTCAGGTTTAAACTTATTAGATTTAAATTGACCATTGACCATTGATGGTTAGAGAAAAACTAGTTTCACAATACCTGCTGAAAATGCTCACAAGATGAAGCTTACATTTTAAGATAATTTCACTACTCTTAAGTTTATTTTAATTACACGAATTTGTATTATGCACCTGTTATTAAAAAGATCACTAGCTGAAAATAACTCTTAATATCATAAGGGTTAAAAGCAAGCATCCTGTTTACAAAAAAAATTTCAAAAGCCATTTTGATCATTGTCAAAAGAAAACGACAATTTCGCCATGCTGCTTAAATAATAATGACTTAAAGTATTGCCAGCAAATTCATTTTTTGGTATTCAGTACCGCCTACCATCCTTTGCAATTTTGCATGTACTGTAGTAGCAAAATGTCAGTAATCTAATAAGTTCTAAAACGAAAGTTTTGATAGTACCCTAGAGGATTCCAATGGCTTAATGAAAATCGCCTAGGGACAAAGGATGTGAAAATCCACTGTTACTTTAATATCACCCAAACCTATTAGGTAAGCAAAAATTAACAGTAATTTGGAAACTGCATTTTATTTAAATTATTGTACAGTAGTACGTTTGCAGCATTGCACACAACATAATGAATTCAGACACACAACTGGATTCTATATACTCAGTAGAAGACAAATTTAGTTCATTTTTTCGAAATGTTTAGTTATTTTACGAAACTATTTATGAGGTAAATTTGCTTCAAACGCAAAATTTATCAACACATACTTCGAGCAAACAATTTAACTCTACCTATAATAACAATGCTACTAGTTGGTGAGAAAACGGATTATCCATCTCTTTTGCAGGGCACTTCAAAAGTTTTTAAAAGCAGAGTTACGAACCAGGATATGTCGAAGCATTGCAGCTTTCAACACGCATATATTCCCCAACACAAGTTGAAAGTAGATCGCCAACATAGCAATACCGGGATCGAGTTCTGATTCCATTACCACAAGTACTGGAGCATTCAGACCACGATGACCATGGTGACCAAAAGGCCGAAGCTGTGATTAAAACAAATTGATCAGCAAAGCTTTTCTGTTTTGGATTTTGAAAGCTGGTATCAAACGTTAGCAGTCTTCCATGGAATACCGTGCTAACATTACTACGTATTCGAAAACAACATGGTAATAAAGTCCCTGGAACTAACAGCTTATTTGCAAAGAATTTCCGCTATATTGGCTCACGGAGTTATTCCAATTTCTTGCTGTCAAGCACCGATGTATTTTTTTCAAAACAAAGAGACCGACACGTTTTGTGGTAGATATTGGTGTTTGAGGAAGTAAATTAATGTATGCTTCTCTTATTGTATTTGTATGATAAGCAGTTGTTACTATTACGTGTAACATTTTCAGTATTGTTAATGCTTTATATTGAAATAAATTTCCAGTAAAAATTGTTGATAACTTTTATTGATATCATTGCAATCACTTACGTGTAGCGTGCGTGAGACACATCAAGATACAAGTCAGGCAATGAAACTTTGGTAAGGTTTGTGGAAAAACTACTTTTGTTTCATTGTCATGTATGGTGAAACAATTTTGTTTTCAATTCTTTCAATGATCCTGATGTCAACATAAAGATTATTAAGAATGCAAATCGAGAAATCCGCGCACGAATGGAAACAAATCAAAACTGCGTAAATCTAAGAAAATCCCCATGCACAAAATCAGATGGACAAGTATAAATTCCAGAGGTTTGCTTGGTCTGCATGCATGGTGTTGTTTAGAGACTCAGCAACTAATTTGTAGAACCTACGTAATCACTTGATGTAGAACAATTTTCAAAACACAAAGTATTCATCGTCATGTTTTCTATCCCAATATGTGGAGACATTTGTCAAAAACCAAAGCTATTCTGTCTTCACGTTCACCTGCTTTTGTTGAATATTCTCATGTCATCAAAAAGATATTATTTATTTTTGGGGTAAGTCAATTTTCCATATATAGAAAAACTATTTTTTATAGACAAGTTCATCACATAGACAGATGATAATACATACAGCCAGTAACGTTATCACCGTCTGATTCGTCTTCATATTCGAAACCATCCTGTAAAATATCAAAACATACCGGTTCCTTGAAAAACAAAAAGACTTAGTGTATAGTTACAAATCAATTCGTATTAATAGTAACCGGGATCTATTTAACAACTTAGCAGTGAAACGTCATCAGCTTATCAAGTTGTGATGTTTGTACGAATACAGTAAACTTTGATCATGAATACTTCATTGCAGCGAATTAATTCAAGCATGTGTGAAATTTTGTCTACAACACAAATTTTTGTTGAATGCTTCCTTCTTTATGGTGACTTTCCAAGTTTTCCATATTAACGTCAGAATTCTGGGAATTACAATTGGCTTTGTTACTTGAAAATTTTCCACCTTCCAGCACTGGTGCTTATCTAGTCTGAGCTAAATTGAATTGCTTGCTTTGAGTTCCACAAGTGTGCTGCTTAACATTTCATAATTTTTTGTAGCTTTTGAAGATAAATATGCATCGTCGTGTTTTGGTATACCAACCAACTGTCTTTGATCTGGCATTACACCAGACTATTAATACTAGTGAAAGCTTACATGCCGACGTCCATTCCTCAACCGCAGACCAATGTCCACATAAGGGTGCATCAGGCGCCCAAGAATTTTTTCAAACAAGTTCTACCTAGTATTAAAGTGTTGAATTTATGTAAAAACTAAGACCTCTAAGTTTTTTCGCAGTTGATTGAGGTTAGGGGTGCAACGGGTCCCAAAAATTCCCCTTAGGGCGAAACTTGCAAATAAGGAAAATTGGTCATAAATTGGAGTAGCATGATTTTGGTGTCTAACCCCTCTAAAATATATACAAGCTATGCGTTGAAGCTGTCAGAAAGACTTAAAATATTGAGCAATTTCCCTTTGCACTGTTTTTTGCTAAAATATATCAAAAGTTTGTGTTTTTTACAAAGATATTTAAAAGTTGTTCTGTATTTTTCTGAGACAAGTTTAAGTCCTGGTGGTACTGCTACTATCACGTTTGGTGAAAGAAACACATATGTGTGAAATTATACGATAAATAGCTGAACATGCAAAATACTCACAAAAATAGTGCAATGCAGGCCTCCAATTCCCATGCTGCCAAAAGACAATACGTGAAATTAATCAACAAAATACAGTTGTCTTTATTGCATTTCTTCTGTATCACAAGACTTCGAACAGCAAAAAGTTGTCAATTTTTTTTCTTAGTTGGGGCAAGGATGTTTTCTTTTGTTTTGTTCCATCACTTGTACGACATTTTGATAATGTCACTCAGACCTCGCTGTTGCAAGAAAATCTGATCCAAGTTGAAATCCACGTTCGGTGCAGTCATTTATCACATTAATGGCATCAGTTTTGACAAGGACACCTTATTATGCTGGTGAGCCCCTCTAGTTCAGAACATTTTCAACCAGAAAGGAATGATCGATGTTCAAGAGATCAAAGATGAACCAAAAATCTTGGTTTTACCAAGCCTGTCAAAGTTTGTGCAACTGTCAATGTTTTTAGGAAACTTGGTTTACTATACCCAATACGATATCGGTGTTGATGACAAAAGATTGGTAGTAACAGGCGATCGGCCAATGCACGTTTTCCATCTCATTCAACTTGCCGCTAAACAATGAGAGTGGAACAATGTCTGAAGTAAGATACCAAAGATGGCGACTAAAAGCTTTGACAGCACCAGCTAAAACAGCGCTGAATACAGACTGACACAACATAAATTCTTTGTAAAGTCACAGATCATTATAACGTGCGTCTACAGTGTCGGCCTAACTGCTGGTAAACAATCGCACACTTTGAATTAGAGTGGCAAACATCACAAAAAATTTAAACTTTATTGGCTGCACTCTTGTTGTGATGGTGCCTTGGGGTAGTTCTAGGATCCTAGGTTTAAGCAAACATCTTTTCATTGCAAAAAGCAGCTTCCCATCCATCGTGCTTTTTGGACTGCTCTTGGTCGTTTAAAGTGAACGTTTTCTTGTCTAAGATAAGCTGGAACAAGCTTAACTAAACCAACAAAATCATCCTTGTGAAAATCCTGTTGCGGGATTCTTACAACAGAATGTCGTACAAGTGGTGGAACAAAACAGACGAAATCATCTAAGCTTGCGTCATTCAAGAAAAATTCTCAACGTTTTGCTGTTCCTAGTCTTGTGACACGGAAGGAATGCAGTCATGAAAATATATCGTGTTGATGATTATCAATTTCTCGTAATGTCTTTCGTCAGTGGGGTTAGGCACCAAAATCACATTTCTACTCCAAGTAGTTTAAGTTGTGGCCAATTTTCAATACTTGCAAGTTTATCCCTTCGGGTCAAACTTTGGGGTCCCGTTTCACCTCTAAATATCAATCAATTACGAAAAAACTTAGAGATCGTATTTTTTACACAAATGCAACACTTCACTACTCGGCAAACTTGTTTGAAAAGTGCTGAGGGCTCCTGTTGCAACCTAGTGTGGATGACAGCATGCAAAACGTAAATACAACGATGCACTAATTCTTTTTACAATAATCAGGATGAATCAAAAATATCCTTCAATTACTATGATACTTAAAGCGTATCCACCTTCCTTTAGTAAACATCAAGTGCTTACTTAGCTGCTAGTTAATTCGACTTAACTAAATGCGCAGTTAATATGACGCGCTTGCAACAAAATCTTTTAACGAATACAAATATCGAAATTTGAAACTACCTTGACAATTCTTAAGCTAGGTAAGACATTTGCTACAGTTATGTCCTTATTGGTATTGACATCGCCAAAACGTTCTTCGTAAAAATTTAACATCTTCAATTAGCACTTTTATTTCTGCGAGGTTTTGAGGTTTGTGTGTATTGATGAATAGGTGAAAATGTAACGATTAAAGCGCCAGTTCAACACTCCTGTTTGTTTTCCTTAAAGGTTTGCTCAGATCTGGAGGAAACACAACCACTGTTGGTAAAATTGGCCACATTGACCAAAAGTTTTTATAGTTTCACAGAGGCACACTGAAATATTTTAGGTGTACAGGCGGGTTTTTCAACAACCAGAAAAAACTAATTTCTTGCATTGCAAAAGATTTTCATCTTGTCAAAAACAACCATAATTTCACAAAAGAAAACGAGGAGGTGCCAATACTAAGGATAACAAAAAGGTAGGACAACTTCAAAAATTCCGCCAGTAGCCCTTATTGGTGGTCAGTTAAAGATCAAACTCGCCAGTACGAATTCACTGCAAAATGCAGATGCTTACCTGAACTCTATCGCAGATCTGACTGCTTGATATGCAGGTAGTTGATAAATTGCATGAACGCATACCCGGAGGACAGAGATAAGTCGCGTTCGACGTTAAGTTGTTTGCTGCGATAAGAAGAACTGTGTTTGCTTCAGGAAACACATTTTCTGATGCATTTTTTGTAACAATGCTGTTTGCTTGGCAAGGAACCGTCGGAGTGAGAGGTAAGGTTTGCAATGTTGATTTCGTTGAAATCGATGAACAGTCGTCTTTTATCATAGAAACATCATCAATTGCTATATCTGAACTGTCGTTGACTCCTCTTATTCCAACTAAAGCAAACTGAAACGTAAGAAGGGGAAAAAAATGCTGAGAAGGTGTTCGCAAAAGAAAACGTGATAACAACTTGCAAACAGTGTGTTTTCTCCCAAAAATGTGGTTCCTCGGGAAATTTCTAACGAGGAAACACCGGTGAAAACCCAGTGGCTTAAATGAATTGGTAGTAGAATTTTCGAAAAACAACTGTGGTTATCGTTATAACATTTTACTGTATTTAAGTAAAGCTGCCATGTCCACGTTGAAATAAAAAAGGTTGTCTTCGTCAGCACATCGTTTTCATCCTCAGGACAACTTGAATGAAAACCGTGAGTTTGAAATCAATACTTGTAAAGTCGTCGTCAGCGTATGTATCTGTTGTGCTGATATGAAAATACAAAAAGGTGCTGAAATGGGTTGTTTGGTTGTTTTCTTTTGTCAGCCACAACAAAGACAAATATCTTGCCGCACCAGCAACAGGAAATTAATAACAAAATCTTTTGCTCATCTGTTGGCAAGTTGCGATCGCGTCTTCAGTACAGGTTGCTTTCAGTGCTTGTCGTTATGATTGCGTCACACAACCACGCAGGTGCGGTGATTGCTATTGCTTTCCTGTATCGTGCCATTTCACCCTTATGAAAGCCTACTGATAGCTGGCTGAAACGTCGTGTCCTTCTTTAAATTTTTGCAACAACTGAGGGCAAGATTTCGTTAAAGCTATGGTTACATTTAAAGCATTTTCATGAAAAACAACGTCTGTGCTTATGTCACAATCCATTTTTTTGGTTCATAGGTTAAAGGTACATTGTTATTAGAGAAAAATGTTTCAAATGTTGCAAATACAGCTCATCAATTTACTTGTGCAACTGTGCTCAGAGCAAACACATTTACATCTACAACACACATCGACTGCAGAAAACAGCAACGTAGGAGAGACATGCTTGCACACGGGTGAAATAAAAGATGATTGCCTGTAGCTATGAACTGTCACATTGACATTAAAATGCCGATTGGCCTGGAACGTCCTGACGGGTTTCACATTATACACTGAGAGAAATGTGCCCAGATGGACAATTTTTATCTTGACGGTCATGTTTCAAATATTTCTAAGGGATATCTCGGTGGTGAAATATTCTCATGGCTTACATGCTAAACAGTTTCTCTGATTTCATGAAATTTTTCTCAAGCTTGAATGACATTTTCATAGCAATTATGGAGTAGCGTTTGGGCATTCTTTTATATCTATCTTAAACATAGAGTACAAGCTTTTTATTTACAACAACTCAGACTTCATAGACTGCATCAAACAGGCGTCACTGACACCGGTACGTTTACGTGTTAGGTTTGCTCGCAAACAGAGAAGATTCTGAAAACTGGAGAATTCCTTTCTTAATTCCTTGTCAGGCACAAAGCATAAATGCTGTTAAAAGCTAATCGAAAAAAAATCCTAACACTTTCTATAGATTTTTCGTAACACGTAATTCGGCGGAGATTTGACTCTAAGCTCATGCAAACCAAATGATTAAAAGCCAAGTTGCAGCTTTGACACATGATTCAGTTTTGTGTTTTGCTTACACGCTTGAAATCTGCTATTGGATTGCATTATGAGAGTTCTGAAAATGTGGTAAAACATGATTAGCCTTTGCCGTTGTTGTTGGTAGGTCAAATCTGGCCCATCGTGGTGACGCTTTCCAGAACTTCAGCTATAAAGCAAATATTCTCATTGAGTAGGCAGACTGTAACTTAAATCTTGATGAATGCAAGGCAATCATTCCAAGTACTGTATAGGACATTGATTTGCAGGTGAAAAGCTTGTCTCTACTGTGGCACTCCCTGCAGCTAGACATGAACAATCGTATTGGTAACATATGTTCACGGGGCCCTGTAGGGGATGCGAAGTGACATTTTGCGATGACTGCGCAACTCAGGAATCCTCATCCTAGCCTGGGTGCGAAATTGACAAAATGTATACAGGTTGTGAATCCACAGCCAATTTCTGGGCATGTGGTTAGCCGATATCACTTATAGCGTAGCTCCAAAATCACTGTTGTGTATTCAGTGGGAGCGTTGGAGCAGAGTAGAAATTGGAGCGCTGGAATCACTGTCGTGTGCATACAAAAGACTGTGTGAATTATGGAGTGTTTCGGAACACTGAATCAACGTTCCTGTTCATTAAAGGTGGTTTTAAACAAGTTGCTGTTTACCGCACTGCATTGATTGGGCGCACTATTGAGGAAGACTGCGTAACACTTATGCTCAAAATGCAAGCCAACGCATGAAGAAAATCAGTAGCACAGCCAAGAATAATGTTGAGAAGGAGCCAGTCAATGACGTCGTCAGTCACTGACGTCATCTTTGTCTGACTGTCCCTTCCGTTTATTTTCTAACCGTTGAGAATTAATATAAACACCAGTAAAATCTCAACAAGTTTGTTTTGGGGCGGCATGGCCTCTTCAGCTTCATTGTCATTTTAGCTGCGCTACTGACGGAAAGATATTGAAATACTGTGCTGCAGTAAGACGAACTGGTTATAGATGTTTTTTTTGTTCAAAAACAGCACTTTTGTTTACAAACGCAGTAAACGATTTTTTACTGTCGGATCATATGGGTAGCAAGGTGGTCGTTGTATGCTTCACTTCAGTCGTTTTACTTTTGCGCTTTTTGAAGTGCAGAAGCGCCGAATCCCAAAGTCTCGTGACGCACGACTCAATGCTCCCTGCAACCAGGGGCTGTTTAATCACTTTAAAATTCATGCAAGAAATGGAACTTACTTTAATTGGTAAGCTTCGAAGACGCCCGCGTCACGAATTCAACCACAGTATTTCGTGTTATGAATTCTACTCATTTGCAACAGCTTAACTGGGTTACACTATACTCATGAAATCCCTGTGGCAACAGCCAGTCGTGCCACAAGGTATCTGAATTTACGATTTTTGTTGGTCAAAAGAGTTAAAAATTACGTAGAAGATTGTTCAAGAAAGCATCGTGTTTTTACATGGGGATCTCATGCAATGCAAAGACCACGAGCTGGTGTGATCTTTGATAACAAATACTATAAGTCGCTAACAACAGCTCTAAAACTTGTTTGCAGCTCTATGCTTGTAGAATACAATTACGACAGACCAGAACCGCAATTGAACAACCCACCACCATATAATCGCGATTGTTGCGTTATAACTGAATCAGTGCAACTGAAATGTAAAAACGTTCCTTCACATTGTGGGTCTTGTGAGATTTGTACATTCAAAGCAAGGTTGGTTGACCAGTTATCAAGGAAGTTTGAAACGACTTCTTTAGAAGTTGAATGATGAAATCATCATTGTTAACAGCAGCGGCAAACATCTTGCTTTACGATTTCATCTTCACAGCGTTAAAGCATAGGATGAATTGCTTGACAATCTTTATAAAATTCCACCCTTCAGCATCTTTTCAAAATTTCTCCAAATGAACTACACAAATTTCACAAAGCTACATATCCAGTACAAATTAGGCAAAAAGAAATGTTTTCTGATATGTTTCTTGAAAGCTTGTTTATAAAGTAATTGCTGGATTAGGTCTACTGGTAGCCCTTATCCTTTGTGCAGTTTGGTATTCTCTATGATGTTGTTTGCTTCATCAATTTTTTAGCAATTTGCCTGTTCTTCTTTGTAACGTTTTCTCTAAAAACAATCTACATGTGCCTGGCAAGTGAAGAGTAAGGTTGTGAAGGTGGGTCAATACATGAGTAGCAAAACGTTATGATTTGTAGGACGTAGACTACATCAGTATTATCAAACTGAGTTGTTGGAACATGCAATGTGTGCCTCTTCTGAGATTACCAGATTTAGTTTGGGCCCTTTTTTGCATACCATTTACAGACAATAAAGCGTGTGCAAAGTCCAGACAACCCCGCGTGGTGCATTTGGTCAATGTCGTAACTGACGTGGGGCAACGAGGCGAGCCTCCCCCTGGCAAACCAAATGTAACAACCGGGCCCCTTTTGTTGACATTTTGATATTTAGTATTATTTAAATTGTTGCTTTTTCGCGTTTTTCGGGGTGTTTTCGTTTTTTCGTCAAGTATGATCGTCCACGACATCCAAAGATTCGCTATCATTTCTTAACCTTTTTCTGAATTTTGGCTAGTGGCCTCCCTGGTGGTGATCAGTGGGCACCCTTCAGCTAAGCTTTGCTTCCGTCTGTTTCAAATCTCTAGTTACGCCACTGCATTTGGTGCGCACGTCGTTGTTTCACGCCTAGAGTCGCTTAGTGAGTTTTTCAAAAAAATGATCTCTCTCGAGAGGTTCTGCCTCACACATACATGGTACAAACCACGTTTGGTTTTTTGAATCTTCAACCAATATTGAAAAGGTTGAAAGCATCTGTCGTACATACTTTTGATGCAATGTAAAAATTATGCAAAATCGAGCTCCTGGAAACCGAATATGAAAGGTTGGATCTAAGGTAAATCCAAATAGGTTTTTCATGCTTGTCTATCAAAATGCAGTTGGTACGGTTTGAAAAACAAAACCTTCACTCTATATTTTGTTAGGACGATACTGCAGTTCCGCTGACATGCTTAATTGTGAAAGCGAAGAAAACCACCAAATTTCTACCTCTATTCAAAATGACCTTGCTCTCAACTTACTTGTACGGTATTGTTAGTTCCAAACAAAGCCATCTGAGCCTTGAGCCATGTATCACCTTGGTTTCCTGATACGTTATACTTCAAATTACTTTTCATTAAAGCTTTTCCGTCATTAACTTCGTACACTAAAAGAGATCCAAGGCCTTCTCCGTTCATAAAATACCTGAAACCACCAATTAATACCGAAGTAAATGGCATCATACAGTAGTTACATGTAACGCATGGCTTACAAACGCACGTAATGCCCAAGAATAAATTGTAGCACTGAAATCTGTGCGATAATTGTTTCATCAGGTTATGTGTGTACAAAGGTTTTATTTTTTCACAGCTTCATGCGCATGATAAAAATTGGTCTAGTTTCAAATTCTATTTATAATATTTTGTTTGTTAACCAATGACTAAATTTAGTGCTAATAACATTTTGATAAATCAAAGTAAAGAGCTTCGAAAATCACAAATGTGGAAATGCCACTGTTTGAAAAATCAATGAAAACGCGGAAAATGTATCGCATTTTTTTGTGGAATTCAAGAACCCGAAACAACTCTTATTTTTCTAAACGTTGCCTGATTGAATCGTAAAATATATTTTTGAATCTCACTTCCGATCGATTTCGAGACAGGCAAGTTTGCAAGAGGAGTTCTAAACTCAATTGTTCGCATAAACGTGTATTTTTTGCAAAGTTAGTTAATAAACTACGTTCCTCTGATAAAAGTCTAAACCTACAAACTAAACAAAAGTAAGCGAGTAATTCGACATTTAAAAGTTTTTTGATGGGTCCACTTCTTTCCATTGAAAAGAATAAAGTGGAGGGAAAAACCCGTATTACTAAGGAATTAAGTCATACACGACTTTGAAAACAATTTTGCAACCTTTTTCACTTTGTTTCCAGTATAATTTCATTTCACTTCATAATCATGGTACTAGTATGCAGATCCCCAACTTACCACAATTCAAAGCAGTATGATTGGTTTGCAATAACGTCCCATGGCCGGCTATTCCATTACCCCAACTAGGCGACCACCTGGACCGCAGCCTTCAGGAGGCGTACAATCCACGCTTTTCTTGGTTTCCATGTCCCCAATTTTCTAATGTGACGAGCAGCGGGAGCGTAAATAATGAAGCTTGTCGTGGGCGAAGAACTGTCTCGGGCCGGCACTGTAGGCCCTCTGATAAATATCAACGCCTATCGACAGTAGGAGAGCTATTGCACATTTTAAAGTTTTTGAATGGGTGCACTTCTTGTTAGTGGAATTAATCAAGGTTTGAGCACATTTACGTTGTTAATTAACAATTTAAGGCATACAGTAAAAAAGTCCTCTGAAAACAAATTTGCAATCTACTTTATTTGAATGTGTTACTTTGTGTCCATTCAAAATCATGGTACTAGAATGCAGATCACCAACTCACCATAATTCGAAGCAATACGACTCATTAAGATGAAAAGAGACGGGTGGAGTGTAAAGGACTGCCATTACTCCTGGCTTTCGTCCAGTTGCTTCAAGATAAAGGTATGTACCATCTGTTAAAAATTATAGACATTATAACGTCTCGTCTTGTCGCTCTAAATACCAGGCACATGTCAAGACGTAAAGAATATTTTTGGGAGATTCAATTCTTTTTTGCAACTTTTAGTCGGTAAAACTCCGTGTGGTTGACGTTGATCGCTTCTTTGGATAGAGGCGAATCTCTGCCCCAGGTTGTTTGCTGCTATTTAAAAGGTTTTTCACACACCGCTAGTTCCTGAGTTTTGCCTAAACTTTGACGGAGAGCTATTTGAAAAAAATAAGCTTCCAACAAACGAGCCCACTAATTTGTTATGTCTCGATAACACGACCTACGGCCTAAAAACGAATTAGTACCACACAAACCACGATTATTTCGGTTTCGACATGAAGGTTGCACTGACCATAAAACAACCAAAAATATACTTGAGATATTATTGGCATAAATATGAAACCTTGAACTTAAAACCTCTCGGATTATGAAATTTCAATTCAGACACAAGGCTTACAATGAAATTCTGCAGCCATTTATCGTTACTGAGTAGCAGTTGAGGCACATCGCTATTGAATAGCAGTTGAGGCTATCACTTTATTTTGTTTGTATTTGTCATGTGAATATTATTTCATTTTGTTTGTACTTGTTCTGCGCTGCTGCTGTATTGCTTTCATGTTGTTTCAGGGCAATGAAGAGGAGCAACCACCACCTTCGACTCAGCAGTGGCAGTATCATCTCTAAGCAAGACCCAGATGATCATCTGGTCATCCAATCAGTTTTGTTGCTGCTGTGTAGCTTGCCCTAGGCAGAATGCTTTTGAGCTTATGTTTGCATGGATAAGAAAAGGTTATGGTAACTCGGACGGAGTTTCATTTTGGCTGGGTTTACACTTTCTTCGTCCAGCTCAGTTCCTTGCGGGACTGGTGCACCCTAACA
>Ga0210059_1002902_pt1 | contig 27144 bp, 17 predicted proteins | sample Ectturendosymbi2_FD_188042 | JGI IMG/M metagenome (GOLD analysis project Ga0210059, IMG submission 188042) | Ecteinascidia turbinata endosymbiont from Florida, USA - Sample 2 (SPAdes) (version 2) | ecosystem: Host-associated > Tunicates > Ascidians > Unclassified | place: Key West, Florida... | reverse complement strand
ATTTCCTATTAAAAATTTGCTGATCGATTCCTTGCTTACACCCATCGTGGAAAGTACATACTTGAATAGAGATATGTGCAAGTTTGAATCATCGCAAAAAGACGAAAGCAGATGGCAGTCGACTGATTTCTCGAAAGCATACAGAAACACTAGTGCTTTTAAGTGTGAGCTTGTATATGACTAATACATAACAGCTTATAAATGAACTAACTAGTAACTACGAAACCGCAGCATGCTTTTGAAGAACTAACTCACGTGGTAGTTATATAATTAAGTTAGTGAAAAGGCAAAAGTTCGCGTAGATACCTATTATGTGCAAAATTACGTCACGATCCGCATAAATAGGTCAATTGAACGAAAAGTTAAGCGGACCCAAAAAAACGTACGATGGTCACTGAGCAAAACCCACACCTCGTGCATCATGGTAATAGTTGGAGAGTTCAAACGTGCTAATTTGGCCGTTACACGCCCAATCTGCAACTTCAGTGTTGTCAGAATTACTAATATTTTAATTCAACCGCAATCCTGGATGTTCAAAATACCCTGTCTGGTAGTGGAAAAAACCTGGGTTTCGGGTAGTAGAAATAACCAAAAAACGGGTTTTGGGTTCGGGAAAACCCGGGTTGGGAACACTAATCGTAATTACCATTTGCAATAACGTTTCACAGCTAGTCTTTCAAGCTTATTACAGTGTGTTGAAAGCAGCAGCATTGAAAACCACTACCGACGTGATTTTTTGTTAGATTGATTATTAACGTTTTGTGTTTTCTGAAAACCTTTTGCGACAGTAAGGAATCCCAGTTTATCTTATATTGAACGACGATGGCTAACCTAATACCACAGTCAAGTGCTACTGACGTTGCTTGCAATTTACCTGTCTTGGATGGCTCTTGTAGCATTGCTGTCGTCGTTATATCTCTAGTAACGGTTCTTGTGGTGACCATAATGTTTTCAGGAGCCTGATGTAAAGTAAGAGTTTTGTTCTTACTGATGAGTAAACACAAAATCAATATATGCAAAAGTTAGTGAAATAAGACAGGACACTGAGAGCTTAAAAAGCGTTCGGTAAAGTATGTTTGAAAAATAAATATTAGGAACATGACAAACTGCGTCCACATCGAAATATCTTGTACAAAAGTTTGCAGCAATTCTTAGGTTCAACAAAACGTCTTGATTGCAGGTCATTGGTTTTCACAGGGGGTACTCATATATTTTGAATATATTTCAAATGTCAGAGAAATGTAACATTCACTCGTCCTTTAACGTGGCCGCCAGACAATATTGTGAAAATGGCTGCTTTATTGCAGACATTTTTTTCCGATATTTCATAATCAGGGGGTCATTCACACCAAATTGAAAGGAAATTATAGTCAAAAAAAAGAAAACAACTACAAGGGGCAATGAGTATCTCTTTAGAAATGCAGTAGCAAAATCAACCCGTGAAATCTAGTAATGACCCACAAAAGATTTTGGTGCAATCTGGAGTAAGAATTAGTACGAAGGTTGGTTTTAATTTTTGGTGGACGAAGGTTGGTTTTAATTGGCAGAAATGGCCAAAACGCCTCAACGAAAGCACTTTTTGATGGAGAAAAAGCACTTTGTTACAGCGAAAATGGGATGCCGAAATTTTGAGATAGTAAAGGAACAACAGCAGTAGTTGAATCGTTCGCTACAAACAGTTTTAGTTTCACTTGAACAGAAATGAAGCAAGAAAATTCTGTTTGTACTTGTGTCTCTGTGTTTGCAAGTGTGTGAATAAATTTGCACAATGCGGTACTGCGTTTTTGGTTTGTTTGGAAAGCATTTAAAGGACAACAGTAATTCTTGTATAGCATTTTGACAGAATTTTCAGGACCGACATTTGTTGCGGACAAGCCAACATTTTGAGAGGATAGCTGTGAAGTTAGAGCTTTGTTGTTTCTGGTGAATCAACACAAAAATTTTCAGCAACAGTCTTGACAGGATGTCTTGTGACAAGACGCTGACAATTAACCAGACCTATGTCAACATATTTTTGAAAGAACAAATTTTTGCCACTGTTTGTTGTTCGGAACAGTTCAACTCTATGTAGAGATTGCATCAATTGGTCGTTGTTGCAAATGCCCATCAACTGAACAAATGCACCACTGAAAGTGTGATGCACGTGTTATTAATGCATCATGAATTGCAAAGTTGAACTTAAAGTTGTTCCATTAGTTACGAATATGTGTGTCGTCGGTGATATATGCTTATTTCAGTACATAACTGTAAGTGATGCTTTCTAACAAACAAGACGTTAAATTTGCTTCTGAGAAACAATTTGAAAAGCAGTAGATATGGCCCAAATTCAGAACCTACCATTTTCTTTGGTGCAATTTGGAACTTATTGAAAAATTGTGGAAAGCAAATTGTTTGCAGAAACACGATCTCCCAACACATGATGCACATTTTTTGCCCAGCGTCGAATTTTGCAAGCAGATTTTCAATAAATTTAGTTGAAAAACGAAATTAAATAATCTTAACTAATCTGTATCAAATACAGCAAAACAAATGTCATTTTTTAAGTTGGCCTTGGTGAGTTGAATGCGTTCCAAGCAAATTTTTGCAAATCAGCCAGTTCCTCAGTTAGTAACTATTTAAACATCCTTTGGCCACAAGACATAGTACAGAATCTTTCATGAAATTTGAAACAGTTGTAAGTTGACCAGTTTCGATCTACACGAAGTCAACACAAAAATCCATGTCAGGTAAAATATGCTGCGGCACAAGCATGATCCGAAACACATCGAAGTAATAGCTCCTGATGTAATGAACTCTGTTTTCTATCGTTTTTTTTATTCATTTGGAGATCATTCTAAACACAAAGTTTATTTTCATGTGTTGTTTCAAACGAAATTCCAGGTTCAGGAAAACCGGTCATTCGAATGGACGTCAACATGAGGAATTTTGTCCTATTGCTACTAAAACCCGCGTACGCAAAAATATTGGCGCAAAATGGCGCCAACACATTCCGCCATAACTCGCCAGCCGATTGTGATAGAGAGCTCTTCAAACCCTCTAAAAATGCGGAAAGATTTTACTTCTCATAAAAAATTGCGACATTTTGGATTTTAGGTTCTTCTTGGAGAAGTCATAAATAGGCGAAGGTACAGGTCTTTTTGGCCCAATTCTTTTGGTCCTGGGCCGCAACCGCAGTAGTGAATTTTTAATTTTTTCCTTTATCAAACCAGGAGAAAATCCAGACTTTGCAGAGGGTTTGATTGGCCTCTTGACGTTTGTGGTTCAAACGTTATGGCCAGAAAATAACAAGTTAATTAATTCACCCTTATGCTACCGGGATTCGCCTTATTTCCGCAAGTTTTTGTTTGGCCATATTTCGTCAGCAGATTGATTTAGAGAGCTGTTCAAACCCTGTCAGGTGGAAAATCTTTTAGTTTCAGTTGAAAAAGTTGTGATGTTTAGGATTTGAATTTTTGTGGGTGATGACACAGGTTTAGGGCTTTTTGGATTAGGTCATCGAATCCTCGGCGCAAAACCCAAATACGAATTTTTTTTCTTTTGCGGAAAATTAGGCACAATCCACATCTTTAGTGCCCTTGACTGGCCTTTTAGCGTTGGTGGTTGGAAAGTTATGGCAAAAAATCGATAAATCATTAGCCAATTCTCAAGGACTTATTATGGGATTGAATATATTATTTGTAATTTTTTGCCCATAATTTTCGAACCACAAACGTTAGAAAGCTAACAAAGTGCTGTATAGATGCGGATTTTACATGGCTTTTTAAGACGAAAGAAAAAAAATAATTCCCTCTAGGGGTAGGGGCCCAGGGCCCGGTAACATGAGCCAAAATAGTGCAAAACTACCCAACATATTTCGTCACCCACAAAAATACTTACTTCCAAAACTTTCCAATTTGTTTTTAATCTGAACTACAAGACTTTCCTCATCTTCAGAGGGTCTGAACAGCTCTAGCTCAACCGGCTGGTGAGTTGTATTGGGGCAAAGTGGCGCAAGCGGTTGTTAAAGGGTCGCTAGGCAAATAATTAATTTGAGTTTTTTCGGCCATAATCTTGGAACCACAAACGCTGGAAGCCCAATCAAGGGCTCTGAAGATACGGATTTTTCCCAAGTTTTTTTTAAAAAGAAATATTAAATTGCTTTTTACGGTTAGGGTCCAAGGCCCGATGATATCATCGAAAAAACTAAATTTACCCAAATTATGACGTCACCCACAAAAAAATCAATTCCAAAGTTTCCACAATTTTTTTTATCGTAAGTACAAGACATTTCGCATCATCAGAGAGTTTGAACAGCTCGCTAGCTCAATTGGTTGGCGAGTTATGGCTTTCATTCACAACGACTAAAGTTTCCTTTTGCGGGACTTGATTTTTACCAAAATTGTGTTGTTTCGGCCATTACTGTTGAACCAAAAGCAAAAATGTACTGTATTGAAGAATGTACTTGTGACAGTATTGGGACATTTGGGCGCACAGGAAATTTTGCCCCTTTGTCCCCTCTCTACGTCCCCGGTTACGATAGTAGACCAAAAAACTAGGAAAAAATTTATATTGCATTGAACTCTTTTACGTACAGTAAAGCCTTCCGTGAATTCATTTGATCTATGGCAATACTTGAAAGATTAGTGTGCAAAAACAAAAGAAAGATCATGTTCACCCTTTTGTTTACAATATTTTGCTTATAGTTGGATATTAGTTTAATTTTAATTACTTTGCATCTCCTTTGATGTAGCGAGGCAAGCAAATGATGTTATCACAATATTTTTGTATTGGTGAAAGAGTCATTTAAGCATGTTTATGATATATTCAGGCGTAACATTATGCATTCCAAAACACTAACATCTTCGTACCACTTGTGCTGGAATTGGTTCCTCATAGGCAGGTTCCTCATAGATTAGTTCATTTTTCCAGTCAGTCTGTTGTCCTGGATGTCGATAACCATCTTGAGAAATTACGCTTGGTTGACCTTGCCTGTCGTTGTGGTGATATCCTGTGGAAGACTTTGGGTTTTATTTCCAAGCTTTTACAGCTCCTTGGAGATGCGAACACGCAGGGTAAAGAACGCCAACTCCGCAATTGCACGCAAAGATGGAGATTCCCCGTTCAACCACTTTCAGTTTTTTTTGCTTGTGTAGCTGCCTTTTCTAAGTACTTTTCCATTGTGCACTCTAGACATATGGTGTCATGTACCGTCACAATGGAAATTTTTGGCTAGCCTTCAAAGTGAAAAAGTCTTGAAAAAAAGTTTTCAAAATGATGTCAATTGCCTGTTGCGTGTAATGTGTTAAAATTTGAGCGCTACATTTTACAGCAAAGCATTTTTTATGTCAGTCGACACTTGTGAATGCATTGGTTTGAAGTTAACTCTTCTGAAAATATATAAAACCGGATAAACGTGGTTTCACTATTGCAATGCACACACTAGATTTAGATAATAATTTATAAGGATTATGACAACAACATTGGTTGAAACCGTTGACATTCCGCTGCACATATTTTATCCCAATTGTTCTGGAGAAAAAATTTAAACAAATATTCATATTGTTGATCGTGTGATTGGATGTGCAATGGACCGCGTATTTCATTTCTAACTTATGTGCTTAGTAAACACAAACGTTCTATGTCAGGAAGGCAGTGAAGAGAACGTTAATGTGCAGAAATATTCAGACAACGCATCACAGCCTAGGTGTTGTTTGGTGCACACACTCAGTACTGAAGATGAAAAAACACTGAATCAAAGCATCCAGCCCAACTGCTATATTCGAGTTTCGTCATGCATAAACTTTAGAAAGTGGGAGATCAAACAGATGAACTGAACAGATGAAAATGCTGGCAATGATACACATCATTGCATAAAGGCATACAGTTGAAGTCTAATCAATGCATCTAATATCGTGACGAAGTCAGAAGCTCGACACCTGCCTCCTGTAAATGTAAAGTAATGCTAAATTCGATAGACAAAGCTATAAGCAAAGCGGAAGCGTTTTTTTAGACTTTGTGCAGATGTACCGCAATGCACAGGCACAAATTTGCTTGGAGTAGACACCATGCAGAGTGTTTTTTATCGCAGAAGAAAACTGAGATATGTGTCTCTGATTTTCTTTACTGCTGTTTTTTTGTCGGTTGATTTTCGGTCACAGAACGAACATTTTTCTGAATGACCGAAAAAAATTAAGTCAATTCGGTCAGAAATATGGACCCAATGAATGGTGTTACGACAAATTTTAATACCACTACGTTGCAAAAAAGCGAAATGTCTCAGCGACCAAAATGTTTCAAAAAAATGACCGAAGTGTCTCAGCAAACAAAACAGGTTTGCTGTGCTGAACGATAGAGTGAATTCACTTGCCTTTGAGGTACATTGTCATCTTGTACTGATGCATGACGTGATATGTTTATAGGACGTTGAAGACCACTGAGGCACTACCAAACACGCAAATAATCAGCAAAAAGGACCCGATTCAAAACCACTTAAGCTAACAATGCATACTGCGCCAGCTGTTTCCAGCTGTGCTGAAAGTTCGTGAAGGTGGACAACAACTACATTTGAACACACGACGGCCAATTTTCTTTCAGTGTAAGATCCCCAACACTTACGATGTCGTTCCACTTCACCCCGTATTTTCAACGCGTACAACTTCTTCCGGAACAACTAATTTGATCGAACCTTAGTTTATTCAGAAGAATAATAAAAATAAAAAATTACGATAAAAGACCCCAACTAAATACAATGAGATTTTTGTTTTTGTTTACATTCCAGCAATTGGTCGATGCGTGACGTAAATTTGCTAAGAGCGCATCGAAAATCATAATATTGCTATGAAATAGGAATAGCAGGCTGCCGGAAAATTTACTTATTTCGAAACAAAGCTCGATGCATAAACTAGATAGCTGTGACTACAGGTCTTTGAAAAAAAATGGAAGTTACTCGCGTATCACCTACATGACTTTTGCGTACCACTAGTGGTACGACTACCACAAGCTGGGAACCCCTGTCTTACACCATTGGTTTAAAGTGAATGAATGTGTCTGAAAGGTAAATTGGCTACTTCAAGGCGTGGTGTGATTCCTATGTCAACTCACCTGCAGTCTTACTTTGCACGCAAGTACATTGCGCTAAATTAGTTGTGTAAAAACTGGGTTATGGTTAGGTCAAAAGAACACATTGGTGCTTCCAAAAGTGCTACGAAACTGGTAGGCCTTTGCTTAATCACTAGGTTGTTATCTTTTTGAATCAAAATACACACACGCTAGTCCCATGTCGTGTTCAAAAATGGAGAAAACATGGATAAAACGCCATATTTAGGTAGCTGTTACTGCTGAAAACGGTCGTAATTACCAGCATCATTAATGCACATCCGTACTTGTGCAAGTAGGCACAATAAAGTTTTGACGCATTGTCTTGTAAGTTTAAAAGAGACTGCTGCTATTAAACCACACAGACAGGCCGGGTGAATTGCAAAACGTCATCTTTACCAACAGCCCCGTTTGCAATGAGTTAGAAAATCAGAGATGCAAATCTAAAGCTGTGGAACATGACATTATTAATTATTTTGACATTTTCATACCTACTTATATTTTGTTGCTGACCATTAATGAAATCAATAATGTTTCAAACTGTTTTTTTACAAAATCTTTTTTCCAGTTTGCTGCAACAAATTGATAGCGTAATTGCACAAGAACTAAAGAGTTTCAGAATCAAGAACTAAATACCGAGATTTTCTGTGAGGAACTTGTTCCGCTAGAACGCTGATTAGTAATTGATGGCGCGGCGTTGATTTTATTGCTGATCAGAAGGAGACGTGTTACCGTTTTAGTCTCTTTTTCTCAGTCGTGAAATGGCACTGAAGTGTTTGGGCCGCCCGGTCTAGTGGTAAGTGCGTCCGCTTCGGTGCTGTAGGGCGAGAGTTCGACTCGGCCGAGTCTTACCAAGACCTTGTTAATTGGTACTGTAGCCTTCTTGCCAGGCGCACGGCGTGCGGAAAAGCTGCAAGGAACACACCCAGAACGTAAAAGCAAACCGAGTGTAATGAAACCAGAAATTGTACAACTCAGTCTTTCTTCTTTCCAATACACAAACAGGAATACATGTTGGTCAGAACTTTGATTGTGTAAGGTATTCCAAAATAGCAGGGTTATCCACCTCATTGATGTGGCACGGAGGTTTGAATTTGGTGCAATTATGCAAGATATGGTGTGCAGTCTGCACCTTGCCACATTCATACAAATCTGAGCCGCACAGGCCCATTGATTTCATATTGGCCCCAAATCGGCCAACTACAGTCGTCAGACGGTTGAGCTGAACCCTGACATTTCTGGGGAGGTCGCAACCTGGTAGTTGTGGTCCGAATGCAAGAATGAAGGATTGGAGAGCGGCAGGGATTGGTGTGGTTGGTTCCCCGTTAATTGACAACAATTCCACAAAGGAGCGTTGAGGTTTCCTGGAGCGGAGACGTTTAGGAGAAGGTTTTAGGTACAGAGTTTCGTGTAGAAGATGTTTCAGATTGAGGGCTTTGGTGTAAAGTCTCAAGCATAAAGCACTGCGCCTTGTCTCAGATGGGTAATGCCAGATAGAATGGGCAAGAAGGAAGAGGGAGTGCTTCGTAGGCAGCCAGTGATAACACGCATCGACTCGTCTAATAGCACATCAATGTGTTTTGTGTGAGCGCTGCGGCACCACACTGGGGCACAGTACTCTGCCGGAGCAAATGCAAGTGCCAAGCAAGAGATTCTAAGAGCTTTGAAGGAAGCTCCCCAACCGACACCGGCCAGTCGCTTGATGAGTGCCACACGTGACAAAGCTCTCTTCTTGAGTGTGTTTAATTGTGTCCTGAACAACAGAGAGCGATCCAAGCATATGCCGAGATATGATGGATATGAGTCAATCTTCACTGTCACATTGGGTTTGAATTTGACATTCAGCTGATAGTTGGCTGAGTGGTTCTTCGGGTGGAAGACGGAGCACACAGTTTTCTCAACTGAGAGCCTGAGGTTCCACTTAGTCAGGTGAGCATTAAGAACAGAGATATCGTGTGATAAAGCAAGTTCTGCTTCCCTAAATGTGGGGGCCGAGGCGGTGAGAGCAACGTCATCAACGTACATGGACCGCTTGGCTGACGTTTCCGGAAAATCTGCTGTGTAGATGTTGTACAAGCAAGGGGCGAGAACAGATCCTTGTGCGACTCCGTTTTTGGTTCGGAAGGGGCGACTTGCTTGTCCGTCGCTGGTGTATAGCACGAAGGATCTCGAGTGCAGCAGTTCCATGATGAAGTTAATCATGGGTTGACATGCTAGTACTTTTAAGGGCTTCAGGTGTAGACCGAGATGCCATGCAGTATCGTAAGCTGCCGTGAGGTCGAGAAAAATAGCTCCGCCGACATTTTTGTCGTCGTACGCTTGCTCGATGTTCTGCGTAAGACAAGCAACTTGGTCCACCAGAGAGCGCCCTCTCCGAAACACCGCCTGCTCGTGAGGTAAGAATTGTTCAACTATGGAGTTGATTCGGTTTAGGATTATGCGTTCTGTAAGTTTGAATGTGGTACAGACGAGGGAGATGGGGCGATAGCTCTTCGGAGAAGTATCTACTTTCCCTGGTTTCAGTAGGACTATAGCAGATGCTCTGAGCCGCATCCTTAGAATACGATTATTATAGAAAGATGTGTTGATAAACAGTGTTAGCCAGGTTATAACATTTTCACCAAGGTTGACCAAGAATTCATTATGGATGCTGTCTGGGCCAGGAGATTTCCAAAGTTTAAGCTGATTGAGATCATCCTTAACCTCTTCAATGGTGAGCTGCTTGCGCAGGTCAGGGTTATCAGCATTGCACAATTGTAGTGTCTTTAGTTTTTTAATTATTTGTCTCTCAAACGTTCTGTCTTTAGATTCGGTAAGACCATTTCGAACGACTTGTCTACCAATGTCGTCTGGGGAGATGGGACACATCGTCTTAGCGGAAACAGTGCCAGTTAAGCGTTTTACAGTCTTCCAAGCTTTTCTTGATGTGTGAGTGAAATCGATGTTACTGACCGTGTCAATCCAGAGATCATGTCTTTTTTTGTCTAATAGATCTGTCAATGCTGACGTCGAGGATTGGATGGTATCTGGGCTGTCTGCATTCAGATATTCTTTGTATGGTCGACTGCACTCTTCATCCCATGTGGGGATATAACTTTTCCGAAAGCCTCTAGGGATTGTTTGTTTGGCAACAGTTTTCAAGGTCTGTGTGAACTGTTTGTAGGCAAAAATTGGTATTATCCATTCTTGGTGTAGGAAGGCCATCGGCAAGGTTATTGGTTAGGTCTTTATATCTTTCGCAATCTGCTTTTCTAAAGTTCAATCTGGGTATTGGAGCGCTTCTAGTGAAAGAAATCAGTGGCATTTACGGATCAACGAAGGGCGGTGCTGATAGTGAGGAAACTGTTCGAGGACTTCCCTTGTAGTTATAGTTCCTCGTATACGTGTCGAGAAAGTTACATCTGGGTTTGTTCCGGAGTTCCATCTTGGTGATTGGAATGAGGCCGGTTATTTTGGATCGTAAAGTGTGTGAAGGTTATTGGTGCAGGTTTAGTCAGCCAAAAGGTTGCCGTTTTGATTGGAGTCAAGGTAACCCCAATTTTCATGCCGACAATTGAAATCCCCGGAGATTATGCACTGATCAGAAGCACTACGCAGCAGTTATACATTGAAAACGGCAGGTGGAGGGTGATAGACGTTTGAGATACTGATTCCATTAATAGTGATAGTTATCCATTGGGTAGGCTCCCCTGCATTAGAATAACCAACAAGTGAGAACAAGATGGAGGATCGTACAAAGATGGCGATGCCGTGATGTTCCCTTGAGATGTGACCAGCCAGGGTGAACCCGTACAACTTGAGTTGGTCAGTCATAGTCTGCTGCGTCTCTTGAATTAGTAAAACAGTGACGTTCATTTCACGAGTAGTTTTCTGAATCAACTCTCGCTTTGCAGCTGTCCATCCTTCAAGATTAATTTGTAGAATGACCAACGGTTCATAGCCGGAAGCACTTGCTTCTCGTCCTGACAAGGACGGGCTGTGATTTTGGGTATGGCTTGCCGCAGATGAATTATTCCCAGTAGGAATCCCTGGTGTTTGACCATTGGTATCCATGCTATGCATGTTGCTACTGATTTCGCTAGCTCAGATGTGCTACCCAGGCGGACGACGTGGACGTATCAGTAGCTCCCGCCTCAAACTCAGTCGTGGCGCTACAAGACCATTGCAGTTATAAAGCGCCAACAACAAAGTCTCATATAAAAATCAATAAGAAATCACTGAGCTGTTAAGAGACCGTTTGACAGTTATTTGCTCGTCGTTTCTTTACTTCATTTTTTGTTCGGATGTGTTGAAGTTCAACTCATCAAAATCTAGCGTCAGAACGCCTCAATAAGTCTGCTTCTGTAACAGTTTCAACATCAAAAATTGAATGCAGATAGTTTTAGTAACTTCAATGTTGTAATTTTGTTTATTTTCTCTGTATCTTTGCTTTAGCTTTTTGTTCTTTCAGTTGCCCATCCCTATATTGGCATGAAATTACACTGCGTGCAGCAGATTTTGTTTTGGTATTCTTTTGTATCACATCCATTTTTTTTCTTTTACTTTGTTATTTTTCCACTGTGTTTAAACATTTTTAACCGCACCAAATTTCCTCAAATTTGATATACTTCTTTGTGTCAAATTGGTTGCAGCTTTACACGCGCTCCCTTGTACACAGAATGTGTGTCGAATTTCGATCTTTCCAAAAGAATGAAAACCTGGTTAGGAAACACAGCAGCAAGTTGGTTTTGAATTGGATGCACAACCTTTTACCGAATTACATATTTTGGTAACCTTAGAATACATATTTTATTCAAAAAAGGAATCATCTGCACGCTGACGGAATGACGTTAAATTATATGTTTGTTGAAAATGATCAAACGCTTCGGCCATGAAAAATATTTTAGAAATGCATGTGCCTCTGAGTGCAGTAAATACATCGGAAAAAATTCAATTATTCCATACTCAAGCTGCCATTTTGAAAAAAAAGTTTCAAAGCAAGGCCTTAAGTTTAATGCAGTGAATTGAAAGCAACTGCATTAAAATCCTCCAACGACGTGATTTACCTTTAGGTAGACTTTCGAAGCGCAATGTTATTACCGTCTTGTGTTTGCAGTACAACGCGTTTTGCGACAGCGAGGAAATGAAACTTATTTTTTAGGAATGAAGACGCCCAACTCAATTGTTTACGGTTAACTGCTATTCAAGTTTCATGCTGTTCACCTGAATTCCTTGACTCTTCTTGCATAGCTGTCATCATTATATCTCTAGTAATAGTTGTTTTGTTGACTGCGCCGCCCTGAGAAGCCTGATGTGAAGTAATACGTTTGTTGTTACTTATAAATACTATAAACACAAAATATATTTGTGCAAAAGTTTACATACGACGAGAGGACACTGAGAGCTAAACAATTGTTTATCAAAAACGTTTCAGGAAACCAGATATTAGCAACATGATAGCTTATGCACTGTATTTTGAGAAAACGAACATCAAAATATTTCATTATATACACAACATCAACATATTTTATTTATTTGTTTGCAGTAACACTTCGTTTCAATAGAACGTCTTGAGTGCAGGTCACTTTTATGCAGAAAGGTCTCATGCATTTTGTATAATTTTCAAAAATTAAGGTAACGTATTAGCAATCAATCATCGTTTAATGTGACCGCCAAACAAAATTTTTGAAAATAGCTGCTTCATTGCCGAAATGTTTTTCCAATCTTTCGTGTTCAGAGCGGCTAAATGTTTATATAAACTACGTCAACTGGTGTTTGTAGCTATTGGCCATCATTTGATCCTAAAGCACAGGAGTGCATGGAGGTTCGATGCTCTCTTTTGATAAGAGCGATCAAAACTTCAAACCAGCATTGACACTACTTGTTTCGGGTGACATATTGATTAATTTTCTTGGTTGTACGTGTTTACTGTATTGTAGTGCATTAGTATTTTCAGTCGTCGTGACTGTTGTTATCATTTCGTCAGTGGCGTTGCATGATAAAACATAAGTTTCAACATCCTCATAATCAGAATTTTCAACTACTGCAATTTTTACCATATGTCGGTAAGGAGTTTCACATTTGCCACACTTGAGAACTTACTGCAAAATTGTAATGCGCAAAATATTTCCTTGTGTGATGCTATATTTTTGGTTGAGCGATGAATTGATAAATAATAAATTAATTTAATTTCGTTGAAAGAAAACAATTTGCATGACCTAAGTCAATGCAACATCAATTACAATAAAAAGGTGACGTTTCTTAAATGGGTATTGTTGATTTCATACCAATTTCCCTAATTCATCAAGATCGTATGTTCAAAATTGCATAATTTCGAAAATGTAGGTGATATTCCAGCATGTGCGAAGCAATTGAAACATATGTATTTTGTTAAAAACTGTTTCATCTACAGAGCATGAAGTGAAATTGAATGTCCATGTTACTTGGAATACATTCCATGTTTGACTTACAACGCTTTGAGATACACAGCGTTCCATACGTTAAATTTGAATAATGCAGTTTTGTGTAAATCAGTTGATCCACCTGGTTTGTTTGTTGTTCAAAAACTTTCCAGCGGCTTGCATGCTTAATAGGCACCAATCCGACTTTTATAAAGTAAAAATGAAGAGGCAACATTGTTGAATGTTTTTTTGTTGAAAATGAGTGGCTATAACGCCAATGTGTGACTTACAGCATGCATAAGACAAGGCAGTGACCTCTAAGCTTTCTTGTGGATTGTTTTGCAGAATTTGAAACTAAATTGCAGTTGCTGCGAAAAAGAAGCGTTCCGGTTATTTCACCCCAATCATCAGTGTTTAACGTACTTGATGGATAATGCATAGATGACTGGAGTAACTGGATTGAGCGTAACAATAATTCCTGAGCTGAAGTGCGTTTTGGCCTTTTTGACATGCTGGCTATCCCACAGCAAAATTCTTGTATAAGGACTCAACAAAAGCATTGCAAATCTCTGGCAAGTATGGAAGCAGTGATTACAGCAAGACAATGACTTCACAAATGAGGTCATGTTTTAGAAGACAATGTTTTACAGTATGTTTGGGCTTGCCACCTACGTGAAAATTCTTGCTATATTGGTGCATAACGCTCAGTAGTAAGTCTTGAAAACCCGAGCTGTTTGTCGCAGTGTTGGCGCATCGTTGCCAATATACTCACCACGAGGTGACAATGAAGCATTTATTGGAAAAACAATCAACCCGAGCACTGTTTGTACACACTAACGCTACAAATTTGAAAAAGTAAGCAGCGGTAAATATTTCTACTGTTGGCGGTAATGGTGTTTTCATACGATTCACCGGTTGGATTTTTTACGAAACTTTGGAATCTACTGTATTTCGAACACTTAGGAAAAGTTGTCCAGTGTCATCGGGCTAATGGCATTACGGTACAAGCAAATTCATTTAATTTAAAAAATGACCAACCGTCAAATAAACCACCATAGGTGTTAAGTATTGAACAAAAATGAAGCAAGAAAATCCTGTGTCACCTGTTTTGGCAAGTGAGTGAATAAATTTACACAATGGTGTCGTGTTTTGAGGAGCTAGATGTGAAGTAAGTTTTTTTTGTTGAATAAGCACAAAAGGTTTCGTCAACAGTCGGTGTTCCATGACAGGACACTGACAACTAACCAGACATACGCCAACGTATTTTTGAAAGAATATTTTAGTCACGTTTTAATGTTCAGAACCACTAATTCACTGTAGACACTGCATCAGATGATCTTTGTTGCAATTGTCAATCAACTGATCCAGAGGAACAGATTAAAGTCTGATCACCCTGTTAGTACAACATTATGAATTGTGAAGTTGAGCTGAGACTATTTTTTTGGTTTCACGAATTCATGAATGATCTTGGTGTCATTGGTTTATTTTAGTGCATAACTATAAGCAATGTTGCCTAACAAAATATACATTTTCAACTTGCGTCTGAAGCACAGTTTGGAAAGCTGCAAATGTTACCACAGATACGAATCGAACAGCTCATTTGTACATTTTGGAACGCACTAGAAAATTGTTGAAAGCAAATTTTGTAGAAACACGCTTTCCTATTTCATATTGCTCACTTTTTTCTCTAGCGTCAAATTGTTTAAACAGATTGCCAAGACATTTATCATTCTGTGCACAATATTTATTTTTGCATATTATTTTGAATGCATATTATACACAAATATAGAGCTTTTTGATGACTTTGTTCAATGCGAAGTATATATACGTTAAGGAAACTTACAACTTTGACAATTATCGTTTTTGAGTGACTTTAAAAGAATTGAAACAACCAGCACCACGCTTTGTTGGCTCCCATTCAATGATTTCAAATAAACCCAGATTGCACACCGAAAAAAACACATGTTCGCACAATGAAAATCCAGAAAGCTTGTGTTATGAACAAAAACATACGAGTGTGCTTCAGAGGCGAATTTGCATTTTCGGGCCCTAGGCTATTTTTAATTGAAGACACTTCTGGAAGGTTTGCAACGACTGATAACATAGAAATTAGCGCTGCAAGTGCTCGTTACATTCATTTAACAAGTTGTTTCAATTCATAAACATATTACTTTATTCTGAATTCCCTCGGTATCAGGAGCAAAAACCAATGAAAAAGGCAGCGGTGAAGTTATCTGGCCACACTCACATTACATATTTATTGAGTAGCTCATTGGCCTGGTGTAATCTGAAAAATGGATTTGGACGTTTTGTTCCACACATTATAAGTAACAATAACCAATTTTCAACGCCATGAAAAGAAAATGCTCATGGTCGTTCACTTCAGTTTTTCGCGCTTATTCTAATATAGAGATCGTTTGTTGCCGGCATAGAAAAAAATTTTCGCTGAACCAAAAAAAATGCAAATATAGTTGTTAACAGATATGCTGGAAATTGTCCTTGATCCCAAAATGTTGGAAACCCGGCAATTGAGGGCCGTAGGCTTAAGCCTTTTCAGCCTAAAGTAGTAAATCCGCGCCTGGTGTGTTTATTTGAATTGAGACCATTATCGAATACTGGTTGACCACAGCGGCCACTTTTTTGACCAAATTTTGTAATTCCATAACTAGCCAGTAACTAGAGCTAGAGAGGTGTTCAAACCATCTGCGGATTCTGCAAGACATCTAGTTTCGACTGAAAAAAAATTTCAGTTTTGGGTTTGGGGTTCTCTTGAGGGGCGCCACAAGTATGGGGGGGTTGGCCTACTTTACCCTGCCTTAGGTGCCAATCCAATAAGCCAATTTTTTCGCTCATGCTGGTTTTGGAAACTAGACCATCATCCAAGTCTTTATTGCCCTTGATTGGCTTTCTAGCATATCTGCAACCAAAGTTATGGATCATAAACCAAAAAGTGGTAAACATTGTACACCCACAAAATAAGGAGAAAAGCACCCGAGCCAGAGATGGCTATAACTCGCTGTCAAAATGAGCCAGAGAGCTGTCCAAACCAAAAACTCGTGAAGACTTGTAGATTAGCCTGCAAAAAATTTTTAGCTGGAGATCTCGTTTTTTTGTTGATGTTTGCATAATGAGAGGATGTTTATGCATATTTGTTTACCTTTGGATGAAGTCATCAGCCCCTGGGGGTCGAACAATCAAGCCGATTTTGTATATCAAAGTTTTTTTGCACTCTAGGCTGTAATATGAATCTTCAGAGCCCTTGATCGATTTCCTATCATTTCTGGTTCAAAAGTTATGGCAAAAAAAGCATAAATTTATTAGGTAGATTTCCTGAAATCGCTCAGCCATATCCTCAATGATATGGGGTTTTCTGGCCATACCTTTGGCCCCAGAAACGCTAGGAATCCATCAAGGGCTTTAAAGATTCATATTCCAGCTTAGAATACAACCAAATTTTGAGCTACAATTTCGGCCCATTGTCCGGGTGATGACGTCATAAAAGAGCAATAAAAAAAATGCAAAACCTACCCTTTTTCCAACGCCACCCGCCGAAAAGCCCGAATCCAAATCTCAAAAAGGTTTTATTGCAGTGCAAACTACAAGACTTCAAGAGTCCTTCGATGCTTCGAATAGTTCGCTGGCATGTTCTAGCAGCGAGTTATCCCAAATCAAATTGACGCCGGTGGAAGACTCAATGCATTTTCTGCGATTTTCTGATTTTGGTGCAAAATGTTTTTTTTTTGGCCATAACTTTGGTTCCAGACATACTAGAAGGTCAATCAAGGGCTCTATAGACGCGGTACATCATCTAGTTTCCAAACAAATTTTGAACCGAAATTTTTGTTCGTTGGATTGGCATCCAGGGCCAGTCAAAATTGGTCAAAATTTTAAAAACACCTCATATCGTGACGTCCCCACAAGAGAACCCCTAACAAAAATGAAAGAATTTTTTTTTTAATCGAAGCTAGAAGACTTGCCGAATCCTTAGAGAATTTGAACAGCTCTCTAACTGAATTGGCTGGCGAGTTATGGCGTTGCAAACGTGGGTAAAAATGTTCTAAATTTGGCCGGGAGGGGCTTTATACTGTTGTTCCCCTTCTCAATTTTCTTCTGCAAGGCAAACATCAACATTTGGACGACTTTTTTGTTGCTCAAGACGTTTTTCATAACGCTGGCAATATCCTCCCTTGATGATGTCTCTCACTAATTATAGGAATACATTTGTTATTGAACTGGGAAATTTGGTGCAATCTTGAACTGCGGCGGAATCTAAAATCCCACAAAAGTTTAATCCCAATGCCTTCTTCTTCTGATTGAAATTTGTATTTTAATTTGTATGCACAGGGAAACACCGAAATTAAAAAATCAGTCCCAACCCTTATTTCAAAAGTTGCGTCAATTGGCATTAGAGACAATAACATAATATATATAACCCCAAGAATGACCTTATATGAGGATGTGAAACCGATTGCACACGTTCTGCTTCATCGGATATGCGTAGTTTCTCACCTGATATGCGCGTGTAAACACTGTAATATAGAGTTATCTTCATATGATTGAACACACTGGAGTTACTGTCCTGATGAATATATCACTTCAAAAACCAGACTTATTTTCATGATCAAACCTAGACATCCGGGTCGACTAAAAAAGCATATCTTGATGGAAAAAACCCGCAGTGGTAGCCCTGGTCAAATGCAGAAAAACGCCTGCTACTGTAACTTGAAGTGAACGTTTGAAGATTTGTTGCCATGTTATTGTTACGCAATAAAGATCAACACTGGAACAACCAGCTAGCAAGTTTCATCTAGCAATCTGCTAGCAAGTTCTGCGCAACTTGCCTCCACACAGGCAAGGGAGCGAGGACAAGCGAACTGCAATCTCATCATTGTATGACACCAGAACAGTTAACCTGGCTCTTATGTAGAAATATCATGTACCGGCACACGAACTGTCATTTGCGACAATTAAATGATTCAATCGTATATTTACTAGATCACGAAACAGTTAATAGGTGTTACTATTGTGAAGCTCCCATCGCAAAACTTAAGTCAAGTAGAAGTCTCAAGTTGCTTTTTCGTGATATTTCGTTGAGAACATTTTTTCTAAACGGTGTACGTTTTGATCTGCGAGAGAGTGTTGACATATGTTTCCTCAATACATGTGTGAATGGACGCTTTGTGCAGTGAAGATGGTCAGAGAGTCTATGACAAAAAAGATGGTTGTGTATAGTGTGACACTGTCACGGTAGCAAAAATATCGATTTTGGTGATAAACTTTCCGTTTGATCAAATTAACCACATACGAACCACCGTGCATAGTCACCCCCAATTGTCTCTGGAATATAGGCTGCCAAATCGTATCAGGTTTTTTTTTTTGACCTGCGCTTTTGCAAAGTTGAAACAAGGGCATGTGAAACGCTGCGTAGTAGCACTAAGCGTTTAGGGGGCCTTGCGGTCACGACTTTGCCCGGGGCCTCGCGTTCATTTAATCCGGCCCTGGCCATACCAAATTTGTGCAACAGGACCGAAGACGTTCGACACTGGTGCGGAGGCGGTTAAGGCGGACCCAGGCTGTTCTTACAAGGCCGATTCCGGGGGCAGGTGCCGATGTCGGGGATGAAAGTACGGAGTCTCGCAGTGCTGTCCAATCACTCCGCATTCCATTCGTGATCCGACCAGAGCTCCGCATTTCTGTTGTTGTCGTCAGATGAACTTATGAGTTGTGCTGCGGTTACAAATGGGTGTCTCGATTTGAGACGCCGTGCATTCTCACTCGTTAGACTGGTGGACCCTGAGGGTGTAGATGTCAAGGCTTCATGGCATGGCGTGCTAAAGACAGCGTGGCTCCAATGCGACGAAGCACACCAGGTTGGATATCTGCGAGGATTGATGATAGGAAGGTTAAACGTTGGTGTAGGACGCATGCATCCAGTCACAATTTGCAAGGCGTCGTTGATGGCAGCATCAATTTGGAGAGCGTAAGTACTGCAGCACCAAATTTTTTGACATTGAAGCTACTATGCATTATTGTCGCGAAAAGTGTTCGAAGTGTTTATGCATAACCATGGTTTGCCAAGTCTTTTCTCCAGCATTCTTGCATCGTGCAGATTGGCAGTGATGAAATGTTTCGAAAACACATGAGTATATGACCAGTGCAGCAGTTTCATAGTGAATTTTAATGCTATTGCAAACCGATACACCTTGTTCGATATGCATCAATCAGAAAAAGCAGGTGTTAATTGAAATGGATGTCTATGTATATGCTTGTCAAAATTTTGTATGACCGTATATTTTAAATAGTTTTTCAACTCTTTTTATGCATCCTTCCCTTTCACTACAAATGAAAAATAATGAAAACGATACAAACGATGCAAAGCTTGCTGGTCCTTAATCGAGAACCAGCTTTGAAGCTTTCGAGTAATTTTAAAACAACGCAGCTTTACGTTCCCTAAAGCCTCGTGTCTTGTAAAGCTGCTGACTTCCTGTCGTATGTTATCAGATACAGAACCCAAATACGGTAGCTGTAATGAAATATATTTGGGTGAAGGAGAGGGTTCAGCCGGTGCATCACGTTGTTGCGAGACACCGTATGTTCTGTTTACGAATTGTTGAATGCAACTGTCCAAAAACTGTTGGGGTAACCGTTGCGAGATAACTTTCGCTTAGTATTCATAAATTCCGTGTGCACCAGTTGGTAGGAACTGGCAATGTAAATAAGCGCCGCGGAGTAGAGAGTTGAAAAGGTTTTCGTTTCCTGTGAATGGAATTGATATTGGTAAAGAGCTTGTTGAGAGAAACTTGGTTAGGAAATAGTGACCAACAACAACCTACAGGATGATCACTAGAGTTCAATTTGCAATGCACTGATGATGTTAACAGGAGTTATCGATAGGTTTGCCATATGTCGTTTGTATCGTTTTCATTGGCCATAATTTTCATTAAGGCTATTCAGCATTTTCGCTTTTCGTGTAATGATATATGAGTTTTCGTAACTGATTGCCACTGCCATTCACTATAGATTTAACAGCACATTGAACCGAACACTACCTGTCCTGAGGAAGACACGCAGCACTTTGCAGCACAGCAATAAGCGAAGTGGATGATGACAATGACAAATAGAAGAAATGCCATGATACAGAGCATTGTGTGTATCCCCGTCAGTGCATTCTGAAAATACATAAAAACAAGGACTTCAATCGTATGCCCCAAACATGTTTAATGATTTATAACGATTGAATTTTTCTCCAACATTTTATCAAATCTTACACAAGTTATTCAAGGCAATAACTGCGATTTGCAAAAATTAACTATAAAATATTGTTGAGCATTACCTGGGTAATTTGCAGAGTTGTCCATGTGACATGTTTATCAGTCCAATCCCATAGCAATTTATGCCTGTACCATCCCATGGGATTCCCATTACATTATTACAATATTAATATGGAATACAATTCGATTAAAATTATTAAATTTATGAAAGTTTACGTTTAGTATCTACTAAATAGGACTACATGTACAAAGAGACATGCAAAACGACAAAGTTTATTGACTTTAAAATTCAGAAGTATAATCTAAGTATGACAATTCAGTAACATTGTGACACTCTCATTCTATTTCTGACTCTCATGGGAAATACAAATGTGTGCTGTCCTATCCCATTCCATGGGACGTTTCCCATGGGATTCCCATAGGAATGACATTCCCATGGACAAGCCTGGTAATTTGCCCACCATTCAAACATACTTCAAAAACATTTTGAATGAATGTTCTGACGTTCCAAGCAGTCACAGACGCAGTTGTTGAGTTAAACGTGTGTAAATATTGTTGTTCAAATAAAGCCTGGAAATCACCTGCCCCACGCTCCCTGCGAATCCTGCAGTTAAACCTTCGATAATGACCATAGCTCCGGCAGCTTCCCCAGCGAAAGTTGTCATAACCAATGCAGAAGTGATCTGAATAAAAACATTCAGTTACATGATTCACAGTATCAGCAAGAAAAGCAACCTATTTGAAGCTTTCGAGTACTTTTAAAACAACGCGGCTATACTTTCGCTACAGCCTGGTGTCTCATAAAGCTGCTGACTTCTCGTGTCTTACAAAGCAAATTGCTCTCTTGGAACGCCAATTAATTTCTTGACATAAAAAAAAATTCGTAAAAAAAATTTGATCTACTCATCAGCTTCCAAAAGAAATATCGGAGTGGTTTAACACAATAAACAAAAATTTTCTCTCCCTTGCTTATGTCATTCTCTAAAGGGGTCTTTGAACTTTTTTGTCCGAGGGCCACATAAGCCTTCACACAACATTTCGAGGGCCGGACATCTTACGTAATGTGATGTTTCGGGATCTGCCACATTCTACCAAATCAACGCATATTTCGTTAATACCTTAATTATTCCATTGTAAGCCGCCCTTAATTGTAAGCCACACGAAATGGTGTTCAAAAATGAATGTAAGCCACCCTTGATTGTAAACCGCACTTCACCATAGGTTACCCAAACCTCTGAGATACTTTCGTGCATAGCATGTTTCGTGTTTGATTAGTAACCCGGGCAATCGTGCTTCACTATTACAACTCCCTTCTGTTCATCATAATCCTTCCTGTGACGGATGTAAACATGATGCTGAAGAGAGGAAAGACGATGCGAAAAGAGGGTTTGGTCAACAAAACGTAGCCAAGGTAAGACTGGGCGTCATCTAGACATTTTGATAAGCTAAGGAAAAATGTAAGCCGCCTTTGAACGTAAGCAGCACAAAGTGATGAACAACAAACTTTACTAGGCGCAGCTTACCATCGAATAAATACGGTATATAACTATTTTTTCATTTTTGACAAAATGTTTTCACGGGTCAGATGAAATGGCTTCGCAGGCAGGATTTGGTCTGCGGACCGTAGTTTGGAGACCCTGCTCTAAATGAAAACAACTCCATCTGAAATGAAAACGAAATACGAATCCCTAATCTAAATGTTGTTTATTTACTTAGGCGTGGCAGGCATATCTGATTGCGAACAAGCTCCAAATCGCGTTGTAATTTGCCGTTTTCGTTTCAGTCGGTTAATTGAACCCACAGACCTTCACTGCATCACCAAACGTATATAGGTAAATATGAAATTAAACGTGTTTTTTCCTCACTGTAAAGCAGGGTTTCTGAAAACGCAAACAATTTTGAGTAGCAGGTGTAATTTGCTAAAAACGTTTCAAACTTTCTATTGACGTTGAAGAAAAATTTATAGAATTGTCGTCACTGACTAGAAACAACACTGTAGAAACGTCCATGCCCTGTAAAAACTCACCAAACGAATGCACTTTTTGGAAACCGTCAATTAATTTGAAAAAAATAATATTTCACTAAAAATGCTTAGTCTGTGATCGTAATTTTGTTGTTTAAACGTTACCAAAAAATCACTCTACGTTGTAGTATGATCGTCAAAATGACACAGCCTCGCTCCTTTTTTGCGTTTGACAGACATTTAAAATTTCCGGGGAACTGTTAGTTGAACTGTAATAATAAATATGCTTGCTTCAAAAGCTTTTATGTGCATTTAGGTAAAATACTTTGATCAAGAAAAACGTTTTATATCCAATGTTTATCTACATGTTTTGAAGATGATGTTAAGATACTTCAGACAAAACGAAATAGGGAAAACGTGTGTGTTTTTCTAAAAGATGATTTGCAGCTTGCTCTACCGAATGAGTGAAAACAATTGTTTTGTCAATCGAAGTTATGGTGATGCAGTGACGTTTTCGGTTTCATTCAGCACCATCTTCACTTCTACACCTTTTCAGAAGTCTTGCAAGCAAAAAGAAATCTTTACGTACCGGACATTTTTCAGGTCTTCTTGCTGACCATACTCCAAGCGATCCTGTTACTATTACGTGCATAAGGAGCAAAAAATTATTACCGTGAATACTGCCGTTGTACACAGCATCATAAAGGCAGAAATAGATTTCAAACCCCCATGCGAAGAACGCCACCGATTTTATCAAATTTTGTGTAATTTCTGTTCTGGAAACTGTGACCCCGATCGTCTTTCAAAGCAAATTAAAACAATCCTGTTACCACCGGCTATTTGAAGGAATCTGAAAGTGATACGAATTAATGAAAAACTTTGCCCCAGCGAAAATAACTGAATTTTAAACATACTTGCCAAACGGTACACGTATACTCACCAGTAGTCCACACCAAATACCGGCAGAAGCCATGGACAGAGGATGAATTCTTCTTTCATAATCGGATGTAAGCGAAACGGCCGTGATTCCGAAAATCATGGATAAAGCTCCCAAAACGATCTCAGCAATCTGGAATGTAGTTTGCGACGTAATGTATGAATACAGCAAACGCTTGCCTGAGAATTCAAACGATTGAAGCTACAGGACTTTGCGACTTGACGTATGGAGAAATGCACTTTGTGCACAAAACGTTAAAACGTCTTAAAAGATTGGTTCAAGTTTGCAAACTTTTCAAGTTCAAAACACAGGAATCATCTGTCGAAAGACTAAGAAAAAGAGGTCAGATGTTTCTCAAAGTATTTTATTGTAAGAAGGCAGCTTTTCAAACAATTGTATTTTTTGCTTCTTCGTTTTAAGGGCAACTTTGCATTTATTTTTATCGTACTGGTCAAAGAGCAAATAATAAGCAAATGCACTTTGCGCTTTGTTGATGGCTCCACACGCTTTCCTCCAGTGTCAGATGTATAACTAACAGATCTCTTACAATAACCAAAATTCAGCAAACTGCATAATATCTTTCTTAAAGGATTGAACTTAGGATGATGAATTTCCCATCACCCTTTTTAGCATGATGGATAGCAATTCGTCTTGCGTGAATAGAACGTTTTGTTTTTGCAAGCAAATGACGCAAATGCGCATTGCTCATTGGCTTGAATAAAAGGAAAAATTTTGATTTTATTTTTCCGTTTTTGGTTTTTTTGTGGGACTATTAAATGCCATGTTCGAGCCAAGTTACTTGAGATGCTCACATCAGTAACGTATTTGTAGGTTTCTAAGCGCTTCCCACACAAGCTCATAGCACGCTGGAAACGTCGTGTAGTGCAAATTACGAAGGAAACCCAACGCACCCCACGTTTTGAAGACATGGTGGAGTTAGTGGAGGCTAAGGACAACATTGCACATTCTCCACTCAACAAAATGATGGAAGAGCAGCGCGGCAGTGGTAAGTCCATTATTAAGGGTGATCATTGCAAGGCACCGAGCCACGCTGTTATAAAGGATGAAGCAACCGAATCTTCCGAGCGTCAAACGAGTAAGTGTTGGTGTTGCTCAAACCCGCACGCCCTGGAAGACTGTTGAACTTTTAAATCGTGGGTATGTACTGTAAGGATAGACGTAAGATTTCGCGTAAATTTCGGCTGTGTGACAATTGCTTAAGACGTGGACATATGGCTTATCAATGTTGGCACCCAGCTGCCTGTAAAGAAGCTAACTATTCAGGAAAGCACTGTTCCGTGCTTCACCCGCCAGAAAAGCGCTAATCGTAGCCATCCACAGGCGCACATGAGTCAACGGAATCTCGCAAGAAGCCTGATGAAGTTGTGGACATCTCCAGCGAACTATGCAGTGCCACGCAAAACCCTCCAGGGGTATCAATATGGTTCTTATCGATGAAGGTTCGAACGAACGGTAAAGAAATTGTAGCAAACACATTTGTTGACTCTTCGTCGCAAGTTACTCTTTGGTCCCGCAGTTTGGTAGAGCGTCTAGATGTAGATCAGGGGTTCCCAACCTGGGGTACATGTACCCCTGGTGGTGCATTTGCCTATCCGAAGGGGTACACTTAAGGTTGGCAATAGAAGGTAAGAGTATATTTAAATGTTGTTTATTTTCAAATATTTATACATATATCACTTAATATTATTTAAAAATTTCATATGTTTATTGTTAAATATATCTGTGATAAATCATGAGAAAATATTTTTTCATAAAAGGTTTTAGGGGGACATGTTCATCTGTGAAAATTCTGAATGGATGCATCCTTATCTGTTGAAATGCTGTAGGGGAACATGTTCATTTGTCAGATTGCTGAAGGGGTACATGGTTAGAAAAAGGTTGGGATATGGATATCCCTGATGGATATGGATCAGAAAAAAACACTCAACCTGAACACTATCAACGGTGACGGTAAAAGTAAACCTTCAAGGCAGGTATTATATCATCATTGGATGGTTCTGCCTCAATAGAACTGCCTTAAGTCTATGCCATCGATGAAGTACGAACGGCTTCTATGCCTCGTGACCAATTCCAGCGATATGCTCATTTGCGATATTTGAATCTTCCCAGTGCAGACGAAGAAGTTTCGCTTCTTGTTGAAGCGAACGCGCCAAAAGCGTTTTGCAGACATCCGCGAAGGGAAATGGAAGCAACCTATTGCAGCGAAGCTGCCACTCGCATGGTCTTTGTTTAAGCCAACTGCAGGGAACTCATGAAACTCTTTGCAGGTGGACCTCGTTCAAACCCACACGTTGCAGCAGCAGTTGGAAGATATGTGGAAGGCCGACGTCAAGGATACCAATCGTCAAGATGGTCCGAAAATGTCGAGGAAAAACAGGTATACCTTTGATTTAATGGAAGGTTGTGTGAAGTTCAACGACGGTCATTACGAGTTGCAGCTGCAGTGGCGTCCCTACGCACCGTGTTTACCACAGCACCGTGAATTGGCTCTGCGGCGTTGAACTTCGTTGAAGAGGGATTTTCAACGCAACTATGCCATTCGCGAAGGTTATGTCAACCCTGTTCAGAGCTACATTGAAAAGGGCTATTGCAGGCAAAATCCTACAGATGAAGCATCCGCAAATACTACGTGGTACTTGCCACACCATGCCGCGATCAATCCACGTGAACCGAGTAAAGTCAGAGTTGTATTTTACCGCCCCGGGAAATGGCAAGGTTTATCCCACAGTGACGCACTGATACATGGTCCCGACCTTGCGAACTCACTTGTTGGTGTGCTAACAAGATTTAGGATGCATCCTGTTACAGTGGTGGCGGACGTACAAGAGATGCTTCATCAAGTGCGAAGGCAACAACGTGACTGCGATGCGCTACGGTTTGTATGGTGGCCAAATGGTGACATCATGAAAGAGCCTGTTCACTACCAAATGGTAGTGCATTTGTTTGGTACTACTCTTTCACGCAGTATCACTAACGTTTGTCTTAAAGTGGTCACGAAAGGCTACTGTCGTGAATTCGATCCAGATGCAGCATCCATTGGGCTCAACGACTTCTACGTGGAGGATCGCCTGGTTTCGTTTCGTGATGACGAAACAGCTAAGAAGTTCGTACCGCAGATAATTTCTGTACTTGTGAAGTGTGGATTCAAACTGACGGCTTGGCTTAGAAACAGCCAAAATGTTTTGCCAACTACTCTAGAAGCCGAAAAGTGAAGGCCTATCGAGTTAGAGTTGAATTCCGGTACAGAACTGTGTGAACGTGCACTCGGTGTGCATTGGAACGAAGACAGAGACGCCTTTGGATTTAGTGTTGAGGAGAACGGTAATGTCACGAAGGACTGTACTATCAACATATGATATGTGGTATTTATGTATTGGGGCGAGGGACCGCAAGGTCATCGAATCAAGCCCCTAATAACGCAATAGACACAAAACAAAAGGCACATAAACAAGAGTAAACAAACGTAAACAAAACTCAACATAAAAGACACACAACGCG
>Ga0210059_1002901_pt1 | contig 27151 bp, 17 predicted proteins | sample Ectturendosymbi2_FD_188042 | JGI IMG/M metagenome (GOLD analysis project Ga0210059, IMG submission 188042) | Ecteinascidia turbinata endosymbiont from Florida, USA - Sample 2 (SPAdes) (version 2) | ecosystem: Host-associated > Tunicates > Ascidians > Unclassified | place: Key West, Florida... | reverse complement strand
TGATATCCAGTGCGGTTTTCGTCCCGGCCGTACCACTACTAACCAAATTTTCACAGTCCAGAAAATTTAAGAGTATGCCAAAGGCGTCTACACATGTTTTGTCGACCTCGAGGGAGGAAGTATACGACCGGGTTCCCTGTGAAAAGCTTTGTGGAGTGTTGTGGGAGTACGTGTTAACGGCCGCCTGTTACTGGACGTCAAGTCACTGTATTCCTACTCAGAAGTTTGTGCCCGTGTCGGGGAGTGAAAGCACAACCGTTCACCGTTGGTGTTGGACTCCGATAAAGGTGTGTGCTGCCACTACTCCTCTTCAGTCTACATCAGGGGTTACCAACCTGGGGTACGTGTACCCCTGTGGGTACATTTAAGGTAAGTAATAAAGGGGAAAAATATACATTATTTATTTCCAAATATCTATGCATATATCAGTGAATGCTGTTTTCAAAAATCATTATATGCTTATTGTTGAATATATCTATATAATTAGTTATGATAAAATATTTGGGAAAAAGTCTTAACTACACCATAGAAAGAAATTTTAGGGGTACATGCTCATCTGTGGAATTGCTGAAAGGGTACATGGTCAGAGAAAGGCTGGGAACCCGTGATCTACATCCACATGAACTGGGTGATAGATAGTCACAGCCGAGTTGACGAGGGTGTCATAGTTGGGAGCTGCAGGATCAACCGTTTACTTTTTGCGGCCGATTTGGTACTGTTAGCATCTTCTCAACAGTGTCTTCAGCATGCACTCGATGGGTTTTCTGCAGCGTGCGACTAAGCCGGAATGAAAATCAGCACTAAGTAGTCCGAGGTATCTCCCTAGAAAACCAAGGCAGTGTTTGCTGCAAGTAAGCGGTAATACACTGCAGCAAGTGGAGAAGTTCAAGTACCTTGGCGTAGTATTTACGAGTGACGGAAGGCGGAACGAGGAGATTGATAGATGGATTGGTAAAACTAACGCAGTTCTATGTGAGCTTTATCGCTCTGTGGTCACAAAACGGGAGCTTTCAAACACTGCAAAGCTGTCACTTTTTAAATCGGTCTTTTCTCTGATCCTTAACTATAGTCATGAATCTTGCGTAATGACTGAAAAACTATTATCTCAAGTCATGGGCGCAATTAACTGGGGGACGCGTCCCCCCACTTTTTCAGACAGTGGTGATATAATATGCCATGTCATCCTACATTTTTCTCTTCAGGTTTCATAATATGTTGGTTTCACACCAAGCTTTCCCCCTCACACTTTACAACAGGATTGCGCTCATGTCTCAAGTGCAAGCGACAGAGATGGAATTTTTGCCGAGTCCACAATGTGCCACTTTGCGACGAAGTTTTTGCAGTGCCCTGAATGTCGAACTTCTACTTCGAATCGAGAGTTCCCAACTACGTTGGTTCGGACATGTGTCCAGAATACCCCACAAAAGACTGGCAAGGCAAGTCCTGCTGGCCAAACCCATGGGAACGCGGTCCAAAGGTCGTCGAACGACCAGGTGGAGTGACTGCAACTCCGAATTGCTTGGTCCATCTTGGTGTGGAATCACCAGGATTACCTGAAATTGTTGTTTTCCGAGTCCTCCTACAGCTGGGTTTACACGTAACTTTAGTTCCGCGCGGAAACAAAGCGAATGCGGTAAGTGCTCCGTTTGCCCGTGTACACTGCACTCAAGAGAAGCGTATTACTCATGAATGACGATTGCTGATGCTCAGGCAACATCATCTCGCAGGAGTTCAACCGCTTGAGCTGTTGCAGACTTTCAGCAAGGCCGTCTAAGATAGCCATCATTGTGGGCAGTGCTACTGACTTTGACAACTGAAATTTTAAAAGTTGTGTTTCATTGAAACTTCTAGTTTTGCTTATATTTACTAACAACTGAGTGTTTACATGCAGGGTGGATGCATGTCCAAAATGCAGCCTGTGTGTACATTTCACATGGACAGCTTTGGTTTAACATTGTGTGTCATGCAGCACATCAAGCCTGAATTGCACTTCTGTGTCAGAGAGACGACATAATATTGCTACTGAAAACGTTATCTGTTGTGTTTTGACGGGCTGAGGTTGAATAAAAGTACAAATACTGTCATAACAGTGTTTCTGCTTCAAACCGGAAGTAAAATGCCTGGACTATGCTAACCTTTAAAAAATGTTGGAGGGGCCTTTTCTCAGCCAGTGCATCATGGCATTTAAAAAAACACTATCTTATTGCAAAAAAGGACTTTCTATGTTACCTACCAGTTAGAATTAATGTTTGTTTGGCTGATCTATTTTCATTGCAGTTGTGATGGTCACACTTGCAGTAAAAAAAGAAGTTAACTACACACATGCAAAACAAATAAAAAAACTTCCTATAAAATTATAATACAAAAGTTGCAGATGTATATGACCTTGATTCTTACAAAGTAAGCTCATTTATAGGTTTGGCAAAACTTCAATAAATGAAAATCAACAAACGAAATCAGTTGTATGAGCAACCTCAATGTTGCACAAAAGAAATTGGTTAAAATTTGTGATATTTTTTGGGATATTCTGTATAAATTATGCATGTTGTAAAACAAGTCATAAAGTATAGTTTTCAATAAGGAAAATCAAGTCCCAGCCAAGGAGCTTGCTATATACGCATTACAAAATCACACATAGCAATAATAGTATTGCAACAGAGTGCCCTGAAATTAATTTAGGGCAGAGGTTCTCAATTGGGGTTGCAACATGAGAATTAATTGTCTATCTATAGCAGTGGTTCTTAACATTTTTTTCTACCATGCCTCCCTTAACTCTTTAACATCCGCACGTGCTAATAAATGGGCGCGAGGTTTTTTTATTATAACTCCCCAGCCGCTATAGCTAGAGAGTTGTTCAAACCTTCTACGGATGTGGCAAGACTTCTTGGTTCTATTAAAAAAAAAAATTTTTGATTTGGGTGAGGGGTTTGCCTGGGAGAGGCTCGCAAAGTGGGGGTGTTTCGTTTTTTTTGACTGACTTTGACAGGCCCTGGACGCCCAATCCAATGTGCCAAAATTTTGGCTCAAACGTTTTTTGAAAACTAGATGATCTCCCACGTCGATAGAGCCCTTGCTTGACCTTCTAGCATGTCTGGAACCAAAGTTATGGCCCAAAAACCTCATTTTACCCCCTAAATCAGCATTCTGATTATTTTTTCATTAGTGACAAAATGACTTCGTGGGCCAGATTTGGCCCGTAGTATGGAAACCCTGGTGTAACAAAAAATTATTATGGAACTTCGAATCAATTAGTGTCTGGTCTAGAATATTCCATTCAGCTTTTACCTTGCACATTATTGTCAAAAGACAGAGGAGAGTAAAGTTGGATAATATAACTGTGTCCATAGCCCTTTCAACACTACTGATTTTGCAAGGCAAGGTATTGTCGTGCAGACTATTCTTGACCAGACTCAATGGTTCTGACTCATTACATCTTCAACTCAACACCTTTTGATTATCACTCTTAAAATTTACTTTGAAAAAGCAAATTTTTGGAAACCCTACTCGAACAACTGTCTCACGAGACACTCGTCAATGCCCAACGTATGATATTTCATACACTGGGTAATCAGTGTTTCCCGATTGAAAATATGAAAAGTTAGATGAAAACCTTGGGTATTAGGAGGATGCTTATTATGCTAGAAAACATAACCAAAGGCCAAATCATGCATTAAATATATGTTCTGGGTATCAAACCTCACTAGTCAGTACCTACTCCTAAAATTGTCATATTGTTAAAATTTTACCAACTTGTCACTCCAAAAACTTCAGTTTCTCATGGATCATAAACTGCCTCTAGGTAGTAACATACCAGCCACAAATAATAGTGAAACACTTCTAGTTTTCCTTTTGTGTGAATTTTAAGAAGGCCGCTTTTGCGTATGAATAATCATACGCTGGGCATTAATGGGTTAACATGCCATTAGTGTTAATGAAGTTGATGAACTGATGGTTTGAGCATTGCCAATCCAATAAACATTTTGATTTGTGCACTGGTGTTATGAACTGATTTGCTTTAACACTACAAGTCCCATGCCGGCCACTTTTTTGACCAAGCTTTGCAATGCCATAACTCATCAACCGATTGAGCTAGAGAGCTGCTCAAACCATCTACAGATTTGGTAAGGCTTCTAGTTGTGATTGAAAAAAAGATTTTTTGTTTTGGGTTCTCTGTGGGTGACATCATAATGGGGCATGTTTTCACGACTTTTTGGCCAAGTTTATCTGGCCCTGAGCGTCAACACAACAGGCCAAGGTGTTTTTGGAATCTAGGCTATCATCTGAGTCTTTAGAGCCCTGATTGGCTTTCTAGCATATCTGGAGCCAATTTTGATGTTTTTAAAAAAATCATGATTTTGATCAACCCTGTCTGGTGCTCTGGCTCCACAGCCCTGTAGCTGAGCACATGGACAACTAACGTAGTGATTCAAGTACCCGTTTTGATAAAATTAAGACATTCTGTCTGCATGTTTGTGTGAGGCATCAAAATAAAAAACAAAGGAACCTGAAATAGGTCAGGGTTTGAGTAAGTCTGTAAGAACTGGCTGGTGTATTATTAATATACAATTTCTAATATCTTGCACACTTACCTGACATAATTAATAACAAAGTTTCACTTCAGTATTATTTACAAAGTAACTCACTCTTAATTGATCCTGCAAAAATTCATCATCATATACGGAAGTAAACTTGAGCTCAAATTCAAATGAGAAAAACGCAATTTGCCACCAGTTCATATCACTATACAGAACATACAACAAAACATTTACCACTGTCTTTGAAGGTATTGAACTAATCACATTTCTTCTTTATTTAGTATCATGAAAAAGTGTTTCTACAAAACCCAACAACCAATTTTGTTCATCATCTTTACTAACTAACCTCATTCTTTTCTTTTCAAACAATACAAAATGAGGTTTCTTGTTATACTAAGAGGAACTAAATTGTCATGGTGGGTTATATCTTATAATGGAATATAGAAACCAAAATAACAATGTGTTGAACAAATATGTTTTGCTTTCTATGATGAAGTTACCTGAAGCAGCTTCAACAATTTTAAACATTAATTTTAAATTCATTTGAACAACTGCCAAAGTCACTAAAGTTTGTTCATCGCAAACAACATAAAAGTCACATCAAAGGACACACACCACTATATCAACTTTACAGATAAGATTGAGAAAGATGTAAAACACATTTCACACTACCATGTTATGGTAAATATGTGATTCAAAAGCCAGATGCTTATAGGGAATGGATCTCAGAGACAGTAACAACACAATTTAAAACTAAGTGTGAGAATTACACAATGATAGCATTTAGGACAGTGAAAGGCAATGGGTTGATGATACCTAAATGCAGCATGATATGCATTGCTACAGTTCACAGAATGCTGAAAAATATGGCAAACTACAGTTCCAACTTCTTCTTTGACAAACAGTCCAATTTTTTTCAACTCCACTATCAAACAGCAGTTCCAATTTACTTCTAATGTGCATAATAATTGGAAAATATCCATGCTTTGATAATAATAAATTTGTGATATGGGTAAGGTACTAGACAAAATTCAAGAGACCTTACCTCACCCCAAGATTAGATTTTAAAATGCCAGGCTCAAGGTTTAGGAATAAAAACGCAACACATACGGAATTAGCAATACCAACATTAACATTCAGAAAACTGAACAAGCAATTGTTTACATACGAAACACAATATAACACAATATACCACCAGAACATTTTTTGTCCAGAGCAAATGAAGTTTTATATTAATATAAATTACACAAAAAAAATGGATTTCAGTGTGTGGACAAGCAAGTCTGTGAAACCATTGGGATTAAGAAAATGCATGGAAATTCCCATTTCTTAATATAACAAAGAGCTGTGTATCAGCAGGGAACAACATAATCACTAGCACAATAGACAACTTGATAAATCTTGTTTCTCAATCATCTTTCAGATTTTTTGACAAATTCTTAGGAGACTGAGATACATAGTGCTTCACACAAAAACACAAGATTGCAGAATTGGCTACGAAAAACAATAGACCAGACAGCCAAACAAGAAAGAAAGAGTTAAATCCCTCAAACTCCAGTTTGTATGCTGGAGCTAGCCACAATGCCTGGGAAAGGAACCAAGCCACAACAGGAATAATCCACTGTGTCCATTTTAAGTGATTATGTCCCGCTGCAACACATGGAAATAGTGACAAATACCACAAAAAATATTGTGAGGTACAAATTTTGTTGAAAGCTACAAACGCATATGTGAGCAAAAACAAACAGAATGGTAAATCACTAAAGTAAAAAAATGAAACTATGATAATCACTGCCAATTGATTAAAGAAGCAGAAAATGCCCAACCATGCTGTCACATTAGTGTATAGCATGTAAAAATACACAGAAAAGTTGTGTCGAATGTCACGTCTTGACAGATGGTACAGGTATGTGTGTTCCAGGAACTCCCATCCATATAGCACATACATGAGCAGTGTCACACAGCAAAATGTTATGCAAGCACCTAGTGCAAACCTATTTCTTTGTTCATTTAATACTTTTTTCACAAAAATGATGTCTCTCCATTGCAAACAACCATGAGCAGATGTGTAGTTTGCTAGTTCTGGGTTGGCAGTTCTTAAAAACAAAAACAGAGCTACGGAGTATACAACTGGGTAAATTTTAAGGTGAATTGCAAGAGCAAACATAACACCAGCCAATGTGATGAATTTCAATTTCAAGAAGTACAGCACACTTAATACCAAGGCTGCCATAAGAGATTCAGCATTACCTCTGCAAGAAACAGCAGCAGTAACAGGGTTAAACAACCAAATTGACACTCCTAGTTTTACCTGCATTTCACTTCTATTCTGTGATCTCAGCAGAAATTGTATAAAGAAAGCAGTCAAAATATCTGTACATATAAATAACAACTTCCCCCATGTCTGGTGAAGGTAAAGGTTCGGTGTAAGCATCCATGCCAGCAAAGGGCTATACCTGTATGTTGCACGATGATAAGGCGACATTCCTTGTGTTACAAATTCAGCAGCATCAGTAAAGACGTAATAATCAACATCAGTAAACTTAACCTCCATATGGGAATCTTGCCATTCTCCAAACAGCAGCAGGACTAAACGCAGTATGAAAGCAGACATGTATATGTGATTAATGTCCAACATGTTTAAAAAGTTAACAGTAGTCTTAATCTGTGTTGTGCTCTACAGAAGGAACTTTCTTTTCTTTGTCTGTGCCTAATATAGACTGTTCCAACTCTGTTAAATCCATTCCTTGCTCTTTCATTGCATTTTTCACACAAGCTTGGTACTTTTTAAATAAGTCTGTGCAAAGATCAACAGTGTCTCCTTTCAAATAATGCTCTCTGAACCAGTGATTAAAACATTTATCGTATTCCAGCTTCAATGGAGTACATTCAGGACCAATGCTATTCATTTTAATAATAACATGATACAACCTGAACCTAAACTCAGCAAATTACAAGCATATTATCATATGCACCAACTGGAATAACTTGTAATATGAAGTGATTTAACAGAACAATTTTCTGTTCATAATATTTGACTAATGCAAATCATTTGAACTACATGTATCATCAAAAAGCATTCACAGCAACAGATATATATGTGACCTAGCACCAAATACAGTGACACAGTAAGTATTAACTGCAATCACAACTAAATCACCAGCATGACAGAAGATGCAAGCAACATGATGCACACTGACAAATTTATCTCAATTCTAAGCACACATGTATTGCAATACGAGACAGCCTTGTGAACATTACCTAATATTGCTTAATCTGAAAACAGTATTAGCTATCTTTATTTGAAAGTCTGCATTCAGTTGATTACATGAATTTTTCTCGTATAGCTCAGCCAAAAGGTTGTGTTCTGAGCCCGTCCTCAATTATACTGCTATGCACTGGTGAAGACAAGCATAAATTTATTTATGACTTTAACTCTATGCCATCACTGTGGGCCATGCACTACAATTCTGGTAGGCTTGCAAACACCTTTGTAGTTTGTTAGTATTGCTGTGAAACATCTCAATTCAGAAGAATACAAAATGCATGTATGCTTAAAACATTTTTTAACCTGCAGTAATGAACTTGTAAGGCCTTAGCTGAAGAGTGCATTTATATATAACATATTTGCCATAGATCAGCTATTGTGCTAAACATATGTGAAAATAAACTAACGAGACAAGTACGGATACTGTGGATGCTGATAATGAAAACATGAAAATAAAAATGCTGTGGCATAAAGAAATTTTTGAATAAAAGTGAAACATTTCCTGTTCTTTACATACCACATTGAAACTATATAACTTCACATACTACATTGTCAAAACAAAACATATCTCAAGCATGCATGTAACACACAGCAGACATCCGTCATCGCAAATACAACAGAAGGTAGACAGTACAGATAAACTAAGTTGCAAGAAAATGTCAGTTCTGCTGATTCTAAACAAGCCACCTTATAAGTAATCGGCAAACAGACACGATTGCTCAATTCCCCAGGCTATTGCTACTCAAACAGTTTGACAAGGGTTGCGGTTGGGTATCACTTAATGTGAAGTCATTGCCAGTCGTTTATGAGAAATGTTAATATCAGTATGTGCACAATGCAACCATATAATCATCATTATGTAAACGGAACAATTGAGATGATTTGGCACTTCAACTGCAATTAGTCTTTGAAAATGCTATGTAATGAAACATCATTTAGTAACAACTACGCACTTTTTGGTGCATAAAAATTTATGTCATATTCATCAAATGTGCATATCTAAAGCATAAGACCTTAAATAATCCAACTGTAATTAACATCATGATATTAAGCAATTACAAATTTTGAATGACAGATGGTTATGTCCTAAAATCAAAAGCACTTCTTTGTGTCACATAAGCACACAAAAGTATTTAAATATAATTATCCTAATCATTTCTAGGACGTTTGCTGGCAACACTACTATCATCAACACCCGCTCCCTGTGGTTTTCCATTTAAAGCATGCCTTGATGGTGCTATTTGTTGTAGCAGTTTATCATATGACCCTTGACCAAAGAGTGTCATAAGCAGTGCCACACCGTAACCAGTAGCTCTTTCACCGCTGCATGCTGGAGATGCCATATCAACATGTACCCATACTCCAGGGAAACTAAAAGCTCCTTGAAGATGGCTACCAATGAATAAACCAGCACATGAGGACTGTGCATTTGATCGATCAGCAACCGAGTTTTTCATATCAGCAACAGCTGAGTTGAATTCAGAGAAATGAAGCTCTGGACAATACACCAATGGATGTGCAAGATCTCCAGAAATTCTTCCTGCTTCTGTGGTAGCCCTTTCCCATTCCTCATTGTTGGTCAACACAGCAGCATGATATTTTCCAGTAGAAACTCCTTGGGCACCAGTCAAAGTAGCCATGTCTAAAATAATATCAGCCTTAAGATCCTTAGATGCATATGCCACACCATCACCAAGAACTAATCTTCCCTCAGCATCCGTATTGTTAATCTCTACAGACCTACCAGAGTATAAAATGTGAATATCATCTGGTCTAGTAGCTAAAGGCCCAACAGAGTTTTCTGCAAGGCACAAAACAGCATGCAGATTTTGCTTAAAACCACATTTCACAACTGCACGAAAAGCTGCTAATATGGCAGCAGCACCACCACAGTCTCTTTTCATTCCAGGCATGGTGGTTTTGCCCTTGATGCTAAGTCCACCAGTATCATACACAATACCTTTACCACACCAAGCAACTGTCATAGTAGCTTCAGGTGGACAATGACTTAAAACAACTAGGGCAGGAGGATGATCAGATGCCTTGCCAACACCATATATTCCACCAAAGCCTTTCTCTTCTAGCTCTTCTCCACGGATCACCACAGGTTTGATGCCAAGTTCCAAGGCAACTTGTTCAGCCTCTTGAACAAACTTAGTAGTATTCATCATATTGCATGGCATGTCTACAATTCTAGCAGCCATTTGGATGGAGTCAGCAGCTTCTTGAAGACATCTAGCTATTTCAATCATATCACAGGTTCTCTCCCCAATAACCACAAATTCAACTGAAACGGTACGTGTCGATTTCGGTTTTCCATCAGTTCGCATTGAAAACACTGGATACAATCTGGCAATGGCACAGCCGCATGCAAATACCTCTGATTCTTTGCATACAACAACAATAGCTTCATCACGCTTGCCAGTTAAACAGCTTCTGAGCAACTTTGGAATATGGTAAGCACAAGATGGCATGTTATGACGGCTGACTTTATTGGTAAATCCACCAACATTAGCTGCATTCATCCACAAAGAACATGTATCGGTTGGTGATGGGTTGAGAGATTGCACAGCTCTTTTCCATGCTGCTTCTGTCACTTTTGGTTCTAAGTGTATAGCAACATCTTTCCAAGAAACTCGCTTAAGGTTTGATAATTGTCCCACAATAGCAACAGAAATTTGTGTAGGGTCACTTTTGCATAGGCCTTTCACAAACTGCAACTTGGTTGTTGCCATACTAACTATTGCAAAACTGCAGGCTTATTAACTTTTGGTTGTAAAAGACCTACAGTATAGCTGAACCTTTAAAGGCAGCTAAATGTTATAGCTTTCAGAACTTCGTTATAATTCAAATTCACTTACTGTCTTAGTTCAAAGGAAAACTTGTTATTCATATAACACACTTGACTAAGTCAACAACAGTGATTTTATTGCATAAAACTTCCTTTGAATTTTTAAATTACAAGCTTAAATTGGAACAATTTTCATGCAATTTAAGATTATCATTAAAAATTAGTGCTGGTATAGTGTGAGGTCTACTGCCATATGTTGCCTACCCAGGTGCAGTTTGAGGTCTACCATGTCAGTTTCCTCAGCACGAGATGTGACATCTGGTCAGTTTTTATCTCGAAAGGTGTGAGATTTGCTGGCCAACAGAAGTCCAACTGAGAAAGGATGCTGAAATAGAGACAATGCTTCTCTTTGAGGACTGTGACACAGATCAAGAAAACAACAGCTACCATGTGCGTAGAATTGATGGGCTTTGGGCTTTTGGTCTTAAACAAGGTTCAGACTGTTGGTACTTTTGGGTGGAACAGCATGACCACAACACTCTGATACCTATTATTGAAAGATAATGTACATAGTGGTTCAGTTATTCAGATGAGTGGCCGGCTTATAGCAACCTAAATGCCATGAGGTAACAGCATTGTACAGTGAACCACCAGCAACTTCATGTGGATCCAGTGACAGGAGCACACACACAGGCATTGAGTGATCATGGTTGGACACTATAACAATGACACCTGAAACTGAATAGAAAGCAAGGTGTTGGTCATCAGCTGGTCCAGCCTCATCTTGATTGTTTAAACTGGAAGGTGATTAATAAAAAGGACGTGACTACAGATACGCCTGGCCTGACGCAATTCAAATAAAAGGGTCAGTTTGTCATTCAAACGGCGTGTATCTCATAGCCTAGGGGTTATGCATTATGGCTGCTATGCCAATGGTTTTCGGTTCGACTCCCACCTTGCCGACTTTTGTTGTTTTTTTTCTTTACTTTTTTTCAAGCTTAGGTGCTACCTTTAGGGGTTAGTGTTAGGTTAACGTTAGCTTAAGGTTAGGTTAGGTTTAGGTTAGAGTTAAGGTTAGGCTTAGGGTTGATATTTCATGTTTACTTCGTTTCTACCAAGCCTACTGCACTCTTGTCGTGTGTTACTGTTACGTCACAGGTGGCGTATGAATAAGTTTTCAAATTTCAATATCCACAAGCATATCTGTAGCCACTGCCTAATAAAAAATTCCAATATCTATCTGTGTCATTGTTAGAAGATGTATGAAGTGTGTATCACTGGAATAAATGTGTAGAAATATATGATGACTTATTTATTTTTACCTTTCTTCCTATAATGTAGCAGTAGACCTCATGCTATAGTGCTAATGGGAGGTAGATCTCATGCTATCATGGTTCGAGAGCTGAAGCTTTGTGGCCTGCTGAAAGTTCCCGATTCTGAAGCAAACGTTATGGTTTTTGAAGGGTATTGCCAATATTCTGTGGGTGGCCAGCAAGTTGTCTAACTTGCAGAGATTGACACATGCAACTGTGGCCTGTGGACCAATCTAGTTACGTGCATTTGATTTGACCCAGCAGTGCTGCATGATTGCACATCCCTGCTATAGTGTTATAGACCTCACACTATAGTAGCACCAAAAAATTAACAGCATAACATATGAGAAAACATGATTTTACAAATGCAATCTTTTTTTTATTTAGTTAATTGATGTGTACAACCTTAACTGGTTAACAAAAGATGAAAAACACTAAAAATATACAACCTGCATTTCAAAAGATTATATACAGCTGACCTTCATTTAGGTAAAAACAAGTCTTGTTTAATTTATAGTTTATCTTTACCAGCTGAGCATTCCGCATTAGCAAGTAGTTTGTATCCTAAAGGCCTGCTGAAGCTGATCACTGTTTAGCTTATGATATCAATAATAGCCAGCATGATGTAAACAAAATGCCAAATAGAAACAAATTTTCCAATTTACCTTATGTTACCATCACCCCAGGTGTTACCACCTCACCAATATATTTCAGACAACCCAAATACATGCTGCAATCTCTTCTTTCCTGCAGGGTTCCAGGGCAGACCCGGACAGCCTGCAGGTGCAGCATTCAAAAGACTATCTCCATCACTGCAGGTGATGCCTGCACTTCTCTCCTCACTAGCCTAACTGAATTAATCAACCACCTTGTGAATGTTCATCTATCAGCAGACCTTTGGCCTTTCCTCTACGGTGCACAGCTCCATGGGCTGTGCCAAAGTAACAGAGACCTTAGGCCCATCACTGTAGGTTGCACCTACCAATGTCTGGCTGCCAAAGTTTGTTTGAGACCTTACATCTCAAGGATCTGCCAGCTACTCTTGCCTTCCCAAGTTGGGGAAGGCACCCTTGTGGGATGTGAAGTATTGGGTTGGTTTATAAAAGGAAGTGTCAAATAGCCAACTGTGGCCATGCAAGATCAACACTGTTACAGCAGGCTAAAATGTGATCCAGCGCATGTTCAGGTTTAATCACCACAGAAAGCATGTTCAGACTTCCCTTATATAATAGTAGGGTGAATATGTGCTAAATGATCTCATTGGGTGATCTCTAGACTAGATGGTAAGGTCAGTTTTGATGTTGCAGTGTTAAGGTTAAAATTTTAGGTTGACTTGAGGTTTTTAGATTTTGTGATTCAGCCCATGATTAAGGTTGAGTCAGACGTAAGGGTTTTAGATTTAGGATTGGTTAGGATTTTAGGGTTAAGGTCTTAGGATAAGGGTTTATGGCTTAGAGTGGTAGTTACCCTTTAAGTCCCATGTGCGTCACTTTTTTTGCAAAGCTTTGCAACATTATAACTCGCCAGTTGACTCAGATTGAGCTCTGAAACCACCTATGGATTTGGCAATTCTTCTGAGGTTAAAAAAAATTTGTTTTGGGTTCTCTTTGGGTAACATCATAATGGGGGCATGTTTTTCCAAGTTTTTGGTCAACTTTACCTGGTCCTGGGTGCCAACCCAATGGGCCACTGACTGGCTTTGTAGCATATCTGGAGCCAAAATTGTGGCTTCAAAAACCAAAAATAAATAAAAAATTGTACTCCCACAAACACTGACCCAGGGTGCATTACACCCATATTATATATGGCTATAACTTGCTAGCAGATTGACCTAGAGAGCTGTTCGAACCCTCTAAAGACTTGTGAAGTCTTATAGTTTAGAAGTTAAACAATTTTTTAAGTGTGTGATGTTGATTTTTATGTTTACATAACTACAGGATGTTTATGCATGTTTGTTTACGTTTGGATGATGTCAATATCCTGTGGGAATCGACCAATCGAGTCGATTTCGTCACTCGAGGTTTTATTGGATTCAAGGCTGGAATATGAGTCTTTAGAGGGTTTGATAGACTTTGTAGTGTTTCTGGTTCCAAAATTATGGCCGAAAGTCTGGAAATTAATTGGGGAAATCCTCACCATTTCCTGTCAGAAGTCCTTTCTGTGTTTGGAGTTTTTTTTCATAACTTTTGAACCAGAAATTCTAGAAAGTCAATCAATGGCCCTAAAGACTCGTATTATAGCCCAGAATCCAATAAAACTTTGAGCCACAATATCAACTCATTGTATCGACCAATGGCGTAATCAAAATAACTGCAAAGCATACCCCCAATCATGATGTCATCGACCCAAAACTTGATTTCTTTTTTATTCTGAACTACAAGACTTCACAAGTCTTTAGAGGAGGATTTGAACAGCTCTCTAGCCTAATCTGCTGCCAAGATATGACTGGTCAAAGTTTGGTCAGAAATGGTTAATATGAAATTTTGTGAATCTTTTTGATTTTTGTCCAAAACTGTGTTTTTGAGCCACAAAATTGGCTCCAGATATGCTAGCAAGTCAATCAAAAGCTCTAAAGACATGGATCACAGCCTAGTTTCCAAAAAAGATAAGAGTAAAAAAATGGCCCATTGGGTTGGCACCCAGGGTCAGGTAAAGTTGGCCAAAAACGCAAGAACATCTCCCCATTATGACATTGCCCCCAGAAAACCCCAAACCCAAAATGAAAAACACTTGTTTTTCATCTGAACTAGAAGACTTGCTGAATCCATAGAGTCGTTTTGGACAGCTCTCTAGCTCAATCGGGTGGTAGCATTACGAAGCTTTGCAAAAAAAGTGGCTCATGCGAAAATTAAAAGGTTGTTAGGGTTTGTTGCTGTCACATGTTTTGGTATTACCGTATATACTCATTTATTTGCTGCACTTTTTTTTTACCTGGAATATGGCCTGTATTTTGCCGGCGGCTTATATGTGCAACATACCCAGAGGGACAAAGTTTTCGCATGAGCTATCACCGAATTTCAGTCATCTAGTCAAACCGCAAATGCCATTTGGCAATGGGCAAAAGTAGGGCGCTATCATGTATCTGCCAAATTCTCTGGACAGATGTTCGTGACAACACCCATGACACAGATGAAGATGACACCTACGACGATCAACCGTACTTGTAGACGAACTTCCTTTTTCTGACGAAGAAGATTTCTTAGGTTTTGAACAATAATATTGACTTTCATTACATTTGCCTGTAAAAATCAATATTTTGTGGTTGAGTGATCGTGCAGGGTCTTCACCGGTGAAAAGGTCAATTGACCTGCGGCTTATTCGTGAATTACCCTTGATTCTCGGCATATGGCTAAAATTTCTGCTGTGGCTTATCTGCGGATGCAGCTCATAAGTGAGTATATATATGGTGTATTACACTACTTTGCAACTACGATTTCACAGTCTAACAAAATACATTCAAAACATACAAAATACACAGTTAGAAAATGGCCATTTTCTTTGTAATACCAATGGCACAGCATTTTCTTAGCAACACCAATAGCACAGCAAAAAATCTTGTGATCACTTGGCCTAACTGCACCAGTATGTCGTGCGGTTCAAAGGATTATTGACTAGTGTCTTTAGTATTCTCAGATAGTTTGAATCAAGCCAATGCAGCACACAGATATTTTTCATGAAAGGGTCATTTGATGTCAACTGATCCAGGCCATGCAACCCACCCTCTCAGATTTTTATGAAATTTGGTATGCTTGTAGAACATTTTTTCCTGATTCCAAATATACTAATTTTTTCAAAATCGGTCAAGTAGAATCAAACTTATGAGTGTTTAAAGATGGCTACTTTCTTTCTGACTTTATAGATCTATAACTTGACTAATACTAACTTTTAGACCTTGTGGTTTGGATATATTGTAGCACCAGGCATATTTCACCCAATTTAGGAAGTACAAGTTCATTGGACATGGGTTTCTATGTGTAACCCAGTCTGTTCACACGTCCACTTTCATTGTGGCAAAATTGTGGCTTTTTGCAGCCCTGTTGAATAGGCTTGTCTACTAGCCTGGCCACAATTGCTAGTGAACATGTGAATAGACTAACCAGGCCTATACCTTACTCAATAAACAGGAGTAACTGTGATTAACCAAGTCGTGTAGCAAGTTGTCTCATATCAGCAGTATGACTTTTTATGAAAACATTAATTCTCATACACGAGGTTTAAACAAGGAAGTGACTAGGGATAGGCCTGTCCTGACGCAATTCAAGTAAAAGGATCAGTTTATCATTCAAACTGCGTGGATCGTATAGTGTAATGGTTATGTGCTACGCCTTCTACGCCTATGGTTTTTGGTCCGACTCTCACCTTGCCAACTTTTGTTTTGACTTTCGTTTTTTCTTTCTTTACTCTTTTTCAGGCTTACCTTTTACGTTTGCGGGTTAGTGTTAGGTTAGGGATAGGATAGCGTTAGGTTAGCTTAGGGTTAGTGTTAGGTTAGCTTAGGGTTAACATTAAGTTAGGGTTAGATTATTAGGTTAGGTTTAGGGTTTATCTTTTACATTGACTTCGTTTCTACCAAGCTTACTCTACTGCACTCTCGTCGTGCATAACTGTTACGTCACAGGTGGCATATAAGTTTTCTTATTTCAAGATTCACTGGCATATCTATAGCCACTGCCTTTAAACAAGCAGGTTTCAACATTTCAGCACCATTATTCTGAACAATTTGTTACATTGTGCATACACACAAAGTTCCGTTTTGTGCAAACACACAAAGTTCCGTCTTCTGCAAATCTTTCAGGAGCATGTTGATCAGACATGGTCTGCAAATAAAATGAAAACCATGCACAAGAAAGCAGTTTGTATTAGTTTTCTACATACCACCTACCACTGCTTTAGAAGACATTAACTAAACACGAAAAGCATCATAACAAGCATTTGGTAAAATAACAGTCAAGCACACAATACGTTGTATGACAAATACAAACAATGGACACCACCAAAGACTTTGTGAAAGAAAAAATCACGTTCACTTGGTGTTGTATGATAACCATGCACTCTCTATCTGATGTTTTGATTGGGTAGACAGTTCATACTATCCCCGAGTGTTTACCAAGGAAGATGCCATAATTGTGCATTCTCTATGCAAGTGGTGGCGAACCTATGGCACACGTGCCAGAGGTGGCACTTATAGCCCTCTCTGTTGGCACATGCACTGTTGCTCTAGTACAGAGTTCGCTATCAGAAATGTAGGGGGACGCGGGGCCAGGCTGCTCCCAAGGTTGGGACAGCCACCTGAAATTACACTGCTAAGGCAAGGGGAAGTGGTTTATGTCCCATTGCTCAATCAGGAACACTCACTTACCCAGCATGTAACTTCAGAGATTTTCCCCTTTGGTAACATTACCGCTAGTTATAACACTTTTTTTGGTAACACTATTTTGGTTTTGGACGGGAAATTAGTTACTATGGACCTTCTTTGTTTCTACGAACGTAGAGTAGAGTGAGAACACTTGCAAGCTATTATACCAATTGTTTCGCTTTACTCTTAGAGCATTTTCAGTTAATGGTAAAGCCAACTACATACATTAAGCTAATCTAAACTGTGGAAGAGGCAAGCAAGGACATTTTCACAATATTACATCACAATAACCAATTATTATCAAACGAAGATGAAGCTTCCGAACAGTAGCATTGGAGAGAATAGCAACATTAGAGTTCTTTGTTGCTGATAAGTGAAACTTGAAGTAAACATGTAAGAATTTATCTCTTTAAACCTGCTGACTAAACAAAACTGTCTTTAAATTTATGTGGTGGTTATGGGGTACAATTTCCAGCTTACTAACGACTGTCCAGCGTGTACACAGTGAGCAGAATTTTCTAGCATGTAAGTAACCTGCAGAATTCCTTGTCAGAGGATGCGGTGATGGCATCTAGCCTAGATGCCTTTAAGAGAGGATTGGACAAATTTTTGAGAATCATTACAGTCGATTGTTAATTCAGATAATATTTATTTTTTAGTGGGAGCTACTTTTGCATAGGAATAGCTTCAAACTGGGTGCTTCATTTTTTAAATTACATGTGTTTTTGTAGACTCCAAGTTTTACACACCAAAAAATGAGCGTAGCGAGAAAAGTAAAAAAAGAAAATTGAAGATCATTCCAAGAGGCCTGTACCATGGCATTTGGTGTGATTGAACACAATGGGGAAGCATTATGTATTCTATGTACTGAAAGTGTTGGCTACAATTTCTTTTAAGACAAAAAATTCTAATTCATATGTTATTTTTTCTAACCTAAAACCTCGGCCCAAATTCAGGTTAAATTGCCGTGTTGGCACTTTGGAATACATCAGGGAGTTTACTGTTGCTGTTTGGGCACTCGATCTGCACAAGGTTCGCCATCACTGCTCTATGCCATCCCAGGACCATCCCATTCCTTTTGGTGGCCAGAAAGGCACAAATTATGCTAAGTACTGTTCCAGCATAGAGTATGCACAATCAGCACACCTTACTTGGTAAACACTGAGACAGTATGGACTGTCTAACCAATAAAAAAATCAGATAGAAAGTACATGGTTATCATACAACACCAAGTGAATGTGATTTTTTCTTTCAAAGTCTTTGGTGGTGTCCATTGTTTGTATTTGTCATACAACATATTGTGTGCTTGACTGTTATTTTACCAAATGCTTGTTATGATGCTTTTCATGTTTATTTAATGTCTTCTAAAGCAGTGGTAGGTGGCATGTAGAACACTAATGCCAACTACTTTCTTGTGCATGGTTTTCATTTTATTTGCAGACCATGTCTGATCTACATGCTCTTAAAAGATTTGCAGAAAACAGAACTTTGTGTGTTTGCACAATGTAAAAAATTGTTCAGAATAATGGTGCCGAAATGTTGAAACCTGTTTGTTTAAACCACGTGTATAAGAATTCATGTTTTCATAAAAAGTCATACTGCTGATATGAGACAACTTGCTATAACACTTGGTTAATCATAGTTACTCCTGGTTATTGAGTAAGGTATACTAGGCCTAGTTAGTCTGTTCACGTATTCACTAGCAATTGTGGCCAGGCTAGTAGACAAGCCTATTTAACAGGGCTGTAAAAAGCCACAATCTGCAGTGTTTCTCAGCAACAAAAAACCACAAATCATGAAAAAGCCACAATGAAAGTGAACATGTGAAAAGAATAAGTGTGACTGAAAACCACAAACAGTGGAAGTGACAATCTTGTTGCTTTCTTAGTCTTTATTGTTTTATTAACAAAATAGGCTTATTTTCTGATGAAACTGTGCTCTCAAAATTTTATATGAAATACTCAGTAAGCCACTAATTTTTTTGTGATCTAAATAGAACTTACCAAGACTTTTTCAAATGATGTATAGCACATGTGGATTGGTTTGGCAAAACAAAGTTATAAGCAATCAAAAATGGTGTTATGCATGAGTGAACACAGGGGGCCTGTAGTTTACCCATGGGTTACACATAGAAACCCATGTCCAATGAACTTGTACTTTTTAAATTGGGTGAAATATGCCTGATGCTACAATATATCCATACCACAAGGTCTAAAAGTTAGTATTAGTCAAGTTATAGATCTATAAAGTCAGACCACCAAATTTTTCATGAATTTTCTGCTTCAGTGAACACAAAAAGTGGCCATCTTTAAACACTAATAACTTTGGTTCTACTTGGCCGATTTTGAAAAATTGGTATATTTGGAATCAGGAAAAAAGTTCTACAAGCATACCAAATTTCACAAAAATCTGAAAGGGTGGATTGCATTTTTGAAATTTTCTGGTACAGTTGACGTGAAATGACCCAGAATGAAACCACAAAAACATATATATCGGAAACACAAATGTTAAATCGTAGACATTATACCAATCATTTACATAACACAGATGATCGTGAGCAACCAATTGGTGAAGAGTTAAGCACATGGTTGGGTGCCTTGTAAAAGGTGGAGCTCCGTAAGCGAAGCTTGGTTGCGGGGGTTTGATGACGTAACCAGAGTGGAAAAAAGTTGCATTGCAAAAGCAAAAAATGGAAAAAAAAGTAAAGGAAAATGTTGTATCATTGCAGCTTAATATGCGTTTACCTCAAACATGGCATGTGTGGAAGTTGGCGATGTTAAAAAATTATATATATTCACAACTGTCGAAACCTATTTTTTTGTTCCCGAAGTGTTGTGAAACTGAGATAACCAAAAATTATCGAATTTACCATAGTGTTATATCACCTTTTGCAGTACAATTATTTTTACTACCGTTTAGTTCCCATTGCTCAACGTAAAATATTGATTTAAGCCAGCGGTCCATAAAGTCTGGCCCGCGGGCCAGATCCAGCTCACGAAGGAATCCGATCCGGCTCGCAAGCTTTCCTAGGAATGTTTAGTATTGTAACAATTTAGTATAGATAAATTAATGTAAGATGCAATTACACAAAAAGCAATTGCTGTAAAGAATTTTACCCAATGGCCTTTAATAACCAAAAGAAACCAAGCTTTTCTCTTTGATCTAAAGCTCAACTACAAACGTTTTGAGTTGAAACGTTATTTGCTCAGGACGTACGCCATTCGTTTGTTATAGTTTGCGAACATCAGAGACAAGTAAACGCAAACACGGAAATTGTGAAGTCACAGCTGCTTTTTTCATTGGAAATTGCTGCGCACCAACACCCTAATGTTGTACCAGGGGTTGCCAGGTTGGCATTTTTAATGCCGAATTGCAGACTTTCAGCCTTAATTAAAGCGATTTGGCTTGGGAAAATGCTGTTTGGCCTGTTGTGACTTTTTTAGTAGTGTTGGCAAAAAAACAGCTGTTTGGTATGTTTTATAAACATGTCTGCTCTGAGCTTAAACTTTTAGTTTTTTCAGCTTTTTTGTCATTTATTGAAGCTGTATAACAGGGTGCATAACGCAAATGGATATTCAGGCCAAAATTTTGCTTACCTACTTGTGGACTACACTATGTCAAATTAATTTATCATATAGTAAATACGCACTTGTTTATTACACAAAATAACAAACAACGGTTTACATTTCTAAAAACATACATAAGAAATTAGTTCGCGGTAAAAAAATGCTGTGTTGGTTAGACCAAAGTTGAAAAATTTTGTTTTCACGATGAAATAGCACTACACATTACTACTGTACATCTGAATGCCCATCTGTTACCCTAGTTCGCAGCCTAGATTTCTTTCTTTTCATGATCAAGAAAGCTTGTGGGTCATTCCGTGTCAGGTGATCAAGCAAAATGGGGATTTTTCATGACCTTCACCAAAATTCACGAAATTTTGTAAGGGGAAAGATCTCCAAACCTAAACCCAAAAGCTAAACCTGAGACATTTCGGATTATTCTTAATCCTGAGACATTTCGGATTATTCTAATTTATTTTGAGACATTTCGGATTATTCTTAATCCATCTTCAGTCAAAAAATAAAGCAAAACTTGGCAATGCTAGCAATTCAAAACCAAAAGACTCTGTGATGCAAGAAATAACAGTGAGAAACAAGACCGCCAACCCTGTCAAATTCGCTAACAGTGAAAGCAGGACCAACAGGTATGCAGAAAGTGCTAAAACAAAACCTACATAAAATCGTAATTTACGTAAATAAGTTAAGACCAGCAGCAAAAGACTATTCACAGAGCACTACAAACGAAGGATGCAAAAATTTTGTTAAACATTTTCAAGTTCAACAATCAGCACGATATGTCTACGTCAGCACCAACAGCAATGCACGCAATATGTATTAACATTAAGAACTGAGCATCCACCAAATTGACATAAAATCTACATATTGAGAGGTATAAAGGGGTGGAGAAATTGTCTACACTAATCTCGGGTTGCTGTTCTTGTATCACAAGTGTCTCTTTAATTAATAATTCGCGGTAGTTAAAAGCAGATGGCAAGATTTCAGGATTTTTCAAGACCATGAAATGATTTGGATGTGTGTATAAATTTAATTTGATTTTTTAAATTAAATCGAATTTTATTTTATTTGTTGGAATAAAAAAAATTTTTAACACTTTGAGAGCCGGCCTACAATATATTCGTATTTCGATTTCGGCCTATAAAACAGCAGCTTTCGGTTGCCTTACCAATGCCCTAGCTGCTCCGCCGATTGCGCTAGAGAGCTGTTCAAAGGCTCAAATGGGGATCGGACAGTCTTTTAGATTGCACTCAAAAAAAAATTTTTTGGTTGGGGGATGCGGAGTTTTTGTGAGTGACGTCATAAGTGAAGTAGTTTTTGGGTCATTTTGGCTCATGTTGCCTGGCCTAAAGCCCAACCGCTAGGCCAAAGTGTTTTGCTGAAGTTTTCATTGGAAACTAGGCTCGAGTCCAAGTCTTTTGAGCCTTTCATCGACTTTTTAACGTTTCTGATTCAAAAGTTATGATCTAAAATAAACAAATTAATTAATTATCTAATTAACTAATTAGTCAAAAATTTTTACGAGTTTAGATCATAACTTTTGAACCTGCAGGTTAGCAAAGTCCAGCAGGTCATCCAAAGTATCAAAAGACTCGGATTGTAGCCTAGTTTCCAGTAAAAACTTAAGCGAAATACTACCACCTAACGGTTGGCGCCCAGGGCCAGGCAAAAGTGGGCCAAGGTGGCCTAAAAGCCCTGCACTTATGACGTCACTCACAAAAAATCTGCAACCCCCAACCAAAAAATTTTTTTCGAGTGCAAACTAGAAGACTTGCTGCGTCATTTGTCGCTTCGACCACGTCCGTAACCCAAACAGGAACGGAGAAATTCTCGCGCAAAGCCATGTGCGTTTGTGTTTTTTTTCCAAAAATCCCCAAAAGCGCCCGAGTGTAATGAATGTTTAACAGTATAGTTATTAAGTATCCTCAATACCCTCGACAAAATTTTTTAAGATTGAAAACATGTTGAAAAATGTGAAAAAATTACAAAAAAGGATAAATTTTAAATATTGCTAATTTTTTTAATTTTTGAAATTTAAACAAATATAACATAATTCTGCACATATTATTTTCATGGTCAAGAAAATTACCATTGTGAATTCTAACATGTAATCTGATTTACAATATGCTTAGTAGTAACTTGTTCTTTTTTCTCATTTGTAGTTACTGATTATAATCTGTTTGTCTGGTTGATTTCTAAGCCAGAGTTGCATGATCCAGATATCTTACTTGATTTGATGCAAACATAAATCTTATTTCCATACACATTGACAGTTGTTTTTGCTTCAGATTCACCCATACATTATTGTCTGATACAAACTTCAGATGGCATTATTTTTGTTTTGTCAAATAATCAGTTATGTAGTCAGGACTAACCTTTGATATCGACACCTTGTTAAAACTTCGAAAGCGAAACTAGAGATCTCAAAATTTGTGCATTTTGCTGAAATTTTTCAAAAAATTATCGCCACTTTAAAGTTGAATTTTTCCAAATTTTGGGCATTTTTCCAATCTGTTTTGCTTGTTTCTTACTTACTAATACAACAGAGAAAAACCTGTTGAATTACAGAAGCTTTACAAAGCCATATCCTTGCAATATTGACAGTTTCAAGACAAGAGGCTTGTGACCGAGACCTGAAACCTTCAAGACCGAGACTCGCAAAAATTGTCTTGAGACCAAGTCTCAAGACTTCATCACTACAAAGAATCCAACAAAGTTGTCGAATCAAAAAAGTTGTTAAATTTATTGACTTACAAAAATTGCTCTCTCTTTATGGTCCGACAATTTTTCATGGTTGTCTTTATGCTCGACATGCATGGTAAAAGCAATCCAACAGCAATGAAATTCTTCCCAACATCAGCCTTACGTAGTATACAAGGTAAATGAGCAGTAAACTATTTATTTTGTGTCCACAGACAATAGCAGCATTTCCTCAAATCTCTTCATTATCTTTGTTATTGATCTTGAAGAGACATGATACTAGTTACGACTGATTTTAGCCACAGTTTTCAATAGTGCAATTAAGGTAGCTCCATTAGTATCCAGCAAAAATCATCTTTTTGTGGCCAAAAAATGAAGAAATTCCATTAGGATGCACAAATTGTATTGAAGCATCTTGTTCCTGGTCAACATCTTGCACTATGGCAGTGTACTATGTATTGTTATACACAGCCTCAACAGTTCTTTTTCTAACATATGGGTTTGAGTTGATAATTGGTTAAAGTTTGCACTAGTAAAGAATAAGTCCAAATAAGACTATTCCTTTCATTTTATTTTGTGTTGGACAAATTGGATAAGAGTGGTGGACGTTTTGTGTACCCTTGATAGCATAAGATTGGTGAAATGAAGCTGCATTCCCTTTGCAGGAGTTGAAAATTTTGACTTGAAAAACTAACATAATACTTTGAAATTTGATGTCACAGATTGACCACAGAAGTATTTTTGTTTAATCTTTCCCTGGTTAATCTCTTAATTTTTTGAGGGCATGATCTTGTTTGTTACCATTTGGCAGTTATGATTTTATATAACAGTTTATTTTTTGCATTTTGGAGAGAATCTGATAGATAGGACACCAACTCAGAAAAAAAATTAATTAAACAAAGCTTATAAAACACAATCTCTATCCGTTTATTATACATGGAATTACTATGATCAAACTTCTGAAAACTGTTTTATCTTCAACATACTATCAGAAATATGTATCATGTCAAACAAATGAATAAAAGTTGAGAAAAGAAATTATTATTGCAGTTTCCTCCAGTGCATATATTAATTATGCGTCAAAATCCCCCTAGATACTTTAAATGATAAAAAGCATATCGAATAGATAAATAAGCAAAGGTTTCCTGAAACCAAAAAAATCTTCTACTCCATACGCATGAGTGCACACAAAAATTATGTCTAACTTGACCTTGATTTACTTAAGTTCAGAGGTCATAAGGAAAGTACCAATGATTGGTTTTTAATAAACACACCTTCTGACACATTCTCACAAATTTCCAGCTAAAAATAGTCACAGATAAAAAAGATACAAGGGTTTTTATGTCAGAGCACCAAATTCACAAAAATATACACAAAAATCAAATGAGAACACTGCAAATTTTAACCAGCCATAACTTTGTGAATAGTGGTTTGATTTTAAAAATTCAAAATGTTTTCAAATCAGAATCATGAGACCTCTGTTTATGAAATTTCATGGATTTTGCTCACGGTCAGATATATAGCTGTGGATCACCTGACATGGAATGACCCTTGTTCACAACAGTACGTGATTGCAAATTACAAATCCAGATTCTTGTATTATTCAACAACACCGGATACTTCTCATAATCGAGTTGAGAGTAAAAATTAATTAATGAATTTCCTTGGAAAAGGGTCATGCAAAGCTTCATTTGACTGCCAGTCTTAGAAGTCAGCGCCATTAACATTTTCTACGTTCACACCGAATGGTTTTTGAAACAAATTCATTTGCGTCTCCTGGCCATTAAGATCTTGAAAGCATTTTGAAAGGTTTTCATGAAGCTCTTCACACATTTTCATGGATTTTTCAAAGCCAGGTACTGTTGCAACCTCTCCGGTGGCATTGTGTTGAATGTGTGATTCACCACAATTGGGATGTATGCGAAGAACAACACCACAGATATGTGGCGTGAACAAGCAATAATAGAGTGATCATGGCATGTGAACTCTATTGTTGCTTGCTGCCACAGTACGAAGCTTTGCACGCATACCGCTCAGGCTTTTCCGATCGCAACAGTACCAGGTCTGTCTGAGTTTTATTCATAACTGAGTATGCTTTTGAACTGCAACATGTTGTCAGTTGACAGTTGCTGCTGAAGGTGCTTCAGTTCACCTTGAAAAGCATTGACTGCATTCAGTAAACCGTTGCATGCATTTTCAAACCTCTGGAGGGCCACATTTGGCCCGCAGGCCTTGTGTTGTGTACCCCTGCTATATAGCGTATTTTGCCTAGCGATTTGGCATATGTGGTCCATGTGAACCTGGAAAGCCTGGTATTGTTTCTGTGGGTTCTATGTGACTGCACTTTGTAATACTTATAGATATTTTGACATGTGACATATATAACATATCAATTGGTTGTGTACTAGATTGAAAGTAATTAAAACTGTGGCATGGTGCATGTTTGTAGGCTTTATTCACAACCTGTATTGTTTCATATATCTATAGCTATTTCTTATTACAAATTTTCTATAAGAGAGATGGCATTGTTGGAGATTAAAACAGTATTTATATGCAATGCTTCCAGGCTTCGTTCGAAAGTAACATCGCATTTTGTCTTTACTCATCTGGATGGTTCAAAACCGATAGCTGCCGGCCTGCTTCGGCTTGTTTGGCATATTTTTAAAGCTATTTGGCATATTTTTGATGAGCGATTTAGCATTTTTGGTCCATCAGGACCTGGCAACTATGTATTGTAGGCCTACATGTGCTTGGCGCCTAACTTTTGTCAACGCTACATTAGCTTGCATCAGTGCTGTGAAATTTGTAAATTGTAATGGGCATTTTGAGTGACAAGCGTAGGCGTTATCTGGCAGTTGTAAAAAGAATTTCAGATGCATGTTTGCACGATACTCTGTAGGAAAAACCTGTGGTGCCAAAGGCCTTGAATTGAGGGCTGGGGTTTGGGAAGGTTCGGTCAATTGTTTTCACACCGCGAACGCACCCTTACTAGTGCTAATCTGCAGTCCCGTAACTATCAGGAGAAAGCAGTGTAACAACAGACCTGTCTGACTTACAGTACTAACTCTGAGCTGCCAGCACGCAGTGAGGACAAAGCCTGTTTAATCAGAAGTAACACAAAAACGGTAGAGAAACTGTACAACATGACACTGTCTCAGAACAGCACACAGGCTAAGGCACAGATGTCTCAATGGGACAATGCACCAGGAAATTGTCAAAGCAGGCAGAAACCCCAAGAAACTGGGAAAATTGGTAAACACGGAGAAAACCGTAAGAAAACTTTTCCTATGGTTTTCCGAAAACCGTTGAAATGAAACAAACACAGTGGAAACCGTTACCAAAGAAAAACTATGCCTTCTCCAGCCCTATGCACTAAAGTAACTTAGAAAAACACTCTTCAAAACCTCGTGCTGCACATTTCAGCCACACCCAATGCTCCCCTCCCAACCAGCAAGTACAAAAAATAGCTACCAGTGGACCTACGAGGTAAAGCAAGCTAAAGCCGCACGCAAATTCGTTACACTCTCTTTATTGCAGCATCAAGCATGAAACCAAATATTAACTTACAACTAATATGTAACAAAAAAAGTAGTGTCATGAATCACATTGC
>Ga0210059_1002900_pt1 | contig 27155 bp, 16 predicted proteins | sample Ectturendosymbi2_FD_188042 | JGI IMG/M metagenome (GOLD analysis project Ga0210059, IMG submission 188042) | Ecteinascidia turbinata endosymbiont from Florida, USA - Sample 2 (SPAdes) (version 2) | ecosystem: Host-associated > Tunicates > Ascidians > Unclassified | place: Key West, Florida... | reverse complement strand
AATTTGTGATCTCGTAGCCTAGAAGCTTGATTGAAGTCGTTGAATAGGTGCACTTGGAGTGATATAGAGTGAGGTTGTGCTTCCGCGCCGCTGACAAGAACTTCTTCAAATTAGCATCATGCTCTTCTTGTGTCTTCCCACAAACAGTAATCTTATCAAGGTAACCGAAAGTGCCGTTGCAACCATTCGCCTCGATGATTTCGTCGACAATGCGTTGGAAACAAGGCACCGCGTTAGTGAGTCCAAAAGGAAATTGTCTCCACTGGTAAAGACCACCGTCCGTTTCAAAGGCAGTGAAAATCTGCTGATCCGCAGGAAGCTCCACCTGGTGGTATGCTGATTTCATATCAAGCGTGGAGTACACATTGTATTGCGCAAGCTTGTCTACCACATCACACATACATGGTAACTGGTATCCATCGATGAGAGTGAACTTGTTAACAGTCTGACTATGATCGATGCAAAGACGCTTTTTCTTGGTACTTTCATCAGTGACAACATGGGGCTGAGCTCGCCACGGAGAATTACTTTCCTGAATCAGTCCATCTTGCAGGAGTTCGCTTACTTTTTGGGCAATAAATTTACGATCTTCATTCGAACAACGTCTAGACTTGGTCACAATTGGATGTCAATCCTCCGTTAAGTCGAAAAGTCGAGGTTCTGACAAAGTTTTTAAGGCCTCAAGCGACCCAGACTTAGCGGAGGTGGAGATCCCCCAAAATGAAAATTCACACTACTATGTTGCTCCATAAAATCTCTCCCCAGTATAACGTCAGTAGGTAATCCATCCATAACGTGCATTGTTACATTAGGATACTCACGATTTCCTATCTGTACGGAAACGTCGCATTCGTCGAGACTCTTGGAAACGAAATCCTTCACTGCAAGTCCTATTTGCTTGGTAGATGGACCCAAGGTAGAACCGACCTTACGCTGAAAGGTCTCACTTATGTGGCAGAACATTGACCCTGTGTGAACCAACGTCTCCGCCGTGATGCCATTCACATTGATATCAACCAGGACCTGAGTGTCGCTGATTAAATTTGTCTCAGGTCTCAAACATTGTAGCAACGGTTTTTCCATTGCAGCGGAAATCCCTCTAGACTAGACGGAGTTGCTTCTCCACAAATTTGAGCAAAGTGTCCCTTTTTACCGCACTTGAAACAAGTCGCATTTCGAGCGGGACAAAGCTGACGTGGGTGTCTGCATCTTCCGCAGTACCAGCATTTTCCTTTCGTTTCTCGAGATGCTGCGGAACACGAACTTGCTTCAGCATGTACAACCTTGCTCTCTTTCAATGTCGATTGGCAAGCATCTGTTGCCACAGCACTGTACGGTTCCAGCAAAGTTGCGCCATATTTCGCGGAGTCATTGTAGGCATTTTCAAGAGACCTTGCTTTGTCAATAACAGCCGTAAGCGTTAAATCGTCACCTCGTCTCTCCAGAAGCCTTTTGCGCATTGCTGACCACGATATTCCTGTAATAAAAGCATCTCGTATAGCTACGTCGCTGCATCTTTCCGCCGTTGCAGTCACGTAGTTACAGTCTCCACTAAGAACCTTCAGTCTTTGCAAGTACTCATCAACAGATTCGCCAACTTGCTGTTTGCAACTGTGGAGTAAATGCCTGGCAAATATTTCATTTGGCTTTTTCGCATAAACTTGTTGCAAAATTTCTATAGCATTTTCGTAGCTACCGGATTCACTGATGTGTTCGAAGACAGACTCGTCAACGAAGTTGCACAAAATATCAACCTTATCCGAATCTGTGATGTTTCAATTTCGCAAGATACTTGGTAAAAGTATATTTCCAATGTTTCCACTTTTTGCGTGAATCTGGCGCATTGGCCTCAGCAACAAAGCGCTCCGGGCGCAGGCACTTCTCCATAAAGTTAAGTTAAATAAATTGTAATAGATTAAACAGATGACTCAAAAGTGAGCTTTATTTAACTTAACTGCAAATGAACAAACAAAAAGATGATACACAACACACAAGCACCCAAAGTGACGCTACCCGCTCTCAGTCAACAGACAAAGGAATGGCCAAGCATGGCCAATCAACAGAGACCAAGAGCGCAATCAATCTGACGAGGCGAGGCCACCAGATGCGTTCGATAACAAAAGAGAAATAAATCAACTGGCAACATATAATAACTGGAAACATACACTGCATTGGGTTTCTGGAGAAACGCTATACCTCGGTGTTTTTAGTTCTAATTTTCATTTCGGCTTGGCCGCACACAGGAGAAAACCGATCGAATGCATGTTGAAGGTCCTGTTGAGAAGATGCTAGTAGTACCAAGTTGTTTGCACAAAACAAACGATTGATCCTGCACCTCCCAACCGCGACACATTCGTCGAGTCAGCCGGGACTGTCTATCCAATTCATATAGGCTATGAAGAGCAGTGGTGACAACACACACCCTTGTCGCAGTCCAGCACACACTGCGATCGGTTGTGATTTAATCTTACCAACACTGACACAAACTACTGGAAAAGAATACAGTGACTTGACGGAAATTGACAGGCAACCGTCAACACTCCCCAAAGATTTTCACGAGATACCTGTGCGTATGCATTCTCGACGTCGACAAAACATGTGTGGACACCTTTGGCATTCTCTCACGATTTCTCAAATTTTCTGAAGAGTGAAAATTTGTTCTGTAGTGCTACGGCCGGGACAAAAACCGCGTTGGGTATAAACCAGCTTTAGTTCAATTATTTCACCGCATTTTTCTTCAAGGCACCTTTCATACAGTTTTCCAAAGAGGTTAAGGAGAGAGATGCCCTGTCATTTGGTGCACTCACTCCTATATCCCTTTTTGTTTATGGGGATGATCACCCCTGTTTGCCAATCTTTCGATGCCCAATAAGATACCCAGGCCACCTGTTACACAAGAGTCCGCCAAAGAACTCCTTGATTAAAAAATTACAGAATTTCAGTTTGGTTTTCATCGCAGACTGCAGCCTTCACTGTTTTGAAAGCAGGAGGACTTCGGGTGCAGTAATGTTGCAAATGTGAATACGAAGAGTATAATAGGTAAACCTTATATCATATATACTCAATGTAAGTTTTTGATTTCTTAGACACCCGACGTCAGTAAGTGTCACGTAATGCGCGAAGAAGAGCCAAAGGGAGTCATGCAAGACATAGAACAAACACTGCAACGCCCGAGAACTTTTCAGGCGCATGAATAGCCGTTTCATTATAAACTTTGTTATTAGTGATCATTGATCTAATTTGATTGATTTAATTTTGCTGCTCGTGATTAGTGACCATTGATTTAATTTTGCCGACACCGCAGAAAGAAGCTACTGTACAGGGAACTGTGCAAACCCGAGAAAGAAAGAAATTTGTCCCGTGTTTTCGTGTAACCACGCACAACCCGATCCGTGTAGACGGCATGCATTTGTAAGGAGGGGAGACAAACGTGGCACATTTACAATAAAGGGGTGCTGGACAGCGCGCGAAGAACCGCAGAGAGAATTAGCCATTCTGCAACAAACTGCAAATCCGAACATAAATCATAGGTGAAGAAAACTGCAGGAAAGGAAAGCACGAATGATAACCACATAAAAAAAACTGGTTGTATGCAGTATTTCGTCCTCAGTGGCGTACGCAGAAAATTTCCGAGGGGGAGGCCAAGTTTCGTCACAAATCAAGTTTAGGGGAAGTGCCGAAGGCACGACCATTCTAGGAGAGTCCAGGGGCATGCCCCCGGGAAAATTTTGCAAAATTACACTTAAAAATACGCATTTTGTGCATTCTGGAAGCAAAGTTTTAGACAATACTGTTTTTACATTTTTTTAATTTTAGGGTCTGAGGGGGTGGCCATGACACAGTGGCCTCCCCCCTCCGTACGCTAGTGTTCGTCCTTATCCTCCGGAAACCACGCTTGGTCGTGGAACCTGCACAATGAGAGTTACGTTTGAAAGCGCTGTAGAGATTTTCTCAAAGCAAGTGCAGAAAAGGCAACTAGTGTCAACAAGTACAGGCCACGTATGTGAAGTTCGAGACCGTTGCTGTCAACGGCTGGATCAAATTAAAACCAGGCGACAGCACGAAAACCCGACTACCAAAGATGCGGACACACTGATGACAAACACGAGCTTAGGGAAGGAACCGCATTGTTGAAAAGTACTAAGAGTGGCGACAAAGTTAATAACGAACAGCTTTTTTGAAAGCGAAGCGTTTAGAAGAAAAACTGCGGTTGTAACCAATTGACTATCGGACTTTCTGCATGTTGAGCGTGTGTACGCCACAACGATCGCAAGTAAAATCTTACGCCATTGTTTCTCAGAAAGTTTTTAGGCTACATCATGGTCAGGTCATGCTATCACGGGGACTTGCCGCCCGGGACGATCACGGAACGCTTTGGTTCCCTTTCCACTGTTTTCACGTTTTGCCTGTGTTGAAGGTGCCCAGTGGGAGGACTGGACTACTTTGGCTTCTCAGCAGTTAGTTGTCCAGAGGAGGACATGTCCTTCGTGACATCTCAGCTAGTTGTCTAGAGGAGATACAGGCCAACAACCACACCCCAAATAGAACAGTTTTTCAGAGGAGGACAGTCTTATAGCAGGAAATCCAGGTGCACCGAACAGGTCCACAACAGGCAGGGCCGGCCCTAGGGCCCAATGCAAGACCTGGGCGCGGGGCCCAATGCGAGACCTAGGCGCGGGGTTAATCTGAGCAGTGATATTATGACGTCATCATGTTCAGTCAACCGTGTTACAATCGTGGTAGAGCGCAGATATACAGTGCAGCACTAACACGAGAATTGAGCACGTTTGCTAACGTTGGAGAAGAAATTTGCTAGTTCTGACGAGCGCGTTCTTTGTTAAGAATGAAATTTATATGGCGTCTTCTTCTGAATTCTCAAGCGAAAGGTGCATCTGGCAAAAATGAACAATCTACCCAAACACTATGGCGCGCTGCCCCAGAGGCGCGGGGCCCAATGCAGCTGCATCGGTTACATCGGCTTAAAGCCGGCCCTGAGAACAGGTACACAGCTTGTTTGACGAGCACAGAGCCGTCGCCAGAATGTTTTCAAGAGGACGGCTTTACGTTTGTGCAGGGGAGCTTCACATTCTGAAAATTTGGTAAAACTCTACTGCTTTATAGTGTTTCAAAATTCAATTCGGTGGAGATTGGATCTTTGTTTGCCGGTGCTAAGCCTACCAACCCTTCCCCCCCGTGGCGACTGGACGAGCACCATAGCTTTGTCGAACAAGTGAACCATTATCAGTCTTGCAGCCTTGTTTGACGTGCGGCGGACCTAAAGCGTACTGGAGTTGAAACTAGCCTATGAGCTCACCCTAGTTTTCGCGCGCAGTTTTCAATCTCCAGAATTTCGCTGTTTTTTTCCAACCCCTGGAGTCGATTTTCAAGGGCGAATGGTAGGTCCATCCGGCCGTTGGCTCGATACGTGGGAGGGGGTTTTGGTATCGTTTTTCGCATCTCGGGTTCGCGTTTTCTGCGCAGCTGTGTAAACCGACAGGACGCTGTCCTGTAATAGAGAGGCCTCTATGTCGCCTCTAGCAAACCTGCTTCTGCTCAAAGTTGTTTCATCACGCATGTAGGGGATATCGGACGTTGGCAAATCCTGCAGGTTTGTGGTCATTGCTGCAACCATATGATGAACAATGCAATTGTAATGAACGAGACTAAGGGATAATAACCACTGAAATTGATTACGAGCGATGTCATAGGGGACGCAGCGCAAGGCTTGATAACCCTCGTAACCCGTGCTCCTTTTCCGAGGACACCACGTTGATAAGCCCTGGAAAAAGAAATCGAAATTAAAAGCGCACAGATTCGTACATGTCGATCTTGCATGTCTTTAACACTTCTAATTCTGTTACTACTAACCAGCATAAGCGCATGTTACTAACAGCATGAGTAAGAACAAAAATGATTTTCTTACCAATTTTTACCACGACCAGTAGAACATAATGGAAGCTCAATATATATGGAAAGTGAAGAGTTGGGTCGTACATCGAGAAGGTGGTTACAAATACTAAATTGCACCATGTTCTGTAAAAAATATTAAATTCTGGCATCCTGAGAAACCACACGCTCTAGCGCAGGGGTTTTCAACCTTTCTCTGACCATGCACCACTTCAGCATCTCGAAAGATCAACATGCATCCCTAAAATCTCTCATAACAAAATATTTTATAATGATTAATCACAGATGTATTTTTAAAATACATGTAACGGATTTTGAAAATAATATTCCACTGATATATGCATAAATATTCAGAAATAGATATATTTAAATACCTCTCTTCTATTGTCAACCTCACATGTACCCCTTCGGATAGGCAAATGCACCCCCAGGAGTACATGTACCCCAGGTTGGGAACCTCTGCTCCAGCACAAAACCGAGTGGCATTTGGTGTCCCAAATAACCTTGTGTGACAGAGCACAGCACACGAACGAACGAACAATAGCAACTCAAAATAAAATCCGTCATGCTTAACTTCCCAAAAAAAACTGATTATACTAAGATATGGATCCGATGCACAAATATCATGTAGATAGCACGTAAAAGGAAAGATAACACGCCTGATACAGGATTACTCTCGCAAAGATTCTGGCACAAGAAGAGCACGACCGCAGTGTAACCGCGTTCCTCGAGGCAATCTGTCGCAGAAGGTTTACGCTGAATAAGGACAAAACCATTGCTACTAAATCGAACATTCAAATTCTCGGTAGGTTGTTGAAATCGGGATTGTCAAGCCTGTCCCAGAACGCTTGCGTTCCTTGAAAAAGGTCCCACCTCCTACTTGTTTTAAGTCGCTTCGCCGTGTTCTTGGAATGCTTGCCTACTATGCGAAGTGGATTGAACGGTTTGACGATATCGTCCATCCTCTTGCTAAGGCTGAGAAGTTTCCGTTAGCAGGTGATTCGTTGGCTACGTTCGAATTGCTTGAAACTGAGCTTGAACATGTTTTCCTACTTCAGATTTGAATAGAGTACACATTACATGATGCAATTACCTGTATTACGACATACAACAACTCATGTAAATAAGAAAAAAGAGAGCAGACGATATTTGTAGCAATTCCAATGCAAATGATGATACAAGACACATGTGAATAACATGTGACAACACAATGAAAAAGTAAAACAATAGTACAGAAGCACAAATCTTAATCAAATACATAACAAACATTAACTTTTTAGGGACCGCAAAAAGCCGGGCCTACCATAACTCGCCAGCCGATAGAGCAAGAGAGTTGTTCAAACACTCTAAGGATACGTAAAGTTTTCTAGTTTCGGTTTAAAAAAGGTTAAGAAGTTTTGGATTTTAGTTTTTTGAGTTACGTCATAATAGGGGAAGGTTTAGGTCTTTTTAGCCCACTTGATCAGGCCCTGAGCTTCAACCGCTAGAGGGAGCTTTGTGATTCTCTTTTAAAATGAAACTAGGCGAAAATCCGCATCTTTTGAGGCTTTCTAGTGTTTGTAATCAGCAAGTTATGAAAAAAAGTACAAAATAAAGAAATAAATGATTGCTTCTTCCCTAGGGGACTCATTGTTTATATTGTGTTGTTTTTCCATAACTTGCTGACCACAAACACTAGTAAGCTAATCACACTTTAAGGCCTTACGATAATCGGTGCAAATTTCCTTACAAACTTCACATATGCCCAGCGGCCTTTCATAATTTCAGACAAGAAGTATTATTTAGTTTTCACTAGTGGTCTTCAAACTTTTCTATTCAATCGCCTTCATACAGGAATTTTACTTAAAAATCGCCCCCCACATACGACTTTAGTGTTGTTTAAAATTTTATTTTGTCTTGAAATAATTCAATGCTAATGAAATACAAATGGGCATCTATTTAGCACAAAGAAAAACGAACGAACAAACAAAACGAATGCAACTGCATTTGCAGATAAAATGTTATTAATTTTCAAAATCACTTGGTTCCAACTACTGCGAACATTGCCCTGACCTTTTTCCCGTTAGTTTTCTTAGCAGGTTGCAAGTTGGTCAGCTTAAGTCGCATGGCGTTTCCACCGGTCTTTTTCATGTCAAGACGATTGCGGTATTTACTATAAGCATTTGCACTGCTTGGTTGAAACCTTGTTCAGCAACATGGGAAACTCCAGTAATAATATAGCTAAACTTTTCCTCAAACGTCCGGAAAACGCTCAGCGCACTTGATCCAAAATCTGACTATCCACGCAATCAACTTTTGGCCTTATCACCATAACAGTATGATTTATAAGCCTCAAATCACAGGTGACGAAAATGATTTGTTGGAATTCTTAGTTTAGCCAAGATTGGAGTAGTTGGACTTACTTGCTATGCTAAGTTGTCCCATTCCTAGCCTACTGTAGTGGTATATTCTGTCGTTAGTCAGATGAACACAGTAAAGCTCATAGGCGTAGCCAGGGGGAGACCCAGAGGTCTCAATTTACATGTTTTTGTGCCCGCTGAGAACCCCCATCTGACTTTTCTTGATTAGCCGTTTTCTCCAAAACCGGATGTTAGAATGTCTTCATTACGCTTCCACTTACGGATCCCTGTATGACGATGAGTGAACGCAGTTATATATGGGAGGTTGTTTCAGTGCTTTACTCTTTCTCAGTGTTGACTGTGTTTATCAACTAACACCTACTCTACTCTGTAATGCGCTATGACTAAACATTTTTGTGCTGTTGTGTTATTCGATTTCACTAGTAATATGGAACATGATTCTGAAGCAAATAAAAAATAAAAAAATAGTCCAAACCCCGGAGTTCGAGCTCACGTTTGCCATTTATACAGAGTTAACTCCAGAGAATAGATGAATCATGATAGAATTTGTCTGTGGTAATCGTGTTTCTTGTCCAGCGATGAGCCAGTTGTTTCTCAGTTAAAAATCGACTCGTCCAATGAGTGCAAAAGAACAGCTCACGAACTTCGATCGCCCCTGGATTTTGCCTGCGCCTCATATCCTAAAAACCTGTTGTTTGTAAACTCATCCTAATTCACGCCGCAGGTTTCCGAGCTCAGCTTTGTGAAAAGTAGTTGCTTTTCGGTTTCGCAGAAGGCTGCTGCCCTGGAACGACCAAAGCGTGTCAGCAGAAGGTCATTTGCTTTATTGTTATTAGAGGAGGTGACGATGTCATATGCTGATATATCCGGTTCCATGAGTATTGAGACAGTTCATCTGAGACCACGTTAATTTGAGACCACAACATTTCAGAGAGCATTCATTTCAGACCTATTCACTTGAGACCACTTCATTTGAGGCCAAGATCATTTCAAACCACGTTCTTTTGAGGCTTGTTCGTTTGAGACTACACTCACATGACGATTTTTCATTTGAGTCCAAACTCACCTGAGACTTTTTATTTGGGATCACGTTCAGTCGAGGCCACATTCTATTGACACCCACATTCATTTGAGACTACATTCATTTAAGATCACATTCATTTTGCGCCATGTTAAAGTGAAGATATTTTATTTACTGTGAATCACATTTTTATGATCGACCTGAAGTTTTCCAAGGTGACTATTCATTTGAAGTTTTGCAAGGTTGCGCCCTTCCGTGTCCCAGGTGGCTCACGCTGGGTTGTTAATGCACTCGCACTTTGAAACACCGCAGAGACCAGAAAACGTTTCATACTTCGGTTTTGGAACAGTAGCGTAGCCAGCCCAAAAATTTGGGGATGGGGAAAAAACTTGGAAGGGGCTAAAATGTTTGATTTTAGGCGAATAACACTATCCTCTTTGGATACCACCTCTCAAAGCACAAAATGACTACATGTTCCAAAAATGTTGGTGTTGTATGGCGCCCCATCCCCCCCTGGCTACGCCTATGATTTGGAAAAGGGCACCGCAGAGTCCAGAAAACTCTTCATACTTAGGATTCGGAAGGGAGTGTTGCACAACTGAAACGTCATTTTGTTAGACCAAGTCAAAGAATTGGATGTTTTGCGTTCCTGTTCGTTTCCCTTATCGAGGCGCCGCAGTAGTTTCAGTTTTTTTAGTGAGAAATGAAAGAGAAGAGAAAAAAATATCTTTTTGCGTTGGTCGAAACAACCACAGGAGAAAACGAGTCTCACCTGAATACATGAATCTGGTCTCAAATGAACGCATCTGAACTCAACAAGCCTCAAATGAATGCCGGGGGCAACCAGTTCTTCATTTAGGGAAGGACAATTTTCACGATCTTTCATTCGATGACGTCATCGTGCTTATTCAACCGTGGTGCAACTTTGTCGCAAACGCTTACAGATAGTTATCTTCGCAACATTTCCGAAAACGAGAATTTTTCAGTTTGATCAAGATGCAGACCGAACGATCAGGACAGAATAAACATTATTGCGCTAGCCTAATACAAACACCTGGTTCAGTACTCAACCAGTGCAGGCATGGCATTAAGTGTGGCAGATGTATAGGCAAGCCCGTAACCAGGGGCGACGCAGGGGGACGAAGCCCCCCTAAAATTGTTTTCGTCTCCACTGGAAAAATGTGTTGGACATAGTTTAAAACTATTGGATGTAGTTCAAAACTTTTGTGCCCCTCTCAGAAAACTCTTTGCCCCACCTGGTGTCCCAAGCTGGTTACGGGCCTTTTATAGGCTACCAGTAAACCTGTCTAAATTTTTGTTTTGTTTTAGGATATTCATTAAATTCTTCATCTAGATTTTTGAAACTACAGTGAATACATTTGCTGAGAGATAAATTCTGCAGACGATATTGCGAGTAGTGAAGTTGTCAAATACAAGAGACTGGTATGAATGTTCGGGTATATTTAATCACTGATGCTATTGTTTCAATCGTACAGTAAATAAAGACTTTGTCTGCCAACTGAAACACTCGTGAGAGGAATGCAGCGTTAACTTTATTACGAATGGTTGGGACGGACTCGCCACCAGATGTGGGTGGGTCTCTCCAATTTTGCCAGGATTACCGAAACTACACATAATACACATAATAATTTCGAAGCTCTTGTGAAATTATAATTTCCCTTGCTATGTTACAGCTGCCTGTGAAACCCCAGCGACGCTTAAGCACTGAACATAAAATGCAAAAATTCCTAAATAGTAGCCTACAGTAATCCCAGCCAAACGTAAAGCTAACAGAATGTGAACATAATATTCTGTTTCTGTCACCAGGCATAGGCTGCAAACTTTGCTCCACTGGTGTGATAACAATGCAGTATTTATGGTTGACGTTTCGACAATGCATGCAAACTCTCTTCCGCAGATGTTAGGCGAGAAACAAAATCAAAGCGTACACACACACTGCATTTCTGAAAATTTCAGAGTGGTACATGAACAAAAGGATAAAAATGCCTTAGAAATGGCAACATTATAAACGATTTCCGAGTTTTGACAATTCCAGCATATTTGTGGTTAAATACCAATCATTTACGAAATTTTCGATCAGATGTCCTGTGTCAAGGTAAATCTTATAAGGAGATAAGTAACCAGTAGGACAAAGAAAGATACAAATAAGACTTTTCTTAAAAATGATTAGAATACAAAATTCCATCTTTGTTCTTTGACAGTTTCTGCAAATGTCAAAATTGCCAGGCAGTGTTTTGAAATTTTCGGGTTGGGGGCAAATGCCCAAATTTCCCCTTGGTTGCGCACCTGATGTGGTCTCAAACGAACGAGTCGCAAACCAACAGGTCTCAAATCAATGTGGTATCAAGTGAAGTAGTCTCAAATGAAGTGGTCTCAATTGTCTGCACACGGATATGACCACCAGAAGCCGTCTCCACGGGGGGAGAGGGTTGGTGAGCTTAGACCCCCAAACAAAGTCACAAGCCCGCCAAATTGAAATATGAAACACTATAAATTAGTGAATTTTCTTTCAATTTTTAGAATGTCAAACCCCTCTGCACATACGTAAAACCCCCTGTTAAGGACTTTCTGGCAACGGCTCTGATGACCACCCAGCACAGACAATGTATCCACGAGACAACAGGCACTTGCATCCGAGCTGAATTTACAGAAATATATTCAAGAAAACGTTTCCTCAACAATAAACAGTATTTGTAACAGGAAACTTCGAACGATCGCGATGTGGACCGCAAAGTGGAGGACGATCGTAATGTCAGAGGAACGTGGGCAAGCAAGGCTGAGTTCCTTTTGTCTTGCTTTGGATATAGTGTGGGTCTTTCAAGTGTTTGGAGGTTTCCATACTTAGCATATGAAAGTGGAGGAGGTAATAATTGCCCATGTTTTTCTGTTATTTATCCTGCGCAGTACTTGGTGTTTACCTTGAATTAAACCGTTACCTAACCTAATAAGTAGACTAACCAGTGGTGGCTCGTGAGTGTGATCCATGGGGGTGCTGCAATGCCTAAAAAAGATTTTACAAAGACTAAACAGCATCACGTTTTCCTTGGCGGCGCGCACTGCTATGACGTGTGGCAGTTGTCTTTATGCGAACTAGTTGTTAGACTTCTGTGTATTGGTATGCTGCAGTGACATGCTATTGTCTCGCACGCATAACACATTCCCTTCGCAGTCATACAATGAAAAAGAACATTTGTTTCGCACCACGGTGGTGGTCTAAAATAACAATTTACCAACTGCATCTGTCCCAGTGGCATTGACTCAATACATCGGGAACAGGTACAAACATAGCTTGATAGCTGATCGTATCACACATTCGTACTAGAGAAAGCCTTATCACTTTGGACCAGCGATGAGCACGCATTAGGGCTGGATCAGGACTGAAACCAATTCTGGCCGGATCAGGACTGGTTCGAACTGCAATTTCTTGAAAATTGGCGGATCAGGACTGGATCAGACTGTGAAAAATTTTGTTGTTGTAATGTGATCATTCTAACTATATCAAAAATTTTAGTTGTAATCTGATTTTGCAGGTTTGTTAAATGGTAGTGTAGGCTACATTTTGCCATCAACGGCAAAAGCTCTGATGGAGCTATTTTGCTATTCGAACTGTATCCATCTTTGATCACATTTAACGTTGAGTTCGTATCACTAGCAGCAAGGTGAACGTAGTCGAGTAATTAGCGTGTACGCCTACTGTGTGAGTGGTCGTCAGTTCATCTCTCACTATTTGCTTTGGCTTACCTAGTCGAGATTACACCTTTGATAGGATCGCTGTTTATGTACTATACAAAAAGTTTCGGGTTTAGGTTTTGGGTTTAGGGTTATGTGCAGGGTTTTAGGTCACATGACAAAGAGCATATGCTAATCCAAATGTATCTTCCTTATCACTTGACCAATTCAACCAATTTGGTTTGCCCAATGGCAAAATTACTCCAGCAGTGCTTTAGTCTCTGATGGCAATTCAGGCTCGTTAAATTTTGGAAATGCCACGAGGCTGTGTCTATTTTGCCTCATGGGTCAAACGCACAACTGGAACTATTTTGTTTTCAGCCAATCATATTTGGTTACAGGAAAAATAGCTCCAGCAGTGCTTTGTCTCATGAGGCAAAATGAAAAACATGTTATACATGGGCGGATCAGGACTGGATCGGACGGATAATTCTCAAAAATTTTGCTGATCAGCAGAGTATCAGATTCAATTTTTATGGATAGGGATTGGACTCGGACTAAAAAATTTCGCAGTCTGCTCATCTCTGCTTTGGACAGGCAATTGTAATTCTTGGAAAAACTTAACACGGTTATTTGATGTCAATCACTAATTGAGCGATGTTGCAATCGATTACCATTTGCGTGAAATAAATTTCAAAGATTAAATGCTAATAGTCATAGTTTAATATTTGCTGAAACATTGGGCGTTACGACATTGCTTAAAAATTGAATCGTAGGGCGTTACTTAAGTCAATTCAATTATGAATTTGAGCTTGACTTTTAAAACCCGTTTCAATTCTGATGCCATTCACAACTGTAGGCTTACTCCAAAATGATATTCTATGAACATATCTAGATATCTGCCGACTTTTCTGTTTATTATTGCGTTTGTTCTGCTCAGTTACCAAGAATAGTACCAAGTAATGGTGATGCACATAACAGTAGCATGTACCAAAGTGTCCAAACTTGCATCTTGGAAGTAAATATTACAAGAATTGGTATTAAAGTACCATCTCTAATAGTACTGCCTTATAACAACGCAGCGCCGGATTTAGATGGTGAGGCGGCCCGGGGCCCAGGCGTGGTGGGAGGCCCCATGTGCGGATAGAGAATTTTTAGGCATAGGATGGCTGATGAATACACTAGTATTTCCATGGATCATTAATATTTATGATGTAATCTTGTGACTTCACATTTGTCAACTCATGTTTAATAAAACTTTATGACGCAACATGACAATTGACAATGATTAGCGATTGGTGAAACTGTTGCAAAACCTGTCACCAGAAGCATCGCATTTTCTTTTTTTTTGAAATTTTGCTTGAAAAATGTTTCTAGGCGATTCAACGTTTTCATCATCTCTAAACGTCAGTCCTCGCTCAGTATTAATTTTTACGACAGAAACCAAACGTTGTAGAAGCAATTTCCAATGTTGTTGGCATTGATTGACCTGACCAGCTAGCTCTGTATCAATTCTTCATAGTGATTAAATTACATCTGCGACTCAACGTAACCCTGGCATCTTTACGTCCCATTGAGTGCTCGTGGCTCCTCAGCGTGCTTCCAGTCACAGATCCCTTTTCTAACACGGAAATGCGTACATTTAGTCGTACCCGCGCCCATCAGTCTACACGTGAGACATTAAACACAAGTTTGTGAAGGAGATAAACAAAGCCAGCTTCTTTCAACGACGTTAAACTAGGTTTATTGTCATCGCTACACAAATCTTCGTCTGTAGCAACATGTTCTCCGATTTTCTGTCTTCTTCCAGGTTCCACAGCAATGCCTCCGCTGGACTTCCTTTTCACTGTAAAATAGTAACTTGAATGTTTCTTGACTTATCTGCAACTTCTATTATTTTTGCCTCTTCTGCTTTTTACTGTATTTTAGAAGAAACACTTGGATAAGCTCTAAACTTTTCTGTCCATGTTTATTTATTAATAAGCTCAACAAGGCTGCCATATTTTCAATGCAAAAAGGGTGGACAATTTACGACTGTCACTTACTTGAGTGTATTACTCACACTTAAGAAGTCTAATAACAAATAGGCCTAATGCTTAGTTTTAAGCATGCAAGTAAAACGTCCAGTGTAGACAATATTTCATTCAAAACACACAAAATAAAATCCTTATTTACTTAATCTATTTACCCATGAATATTTTGCAGATTTCTTAAATTTCCTAAAAACGTAGAATCGCCTTTCACAATTTTATGAAACTACTTGCATGTAAGATGTTTTAAAATGCACACCAGCTTTAGACTAGAAACTTGTTCAAGCAAAAATGATTATATCTTTCGTTTTGGTTTGTGGCTGCATCAAGGAAAAAATCGTTTTACATCAGCAGAAAGAGCCATAAGTAAAACTGTGTTGAAGTAAAACTGTGCAATCTTTATCGGTTCTTGAAGCGTTTAGTGGTATGGCAAATTGCAAAATATTTTGACAATCTTTCATGTTTCATCATTTTACAATAAATTGCATTTGATTGATGCTCGTTTTGCGCGAACTCAATCAAGTTTTGGTATTAGTCAAACAGTTTAGCTTCATCAACAGAAACGTTTCTATCAAGCTGATACTACTTCACATGGTTCATCATTTTCCCAATTAGTTGTTTGCAAACGGATGAATCTAGTCAATGCATATAAATTCAGCAAATAAAGTGCTCCAATTAGCCAGATGTGAAACACAAGGCTTGTACAATGCAGATACATCGTACATGAATAAATCACAGTCATGAGCTTTGCTGAATTTTCTTAGTGTCAATTTAACTTGGCTTGATATGTACATCTGATTTTCTCTCTTGAATCCTTGCCTTCACAGTGGCGAAACAAGATACAACCTCAACAAATGATGCTTTTGACTTCTCAATATTCTGAACTTGCTCAATCAAAGCAACCACAAAAGATTGCATATACCTTGTTGTTTTAAACAGAATTCGCTGAGAGAATTTCCAAAAATACGTTTCAGATCAGCAGTTGACTTATCGAAGGACATGAAGTATGAATTTGAAGCTGGGTACAATTGAAGCCTCCTTGGCAAGCTGCGATAAAGTGATAGCCACCTGGTTACCCTACGAGAAATACGTTTTTGGAATTCAATATCCTCAAAGTCACAATAATCTTCTCTTCTTTGTGAGCTCTGCAAATGCAACCACATGTATCTCAGGCAGCTTCAAAATAATTTATTTCCTTTTCTGAAAAAAGGATATTTCTGTCATATTTGTTCATTTTTCAGCATTGCTGATTAGCTCAGGGGTGCAAAAATTTCTGTGAATGTTAGTAGCGCGAATAAATTTTTAGTAGCGCCTACATGAGTTTTGCCATACAGCATTCATATGGGTAAAGTGTAAAATGCAAAAAAAAAACGTTTGCGCGCTCCAAGTTTTGTTCGCGCGGCGCGAGTGCGCGACCGCATTTTTGCACCCCTGGATTAGCTATAATTACTAGAAACTACTACACTTAGCTACGTACAATACACTGATCATCGTATCACGGTTCATCAACAAAGCTGGTGCACTATAATGGCATTAGCAGTCCACACTCTATTGCCACGGTCATTGAGATACTGAAAAAATATTTACCACTGTTATGTAACGATTAATGTGAAAGCATTCTCGCCTTTTCAGCCGAGAATTAACTCAACCAAAACATAGATTAATTAGACAACTCGCAGGTCCTCTCACGAGCTAAGTTACGCCATCACCTCGTATCTTGTTGCAGTAGAGTCAGCTTACTGTATGCTAAAACAATATATCACAGCCAATGACGTAACTGACGGGGGCAGGGGGCGAATTCCCCCTCTCTGGCAATCTAAATGTGAAACCCGATCGCCACCTTTTGTGATATTTCGGTTTTAGTATTGGTTTGATTTTCAGTAGGTTGTTGTTTTTTGAGTTTTTCGAATTATTTTCCAGTGATTTGGAGGTTTAGCATAGCTATAGTATCAACATCCGGATTCACCATAATTTCTCAAGTTTTTTTTCCGAGTCTTAGCTAGTGGGCCTTGTAAGGTGGCCAGTGGCCCCCTTTCAGCTGAGTTTTCCACCCTGACTCAAAGCTCTAGTTACGTCACTGATTATAATAGAAATGCAAAAAGGAGGACATTTTGACATTTTCTAATGTCCTCGGAGAACATTTCTTTTCTCATGAAAAAAGTGAAAATGTACTTCAAAATGAGGACGTAGGGTAGCCATACCTAGCAATGCTACTCATAAGCGATCTGTGCAAATCTGAGTAAAGCAGACGCAAAATCTACCAGAAACGAGTAGAGACGTAAGCTAACGTGTTCTTCGTAGCTTGAACTTGCATTCACTGGATTCAGATACCTGACCGACTTTCTGGAAACCAATAAGCGTAATAGTTGCTTCGTCACAAATTCTCAAATATTCTTCAAGTGAAACACTGCTCTTTGGCCGACCGATAGTTAATAGCGTCTTTAAACAAACATTCCTCGATAAAAATGACTAAGTGGCACGAAAATGTCGCACATGTGGTTAAACACACAAACATGGTGTGGAGCGCTCTTTGGTGGGGAGCCCTGGGCCCAGGCCCCTTGCCCCCCCTAAATACGGCGCTGCAACAACATGATTGTTTATCCTAAACTAAAATCTACTTACTTTCGCCTTTGTTGAGCAGTACTCCCACTTTTCGGTATTTTGTCCCTAAATTGGAACTTTTGACCTTTTCAGGGATTTTTTAGGGATATAGGGATTTTTGAAAAGGTTTGAAAATGTCTAAAATGAATCATTTCAGTTTATCTTGCAAATGATGTTTGGTTCTATTTTTGACACTTATCATGGCGTTCCGATTTTATACTGCAACACCACAAATTTAGGGAGTTTTTTTGTAAAATTTAAACTTTTTGGTACTTTTTTAGGGATCGTGGAGTTGCATTTGTGAGAGCCCTGTTGTTGAGATACCTGACACCACTTAACAGATCACAACTTCCTTCGGGGCTGTTTACAGGGCGATGTGCGGATGACGTGTATACTACATGTGCAATTGAAAGCAAAATAAGACAACTAACTTGCTGCTTCAGTACTGCGAACAGTGGCGTACGCAGAAATTTTTCATGAGGGGGTTCATTCAGTGCCATATGGTAGTCATTTTTATTTGGTGTGCGGTGTTTGTGACATCACAATATGATGTTATATTCATGTTTCCAAATCACCGTTTCGGCGAAGTTTGTTGGCATAGTATGCATATTCGTCTACAGACACTCCCCTTAATTTACGTTTCATTGAACTGAAAATAAACTATCAGCACTCCAGGTTAGGATATAGGAGGAAAATACACGCAACGCTAGACGCAGCAGTTCGTCACTGCAGAATATCAGGCTGCGCGTTTCAACAAGGGAGTAAAACACGCTCATCACTGAGTCAGAGCAATTTGGAACTGCAAAATGAGGCTGCACTGATGTATTGTCGAATGCGAGCAGTGGATCACAGAAAGTGTGCGGCTGGACTGTCTGGCGCACACCCCGGTTTGCACTACCGAATCTCGCTAAACTACACAAGAATTGAGAATGTGCATAAAGTGCGCACGTAAAATTTCGATTTTTGGTATGTACGGAAGTCCAGAAAATTTTTAGTTTTCCTTTTTCCCTGCTGAGACACAATCAAATGCCCGATTCCTTGCGCAGCAATGTGAGAGAAAGTGCCTAAGGACGAACGCCGGAAACAATCAAAATACCCGAGTCCGAAATGACTGGGGAAGTGCTTCTTTAGTCCAGTCGGTAAGGCATTGCTTTAATTTCGGCCAAAATTCTCCCTGGGAATCATGATAGTTCGATTCCCCGATTCTCTCCCGACCATAAAATTGGCGCCCAAAGTGGGGCGTTGCGTTGCAGTCGAGAGGCTGAGGCGCACGACATCATATGTCAACAACTGCTGATTTAGAGCTCGTGCAACAGTTTCATGATCCGACAGAGACCGGTAATGCAGCCAATGCGATAAGCACTTGCGCTGCTCAGCCATATTGTTTCGGATAAAATGAACAATTGCGGAACACAATCTTAAATATTCGTAGTGGACGAAAGGTCTGCAAAAAGTGGTGAGATGGTTTCTGGATGCAGACGACAACCCAGACTCCCACCAAAATCTAATTATTTCTTTTTGGCCCATTTAAAATGTTCCTTGAAATTTACATGCAAATTCATTCCGTGGTATTTGCATTAAGTCGACAAATTGACAAGCAAAAAGAATGCGAAAACAATTAATCTCCTTTGCGGAGGTAATAAAGTATTCGTAAAATATAAAGCCCAAGTGGGGGTTTTAATACCAACCCAACCCCCCTTGCGTACGTCCTTGACTGCGAATTTATGTGTACAAGCGGATGCTCTGAGCGGGAATGAAAATATTTATCAGTGGTTATTAGCTTTCGATACACTTTAGTACTAAGCTGGCCATTTTCCAGCCGTGTTACTAACGTGTTCAGAAAATCGACCGCGTCATTATTTCCTTTTTCCATAGTAAAAGTGATGGAGTTCTCAACTGCAATGAAATGGTCCCTTTAAGTTCTGCGTGCGACACTTTTTTGCAGATCTTTGCAACACCATACCTCGCCAGCCGTATGAGCTAGAAAGCTGTTCAAACCATCTACGAATTCGGATAGTCTTTCTAGTTGAGATTTTAAAAAAATTGGTTTTGTGGTTTGTGGGTGACCTCATAATGGGGGCATGTTTTCGCGTTTTTGTGGCCGAGGGTACCCGGCCCTGATCCCCAATCCAACGAGCTCTTTTGGATCATGATTCTTTAGGAAACTAAGGTATGATCCGAGTGTTTATAGCCCTTGTAGCTTCCCCCGACACTTAACTTGAGGCCCACATCAAGAGAACCATAAAATTCGGATGATGTACGTTATAACTTTATTCTCACAAACCCACAAAACGTGGCCAACAAAACGTGGTAAACGAAAATTATGAGAAGCAGCCTTGTGCTGGGAGGACCTTATATCCTTTTCAGATCAGCCTTATGCTGTGACAGCCTTGTGATGCAGAGAATCAAAGACCTTATGTCTTTCCTAGAAACAGCCTTATGCTGTGGGGCAGCTTTGGGCTGCAGAGACGCAAACACCGCATGTCTTCAACTAACGGACCAATCTTCTCGGTCCTCGTTATGCTAAGATTAAGGACTGCCTCGGTTTTCTGCACTACTTAAAGAACAACGCAACTCAGTCCCCAAGGAATGCGGAACGAGGCAAAAACGCGGCCCGGCAGTTACTCGAGGCCCGATCATCAACCATGAAGAAACGTCGCGTAAGGACAACACGCAAAGAAAAATATGCAGCGATTCTACGAACGTTACAGCCTTTGATTGGTTTTCTACCGCATCTGGATCCAAACTTATTGGTGTGGCTTGACATGTCTGTCCACAACTGCAGTCTGCGAAGAACGATATCAAGTGCCAAATCTTTAGGGATTTTTGTGAATAAAGATATCACCTCGAACGATAATTTCATCTTGGTTGATACTTGAATTGCGGATTTTTTTAGAAAATCTTCTGCGTTGCGAACCTGATGCACGTTTTATTTTAACCTAAAGATGTTTGGCAATTCGTTATATTTCTCTAGACAGGTAGTATGTACTGTAGCTGATCCAATGAATGAGACGATGGGACGCAATGGAATTGCGTATTTATGTATGCACTTTATGGTAGTCTGTAAAGCCGTGCAATGGTAGCATCTGAGCTGTTCAATTTGAAACCCTCGTCCGTGGTAAACTTGTTTTCTTTCTGCGATTTGGATTTGAACGCGGTCACGTTTTTTTGCGTCTTGGCTAGTGGGTGTGTTCGAAATTTGATGTACTGTACAGCAGGGCGGTATCCTGAAGTTTAGCTGCTATTTTGTTTTCATAAATCTTCCTGTCCATAATGACAGTGGCATTTTCTTTATCTGCTCTAGCAATAACAATACCTTTATCTTCTTTTAATTCTTTTACTGCCGCCCATTCCTGTGATGCAAGGGCGGGTGGAGATGGGGAAAATGCATCTGTCATTTTACATTCCAAAGAAAATTATTATCGTTTCTTGGTGCAAAATCCAGAAAAATCGTTTTTTTAATTAAAACAGGTCAAGAACCGAGTAAATGATTTATCTTTTTTGTTGCAACTTCATGTCGTGCTAGTTTGCTTACCGTTGTTATGCACCATCTCAAAAACCGTGTGAGAATAATTTGAGCAGAGAAAAGAAAAGCAGCTGCGTTTGCATTTCTGGATTTAACTAAAGAGAAGTCACAATCACTTCCCCCACAGAAGTCACCTCGGTGATCACAATAAATTTACGTCACGAAAGAAAAAATCGTTACTCTGAATATTACAAACAAATTGTATACAGGCCCAAAATCGGCCCAACGTTTTTGACAAACTTAAAGGGCGAACGCGGCACAAAACTCAGCTTGACCCGTAAAGCCCAGGCCGACTTACATCTATTCTTTGAATTTAATCATTGCGCAACATAACATGTAAAGGAAACCCAGTAAATGCGTTTGTTGAATTCGTTGCCACAAAGCTCAAGAACAGCCAGTGCCATCAGCCCATGTCAGGGTCTGATTAATGTCTTTTTTGCTATATGACTTTATTTATGTGATCAGGAGCGTTCCTCATTCCTTATCTGATCATGTTGATCTTTTGTGGGATTCCCTTATATATGATTGAATTGTCGCTTGGTCAATTTTCCGGATTTGGTGTTATGACAGCATGGAGAGCAAGTCCTATGTTTAAAGGTAAAGTTATTTACACATTTACAAAATCAATCATACTTTTGTACATGTTATACATTTGTATGCAAATAGATCGACACAGATGTTGTGAATAGATATTACCTTGTAGATTGCCAAGCAAGTTGACTTGTGTCCATAGGTGTACGGGAGTGCATTTTTGGGGGTGGAGCACGTTTTTGCCCAAATTTGCCCTTGTTTTTACCAAATAAAGCATAAACAGCAAGTGTGAATGTTATGACTAAAACTTCAGTAGCATAGTAAAATACAAGTTATCTGCATGCCAAAACACCGTTTTCCAAATATCAGAAACAAATCAATTCATGCGTTAGTCCTGTTCCTGCAATTTTAATTAACAAATAAAATTCAAGGCCGCAATATATTCCTATAGAAGTGCTTTGATGTAAGTAGCTCCATATTTTTGACGGATTGCCAATTGGCAGATTTCTGAAGTCCTCACCAATGAAACACTGAGTTTGAAACTACTATTGTTCATACGCTTCTATACATGACGAGGCAAATAAACGCAAATCTGAAAAAAGTGTCTCACTATGGGTATGGAAGCTTCATACCCTCGACTAGCAACCAATACTCTAATAGTCATATGTGAACATTGTTAATATTTGTTGTGTTGAAAAAATTTTAGCTAATCACAATGAAATGTCCAAAAGAAATTTATATTCAAGCCACCACATGTCGAAGGTGTTGTTCAACGTCTTGATTTTCAATCTCTTATATACGTTCTACGCTTTAATTTTTCAACAATCATGCCAACAGCTAGGGAGTGCTTTTTATCTAGCATAGATGGGTGCATTTTTGTTAGCCACAATCAATTCATCAGGAAAAAAAGTAAACATCAGGTTAAGATCTAACCAATCACATTGCCGCAAATAAGCAAGTTTCAAGTAAAGAGTGAGAAAGGAGGCAATGCAATAAACAGCATTTGGTTTAGATTTCCACTAAGTGATCCTTGCTGCAATGTGTTGTATAGGAAATATCACAACTTTCGGAAACGTTTACATAGCTCCTCAAGGCACTTTATGAAAACGAAAAATTACTACTGTTTAGAGAGACAGTCAAATGTGCACTGAACACAGCATGCTAAGGAAAAAAGAGCAACATGGCACTGAATCAGATATACTGATCATGAACTACCAAGGAACGTACATGCAAATTTGCAATGACAAATGACTTATTACCTCAAAAGGAATATTTTATGAAATCTAGCAGTGCCTCACCGAACCCCGTTTGTGAAATTATGCAGTGCAACAGATAGTAACATGCCACCGTTCTTGAAAACTTCACAGCACGCAATTGGAACAAAAAAATTGACAGGATGCAAAATGTGAACTTTACTGCATATACAGAAACAAATGTAAAACATGAAACTTCACAGTGTTAAGCCATATGTACATTGCTACCACACAACATAATACAGATACCATTTCTTAATTCTGTTCATAAACACTTCACAGCAACAAACAGATTCACACTTGTAAAAGTTAACAGTCACACCATGAAATAAGCGTTTTAGTTAACAGTCACACCATGAAATAAACTTGATACACGAAAACGTCACAGTATCATGGCACAGTCATAGCACATTATTACCACAACAAATTCCACATGCACGCGAAGTTCTAGTAAATAAAACGTTAAGTATTCAATCACACCTAAATTATTAAAAAAATCAATTCAGTGTTGCTTTTAGGTACTGCATATGACAGCATAACAGCAAGCAGAAACAAACTTAGCTTTGAAAACTTCACAGTATGAAACAAACTTGAAACATGACAACTTCACGGTATCAAATCACATCCTTTGTAGTAATATTTTAGTTGCTATAGGTCAAAAACACTTTACAGCAGGGTTTCTCAACCTGTCGGCCACGGAGGAACTTTTGAGGGGCCAATGCCTGGCGTTATTGAAATCGAATGCGTGTTATTAGTTGAATCTTCAAATCGTGTTTTTCAACATTTTTTGCATGATGGCCCATTACAGCAACGTACTATAACCCAATGACCCCCATCTAAAACTCAAAGAAAGCAAATGTAATACATCTGTGTACGTGAAATAAATATCTACTCGTAACTCCTCTGGAGGTAGCAATGCAGGTTGAAAATCACTGCTTTGAATCGAACACGTGTGGTAGCTCTTAAGCTATAAGCGTCATATTTTGCTCCCTTTCGTCATATGTGTTACAAATTATTGCCATATGGAACCTATATCACGCAACCTATAACACGTTGCAGAGGTTGCCAGAGTCATATATTTTGATTCCACACTTGTTCCTAAATGTTCAAACCTGGGTCCGAAATATTTTCAATTTTGATAACCCGACTCCTGTTCAAACTCCAGCAACAGTGGATTCAACAGAAATTCAGGAGCGTTTGAACTTAAGCAATGACAATGGTATTGATGCAGACCATACAGACTCCTGCTACCGCCAAAAAGAAGTGAAGCAGATCCTGGTCCTTAAAAACAACGCAGAAGCCTGCCGGAGTCGACTCCGGTTCTGCGGCCACCTCTTTCATGTTGTGCACAATATGCAGTTGCTGAAGGCATATAGGGGTCTTTTGCTGCCATAAAAACGAAATCTAGTAATTACTGTAGAAGCAGACTTAATGTGGAAGACGACTTGATCTGTGAATTATCATGCATGGGACCTCTAATAACTAGGCTTTCTAACAACAAACGGACTCACCCTTCGCATTGATTGTAGAGCACGTTGTGTTTGTTGTTGTTTTTATGTGTTTTTTTATTTCTCGACCCTCATTTGAATGAAACTGACTCAGTTTGCGCAAATTTAGTTGTAAGCTCTTCTAACTTACACAGGTGTTCCTAATTTTACATGAAGTTGAGTGAAGCTGTTTCAATCACCCAAACTGAATGGGGCTGTTTCAATTTGCTCATATTTGGTTAAAGCTGTTGGAATTTACCCAAATGTTTCTGATTGTACCTAAATGGCCGTAGTTAGGAGATCCCATGTTAAGTCTAAACTCAAGAATACCAAGTTTTGGGTTAATTCATTAGTTATTGTTTGTTCAAATGTTGTAACTGAGAGCACCTAACATATGTTTACTTTCCATTTAACGTTCATTTAGCAGTTGATAAGTTTCTGCATGAATTTAGGTATAGGGATCGGAATGATGCTGGTCTCATTTTTTGTCGTCATCCATTACAATGTCATAATAGCTTACGCTATTCATTATTTGGTCGCTTCTTTCTCTTCTGTGCTTCCTTGGACTGTGTGCAACGAATGGTGGAATAAAGCAGCTCAATGTCCTCAAGTATGTTCTTCTTACATAGTTTTCACTGTCATGCGTTCAATATTTTACCCTAAACTAGATTGAAACCTTACAGTTTGGCTCTGCTTCGTACGTTGTTCTTTTTTTTCGAAGGTAAGTTGAAGCGTTGTGTTTTCGAGTTTTACGAAGTTTTTCTGCATCTTGCTCAGTACTGATTCTCACTATCGAAAGATTGGATTGATGATTAGGTCAAGGATCTCTAAAAAGTAGAAATAATATTCAGGCGTCAATTCACTTCAGGCAAAACGATGTCGTATCTATACAATTAAGTAACAAGGCGTATCGTATCCAACGAACTAATGGCGCTACACTACCAAATAACTGTACTTATAAACAAACCGTACTTAGACATCACAACGTAGTTGCAACGATGTTTGACTTCATCTTCCGTACTCACACTCCTCTTTCTATTTCCAAATCAGAGGATCAAAAGACCGTAAAAACAAAACAACTTTTTCATTCAAACAATTTCATCAAAGTGTGATTGTGGATAAAGTTCGAATAAATTTTCTCCAACATTACTGCCATGCGTATTATTTTTGACCTGATATGACCCCAACGGCCCCACGCTTGAGATCATCTTGAAATTATTTTTGATTCCATGACCTTAAATGTAAACTTCAGAATCATTTCAATTGAGAAATACTTTAAATTGTTTATCCAGTTATAACGTTTGCATGACATATAAAACGAGCATTGTTTTGGTTAGTCCCAACCAAAATTACCGCTATTTTGATTACCATGAGTCGTTTGTTGATAATGATATCTTGTGAAGGTTTCTACAATATACTCGAACTGTTTTGCTGAAATGCTAGATTCTGTTCATCTAGCGTTCCACGAGAACATGAAGGCGAGATTTCTGTTTGATGGCTTCATGTCTGAAACTTTTCCAATTTACAGAGGGGTCAAGTAGGACTGCGTCCTGATCCCGACGTTGTTCGGGAATTATTTCAGCCCTTTTCTCCAACGCCTTCCCAGATAAGGACCCAACCATTTTCCACTCTCGCAGCAGCGGCGGATCTTTGGACCTTTCCGGCTGCGCGCTAAAGCCAACATTGAATGAGTACTGATTCGTAAAGTGCTGTACGTCGATAACGGTCCCTTACAGTAGCTCCTCGTTCCAAGACGCACGTGCAAAACCTGTGCGATCGGTTCGCTTAGGCCTGCAGTGACTTCAGCATGACCATAAGATTGTCGAAAACTGTCGTGACGGCACTCGGAACACCCAATACGCCAGGCACTCTCGTCAACAGCTCAATCTCGATAATTCTCTTGTCTGGGATCTATTGTCATATCTTTCGATAGTCTCGAAGATGAAATAAACCTACTTATCGGAAAGGCTGCGACCAACTTTGAGCGACTCAATTCTCGGGTTTGGAACAATCACTACCTCCATTACAAACTGTAGGTCAGAGTCTACTCGGCGTGCATCCTGAGTGTTCTGCTATACAGCAGCTAGACCTGCTGCACATACCGCCGGCAAGAAAACCGTCTCAACGCATTTCACTTCAGATGCCTTCATTTGGATCCTTGGTGTCTCGCGGGTGCAGCATTTCCCTACTTCCACCATCCTACATGTCAGAAGCTCATGTGGCCTCATCACCATCATGAAGCAGCATGGGCGTCCACTGGGGGGCAAAACTGGCATTTTACACTTCATAGAAATTGAAGCTAAGAGCCAAAAATTTCTAGAAACATGAAGTTAGCAGCTTAATTTTCGAGTAGTTGATTTAATTTTTGCAATGACAGTTTATTTGCCGGTAAGACATTCACCCCGCACAAAAAACAGATTCACACTGTTCTGGTGTCATGCAGCACCAGAGAGCTGGCAGCAGGGCTCTCACAAATGCAACTCCAAAAATCCCCAGAACAGTACCAAAAAATCCCTAAAATCCCTAAATCTGTGGTGGTGCAGCATAAAATCGGAGTGCGAATGATAATTAAAATCGTAGTGCGAAAAATAGAACTAAATATCATTTGCAAAATAAACTGAAATAGTTCATTTCACACATTTTCATACTTTTCTGAAAATCCCTAAAAATCCCTAAATCCCTAAAAAATCCCTAAAAGGACTCAAAAGTTCCAATCTAGGGACAAAATCCCTAAAAGTGAGAGCACTGA
>Ga0210059_1002899_pt1 | contig 27157 bp, 12 predicted proteins | sample Ectturendosymbi2_FD_188042 | JGI IMG/M metagenome (GOLD analysis project Ga0210059, IMG submission 188042) | Ecteinascidia turbinata endosymbiont from Florida, USA - Sample 2 (SPAdes) (version 2) | ecosystem: Host-associated > Tunicates > Ascidians > Unclassified | place: Key West, Florida... | reverse complement strand
ATATTCCTTATTCGTCAAGATGATAGAAAGTCTCTTAGAATGAAGTCAACAGCAAAACAGGAACATAATTTAAACCTCAAAAGGAACAGTTACATCCCCAAAATGTCTGTGGATCCTTGCCCCGTGGGGTCCACAACAAAATCAATTCAGAGTTCTAGTATTTTTTAATCTGCAGAAATCGCTCACTGGAAACTGGAATCGCTCCCCAAATGTGGTAAGTAACAAAATCGCCTCCATAATGTATAAAGTCACCCCCCGGTTGGCGATTTCGCACCCGCTGAAGACCATTGATTTACATTTGCACAACACATGGCCGTAGTCAGGGTCAAATTTTTTACTGAGGCGAATATGTTAAGTAGGTCGCCGGTTGGTATATTGTTAAATACAGTTTATGTACACTTAACGTCCTGCCATTAGTCAATCTAGGCTTCTTTTTCATCGTATGAGGAGTTCTTTCAATCCAGTGCTTGGCCGCACTAGATCGCGGGTCGGGGTTTGGCCAGCCATTCCATTGTCTCGTCGGGCCATCCACTCCATGGGAAGGTCGACGGATTGGACAGTGAAGGACAACATGGTCGACGGTGTGTTCTTCTGCGCCACACTCACAAGTCACAGAAGGGGCCATACTCCATTTGTGTGAACAAGAACGAAAACCGACCCTGGTGCGGAGGCGGAGCCGGACGCTGTTCTTGGTGGGGGCATTCCCTGAGAGTGGGTGCAGATGTCGGGGATGAAAGTACGGAGTCTCGTAAGCTGGGCTGATCAAATTCAAATACAAACCAAAACACTGTCATTCTTGCAGTTTACAATTGCAAAAACGTATAAAATTCTACAAAGAACAGTGCAAAACATGTAGAGTACAAAAACATTACAACACAATTCTCCTGTGCCCGGATCCATCAAACCACTTGATATTGTCTCCGTTCACATAAAGACCTCGATTTTTACGTATTGTAGTAAACCTGGGCCATTGAGTCGGTTTTGTCAGATTGTGTTGCATAGCCAAGTCTTGATGCGTCTTAACCCAGAGACGAACGTAATCACACTAGCATGAGATGATTGGTATGGTTAAGAGGGTTTTTAACATGTAGTCCTAGTTTATACTTGGAAAGAATTCACAGTTTGCTGCTGCCATCGTCTGCGCCAATGTGTCAAACGTCATCTTATGATCTTTAATCTTCTGCTTTAATCTTTCAACTTCTTGCATCAGGGGACCATTTCATGGAAGATCAAAGTACTGTTCCATTGATCCGAACACAGATTCCTTCCATCATGAATGTTGCAGGGCTTGAAATAGCAAACTTGGAGGATAGGCATTATTTCATTTGGGAAACGTCACTCCATTGTGCTAGTGATATGATCAACAAACAGGTAAAACACATTCCTGCGGAAGTATGCTTGATATCAGCTTCAGCATTTGCGGGATGCTTATCTGGCACTTAGAGGAGGTTGAGTATGGTTTCTATGGCGTGACGTTGACTGTTTCCGCAATGAACACAGGCCGCTTGTATAGACCAAAATATTCAGCTTCAGTTGTTTGTTCGTTGATGACAATCTTCATGCGGTTAGTCCCAGTCTGTGCCAGAACGATATTACAGCTAGATTTTGAAATTCCAAGGATAGTGGTTTCACGAAGGTGGTGATGTGTTGTGTGGTCATTGCCAATATGATAAACTGAAAACCTTCCCTGCATTTGGCAAGACCTGCAATGTTTCGTGTGAGTATCCCCGGTTGATTTTTCCAGCGTTGACAAGGGAGTCTCATGGATAATCTTGCATTTTGTCAACAAGACACTAAGGGAGCTGAACCTCGTTCCCCAGGGGTATCAGTACATCCAAGCAAGCAATGGAATTAAATTGTTGGATCGTATTTGAAAAACATAAATCCTTTCATCTCTGATGGTTGCAACGAAGGGCATCTGCAGTGCTGCTCTTCTTGAAATCGCCACGCAACGAAATATGATTTGTTTTAACATGAAAAAAATGTTTAGCGGCAGATTTACAGACGGTTTACTGAAGCAAGTGCCTCGTTTGGCTAATTGTATCTACGGTCTAGCCATATACCTTTTTCTATTTGATTTGTTTGTTTATTTCACACATTTTGTGGTTTCTGATTGTGAAACACGTCTGTTTTTATTTTGTATTTTGCAGATAACCATAACATGTATTTGCTGCATCATGTACCCTTCCAAAAGGCAAACACTTATAAAACATATTTTTACTTTGTTTTAATTTTAGAACCAACCAAAGCAAGGCATTACCCACTGCGAAATCCGATCCAGAGCAATTCATTTCAGATTCTTTTGGCTTACTTGCTGACTTGTGTAAAAATCTTAGTTTTCAAAACACTTTGCAGGGGCTTTACTTAACTAGTCAGATGTGACAATGTGATACCCCTAAAGGCAGGGGTGTAACGAGGTTAAATGGCGCCCGGGGCAAGAAGCAAGTTTAGCGCCCCCATATTCGAACATGAGCTCTTTCGGAAGAAAATTCACTGTATTGAAGAAAGTACCTGTGACATTTTTGTGAGTTTTCGGCGCCCCCGGAGTGATTCGGCGCCCCAAATTGACTCGGGTTCCGCGGAATTGTGCCCCCTTTGCCCCCCCGTTTCGCTCCTGCCTAAAAGAGATGGCTAACGAAGAGATTTCCTTTCGCCCCTGCCTAAAGGAGATGGCTAACGAAGAGATTTCCTTTCGCCCCTGCCTAAAGGAGATGGCTAACGAAGAGATTTCCTTGAGTTTGAGGATCACTGAAGCTCAAGAATATTCTAATCCTGCCACGAGCTTTTTGGATTGTACATTATATGCTTGTATACCTCTTGGGTTCAAGACGTTTGTGTTAATCGTTTCGCAGTGGTATCTTCATAGGCTTTCCATCAATGATGGCGCTACACGGTCTTGGACTTACGGAGATGTGGTTATGAACAAAGTTATCGTCAAAAAGTACGTTTGGAATGTTCGTTTTGCAGTAACTGTCAAGCTTCCATTATTTGGCATTACTAAAAGCAGGAAAAAAACACGTACATGACCGAATGATCAAATGTGTAAGTGAAAACAAATGGGTAATCAAGTACGGCGTCACCTGAAAGTAAATGCGATTGAGTATTGCCTGGTGAGTAGCTACCTTCAGCACGTCTCAGATAACAGCCCTATAGAACTCACAGCACCCGCCGGCTCACTTTGACAATTGCCGACATGAGGCTCAAACACGCTGCTACTGTTTCTACGTAAGTAACCTGAGCATGCACGAACCTTTACTACATACCTTTTCCTCAATGAATTCCGCAATTGAAAGAAACGTTCGTAATGGTCCAATGAAAATAATAGAAGCTGAATGCCAACTAACAACACAGAAGGCATTCGCTCTGCTGTAAAGTAGGCTACCATGTTTTCATCGCCCTGACGGAGGACCTTCGCCGACGACAATCGCCCCGTACTTTAACTTTTTGGAAAATGAATGTTAAATGGTATCCAAAGGTTTATTCATATCGTATACTTGTCAAGAAGCGTGCAGGAAAACAAGCGTTCTAATCAAAAACTGCCGTACTTAGTCTACACTCTTCAACACACCCCATGGTGTACGTGTGGTAACCTTATTTCAAAGTCCAGAATAAAACGTGTTGCCTCTACCTTCCACAAAACGGTTACTTTTTCTTTATTTTGCTATACAAAAGACTTTTATGCTATGCATCAGCAAGACGGGCTCTAAAAATAGGACCACTGATTTCTTCACGTAAACTCAGTGAGACATAACTTTTCGACTGTTCAAGAAATTCGCTAGTTGAACAGAACGAGCAAAACATTGTGAAAACCTATATTTTTCTCGAGTGAATCATACATTAGCTAGAGCAGTATAGTCCAACTGCTGGTTCGCACATCAGATGTGGCCTGTGACGCCGGTTTTGGGCTCACCTAGCCCTATTTAACCTGACAAATTAAGAAAACTTTTGCACAGGAAGTTGGCCAGCTCTTGAAAAATGCGTGATAGAAACTTTAGACGACTTCCTCACTTCTTTACATTTCAAATGTCCACTCTTGGTTGCCTATTCTCAGTGAGAGTACAATTCTACAAAGTCGTTATTAATGTTTTTTAGCGCCACGCCAGTTTTACGAACATGCTGCATATGTGAACATTTTAGTGTCTGGTGAATTTTTCAAGGTGATTTTGGCTAGAGCGGAAAATTTTTGCAGCTATGGGTTTCTTGTAGGAGAATTGAGTTTCTAGCAGGATCTTGTGGCACTTTCGTACAGTGTGTTTTCAGTAGGCACAGGACCGAGTTTAAGTTAACCAGGCTTTTGCAACTGAAGAAACTGCCGCACTTTAGCTGAAATTTACTGAAAGAATCTTGGTAGTGACGCCAACTGGACCAATTTGCGCACTGAACGAAGACCATCGCAGCGAGATGGGCAGCGAGACTGACATTCATCTTTTTCTACTTTATGATGCATTCTTTTTTGTTGTGTTAGATTGCAAACATCTCACACAGTGTTTTTAAGACGTTTTGAGGGCCGAAATGGTCTCTCAAATTTTTCCAACGTTCTCTTTAAATACAGTAGAACCTTGGTGCATAACCACCACAATACTACAACAAAAACTTGTTTTGTGTCCATTTCTGTATTCAGATGAAATAGATGCGGTCTCTCGCAATGTCTTAACGGTCACCAGAGTCAAACCTTTAAAAAATTGTTATCTTACATATGCTAATCTTTCAAAAAAAAATTCCATATTAAAATTTTGTTTCTAATAATTACGTGTAAAAGGTTCTGCTAACAAGGGAAGAAGGAAACTCTACAACATCTACAGCAAGTTTCTTCAACCAATAAAGTAACTGAGCCTCTTTGTTGTTGTAATATAAAGCAATGTTTTGTCACACTTATTTCTGGCTGTTTAAACAAGTAGCAATATGCGGGAATTCATAACTTGGTTCACACTACTGGCAAAAGTTTCCCGAAGACCTGCAACCTCAACACAACTGGAAAAAACTATACTGTAGGTGTTGCTAGATTGCTCATTACAGCAACATCACACAACCTGTTGTAGCTGCTTCCAACAGTTCTGCACTTTCGTTTATGCATGTTAAAAATTCTGCTTTTCTTTGAAAACAACTACATGTCGAAGATCCCAACATGAGTTGGCAAACTTTCAAGAACAATGAATTTAAGCGTAACTGGACACTTTAGCAAACGCAAAAGCATCTGCTACCAAATGTCAGCGTTGTGGTTCCGAGGTACAAAGGAAACATTTGAAATTGAGATCTACGTTGAACTGTGACGCACTAGGTACCTGTGAATGCTCTGTTTACTCAACCACGTCCAGTGCCATTATCTTTGGCAAACAAAAAACGATTAGCGTCGTGTTTGTTGAGCGAACATTTCCTTTAGAAAGTTGGTTAAAGTTTAAGAAAATCTGCCTTGTGTGCGGACAAAATTGAGGTCTATGCGGACTACGCTTCAATATTAATTTTTTTATAATAGCACAGGCGGCCGGATTCTGGAAATTTGCTTTTACTGCATACTCAGCAGTGGTTTTGTTGCCATGAACTGTGATTAGCCCTTGTAAAGGGTTATGTACAACATGTCTATTTACTGTAACGTCCAAAATAAAAAAGACGTACTGGTCTGGACATCTGCTAGACAAGTGAAATTACTACTTACCATTTAAGTATAATACATTTAATCTTCACACTTCCAAAACTTAACATACTGATTGATCTCTTTCCCTTTTGAATTTAAGTTTTTTAAATGCTCTATTTTTCCGAGAGTTGGATATCAGCGTATGTATTAGTTGGCAACAAAAATGAAAGATTGCTTGTTGGTTATTTTGTTTTGTTAGTAATTCCATACTTGTATAAGAAGCCCATCACCTGCTTTACCCAGCACACTGTACTTGCAAGGCGAGCTAGCTAGGGCAAAACAAATTCTACAATACAACGTAACCCACTGTTAAAGCATAATATTCCTGACAGTGGTGATTTAACACAAGAAAATGTTCCTTTTTTAGATTTATGCTTTTTTTGGAGTTTAATGATGCATATCTAGAGTTGCCTTGACTTTAATATCATTTCCAACTACTGCGTGGCTACTTAAAAATCGCTAAAACCTGATTTAAGTCTAACGTGACTCATTTGGCCGTCAACACAGTTATCTACATATGAAATGAGCACTTTCCAAAGTTGCTAATATGACCAGTAAGTCATTGCCATGAGTTAAGCGCTAGCGCTCCAGGCTGACAACTCCATAGATCTTGATGCTCACTCCCGAAAATTGCATTGGAAAACTGCTGTGATGATTGCGGCACCCCCATTTTGAACTACGAAGATTGCGAAGGAAATTTGATTTAGCACTCCGGCTTTTGAACAAGGGGATGCACCTTACTAGATTGACCCTTGCAGCGGGTTGGATATGGTCTTCAGCAACGCCTTTGCCCGTACCCGGAAGGGCACGAAGGCATCGCAGCTTACCAGGCGGGATTCTGACTTAAATGGCATTCAGTCATAATCCGTTAGGTGGTAGCTTCGCACCATTGGGGTTTCAGACAAGCAGATGAACCAAAACATGTGGATCTGCGGTTCCTCTCGTAATGAGCAGAACTACTGTCGCAATACCACTTGGCTATTATAGGGCAAAACTAACCTGTCTCACGACGGTCTAATCCAAACAATTACTGATTATACCTTGTTTACACAAACGAAGTTGGTTACAAAGCTTGTTTTTGTAGTGCTTGCTTTAGGGTACACTGCTAGTGGATGACAATCACGAGCATAAGAATATAGCGCGTTATATTTCAACTGATTTTCTTTGGAGTTGAATTGAATGTATTAGGATGTTTTTATTTCTCCTCGCTTCCCCCCATCTGTGCGAACGCGTGTGTATTTGGTGGTGGATGAGGAACTGTTTGCATGCTGCTTGTATATTGAAAGTAGAAACGTGTGAATATTTCATTTGACTATATTTGTGGTTGCGTGTTAAAATGGGTGCCAGCGTTCACGACTGAAACAGTCTATACATATTTTCTTGAACAGAGGTTTGAGTGAGGATTGTGTTATGAGACGTTTTCCTGTCAGTGTGTTGGTTATCACTTAGCATATTAGAGCCGTTTATTCATCATTTGAAACCAAGGGATTCAAACTCAAATTGCTCTGAGAGTCATAGGTCTTTCAAAGTAACCTTTTAGCGGCATTATGACACCCTTTATTACAATGATAAAAAAACTCAATAAAAGCTATGAAAAATACCTTGAAAAAAATAACAATAAAAAGTTAACATGATGACAACGCAGCGCTTTAAAAGGTTATTTTATTTACTTGTTAAAACTGAAATAAATAATTGTGATGACTAACGTTCTATTTGAAAAAGAACTGAAGATACCATACTTGGTAAAAATCACAGTGACTGATTTATTGCTATGAAGGAATGTTTTCAATAGATACTGATTAAGGTCATTGCAACTGACGTTGCAAACACAGTAATCACTAAAATAAGTAACTTGTTCGTTAAATTATTAGAAATTTCAAAAATTATCGCGCACCGGGTTTTTGCAAACCTGGTTGAAACTTTCCATTCTTGCAGTCATGTGCTTTGTATGGATCCGGGCGATAGGGTTAAATTTAGCATTGAAAATAGCTGCCTCCCAAGGAATTTATCAACACATTTTTGTACTTGTGTAATCTGCTGCAAAACATTGCTTGGAAGATTTCGACTTTTATCAGGACTGGCACTACCATTTGGCGAAATAGGTGGCTGCCTAGGGCGCTGGGCCAAAGGTCGCCAAAAGTATAAATACAAAAATACAGTTGTGTGGTTCAGGAAGTGACGAATGTACACCAAAAAAAAGGGAATGGACATGATGAAACTGAATGAAACACACGATCACGCAGTTTGTGAGAAGATAAAGGTACTACCCTATTTCAGGTTTGCTGCAGAAGGGTCAATATTTTTCCTATTAATTTCAATTTCACATATGCTGCGCAACCTATGTCGCAATTTGGTATACATTTTATTCGTGTAATAAACTTTTCTAATGCACAAAACGTGCTTCGTATTTCCGTAATGTATGTGATGAGTAGAGTAAGAATCCTTGTATAGGAGTGGGCGCTGGAAAGGATCTTGCCGAGGCTGCTTGCAAGTCTGCCAGTGATCTCCTGTTAGGACCAGCAAAGCATGCCCTACATGCCATTTATCAAGCTCACTGCAAAAGTTTAAGGCTATCACCTCTGTTCTTTTCATTTATTGATTCTTGTTTTTTCCTGATTGCGCCGTTTTTACCCGAGTAGGTTTATGTCGAAGTCTTCACTAAATCATATTTCAATCAACAAGTGTAGTTAGATTAGGAAAAGCTGCCGAAACGCCAGCATTATTGGCGTTAGTAGCACAGTCCTAGTTAACCAGTAAGATTTAGATTATAGAACGTACTCCCTCATTTATGTAACAAAGAGATCTCAGCTGGTGCACAACATAATTAACATTAACATCGGCGACCTTTCCGAATGTCAGATCTTTGTTTTGAACTTGTGCATGCAGAACGTCGTGGGTTGTTACGACACCAGACGGTAAAAAAGTTTGAGGCCTATGCTAGAATTTTTGTTTAGGTGAATACTGTGCCGCCTGTCACTTGTGTAGATAATACTTTGATGAATTTGGTGTTCAAAGAAACTCGGCATCAATAGAACAAGTTCGTTTGATGTAAAAAAGCTTGTCCTTAATAGAGCCTTTAGGGTGGAGGGGTGCTGGAAAGGACCTTGCCTTGGACGCACTGGAAAATTTAAGATGCACAAAGAGCAAAGAGAATGTGTTTGCTTACGTTTAAACAAATCGTGCAATGGTTGATTGAGCAGGATGACGTCATAAGCTATGAGGAAGCGCTGAAAATTGATTTTGCCCATGGCGCTGGAATGGTTTGCACCGGCCCTGTCCTTTAACGTTACCCAGTGGGTATCGTCACGCCTGTAAAATAACGAAGGAGAATCGTCCGACCTTGAAGTAAGCAAAAGTATTGTCTAACAATGGAGTAAAAAAAAAACGTTCCCAAACTTGAGTTGTTGCTTTATTTTGGAGTACGACGACAGTACTCCCCTAAGATGTTAAGCAGTTCGTGACGAAATCGTGCACTCATTCATACGTTTGCATTTCAATGCAGAGTTTTCGAAATCCATGCAAAATCATACCAATTTCATAATGGACTGCATGTTTTGCAACAAATGTAGCCAAACTTGATAATCGAGCAATTTTTTGCTCCTAAAGTATAATATACCAAACTGGATGATGTTTATTGAAAACAAAAAGCTAAATGCCAAGCAACTTAATACATAGAAATTGTGTAATAAGTTCAAGTTGCAACACGAACAATCGCAAAAATACTTGTGCGCCTTCAAGTCTTTGTGATCTACCATTATTGAAAAGAGACTGCTAGACCTTTTTTAAAATCCTTTGTGGGTCAAATGAACGTTGCTCTTTAGCGGAACAAAAATCACTGACGTCTCCAGTTTACCACGTCAGACTTATAGCGAGCAGAGGTGATCACTTTGCCGGTTTGCCGGTTGGATATCCGGCAGGGTAGTGAGTTTGCAGCCGGATACGGATATCCAAAATCTACTTTGAAACGGGAACCGGATACGGATAAGGATATCCGAAACGCTTTTTTCAACATTTCGAGTATTCGCACACTTGGAAAAATTTGCACATCGCACTATCATTCATTTAGTATTTTTGGAAGGATCTTTTCAGCGTTCTGTGCCATGACTCCAAGTTTGTGTATGGTGTAATCTCAGTACCGTAGTGTAGTCCTATGCTCCACTGATTGAACACGCTAAGTTTGTCTACATGATCCTGTTGCTGGTGTAGCAAAATACGTCTCCTTTAGTATAAATTAGGCAAGTTGTTTACTACGTAGTAAGGTGAGCGAGAGTTGGCCTGCTGTGGCCTGTAGTCTAGACTATCTATAGCAGGCTAGTGTTGGAGACCTTTTATTCCTACACACAAACATTATTTGTTAACCTATGAAGACAGAAAACAACGACATGTTCATTGTAAACGGACTAACTCAGAACCGGACCGGACTAAGGTTTACGGTCAGGTTTCAGGTTTAGGAGTTCAGGGTTTAGAGTTAAGGTTTAGCCTAAAGTTCACGTAATGCAAACAAGAAGCCACTAACTGCTTGCCAGCCCTGAAACCATGACAACGCTTGTCCATGCAGGTGGGACTGAGCTGTTACAGATGTCAGTCAATTATGCAGGACATGCATTCGAAATTGTCATTTGACTATTTCAGCCAATTGTATTAAGTTAAAGGCAAAATAACTACAGCAGCTATTTTGCCTCACGAGGCAAAATAGACACAACACAAAAATGTATGTTGTGCATCATAATACACTTTTGGATAGTTTTCAGATACGGATAGTGTGATTTCAACAAAAACAGGATACGGATCGGATACGGATTCATTTTTCGAAAACAGGATAGGATCGGATAGCAAAAATCCACTATCCGATCATCTCTGATAGCGACGCATCTTTCAAACAACAGCTCTGCTGCGCTGCGGCCATCGAAACAAGTACAATGCAAGTGGGTGCTGAACCTTCCGTTGGTTAACTACAGTTGTAAACTTATCCAGGAGAAGTCGCTTTTTTACACAGACAGTAATTTGCAAGACTTAGACTGAGAGACAGTAATCTGCAAGACTACGACTGAGACAAGCAACTGATTCATCCGATCGTTGAAGACCATGTTTGCTGAACTTTCGCTTTGAATTTCGCGCAAAAGATAAGGCATGACTGGTTGTTTCTGTAAAATTATAACAGAGCAAAAACAGAATCGAAAGTATTTTGTTTTATAATTCTTTTTTGTACTCCTAGAAGTGACATTTATTACGTAAACATGGTAATATTGTTTTAACAAGTTCTGAGAAATATCGTTTGTAGCAAATTGAAAGAATATAACCTTTGCTACTGACTCGATATCAGTTTGATGTTATGGACTTTTTCTGACCGTTTACTTTTATTTGAACAGATAATGCTTTTGACAACTTCATTTCCACATGCAATGTCTTCAATATAATTCTATCCACATTAGAGCATTGGAGTGAATGCACGTACAGTATTTTTTATTCAAGCTAAAACCATTTGAAGCTTTGTCTGCTGATTTAGGTCCAGCCGCGCACGTTTCACAGCAGTGTTCTTCTTCAAGAAGCATGATTTGAGTTTGATCAAGCGAAATGCGGTAGATGATAAATGGATGCCGATTTTGCGCATTTGACCCAAGGTAACCTCGCGCGATGAAAACGCTGGAAACACTGCTCGTTTCTGCGACAAGGTAGGGTCGGAGGAAATTGTATGCTGTACTCGACTGATTCCGTTATGAACCTAAAGTTTTAAACGTTAAACCTAACCCCTAAACCTAACCCCTACAACTCATCCCTAAACCTCACCGCCAAACCTCACCGCTAAACCTCGCAGCTAAACCTAACCCCTAAACCTCACCGTTAAACCTACAGTCCAAACGTAAAGCAAAACGGAAAATATGAAGAGAAAAGTCTGGATACTTGTGCAACAACTGCTACCAAAACGAAAGTCGTAAAGCTGAGAGCCGAACCTAAAGGCATTCGCATACAAGCCCTTGCACATATCTGTAAAGCTGCGAGGTTGCTGCCGTCTGACTGATAAACTCAACGTTATATCCGAGCAGCGTCATGCTAGGCATGTCCGTAGTCACTACAATGGCGCAGAAACGATCAGTGTTTCCAGCGTTTTCATCGCGCGAGGTTACCTTAGCAAAATTCGCAAAATCGGCATCCATTTCATCATCTACTGCGATATGCTTGGTTTGCCGCCTGGAAATAACTCCAGCAAAATCAGCGAAGCCTATTATCACGCCCTTGAAGCGTTGAAAGACAAGTTTCTTTGCGCACGAGAAGCAACTCAATTGAGCCGTGCCCTTCAATGCCTGGTGTGTAACGAACTGTTCAAAACAGTGTATGCTATTTACTTTTGCACCACATCATTCCACCTGATCGTGCTGTGTATGTTCCAAATAGGAAATTGTTTTATGTACCCTGTTACTTGGATGTTAACATTGCGTTCCGGACTAGATAATCTCAAAAAAGAAATCGCTCCCCAAACTGCGAAAGAGACTGACATACTGGAAACAAAACTTGTCTAAAATATCACAAATAAGGATGACATTGCCAGTGTTTGTCTTTTTTCATTAACACAGTCATCAACCACACAAGATCAGAGAGTTGTTTGTTTTCGTTGTCAGGTCTTTTAGAAGACGTTTGGTTATCATAGAAGTACAAAACTTAAAAACGTTTACTTTTCAAAGTTTGCTTTTTGAAATACATGAAATTGTTTTTGATAAACGTTTAAAATAACCGACATCTCGCCGACATGACAAAAAGTACTTTGTTTTTTGGAGCATAAAATTTGGATGGACTTAACAGTTTCATCTGCACTAAAAAAGCCTTCAAAAAACTATTCATGTTTTATTTTGAGACGTTTCGGATTGTTCGTAATCCATCTTCAGTCAAAAAACAAAGCAACACTTGGCAATGCTAGCAATTCAAAACCAAAAGACTCTGTGACGCAAGAAATAACAGTGTGACGCAAAAGACGTCAAAAGCAAAACCAATACCGCCAACCTTCTTATTCAAATAGAATCATTCTATCATTCTACTTGAATAAAAGCTGATGATGCCTACTTTGTAGGCGAAATATGTACTCTGTAAGATCTTAGTGTCTGATTCTGTGCTAGTTACAGGCCTGGTTTTGCCCCATAGTGCTGCGTAGATGGTGTGGCAACCGTTGAAGCGTTGAAAATAAACGTTCATTTGTTGCTGTTGTGACTGGCAACGTTGCAAATAAGTGCAACAGTGTGTGAATGTTTGAGAAAAAGACACAATTGGAGTGTCTCTATAAGGTTTAACTCGCAGCTCAGAGTTTGGGTTACTGGCTCAGGGGCTATGAGAAGGAGGTCCAGCAGGTACATTGTTCCGGGGCCCGACAGCTACGGAGGAGCCTGAGACAGAAGGACAGGCCCGTAACCAGCTTGAGACACCAAGGGGGCGAAGAGTTTCTGAGAGGGGCACAATTTTTTTTACTATGTCCAATAGTTTTTAACTTTGTCCAGCACATTTTCCCAGGAGGACAAAAATTTTTCTAGGGGTACCTTCGCCACCTGATTCAGGGGGCCCTATTTACGGGCCTGCTGAAGGAACGATTGAGTGTTTGTTACTAACACGCTCGGAATAATGTAGCGAAATTAATCCCGCCCGGTGATATAACTGGTTTGGCCTAAAGGATTTGGTAAGAAGTGTGATGTATTTTAATGTGAATTGCTGGCAGTGCATTTTCCTGATACGATGTATTGATAATTATTAGCAGTAATTATTGTTGAACTTGAAGGTTTGCCTACTTTGTCGAATTTAAAACATTCACGATTACTGTCCCAGTGTGTCCATTTCAGTGAATATTCCTTTACATCTTTCATTTTTAAACATTTTCAAACAAATCTTTAATAAAAACTCTCTCTAATAAAGCGGGAATTTTAAGCTAAGAGATACTTCAAATGAAATTTGATTGGAAACATGCCAGTTCACAATAAAATCTGATCTAACAGATCTAACAGTAAGACAATAACTGAAAAGTTTAAAATTAACAAGTAACTGCAGTGCAGGACGCAAGTGCTCATAGTGCACCGTGAAGGTGTGCTGTGCATTTTGCTGATTGTTAAACTTGCGCCGTAAGCTGATACAAGGTCAAATCGAATGTGAGTTTAGGATTAGTGGACATACCCAGGAATATGAAGATTTCGAAACATACAGGAGAAATTAACCACTTACAGTATTTCGACAATGCTTTAAAGCAGTAGTCACCGCCATGTGGCAAGTGTGAATAATTTCCAAACGTTTGTACCAGCTTGAGAATATTCTTAACAATTCCAGCTACAACAGCATCTGCTGAAAGATTTTTCACCAAGCTTAAACTTGTAAAAAATTATTTGCGGTCTGTTATGTCACAAACTCGACTTATTGACCTACCAAGATTAAACATTGAGTCTAGCATAGCCAGACAAGTTGATTTTGACAGTGGTATTAGAAATTTTGCGAATAAGAATACCAGAAAATCGCTTATATTATAGTTAAATGATTTTTTTCTAATTTTTTCTTTGATTAGATTTTAGTATGAACACTTAAAAGTCATGTTTAAAAAATGGTAATATGGTCACATTTCTTGAGTACCGTTATGTTTCATATGATCAATAAACGAGCACTTCTTGTTGAAGTATGATGCACATTAATTAGCTTAATTTTTATTTATTTCAAAATAATTTTGCAAGTCTTAGAGGCCCTAAATAGGTTTTGTTTCGCCTAAAAAAATTGTTGGAGGCCCTATACTGGCTCGCTGCACCACGTAAATATCCATCTGTCATATTCTGCTCTCAAGACTAACGAAGAAGAGTTAACACCAGCTTTCACACAAAATCACCATGGCTGATTGGTGACTAGTAATGGTTTGCCTGCTAATGATTTTTTATATTTGCTCTCTGAAACTGTAAGAAATGTGATATTAACAAAGGTTGTGTTCTGCGCTGACAGTGACTTGCTGTACATTTCAAAATTGACCCCCTTCTACCTGGATTCTCATTTCCACTAGCCACAATGCCAACCGTGCTGTGAGAAACATTGCGTTGTTGCATAACACTCCATTGCGCGGTGCGCTTCGGGTTGATCATGTCTTGACCAAGCATGTTTTTATTTGGTTCGGCAATACTTCATGCAAATAATCCTCTCAAAAATGTATCATCTGAATTTGTACTCCTTTGCAAGAAAACTGCGCCCTTCCATTTCATTCAGGCTACACCTCAGCTCGTGTTGTCCGCATTAATTGGCAACTTTGCTAACAAAAGTGCATGCTTTAGTCGTAGAGTTTCGCATCCAATCGCAAAAAGTCACGTTAAACCTTGGTCAGTGAGAGAACACGGGACTACTTGAGTCCGACTGTTCCTTCCGTTTGTTTTCGAACAGTTGAGATTGATATAAAACACCAGCGAAAAATCTTAACAAGTTTTTTTCGGGGGGGCCATGGCCTCTTCGGCCTCATTCTGGCTGCGCCTCTGAAATGTACTGTTTTGAAAAAAATGCTTATGATGTTGTTACGACTTTTTGGGCCACCACAGTAATTTGGCACCGGGGAATTGTACCCCCTTGCCCCCTTCGTTACGTCTCTGGTTTTATGCAAGAAAAATCGGAAAATTTTTCGAAAATAAACAAATTTTCAAGTCCGAACGTCATGAACTTCTATTCCATGAACATCTGCAATTTTCGAACACAATACGGCATAGGTCTTGCACAGACTGCCAACAAAGGTTACTGACGGCATTTCAGGTCTCTTCGTGTAGTTTTTGTATCACTTCTATGCCTGCCCCACGCGTTTTTTCGGCGTGGTCCTGTGTTTGTTTTTCTAATAATAAAACTTTTCCGAATTCAACAAGTTAATTTTACGGTTAGATAAGTTTGAGAATAATTTCTGAATTGTTTTGAAGGCCGCTTCTGCTCCGGAAACGTCTTAGGAAGCCTGGGTAATGGTGAGAATACGATTTATCCAAAATGTGTATGGTTATTAGACCGTGTTTGTTAAAAAAAGTTGCCTGAGCAGTTGGGTCTTCACCGCTATGCAGTCAGTACACATCCGGATGAACTCGTGCTTGAGCCCCCCCCTAAAATATCCTGGATCCGCCTATGCATGCCATACGTCACGTTTCAGCCGGGGCAGTCCCGGTTTAGAGGCTTTGTCCCGGCGTCCCGTTCAGTCAACCAAAAAGTCCCAGTTAGGCATTCAATCAAATTTACATATGCTTGAACATTGTTTTGTTTCTTAGTAAAATGCAATATTTTACTTTTCTTTGTATCTTAAACTATAAGAATCCAAAATAGTTACATACTCCAAGGATGATATGTACCACATTTGTTTGATTAAGGCTCGTTGCTTTGAAGCGTCCCGGTTTTCAATCACAAAAATATGGTATGCCTAATTAATAAATATCGAAAAACTCAATCCAGTAGCTTTCTAAAGAACAACTACGTACAGAAAAAATAGAAAGCAGGATACTATAATTGCTTTGAAAGCTGGGTGAAGATACATTAGGTTGGTAGAGCTGCGAGAACAAGTGTTTTACAGTAGATCAGTTCTGCTGTCAAGATTGCGGTACCTGCATTCATTGCCTTTAGTCCGTTTGGTGTCAACACTTAAACTGAGCCGCGGCACTGCACTCGTCAACATGTATATGCCTCTAAGTCTCAAACACAAGAAGAGGGCAAGCTTACCAGTATGTAATCTCGGACGATATACAATTCTAAAGACGAACAGTTTTCCTTGAGACGAGCACATAAAACTGAGCAAAAGCAGCTGTATAGCGATTTTGTGAGAGAATGTTGTAGTGGGATCTAAGAGACAGCGATTCCTTGGCTTGCCAACTCTTATGAAGCTAACCGTAACTCAAAACACTCAAGACTGACGCAGGGAGATGCCGGAAAAACACATGCCTGATAGCCAAAGTTAAAATAGGTTTTACATGCTCTCTGTGAAGGAGTACATGCATGTTGGAAAATGTATTATACGGAATGTTGTAGTAGTACTCGCAAAAAGTAATGTTTTTGTAGAATTGTTTACAAACGCCGACTGCCCTGACCGCAAAATCCTACGTTTATAGGTTTACCAAAGCATTTTTCCATACGTTTCACTGAATTAAGAATAACTTCTGGCATACACTTTGTTTTTTTAATCTGCTGATCTCCAAAATATATGCTTTTTTAGATTTGCTTCTGAAACAACAAAGGCTTCAGTCTTCCTGTACGATAACTCCTACCCTAATGGCGGTCCAGGTTGTGAGGCTGTGTTTCTATACAACAAAGTTTGTGGGTATTCATTTCATTACGGCGAGGTTGTGTTTGTCTTTGGATCTGGACCAAGTTTTGGGTATATATAGATTGCTTTATTGTATCATGATTCAGTAACTATATGCATAAGGTGCGTTTTAAAAAAACTTGAAAAATGAAACATCTGCAAAGCATAAAAGCGCTTGCCGCTTGTGCATGTCAACTTTTATGTCTTCAATCTTTCTGAAAAGCACGCATTTCCAGCTGCTAAAGTAATGCTTGCGTCTTTCCGAAGGGCAAAACAACAAAACTGGAATAAAGCAGACACTTTTTCACTATAAGAATTGAAGAAAGATCAAGAAGAGCAAACACCCACATGTAAAAGCGATTTGAAATCTAAACTAAAAGTACTTAACACTCTTTTTCAGAGAAAACTTTACAAAAAACGACTACGCAGTTTCAAACATGTTTGCGGAGTACTGGGGAAATTTTGCTCATTCGGGAAGTCCATCTCAAGGAGAAAATAATATGATTACCGAGTGGCCCGTGTATCAGCCGATAAAAAACAGCACGGTGAGAAATTTGTACATTATTCATAATGGGTATTACAATCAACTGAGACACTGAATGGCGCTGTTAGAAATCTTAGGAATCTTTAGCAGTATTTTGGAGGCAGTACACTGTATACAATATCTTTGGCAGTATTTTGGAGGCAATACACTGTGTACAATATTTTTAGCAGTATTATAGAGGCAATAAACTGTGTAACACTGTATACAATATTATACTGACGAAATTCGTTGCTGCACGTTTTCGCAGCTTAGGTTTAAATAATCGTTCCCGTAATCGATCTGTGATTATTTTAAGAATCAAAACTCGAAACATGTGTATGATATGAAAGTGAATCCAAAAACACCTTTGCTTTCAAACTATGTTAACAGTGACAGTCAACAAAACCAGCATTTTAGTTTTTTCAGGATTTGCTGTCGGAGTCGACCGTTAACTTTTGTTTGATAATGTAAAACCTGTCCTTGATTAACTAAAATAGAGATGACGTTTGTCAAGGGCGGAAAAAATCTTTTGCCAAGAATTCTGGAGCCAGTCGTTAACTTTTTTTTATCCTAAGGAGAGTTGGTTCATCTACTTAAATCTGTTGAAATTTCTGGATTTTTCCTTTTAATCTCTTTTTGCAGCATTCATCGTCATTTTTGGAATTATCCTCAAAGTTTAATTGTTTAATTTGTACTGGCATTGCTCTGAATGTCAAAAAATAGCAAATAGTAGACCATCATCCTGAAATGGTCTTCCCGCCTTGAAACTTCACAACACGGAGGTTCAACGACTCCTACCGTAGTTTCAATGGTCCTGTATTCTTGAATGTCCAATACCCTGAAACCTCAAACCAACAGGCGTATATAACGATTTGTTCAACGCTATACTCTCTTCTTCTGAATCATTGGAAAGTATTTTGACAGCTCAATGCATATACTAATGGAATATATAATCGACGTTTCTTTTCTATTTGCGCCGCAGCCTCACGAAGTATCAAAAGTTTAATACAACAGTGAGTTGTAACATATAGTTGGCGTAAGCAGCGTTGAAGCTTTACCGTCGCGTGAGTATAGGCATATTCTTGCTTTCTTTCACTGCAAAAGCTATTTCATCCTGCAACAATCACACCCTTTATTGCAAATGGTACTGTATTTGCTCAAACTATCAGTTGTTGCAAATTATTTTCTTTTTAATGAGAAAGAGTCTTAAAAATCCTTTGACGTATTCATTGCTGCTCAAACATTTTTTCTGCCAGCAATGAAACTATTGTTCTTTATTTACTTCAATGGAAAGAAAAATAGTAGATAACGTTCCGACAGATAAGTTGAAACAAGGTCAAGAATTTATCGAGTAAAATTCATATACAGTTTTCAAAAAATCCACTCCTGGTTTAGGAAACCAGTGAAACGATTGATCACAAATCTCCTGGAAGAAGAAAACCTATAAATTTATCACTAAAATATAGGTTAAGGAAAAGAAAATCTAAAAACTAACAGCAATCAAAAAGGAAAACCTAAAAATTTCCGAAAAGCAGAAACAAAAAAATACGACCGGAAATAATCAAGCAATTGCTATGAGCAAGCTTTGAAAAGAAAATGAATAGAAAATAGTGAAAGATAACTTGTTTAATATCTCAAACGCATATGAAGTTTAACATGAAACAGTTTGTTTACTTTTCTTTCTGGTTTCATGCAAATGTTTCTGCCTGTTCTTGTTATGTTGAGCAAGTAGCGTACTATTTTCAAAAAAATTATTTGTCATCCATTTCGGTTTAGAGCAGTGAAAATATTCAGAAAAATCCTTTTCATTAATATGCTGGATTTAAGTGTTCTATCTTTTTAAGGATAACCAGCTACATTGGCCGAATATCTACATACAAGTTCCTCCAAGTGAAATCCATCACGACTATAGAGAGAGTTTTTGCGACTTTTGGGACACCACTGGTGTTTATTACGAATTGCCACTAGTAAGTGTCTCACGATAGCCAGTTCGTAAGTTTTCTGGATCCTAAATAAGTATAGTACACGACGTAACTGGCAAGCTTTAAAATTAGTTATGTCATTTTCAGTCACAGCGGATTTTTCCTACACTGTCATGGAACGCTTGCACTATCGGTTTTGCAAACAATTTAGAGTAGATAATTTTTGCTGTACAGTATGTTATCAGCATAACATAGTTTCGTTTCAATCTCGTTCTCGTGTTTATTTTTATTTTGCTTAGAATGAAACTAGCGTGAACAATAGCACTCCAAGTGAACCTAGTGGAACTTCGGCAACTTCTACTAAGCCAACAGAAACTACAACAAGCGGGTCGACGCCAGTAGTGATTCTGCAATCCTGTTTCATGTGTATAACTATTTTCTGGTGCCTGATCCTATGGACCGTTCGATGTTGAGTTTCTCTTCGCTTTGATCAAATCACATTTGCTATGACCGTACAAAAGCTTAACCGCCTCTATTTCTCATTCATGTGTTCGAAATGAATGAGAATCATAAGCAACAAAAACAAAGCTTTCATGTAGTGAGAATTAACTGCTTGTATAACAAAAAATGGTTCATGAAACTTTTTTGAATAATTACAGCACTGCAGTTGATCTGCGCAAAATTCAGATTTTTCAATATGCCATTGCAATGCAATTTTGTCTCATGTGTATATTGATGAAATTATGCATTGGATGCTTTTCTATAAGACAGTTGCTTTTAATTTCGCAACACACCGCAGACAAAAATGTGATTTGTGAACTAAACGTGCGGCAAAGCTTTATTGCCCCACTTTAGAGCCTGCTGCTGTCTTAGAAACAGGTTACCATATATATTATTCAGATCGTCTCGCTAAGTATATAAGAACGCAAGGTAAGGGAACAAAATTTTGATCTGCGTTGTCCTCTTCCAAATAAAAAAGCTATTTAAAAATACATACTATAGTTTGTTGTAGCATTGGATTTAATCCTGATTGACGCACTACTTACATTTTATAACAAAAGGATATACGGATATTAATTTATGCTTTTAAATTTTCCCCCTTTTGTGTGTAAAAAAATACATGATATTTTTGTGTGACCGGCCAAATGGCACAGTGTGTTGAGCATACCAGTCTGAAGCTGGTTTAGGCTGAGTTCAATCGCCGTTGGGATCATGCCGAAAAATTGGACAGCGGTACTTGCGGCCTGTCCGGCCTCGTCCTCAATGTTGGAAATGAGAAATGTAAAGCTTCACACATGGTGTGGCGACCAGTACTATACATTCACGAAATTAACCGCATGAGCAATGGCACAAAAAAGGTGGGGTTGGGCCATCAGACCTTTCATGACTTTCCAAATGGAGTAAACTTTGTTTATTGTCGGGATATTGTAGCCATCTCTTCAGTAAGCTTCGGGACTTTATAAATGCGGAGCTGGGTTATGGTTGGAAGCTCTCCTACACCGCCGCTGAGTCAACAAAGTTAACCCAGGCTGGATCGGAGATACTCGTACCTCGTCTACTGGCAGATTATGTTAATATATGTATCCTGCTGGGAGGAAGGTTGGGTCTATTGGAGTGATATTGATTGATCACTGCCTGTTTTTGATGTAGATATTAGGCCCAAACTGAAATGCACAGTACTTAATTCGTGGAGGATAATACTGTACTAATACTCTGCAAAAAGTTCAAGTTAATGAATAAATTGATCGTTTTGGGAGATTTCAATACACATGTTAGAAACGACATTGATGTATCGAAGAGTGTGATGTCAATATGATAATGCTAACATAAGCGATGACGGAATGCTTCTGCTGCGACTGTGCTGCACAACCATAAGTGTACGGGAGTGCATATTTTTGGGGATGCAAAAAATGTTTGCCCAAATTTGATCTTCCTTTCCTAAATAACGTATGAACAGCAAGTCTTAATGTTAAGACTAAAACGTACCTTTGTAAGCTAATCAAGGTTTCTGCTTGGGCATAACAATTACCGAGGTTCAAAGCCGTACGCCTTCAACTAGCAATCAATATTATGCATAGCTACATGTGAACAATGGTAATATTTATTGTGATGAAAAATGTTAGCTAATTGCAATAAAATCCTCCCAAAAACTGCTCTTCATGCCACCTCGCGTGGAATGTGTGGTTCAGAATCTTCATTTGCAAGTTTTTATACACGTTCTAAACTTATTCTTCGAACACGATCATCCCAATAGTTAAGATCTGTTCTTCTCTAGCATAGAAGTGTGCATTTGTGTTGGCCACAATGGCAATCAATCTGGAAAAGGAGTAAAATATCCATGGGCGTCGTAAGGTGAGGGCAGGGAGGACTTGCCCCCCTGGATTTTGAACTTCTTAGCAAAAAAGGTTGTTTTCTTAGTTTTGAGTGGGAAAAAACAAATTTCACAACTTTTGCCATCCCCCTGGAAAATTTTGGAAAAATCCCGTAGTGACCCCCCCTGGAAAAATCCTTCCGACGACCATGAAAATATTGGGTTACGATCTAAAGTATTACATTGCTGCAAATAGGTCAAGTCTCAGGTAATTAGAGGGAAAGGAGGCAATTTAATACATAGCATATAGCTTCACCTTCCACATTGGCAATCTTCACTGCAACATGTTGTACTTAATGCTACAACTTACTTAAACGCTTGCAGCTTCTAAAGTCACATTATGAAAACCAAAAATCTACTCCAATTTAGACAGTTAAATGTGCATTGAGCACAACATGTTAAGAAAATATAGCAATATGAGACTGATACATGCAAATACTGCAGCCTATATGATCAACTACTAAGGAATGTGTACAAATGCACATTTCCAATGTCAAGTGATTTATAACCTCAACAAGAATATTTTATAAAAATGGCAGTGCTTCACTGCACTGCGTTAGCATAAGCGAATTATGCAGTACTGTTCATGAAAACTTCATTTCACAGCATTAGATTGAAGCAATAAAATTTGGCAGGATGCAACATGCAATTCATTACATGAAACAAACGGAAAACATGAGAACCTAAACAGTTTAAAATCACAGCTACATTGCCACCACGCAGCATATTACAGCTGCCGTTACGTAGTCAATTTTATTGATGAATACTTCATGGAAACAGATTTGCACTTGCAAATCTCACAAGGTCAAGCAAGTTTGAAACACGACAACTTCACACTATCATATCACAGCTACACCACATTACTACCGCAAAACATTTTGCAGTTACAGCTACACTTTAGTTGTACACTTTACAGCATCAACAATTTGAGGTTTACAAAAATTAGGGTTAGTTGGAATGGTGAGTTACCTCTACTGACCGCATGTTACTAATTTTAAAATGTTTCTAACTCTACCCAATTTTGAATGAAGTTGTTTCAGTTGGCCCAATTTTGATTTGGGCTTTTGTAATTTGCTCAAATATTTATAATATGTACAAATCTGAATGACACTCTTCCAATTTGACCAGGTGTTTCTAACTGTACCCAAGTTTGATTGAAGCTGTTTAAATTACCCAAACATGATTAAGGCTGGTGGAATTTGCCCAAATGTTTCTAAATGTATGCAAATTTAAACGAAGTGGTTGTATATTATTCAAACTGGAATGAAGCTATTTGAAGTTCCCTGAAATTGAAAAAGCTGTTTGAAGTTCTGCAAAAATGAATAAAGCTGTTTGAAGTTCCCCAAAAATGAATAAAGCTGTTTAAAGTTACCCAAATTTGAATAAAGATGTTCCACTTGGCCCAGATTTGAATGGAGCTATTGTTGTTTGGCCAGAGTTGATTTAGTCTGTTGGAATTTACCCAAATTTTTCCAATTTATGGAAACATTTTTAACTTCATCCAAATTTGAATGAAGTAGTCCCAATTTGCTCAAATTTCATTAAGGTTGTTAAAATATACCCAAATGATTTTGATTTTATCTAAATTTGAATAAAACTCTTATAATTCTCCCAGACATTTCTGAGCGCACTAAAATTTTAATGGAGCTTTTCTATATAGCTCATCTTTGAAGAAGATTGTTTGATGTTGCCCACAATTGAACGAAGTTGTTGCAAATTGGAAAAATTTGATTTGACTGATGGACCTCACCCAAGTGTTTCCAATTAATCTAAATGTTTTTGTTTTCACCCAAGTTTGATTGAAGTTTTTCTCATTTGTCCAGATTTAATTGAAGCTGTTGGACCTTACCCAAATGCTCCTATTTTACTCAAATGTTTCTAATTTTACCCAAAACGTTATTTAAGTTTTTTGTGTTGGCCCAAATTTGATGAAGGCTGCTGGAATTACCACATGATTATTTTGCCATCAGGGGCAAAAAAGAATGGCAAAATAGTCTCAGACTATTTTGCCGTTTTGGTCATTATTTTGCCGTTGATTTGGTTATTATTTTGCCTTAGTTTGGAAAATAGACACTACCTCACTTACATGTGAATGTAGCTGTATACTTTGCCCAAATTTTGAAAAATTTTGCCCGAATAATGGCCAAGTTTTCAGCGTTGGGGATCCAACTGCATCCCCATGCCGTACACTTACAGTATGTGCACAACTCACTTTCCGTGAACACTTTTTCCGCTTCAAAGGTTTGCACAAGTATACCTGGTGCAGAGATTAGTTGGGTCAACTTTTACTGATTGATTTCTGCATCATTTTAGCCGGTCGGTTGCGTATACTGTTGTACGTCAACACCACAAGTGGTGCAACACGTTCGACTGATTGCCAAGCGGTTGTCTGTGAATTTCATCTGGAAAAATCAACAGGGTTTAAATTAACGTGCAGGAATAAGAGTTCCTAACAACAAATGTGGGATGCCGTCAGGGCCGGCCTTAAGCCGATACAACCGATGCAGTTGCAGTGGGCCCCACGCCTATGGGGGCCCTGCGCCTCTGGTGGCCCCCGCCATGTGTTTAGATAGTAGTTAATTTTTGCCAAATACTCCTTGCGCTCAAATTCAATATAAACGGCTTATAAAATCTCATTGTTAGCAAACAATGCTCTCGTTAGAACGAACATTAACATAAAAGATGAAAGGTTAAGCCCGTACACACAGACCTTCTATTCAAGTCCGAAGTCTCCAACAGTTGGCCGTTCAACCATAGCAGCAAAAAGTGTTATTTTTTGCTTGGCCTGTAGCAGTTAAGCGAGATTTTCCAATCGCTGAAAGCCCAGATAAGCTAGATTTGAATTATGAATTTCCCTAAGATGTAGCAGGCAGGACTTTTTTAAGTTGTTGTTTGCAACGTCAATTATCCAATGGAGAGGTGATGCAACTGAAATGGCTGGTGCACTCAGCTGGAAAAATTGGATATTTTGCTGTTTTGTAAACTTTTTTCAAGGTTTATGTCGTGCTGTCCATTCAGCGGTGTAGAGTTAAGGGGGCAAGTTCACCACCAAAAGTTTTGATTTGTCGAAAATTCGGGTGAAATTCCTGAAAATTCGGGTACGGAGGTTTCGACCCGTTTCTTCACTATTGAGTTATCTGACTTTTTTCTCCGAAAAAAACATGTTTGGTTCAGTGCAAGTGTGCGCATAGCTGAGCATGAAAAACCCAGTTGTCACTTTCAGGCAAGTGTTCAATGGTTTGAAGCTGAGCAAAGACTAACGAAGGGTTGCTCGTTGGATTCAAGCCATCACATTTATCATTTGCCGCTCCACCAAACTTTCATTGTGTTTGGCTGTTTGCGAGTGTAAATAGGTAAAAGAAACACTACTTCAAAGTCCATGTACATCAACGTTAAAGACACCCCCAGCTCCAACACCACTGAATGAAAGTTTCAGTGCGTCTTAACTATAGGCAAGGCAAAAATTGTTAATGTCAACCAGCACACTCGTTCCTGCTCATCACATTGGGCGGCTATATGCGTATTTTTGATCAATCAACCATGCGCATTATATATTGCGTTTGGTACGTTTTTTCTACATTCTGTGACGTGATAGTTGTGAAATATTTCTAATTCATGAAGAACAGTTTGCATTGGTGTCCAGGTCCATACATTAAGAATGACTATAAAATTGGACTTTTGGGGAACTTTGGGTGGATGTAGGCTTTGCTCACTAGTGAAGCGTGTTTTTTTCGTGTATTGCGTCATACAGAGTACAGTTGATCGTGCGCCCAGACTACTAGCGTACGGAGGGGGTGGCCACTGTGCCATGGCCCTCCCCTCAGACCCTAAAAATAAAAAATATGTAAACAGTTTTCGGCAGTGTATACGGACCTGGCTGGACTCTTGATATCAATTGGCAAGATAGCTCAAAGAGAAGAGAGTGGGCAATCCAAAAACTTCGAGAAAGTGTAGGAAATTTTTATAATTCCTACATGAGTATGCGCCGAACAAAATCGGAAACGAACATATATGAGAGTATGGACTAGCAAATGTATGTGAAAAGTGTTGAAGTGATGTTATCTGAGATGTTTACGATTGTGTATTGAAAGAAATATTTGTGTACTTAATTGGTAAGCATAAGCTGCACAAGTCTTTGAAACGCACCACCGTAATGTATCTGTATTTCAGTGTGTTGTATATTAAGTATGTTGTAATCACATTATCGGCATTGTGTGTAATAGGAGTGTATGTCTTAACCGTGGCAAAACGATGCAACCTTTTGGAAAACATCGAGCGTTATTTGAAGCTATGGTTGAGCAACGACAAAAGCTGACACACAAAAACTTAGCTCAAAGCAGACTGTGGCCAACACAAAAGGGCCATGTATAGCAAGAACAGTGCTACGTGAATGATCTAAGTGAAGCATACGTCACCAGACCTGGCGTTGATCGGGAAAGTGGAAAAGTCCCGTCAGCACTCGGTTGCGATTTAAGTAAGCACAACGTTGCATAATCGCAAGGAGATAACGAAATAACTGACAGTGCATTAATGGCCACAAATTGTGTTGATGATTACTGTGCCATGGAAGGCCTAACTACATCACCTGATTTAATGTGATTGGGTAATGCCAACAAAGAAATGATGACGTTCCATCACATGAGCTAAGTTGGCAAAGAAGATTTTGTTAGAAAATACACGCTTAAGGCAAAGAATAAATTATGAAGCAGATGGGCGGCAATCGTCAGACTCACTTGAGAATCTTCGGGTTCGCATGTGTTTCGCCGTTCATGGCTTGACGGCTTGACGAATAAGACGTGATGTAAATTGATGTATTATGGTATTAGAGGTAAACAAAACTCTTTTTTTGAATCTTACTTAACTAATCGTAAGTAGTGTTCTAAAGTAAACAATTATTCATCAAATTTTCAGACAATTGAGTGTGGTGTTCCTCATGGTTCAGTAATGGGTCCTTTATTATTTTTAATCTATGTGAATGATCTTCCTTGTGCTTCTGGATTTCAAACTACACTTTTTGCAGATGACACTAGTTTGCATTTTGCCTTAGAACACATTTCAATCAATAAAGCTTAAAACAAACAGCACAGGTTGGGCGAAAGTTTACTTACACCCATCGTACACCCATCAGGTTGGGCGAAAGTTTGCTTACACCCATCGTTCCTTGCTTACACCCATCGTGGAAAGTACATACTTCAATAGTTTGCATTTATCTCACAAAGATATTAAAACGCTACGACTTAATGTTCAAAATGAGCTTGATAAAGTAGATACTTGGATGAGGTCTAACAGATTATCAATAAACTATAATAAAACAGCTTATATGATATTAACTGCAACACGTTCTCAAAACTGTAACTTTAAAATTTCTATGAATGGTGTGAGAATACAGCAAACTGACAGCATTAAGTATCTTGGTGTAATAATTGATAATAAACTTTCGTGGAAACCG
>Ga0210059_1002898_pt1 | contig 27157 bp, 15 predicted proteins | sample Ectturendosymbi2_FD_188042 | JGI IMG/M metagenome (GOLD analysis project Ga0210059, IMG submission 188042) | Ecteinascidia turbinata endosymbiont from Florida, USA - Sample 2 (SPAdes) (version 2) | ecosystem: Host-associated > Tunicates > Ascidians > Unclassified | place: Key West, Florida... | reverse complement strand
CCCCCCGTCTCGTACGCCTATGACTGCATTAGATACCAGAATGCAAAGACAAGACAAAGCACACCTAACAACTAACAAGTTGTCCGTAAGGATGCCAATTGTGTTGCCAATGCTGAAATAAAATATAACTGTTTAGCATTGCCAAAAGAGATGGCACGAGCCAGCACTTTTGCCGCCCGGCCCTCCCAGAGCTAACATGAAACCGCCCGGCCCAGCCTGTTTATGCTAAACTACAACTTATTTTCTGGCCGGACCGGCCCGTGATATAAAGGAGGCAGTATCTATTTTGCCGTCAAGATGGTGGCAAAATAGCCAAGATGGCGGAAAAATAGACACACGACATAGGTTCGCCAAGGGGTCTTCACTAATCATTTATGAAAACTTATTTGCCCGATGCCTGTAACATGACACTAACACATGACAAGAGTGCCCCAGGCTGCACTACACTTGCTAGTAGCCTAACGTACTAAACCCAAACCAGGGGTTACCAACATGGTGCCTGCCGGAACCAGGTCGCCGGTATGGACCATGTGGGTTGCCCATGGCCTGTTCTGACAATAGCATAAACATGATCAGTTTCTTTACAATGATGAATATCTTTAATTTTTATTTTTAATGATAACATCATGTGAAGATAAATCATGCAAATTTTTATTTTCAGAAGTGTGTGTATCAAACTGGTAGATCTTCGCATGAATCTGTACCAAGAAGCAGCTGTGAGTATAAGCCAGGAGTTTGGCGACTCCTGCCTTAAACCCTAACCTAAGACTAACCCCTAATATCAAACCAAGGGTTCACAACTTGGGGTGGATGTACCCCTAGGGGTAGATTTTCCTATCTGAAAGGGCACATTTGAGGTTAGCAATGGAAGAGAAAAATTATGTTCGCATATTATTATTATTCATTTCGGAATACTCGTATTATTATTCATTTCGAAATACTCGCATTTATACGTAGGTCAACATCAGTGAATAATATTTTCAAAATCAGTAGATGCTTATTGGTACAGTAAATATACATTTTTTTATTTTCTTCAGCCTTTTTGTCATAAGAAATTTTAGGGGAACATGCTCATATAACGAAATGCTGAATGGGTACATGGCCGTAAAAAGTTTGTGAATACTTGTCCTAAACCTAAACCTCGGCGACAGACTACAAATGAAAACGTTGGTTGCTTTGATTGATTCCTAACATGGTTCACTGATTTGCGTGGAAACAAGTGAAACGGAACGTTGGCACAGGCAGTACAGTAAAATGGAGAGAACAGCAGCAAAAAATATTCGTTGTTAGATTATGAAACTTTGCAAAAAACAACAATTTTTGGCGAGCAGACTGCAGCGGCCCAGAATGACGTCATCGCTAAAAAATGGCTAGCGGACTGTTTCAAAACCTCTAGCGGACGGCCCGAAAACTGGACTGTTAGCGGCCCGTGCCATCTCTAGTTGCCAATACAAAAACACAATTGAAATTGATCTGTCAAATATTTCATTTTGCGTATAAGATTCAGTAAGATTTCACTATTTGGAATGGTGTTAAAACGCTTGAAATTACTCAAATTTTTTAATGGTGTGGCACGAACTTTTCCTACATACAAACATATGGGTGTCGGAAGAGGGGCAGGAATTTGAAAATTTCAGCAATAAACGCTGTTTTCTTAAATTCGAGTGGTATAAACCAAATTTCATTACTTTTGGCCCCCGGAAGAAAAACTTTTGAAAAAATCCACTAGTGCCCCCCCTGAAAAAATTCCTTCCGACGCCTATGCACACAACCATGTAATGTAAAATGACACCATTTTTGTGTAAAGTTGTGTTGTATTACACCATCTGGCAACATTTTTCAACAACACCAATGCGGTAAGCAATCCATAGCAGGGTGACAGACTGTGCACTGTGTATTTTGCCAAACAATTGCGAAATCCTGCCAAATTACAAATAATATTCTAGAAACAATATCGACAAAATACTGCGAAAATTCTGCAACGTTTTTTTCATAAACGATTTTCTTTATCACCGGACCCAATACTAATTGTGTTACTTAAACTCATAATATTTAGGCAAAAAAGTGGGGGCCAGGCCCCCCAGAGATAAAAGTGGGGGGACCTAGGCCCATGCTGCCCCCCGGTTCTGCCACCTATGATTAATAGTGTTTCATGTTTCAATTTGGAGGGCTTGGAGCTTATTTTTGGGGACTAAGCCGACCAAAGCTCTCCCGTGGCGACGGGTCTGGGTTTAGGACAGGTGTATCAAACTTTCTCTGGCCATGTACCCCTTCAGCATTTCGATAGATGAGCATGTACCCCTAAAATTTTTTATGGCAAAAAGGCTGTGGAAAATAACGGGAATGTATTTACCGATAAGCATATAGTGATTTGGGAAAATAATATTCACTGATGCATGTATAAATATTTCGAAATGAATAATATGTAAACATATTTTTTCCCTTCTATTGCTAACCTCAAATGTAGCCCTTCAGAAAGGCAAATGCACCCAGACTAGCCTAGGGGTACCTGTACCCCAGTTTGGGAACCCCTAGTATAGGATTAGGTGCTAGGTTTGGGTTCAGTGTGTTACTAGCAACGCAAGTGTAGTGCAGTCTAGCACACACTTGTCGTGTGTTAGTGTCACGATACAGGCGGCGGACAAAAAGTTTTCAAAAGTGCTCTGGCGGACCTATAGCCATTAAGACTACAGTACAGCAAAGAGGAGTACATGGTTTTATTACCCTAAGGACAATGAACTGAAAACTTAAGTGTTGTTACTTTCCTTTTGAGGTTGCGGTATATTACAGGCCATAGGTCGGGCCAGAAAATAAGTTGTGGTTTAGCATAGATGGGCCGGGCAGTTTCTTGTTTGCTCCGGGTGGGCCGGGCTGCAAAAGTGCTAGCCCGTGCCATCTCTATTATGAATGTATGGGGCGCAAATAGGTTCAAGAAACTGTAAATAAAGAGTTTAATTCTTGCCAAGCAATTTTTGCGCCCCCGTCAAAGTGGCGCCTGCCATACCCTAAATACGCCACTGCATCCATGCATGAACGATAGATACAACTGCAGTGGGCGGTAAATTGGTGGAGTACAGCAAAGAGGAGTTATTTTGGGTTTTCCAATTTCTATCAGCAGCTGTGTGGACACGTTTCTTAAAACTGAAACGTATTGTTGAGTCAGAAAACATTTTCGGCCATGGCCGTACTGGAAGAATAGATTGCGCCGGCCTTGTTTTTGCGAAATTGCACACCAAACATTTTAGCCGTGAAGTTGGACTTCTTTTGTTTGAGAGCGATTATATTAGATAGGTGAACATTTCTGGCTGGTTTTGATTTATACTCAGTGGCGTAAGTGACGGGGGTTAGAGGGGCGAATCGACCCCTTGGCAAGTTAAACGAAAAAAACTTGGCTTATATAGTAGAATTTCCCTATAACGTCACTTCAACGGAACGGAGAAAAAGGGTTTGTTATAGGCGAACTGACGTTATAGCCAAAGTCGTGATAGGCGGATTCTACTGCATTCCGGTTTTAGTATTCTTTAGTTTTTCAGTAGATTGTTTTTGCGTTATTCGTAGTATTTTCCAGTGATTTAAAAGTATAGTATAGCAATCTACATTCGGCTCACCATCATTTCTCAAGTTCTTTTCTGAACGTTGGCTAGCGGGCCCCCTTCAGCTAAGTTCCCGACCTGCACCAAACCTTTAGTTACACCAATCTTTACACTTTGAATATAATCAAACGCTACAGCACATTCGGGCTTGTTGCGATGGAGAGCATTCAGGGCACTGCGCACCAAAATTTTGTTTGTTCCCCACAAACTCTTCGGCACATTTCTATATACAACATAGTCATTGCATCACTTAATTCTGCTCTCTATATACTTTGGCGCAAAATTATCGGAATCATCACAGCGACATCTTGAGTATGTATTGGATCTCAGTCGTTCAACGGCGTCTGGTTTCCACCAAGCCCTTAGCCATGTTTTATGGTTTGAGGGGGAAAATACACATGCAAGGGGCAAGATCTTTGTTTTTGTTATGTTTTTAAAATAATCTCTCCTGGGCACAAAATTTGGGGCGAATTTCCCCCGAATGCCCCACGTGGCTACGGGCCTGAATCGCAGTGCTCGTTCACTTTGTTGTTTATGGTTACCCAAGCGGAAGCGCGACCGTGAATTGAGAGCAATGACGTAATGTCGGTGAAGGTCATTTCAACCACAGCACTTCGTGCAAACTAAAACGAATAATTCATTGCTATCTTTTGTTCGGCTAAAAAATCACAGGGTGTACTTTCATCTCGCAATGGACAAAAGCAATTAACTCTTTCTGGATCGGATTCAGACGCCGTCCCAGCATTGAAAATGTCGATATACTCACATCGGTTAGCACCGCGGCCAGAGTCGTATACAGGCGACCAAAAATCGAATCGTATACACGCAACTAGGCTACTAAATTCGCAAGCATATTTGCGCATTGCAAATAACTTCCTTCTTTTTTCTTCAATGGCAAAATCCCTGGAAATCGAGTGGTGTTGTTGAAAAGAAAGCCAGCCAGAGTTAACATTCACATCCCGTTGTAAGAAACTCGAGACGCGAATGTTTTCAGTGTAATCTTCAAGTGACAAAAGATATTGTAGCGAAGTTGGGACCTGAGACGCTGCTGGTCGCCATTTAGCAACAAAGCTTGTCGTTAAGCCTGTGCCCGCGCCGAAATATGAAGTTTTTTTCCTGTACAAATATCCGTAATTGGTTGGTTTGATCCCTAACAAATGAATGCGTACCCCCACAGAAAATCGAACATAGGCTTTTTGACGTTTCTTTTCATATAAAATAGTTCTTCGAAACGCCCACAGACGCAGCGTTTAAATGACAGAACAACCAACCTTTCCTAGTACGAATGCTACGTGAAGACACCACAACAACATTTATAACACGTATGTGACTACTACAGTAGTGCGAGAGAAGGATTTGTGCAAAAAGACGACGAAAATTGGCTGAAAAAACAAACGCATGAAAGGCAGAAGGTAAAGAGACCGGACAGGCGCTTGTTGGAGGAGGTAATATCAAAACGACAAAATTTGCAAATTTGTGGGTAAGGTCAAAACACGTAACGCCATGAGAGTTGACAGTAAAAAAAACAGCTCATGCGTAAAGCAATCTGCGCACGAGGCAACAACAGAAGCAAACACAGTGCGCAGCTTTTCGCATGCAGGCGAACAAGGCAAAATGCCAGAGAGTAATAAGCGACAGTGGACAGGCGCTCGCAGTTATATTTGCAGCCGCGCATGAGGCGGCGTTGTTGTTGTCAGGGACGCCGGAACAGCGGTAGAGCAGGGGGGCAGTAAAAAGCTGAGGGCAATACAAACTTAGAAAAAACAAAAATATCGTTACCAATGATGCTTGTTTTTGTTCAGCAACGATGTTGGCCTCAAAAATAATGCCAGAAATTATAGAAAACCATTTTGAAGTTTCTGGGTGTGCGAATAGCTGCAATAAATTTGTTTCAATTCATTCTTGATAAACCATGAAAATGCTTATGACACTTTCATATAAAAGCACCTCTGCACCCCGTGTCCCACCTATGAAAGGGCAGGGGGCAATGCCCCCGTCGTGCACCCGCTCCCCGGCGTCCCTGGTTGTTGTTGGCCGACGACACACACGAAAGGTCCGCCACCCGATGCCTGTCACCTGCGGCGATACAGCAACAGCAGAACGCAAAAAGCGCAGGTTTGTAACACTGAACACCTTGCGACGATCACGAGTTAATAAACGACTTTGAAAAAGACTTGACACTTGTTACGAATAGCACAAAGGTAAGTTAAAACAGATAAAATTTTGGAGCAGAAATGATCGCTCACAGTGACAAAGCGATTTATAGAACAAATAAGGCGTTGCAGCACAAACGGCGGGTGCACGTTTATTCAAAAATAAACTATTTTTCCTATTAAAGTATGATCACATATTGAACTAGTAAAGCAAGTAAACTGTTGAGATGCGATGATGTATTTCAACAGGAAGAGCGTTGTCAAATGTCTAAGTGATTCAAACCAAACTCCAACAAAGTCTTCTTGCTTTTTTCTTGCAGGGCAATGCTTTCATCTTCCCACTTGATTTTGGTAGTGTTAATTTTGTCTATCAACGAGTCCAAGGCCTCATTTAGAACTCTTTCGTAAGCCCCCTGAAAAGGATAACATAATCAGCAACACGAATCAATCCAACGACATTTAGTTAATTTACATGTTAAACAATTGAGAAACTACAACACAAAAAGTATACCAAAGTGCACTTGTGCTGATGGTTTCGTAAACAAACGTTTTCATCGCATTCAAAATTAAACGATTTTGTTGACTTCAACCAGATTCTGCCATTTGTTGAACTTTACTGACAATAATGACAGCAGCTTTTTCCGTATCGTTCGAAATGATTTCATTCAAATTTGTGGCTTTGCGTTGTTTCTTCTAGAATGAGGTTGCGCGATTCCACGTTTCACTTTGCTCCAAGAAATCAAGACTTCTGAGGATCGACTATCGCGAGGTGCGAAAGTGACAAACAATAAGCTTAAGCCGATTAATGCCGCTTTTATTTCTAGGTCCTCAGCTACCTCACAGTGTGGCATGCATACTGAAGTGTGGCATGCGTACTCAACGTAAGTTGAGTGTGGCATGCATTGCATATAAGTTTTTGGCCTCAGTCGCTAAAATTCACACTTTTTCCAATTCAAGTGAAACTGCAAAAATATGAGTTTTCTGAAAGCAAACTGAATACTTTGGTTAGTGGCCACGATTGATACTCTTCATTTGTTTTTCTATATTTTTTGTATAAAAGCTTTTCTTGCATTTGATACCAGACATTCTGTGACCAACCGATGCATACAACCGGGTCAATTGACATTTAAGCAGAATGTACAAGAGGGTGTAACACAATTTGTACTGAGTTTGTAAAAAGCTGTCTATTACTTGAATTTTGTTCAAGAAATGCTGCTTGGGCTTTTTGAATAGTTGAAATCTCAGACCTCAACCAAACCAACCAATCTTGCTTTAGCGCAAGTACTACAAAAAAGTTAAAATCTATGCTCACCTCCATTCCATCAATCCTCATTTCAAGATTTGCAATAAGTTCGTTTTTCTCTTTTTCCATTCTTTCTTTTTCTGCCTTTGTTCTCGCCAAATCACGTTGTGCGTGTGTGAGCTGCTGCCTTAGGTGGCTTACCTGAAATCAAAAGTCAAGCAACATTCAAGTTAAACAGGCGATTGAAAAGAAACGTTGAACAGTTGCAGACTCATTTCAAATTGCCGCGCATTCACATATTAGATGTGCAAAGGTGCACTGTTTATCCCAAAAGATAGAAAACTGAACAATCTTCAGAAAAAAAACATATACTAAGGGTGACCTCCTTTACCTCTGCTTCAAGCTGATGTACTTTGATTCCCATTTCAGTCTGCATAGTCTTGTATTGCCTGGTAAGATCAGCACTAACATCCTTATGATCTAGTTGTTGTTCTACAATGTGTTTTTCAGCTTTACGAAGCTTTTTTGTAGCATCAGCAGCAGTTGCTTGGGATCTTCTGGCAATTTCATTTCGGTGAGCTTGAGGAAAATAGTAAGTGAAGATTATATTCATGCAGGAAAGAACATAGTTGAAGGAATAAATTAAAAGTTTTATTTTCAGTCCATTCACAACATATTTGTAAATGGCTTGCCTTTTAATGTTACTATGTGTGTATAAATTTGGTGATTTGCTTATCGCAGATGAAGAAAAACAACCTAATTATTATCAAAAATAATCTCTTTATGAATGCCAACAACCTTCACCCAAATTTCAGCATCACTTTTTGAGATTTTTGTTGGTGTATGACAAACAAATCATCAATTCATACACACATAAAAATGCTAAAAGGAAACCCATCAACAAAAATGTCTTAAAATCCTCTAAACTTCCAGGCTCTAGGCAGTCATTGACTGATAAAAAATTAGGGGAAGGCACATCAAAGATTGCAAAAAACTCCACACTGACAAAGTTCATAAGCTGATTATTATGTGGCGACCACAAATTCAATTCACATTACAACAAGATGAAAGGACAGTCAGTATACCTAAATGATCTTTCAAAATTTCTATTTCTCTAATAGTTTTCTTAAATTTGTCTTCTTCTTTGGCTTCGTCCTTCTTTCCTTTTTTGCCCTTCTTTTTTCCTTTTCCTTTCTTTTTTTTAGGAGGCATTGCAAAGGTTATCTGCTAGCAAAACTTTTATAAACTGGTAAAATATGTCTGAAATACAATGAGCAAATCATAGCTGACATGTGGTGCATGCAAAAAGATATTTCATAGCATGAATGATGCCAAGATGCACTTGACCATGGTAAGCAACATGTCATGATCTATTCAATTGCTTTGGCTGAAACAAGCATCACAAAGCAAAACTAAAGAGGATAACAAAGAAATATCAAGCTACCAGGCGTTGATATACAAATGTTGGATGAACCAAGGGTTCAGTGATTCACGTAAAAAACAGTATATATCAGAAATTTTGATTTCATATAAACATAGTAATGTGCAATTAAATATTTGACCAGCATCTCAATTATCTGTTTTGAAAAAAAAGGCCTGACTACTGCACTCAAATAATTTGAACTAAAGCAGAACTAGTGGAGCAGACTAAGTTCTTATCTTTGAATTAAGTAATTAACACAACTTCTTTACAAATGGTTACAAATGCATACAAAAACTCTTTAAAAAGAAGAGCTTACAATTACCAAAAAAACTTTGGAATGATGCTGATTGAGCATGTTGCAAGATCATGATAATCAAATTCAAGTTTCTAGAAGATTGAAATATGGTGAACACATTGCAAGACAAATACAAAATATTTACATCTTGTCACTGTATTCATGCAAACAACAGATAATTGCAATCATGGTTTCATGCACTTAGCCATTGCTAGGCACACAAAGCAATACATGAAAACATAAAGGTTACAGTTTCTACCAACAATTATTGAACCAACTTGTGTTGTTGCCAAATGAATAAGATTCACTTGGTACTGCTAGCATCTTGTTAACAGGGCCTACAACATGCACTTGATTGGTTTTCAGCTGCATGTGATCAACCCATAATGAAAATTAACAATATAAGATCAAGGTATTATGTCTCTCCAGAAACCCAAGGCAGTGTACGCTGCAAGTGAGCAACAATACACTGTAGCAGGTCAAGAAGTTCAAGTACCTTGGGATGGTATTCATGAGAGATAGAGGTGGAACAAGTAGACTGATACTTGAATTGGTAAAACAAAAACAGTTCTGCTTGAGCTTTATCACCCTGTGCTCACAAAATGCAAGCTTTAAAACATTGCAAAGCTGTCAGTTTTTAAATTGGTCTTTGTTCTGATCCTCACCTATGGTCATGAATCTTAAGTAATGACTAAAATAATACTATGCCAAGTGCAAGCAGCAGAGATGGGATTTTTGTGAAGAGTTACAGTGTGACACTTTGCAACAAAGTGTGTAGCTGCGAAATATGTAAAGCCTTGAATGCCGATCCATTTCTCCCAATTGATGCTATCCCAGCTACATTGGTTCAGCCATGTGTTCAGAATCCACATGAAAGATCAGCTAGGTGAGTCCTGCTGGCTACAGACACAGGAAAGCGGCCCAGAGGCTGACCAAGCAACATGTGGCAGACTACATCTCAGACCTTGCTTGGTCCTATCTTGATGTGGAGCCAGCAGAACTATCTGAGATTGGTGTTAAGCATGATATATTTTGAGTCCACCTAGGGCTGCTTGGAGATCTGCAGCCTAGATGACCCTTGGTCCTTCGCAGCCTCCAACTCCCTGATGCATTCTATACATCGATGTGCTTGAAAGTCATTGCAGTTCCTCATTATAATAATTATGATGGCAACATTCATGCGTTTGTCTTAAAAGCTTGTATTTCATCAAAGTACAGTAAATACATTAGTGCCATCAAGCGTATACTCTATACTACCGCAACTCTATACTACTATACTATCCTCGTCTTCTTTTGTGTATTTGTGTTTTTTCTCTTTACTGTGATGCATGTTAAAAGTCTAGCGTTTTGCGTGTGGGAGTAAAGACGTTACACAATACACACAATCCCCTTCCATCCTTCCCAAAGGAAAAGTGGGCACAAAAATGAAAAATTCATTGAGACTAAAAAACAGTAAACCATGACATTTACTCTGAAATGTTATGAGGTGGAACAAGTATACTACAGCAGCAGCAAGCACCATCATTTTGCTCTGCCCATAACTAAACAGCTCAAAAAAGTATGTTCAAGTTGTTATGATGATTTGCATGCAAGTAACCTATGTATTCTTATGACAGTTGATAGTATGCTAACCACATAGTATTTGGTTAGTTTGTAATGTTAATACCAATTAATTCAAAAGAAGTGTGATTTTTTAGCCTACTATTTAATGGCCACATAGGTTTGAATCTTATCTTAAACTGTAGCATTTCACCACCTAAATGGATTAATTAACTGAAAAAAGTGATGAGATAGATCAACATTTTCTTGACAACATAAACTTAAATTGATGACAATTGATACCATTGAAGAAATAATACATTATTGCAAGTATATGTTAAAAATTAATCCACTGCATAAAGCGCATGCCCAAACATACACTAATTACAACAACAAAAACTGCTGTAGGTTCAATAAAAATAATATTTTTAAACATTATCCCAATATTCTCTTTGCTATATGTACAATTCTCATTCCATGATCTGTATGACATTTAACTATAACTATAAAATTTATATTTCTATTCAAAGGCTTGCAACACTCACAGTAGCATGCAAAGTACTAAACATGCTTGGAAAAAATGATAGATGCTATTATTACAATTACAGACAATTTTTACAAAATCTATATTAAGCTTTAAATAAACTACAGTAGAATTTGCCTAATTCGTCACCTCAAGGGGAATAGAAAAAAGTGACGAATTAGGTGAACTGACGAATCATGCAAACAGGTGAAAACTCTATCATAGAAGCTCGTATACTTTATCACAGTAACTCGTATACATAGTGCTCTTATTTGCAGTAAAATACAACTTTATGACGCTATGGTTGAATACAATAATTGATTTCTCTGCTCTATATGGACCGTTCAATTTAATCAAGCACCTTTCAAATCTTTAATAAACTTTTCCGCGTTCTCTCAATGGGGAGTCATGTTGTGCTTCCAACCTCGTGAATAAATTCGATAAACAAATTGCGAGGTGCAACAATTCTCAGATAAAGATTCTTAATTTGTTTGAATTCCCATACATACTAGCTGCTTAGACATCAAAAGCAAAATTGCAAATGACGAATTAGATGAACAAAATGCTTCTTAGGGATAGAAAGAGATGACGAATTAAGCAAATTGACGAATTAGATGAACAGAAATGTACACGAAAGATAGGGATTCTGCCGGGACTGACGAAAAAGCGACGAATTAATTAAGCGAATTAGACGATGACAAATTAGACGAGTTCTACTGTATATCATACTGCTTGTTCTAAACACAAATTGCATGATTTTCATTAGCAATACTCATGCAGCCAAGGCTCAGACAGTTGCACGTAATATTAGTTTACCCATAATTCAAGTTCAGACCGTTGGGACTTCACTGAATGTCAAAAATGTCAGCTGTGCTTACGAGTTAACAGTTGCCATTACTAACCAATCATTTCATACATATGTTCTTGACGTGGTGTCACTTGTAGAAATAAGAAAAATTTTGAAAACTACCACAATACCTTACTTTCTAGTCAGAATGATTAGTTTTAGTAACAGCATTGGTAATTGGTTAGTAATTTTGTGCATATGATTCAACAGTACAACAATGAAGCTGTAACTGTTTCATCATGGAGATATAAAATGAATTACTAACAAAATAATATCAAAATGGCAAAGTAGGAGGATGTATGATCCGTATGTCAGAGAATGTTTTCTCATAGCTATTCCAGAACCCTCTAGCAAAAATATCCAACCTTGCATTGTCAGTGGTGTTAGCTATTTTTCTCAAACTTGTTCTCTGAGATTTAATGAAGTATGGGTTCTGTTTGAACATCTTGGCAGACCTCTCTCATTAGCTGTGTCTTGGAGCCTCTCAATGAATTACATTATGCCTCATTGATCTTGATGTGTATGTGTAGGCTAGGCTACACAAACTGTTTTTTTACTGCACAATTCTTTGGCTGAATGCATTAACTATCACACATGCCACCCTATCTCTCAGGCATATAGATACTGTGCCTTCTGATTATCTTTATTGGCGATTTGAGCATGCAGGTACATCTTCATCATGGTTTGCAGCATTCATAATTGCTTATGACATTTTATACATAGCCTATGATGTCCTATGCTTTCAATAGGCCTACTTTGTATTCATTGTGCTTTTATTTTAAGGCTGCTGCATGTTTTTTTCCTTTCATAAATTGCTTTGCCACAACATATTTCTCACCTATGTGATTACTTCACATCTGATCTTCCCTTGCTTGTTCATAATTTATTCACTCTTTAATGTGTTGCTTGCATTACTTCATGTGTTAGATTGTTGCATAACCTAGACCTACCAGCCAAATACAGTAGCCTAGTATGGTATTATACTACCCTAAAATTCAAAAGGATAAAGTCAAATAGGCTAAACCAAAAAACTAGAAGATTTAACAAAACAAGCTAAAGACGAAGCGCAAACAGGAATCGTATTGCCCAGCGGTATCCTACAGTACTTTTCAAGCAGCTTAGGCCTAACAGCATACGATACTGCATCCTGCATGTTGTTTCAAACATGGATAAATTTTATCCATGTTTGTTTTATCATAACACACTACACAGTTGCTTGATGGCATAGCCTAATAAACTCACTGTGGTGTATCGGTACTGTAGTAGCTACAAAACAAATCCTATTTCTCAAGGTTATTGCTATGACTCACATGATTGTGCTGAATATTGTTCTGTTGTAAACTATGTAAGACGAAATTCTAAACCACGGAAAATATTGAAGCAGTGGCAAGAGCGTTTCCCAGTACAGGCACCCTAACCAACCAAAAGCTTTGGTAACAACGCAGTGCTTTCGTACATGTTTTTCCACAAACGTGTAAATGTTGTAGGGAAACCAAACAATTTTTGCTGCAGCTATTCAAGATTCCCTTGTAAAAACACAAGTTGTTAAGAATCAGCTGAAATCAATGGATGTCATTACAAACAACAAAAATATATAATTGGGGATAAAACTTTATATTTTATTCTCATGTGACTTCATTCTTACTTGTGTATAAAATTTCCTTTTCAAAACATTTAAGAATAATGTCTTCAAGGTGGCTTGGGTAAAAGTTGGCACACGCATGAAAATAGAACCTTAAACCTCAGGCATCAGGCAAATTTACGAAATTTACTTCGTGCTTCCAGCTCAAACCTTACTTTTATTGACAATGTAGCAGAAAAAAGGCAGTGATTTGCAAAAGTCAAAAGACTGGTCAAATTGACATCGTGAAAACGGTATTTTTCGCTGCACTGCTTTTATTCAAAATAATTACACAACAAATAGTATTGGTATAAATAACTGTTTGCTTTAAAATATCATTGTTTTGCAATGCCATGAAAATAAGCCAATGCAAATCTAACTGATGCATTGCCGACTTACGGTGACATTGAAACCACAAGATTTGGTATTTAAATACTGTCATGTACCCAATACGGAAAAAGTAATTCACATACTTTAGAACTTCAGCATAACAAAACCACTGTCAATGACATATTTTTTTGTCCGAACACGATCTATGTTATTTCATTCTAGACATGGAGGACATTTGATACATTGTTTTTATTTCAGCTCCAACACTAGAGGCGCTGTCGTTGTATTGCAAATGATAAATTGACGATCAGCTTGAAAATGTCATTTGTGATCATAACTTAGGCTAAGCTCGACTTTGAAAACGATTTGAGGACATATCTACGCAAGGTGAGTTTCGGAAACTAATTTTTGCGCCTACGCTTGCATATTTGTGCGATAAGAAATGGGTCAAAGCGTAAATTCATAGTTACGCGTTGCAACTCCTTGACGACATAGTACTGCGCAGGCGCTTGGCACATGCTCAGTAGTCATATTTAGCGTAACCTCATGCAATCCTGTAAACCGCGGGAAAAATGATTTGCAGTGATAATGTTAATGTACAGTACAAGTACGCCATCTGTCTTTCGCTGTCTTGCATCTTTTTACTTTGAAATGATTTCTTAGTGTCACAAACAAATCCTAGCACCCTGGCTTAGCCTACGCAAGTACGTTTTCATGACCTGCTGTTTCGTAGGGCGTAGATCAGTCGGCTGCCACAGCAACCAAGTTCTGTAATACTAGAGTAGATTATACAGTTCACTTGTGTAGTGTGGATGTAGGTGGGATGATGGTGTGAATGGTTTTAGGAGGTTTTTGGTGGTTATGCATTCAATGATCAGACTGCTTGCCCATCATTTCAGATGTGTCATGAAAATGAATATTGTAATGTGTATTTATATTGATTCAACATTTGTGTTCCCTGCTTGCTTTTCATTTTGTCACTTTTGCATTTGTTGTCTTATGTTTAATGTATTTTTTCACTAAAGTAAGCAAGCATATATCTTTTAATGTATTTTTTCACTAAAGTAAGCAAGCATATATCTAAGATGCTTAAAAGTGGGTGATCCTTTTGTCCATTTTTGCCTACACCAGAGATATTAAGATCATGAGATATTAACCAAAGTTGCATATGCAAGTCATATTAGAACAACCCTTTTCCCAGAAATTAAACAGTATTTTTCGTGTTACTATCTGAGATTCATATTTAGCTTAATTGTTTCTGTGTACACTATAGTATCACAATTGACAATGTATGCATATAACAGCTTGATGGATGAGTTCCCCTGATTTAGTGCCATATTAAACTGTCCACAAACGCTTTTTGTCTATCAAAATTGAAACCATTATGAACATATTTTGGTTAATTGCAATGGTCTGTTAGGATATCTAGACCTAGTCATAGTGATCTAAAACATCTTGTCTTGGTCAAGTGTAGCTCTTCAAAAATACACATGACATTGCTATATAAAAAATTGAAAGTGGTTTAAGTTGTAAGCAAAAGAAATAAGGTTCTATTTTACTCTTTACTTTCATTCAACATTAAAAAATTCATGAAAAGAAAACATACAGAATAGGAAAGCAAACAGTACATGCAGCGTTGAGATATATAAAAAGATAAACAGTATTGGAATTAAAAGTAATTTTTGACAAGTATTTATACATGATATTCAAAGAGCAAAAATTGTATCCATTCCCATGCAGAGGGTTTAAACAGCTCTAGCTCAATCTGTTGGCTGGTTATGACCTTTAGCCAAATATGCCCAGTGTTACCTCTTGTGGGACTTGAAATTTACCCAAGGTTTGTTTTTTAAGCCATTATTGTGGCTCCAGATAAAGACTCAGATGATAGCCTAAATTTGAAAAAAAACTTAGCTAAAAAAATGGCTTGTTGGTTGGCGCCAAAGACCAGGTAAAAATAATTTGTGGACTTAGTATGATTCAACAGTCACCGTGTATGAAAATGATGGGATGTGTATAAATGTGAAAGCCTTCAAATCCTGGCTAGCTTTATTTTCTAAGCGTATTTCAAGCAAGTCATTCACTCCTTTCTCTACACAAGCCACCCTCAAGGAGACTAGTAAAAAGTGAAGAAATGAAGTAAGTCACTGGTTGACCTGCACAGAATCCTGCTATCAAGTTTCTGATTTTGAAAAATTTGACTTAACACTTCAGATTTTGGCCTACGCCTTGTCATTAGATACTCAAACAACACTACAAGAGCTGCAGTTGGAAATGATTTATCTCCAGTCTGACCTTGTCTTGAAAGAGAAGTTTAATTCTCTGAAACTGTACATGTAATTTTTATGCTTCAATAAGCAAAATAGTATTCCCAAACGTCTAGAATAGTGGTTTTGAAACTTTTTTGCTCCGCAACCCACTATAACCTAATGACTGCCATCGAAAACACAAATAAAGTGAATGTAATATAGCTGTGCGCATAAATTAACTGCTTGTGATCCTTCCAAAAATGGTTCATAACCCCTCTTAAGAGTTGCAGGTTGAAAATCACTGCTCTAGAAGATAGCACGAATGTTAGTGATTGCTTGTGTCAACATACGTGTGTGAGATGTTTAGCCCAATGAACATTACCAAAGCTTGCCACAGATGAAAGTCACCTGACCAAAACCTGAGAATTACCATAACAAATTCAATTCGACACTGGATATACTGGCTGAAAAGGGAGATCGAGCATGATACTGTTACAACTAAAACACTGACTTTCTTTGCTGAGTTGTAAAAAATGCTTTCATAAAATAACTTACCATATTGAACCATCATATGTTTGTTACAAGTTGCAGGCAGAACTTTATGTTGTGTCATTTGCATATCATAGTAGTTTAGTCAAGCAATTAATCCATCTGTTCCTCGTTCGGCTTGCTATCAAATTTGAATAGCCTGCATGACCTGCAAGTGCATGAATTAAATCCAGAGGTAGTTGATTTGAATGTATTTTCATAATACCATCTACTTATGACACTTCATTATTGAGTCCAAATTATATTTACTGGGGTGTTAAGAGTATAGAGAAATATGTGCTTGCAAGCTTATCGTTTGTAGCATAAAAATTTGTTGGGACTATTGAGCATATATGAGCACTCAGCAGACTTTGTAAGATTTCACCTTTGATAATGCAACTTGCACTTTTCCTGAGCTGCTTCAGCATCCAACTGCGCATAAATTAGATATGCAAGCTTATTCCATTCACTTATTTGTGCATCCAGCTGTTTGACACCATGTTAAAAGCTTATGAACTGAGGCTGGGTAAAACTTTTAACACTTTTTGCACTAGGTAATTCCCCAAAAATAATGGGATGGATACTAGGCAGTTTTGAGAGTTTGCCATGTATCTGTCTGTTTCATGAAACATCATGTAATTGAAGTACAAACATGGACTTCATTTTTTAAATCTGTAATTTTTCTTTGTAGTTTTTGTAAATAAATGTACAAAATTTCAAGAGGAAAAGATTACAGTCTGCTTCCTACAAGTACCAGATGCATATTGGTACTTAACCTGTTTCTGTCTTGTAAATTCCAAGTACATAAAGATACGTAGGCCAGTAGAGAAAGTGTTAAGACTGATTCTGCAGTGTAGTGGGTGAAGATATTAGAAATAGTGATGTTGAGTAGCAAGACTTTACACCATATATCAATCATGAGTCAACTTTCAACAGGTAATTTAAAAAATTTAAATGGTTTTATATCATTCTATTTTTATATGTATTGCATTTCACTTATGCCTGAGGTGAAAAAAGAGCCTTTAGGAGTTATTCTAAGTATCATTGTGGTATGTTATTTTCCTGTTCATTCTCTGCCCTATTGTTGCATTGTAGTCATGATGTGCTGACTTTTTATTGTCTTAACATGTTTTGGTGCTAAGGTATGTTCCAGAACATGCTTAGTTTTTTAGCACAGGCTGCCAAAGTAAATTCTAGAATGTACTTCACTTTTTTCTGCATCAGAAGTACCATGCGAAACCCTTCAGCTAGTACATATTTTCAGAACATCTGAGTGCCTTGCTATTGTCGCACAGAGTGGTATGTATCTTGGAGAGTCTTTTTCTCGTTAGCTTAATGTGATGCAACTTTTCTGTGTAGCATGCTCCTTTTGCTCTCAGCATGGTGTACCCCTCTTGGATTTTGGGTGATTTTGGATCGCAAAAGCCACTTTAGTGGCTAACGCAGTTTCAGCCATGACTCACCAGCAGATACTGCTAGAGAGTTAACCAAAACATCAGAAGATGCAGAACGTCTTGTATTTTGATTTTTAAAAATTAGGTACTTTTAGGTTTTGAATTTTTTTGGCCTGTGTGACATCACGAGGTGTCCCAATGATATTTTTAGGGCTGTGAAAAAAATTTTAGTGCCAATATGTCAGGGTTTTTTTTCAAAAGAAACCAGATGAAAATCTGCTCCTTTTGAGGCCTTGATGGACTCTCTAGTACTATCAGTTAGCAAGTTATGATTGAAATTTGGCTCTTCAAGTCACTACAATGTCTTTGAAGGTCTTAGAAAGCCTAATTTTTAGCCAGAACTTGACAACTGATTGCATTAGACCAGGGGTTCTGAATCTGGGATACATGTACTCTTAGGGGTACATTTAAGGTTAGCAGTAGAAGGGAAAATATATATATTTTAGTTATTTCCAAATATTCATACCTGTTTTTTTGGTCATAGACCGAAACATTTTTGAAACGACCAAATAAAGTTAAGTCATTTCGGTCAGAATGTTTAAAATATAGGCTGAAAACCACTGTTACGGCAAGTTTTAATACAACTGTGAAACAAATGGCCAAAATATTTCAGTGGCCAAAATGTCTCAGCAAAGAATGACCGAAATGTTTCAGCAAAAAAAAGCAGATTCGTATATCAGTCATTATTTTCAAAATTGTTATTAACCTATGGTTTATTTAAAAACATACCTATGATTAGTCATGATCAAATATTTAGGAAAAAATCGATCAAACAGGTATCAAACATGTTTCAGTTTAGTACAGAAATTTTCATGGTATATGCTCTTCTGTTGAAATGATGAAGGGGTAATGGTCAGAGAAACGTTGGGAACTCCTGCATTTGAGAGTCAATCAAGGCCTCAAATGAACGAATTAATTGTCTATTTTCTCTTGAACAAACAAACTGATAAATAGCCACTTGAAATTTTTTCACAAGCCCCCAAACTGTCATTGTGAGCACGTTGTGATGTCACAATGCTAAAACGCCGTATTTGATGGTGATTAACATCCTATTTAACGATGATAATTGTATCCTTCCTTAAACTTCTTCGAAATACATCTTCATTTAGTTTGTTTACAAGGTATAAAAGTTGTTAATTTCCCCTAAAACTGTTGGCACTTAACATACTTTTGTGAAAAATCATCTTGGTGCCAAAACGGTTGAGGTTAAAAAATAATCGTATTCACCACATTGATTTATTAGTAAAACACTTTGTGATCAGAATCAGCAGCTTTGCCTGTGTGGTGCTTTATATCACTTAATTATGGATACATGCAGTCAGAATCCTAGAAGAATTATGAAAGGGTGGGCAGATTCCTTGAAAGCCCTACTTCACTTGTTATCTCACCACACACACATGTTACAAGCATACATTTAGCGACTTTCAGCACTTGAGTTCTTTACCAGTCATACACCAATTTTTTCAAAAGACTGAAAAGTCAGTTTGGTCATATTGTCCAAAAATATAGACCAGTGAATATTGTTACAGTGAGTTCTAATACAATTGTGGGACAAATGACCAAAGTGTCTCAGCAAAAAAAAAATTCAGCATCATATGAATTCCAAAATATCTTTTTTAGATACAGTAGTTAAAAATTTTTAAAAGTGTCTCCTCTTTCGCTGACTCACTACAAGTCCTGAGCTTCGGTTAAGATGAACTATCATTTGAAGTGCAGTACACCACCAGCCTATTTTTGTGATGTGGTTATCGTGAAGGTAATACAGTTTTTGTTTTTTTGTATTGGTAAAGTAAGTTAATTCAGCCACATGTCCAAAAATATAGACTAATGCAGGGGTTCCAACCTTTCTCTTACCATGTACCCCTTCAGCATTCCGACAGATGAACATGTACCCCTTCAGCATTCCGACAGATGAACATGTACCCCTTCAGCATTTTAACAGATGAGCATGTACCCCTTCAGCATTTTAACAGATAAGTATGTACCCCTTCAGCATTTCGACAGATGCACATGTACGCCTAAGATTTCCTATGACAATACATTTTATCATAATTATTCATAGATATATTTAACCATAAACATATAATGATTTTTGAAAAGAAAATTCACTGATATATGTGTAAATATTTGGAAATAAATTATATGCAAATATATTTTGCTCTTCTATTGATAACCTTAAATGTACCCCTTCAGATAGGCAAATGTTCCCCTGGGGATACATGTATCCCAGGTTGGGAACCCCTGGACTAATGAGTATTGTTATGGAGAGTTTCAATACTACTATGGGACAAATGACCAAAATATGTCAGCAAAAATAACTCAGCATTAAAACAATTGAATGATTCTAAACAAGCCTCCAAAGATCATAACACCATGAAAGGGAAACAAAAACGCAAAAGAACATTAGAAGCTCTAAAGAAATAGTACTAAGTTGTGGAAGGAATAATTATACATAATATTAAAATGACAATCAGACAAGGACTGTTTTATGCAGGCGGAATAAAGTAGAATAGTGAAACATGTAGGTGTCTTTTTGCCATAAGAAAACAGCAAGCAAAAGTTCCAACCAGAACATAGATCAAATTGTTCAATCAAATATTTAGTGTCAGATTTTCATACAATATCCAAAATATGTGTTTAAGCGGTTTGCTCTAGAAAAAGGTTCATTGTGAACAGATGGTGCAGTTGGAAATGCGTATTGCTTAATTCAGGTACAAAGTACATTAAAATGGTCTGAATAACTACCGCAACTACAACTGTTAACACTTGTTTTTTAAATGTTTCATTGCATAACCCTGTGCATCACTAACACTTGCTTAACACATTGGGTACTGGGTGGATTCCCTACTTTGATATCCACGGGTACCAGGTTGTTTACCTTTAAGGCTCGCAAGAGCCACTGTTTTGACAGAGCTTTGCAGCACCATTATTCGCTAGCCGATTGAGCTAGGGAGCTGTTCAAACCCTCTATGGATTCAGCAAGTCTTCTAGTTCAAATGGAAATTTTTTTTTATATTTTGGATGTGGGGTTGTCTTTGGGTGACATCATAATGAGGACATGTTTTTGCCCTTGTGGCCAAGTTTACCTGGCTGTATGCGTCAACCCAATGGGCCATTTTTTTGGAATCTAGGATGTCATCCTAGTTTTTAGAGCCATTGATTTGCTACCTAGCATACCTGGAGCCAAAATTATGGCTGAAAAAACAAAAATTGGTAAAAATTCTACTCTGGAAATGCTAATCTGGTGTGTGTTCCACCCCAGGCTATAACTCACCAGCCAATTGAGCTAGAGTGTTGCTCAAACCCTCAAAAGATAGGGAAAGTCTTCTAGTTCACAATGAAAAAAAATTATTTTAGATTTGGATGTCAGTTTTTTTACTGATGTTTGATTGATGGGAGCATGTTTATGCATATTTTGTTAACATTCAGATGACGTCATCGGGCCCTGGACGCCGCCAACACCAAGAGTGTTTAGATTGGGGTTGCGTATTTTTTGTGAGTGATGTCATAAGTGTAGTAGTTTTTGGGCCAGTTTGGCTCATGTTGCCTGGCCTAGGGCCCAACCGCTAGGCCATAGTATCATTGGAAACTAGGCTCGAGTCCGAGGTTTTGATCAACTTCCTAGCGTTTCTGGTTCAAAAGTATGATCTTAAATAAACAAACTAATTGATCATCTAATTATCTAATTCAGGGTGGTACAAGACAACGAGCATGAAGGGCCACATTACAGTTCGAGGAAAATTTTGCAGGCCGCAAAGAGAGGAACTCCATTGCAGTAAAAAGACTCGTTCGCTGTTCTAATAGACCTTTATTTTTGCTGCACGCCTAAAGCAACTTTTGATTCTAGAATAATTTGTAAGTTTTGTGTTTGTTTGTTTGCGACTCAAAAAATATATTTTCTGCTCAAAAAATGATACACAACACACCAACAAAATAATAAAACAATTTGTTGTTTCTCGGTTTTGGTTATAAAATCAATGTCCGCTTAATTTCTGTAGTTGAAGGACGCAAGCAGGCATGTAGGTTTCATCAGCCTTTATGTTTCGTGTGTCGCTTTTCAATCGCCTTGTAATTGAGAAACCGCTTTTGCAAATTACGAACATGGAGCACATCTTCAGTGCAGTCTCTTAAGCGGAGGCAATTGTCTGGTTGCCCTTCAGTTATTTCAAAATTGTTTCCCGTGGATTTCCCATATGTCTTGTGTTTGGTGCTGTAATGCCTCTTTAAACAAAAACTCAAAACTCTTTTGGAATTGATATCGCGTCCAACCTCACAAGACACTGGTTTGCCATTGTTATTGATGAAGAAATACCTTTCCTCCCAGTTAGAATTGAACTTTCTGTTTGTCTGTGACACTTCTCTTTTGACACGCATTTTTGTTAAATTGCTATACTTGACTAAATATTACTTCATTACATTTACTTCCACAACTCACATCTTCTAATCTAACTCAAATGGATTACAGAGTCTAAGCTTAAAACAAAGATAAAAAATAAACGCATGCTTTGTGGTCACAGAGTACTGCAATGTTAGTACAGTCTAGAGGTTAGCTATTGTAACGTCATAAATTCTAAAAAGATATTGTTACCCCCTAATAGTTACATATTGACCTGCACTTCAGTGATGTGTGATTTGCAAGGGCTGTGTGGCTAATACAATGTATTGATGACTTTGTGTAATATACGGCATACAGAAATCGTTCGCGAGCTGCACAAAAATTGTCCGCGGTTGCGGCCCACGTGCCAGCGTTTGGACCATGCTGAACTAATTAGTCAAATATTTTTATTATTTTAAATCATAACTTTTGAATCTGAAACCCCAGCAGGTCATCCAAAGTATCAAAAGACTTGGATTGTAGCCTAGTTCCTAACAAAAACTTCAGCGATATATTACCATCTAACAGTTTGGGCCCAGGGCCAGGTGAAGTAGGCCAAGGTGACCTAAAATTCCTCCACTTATGACGTCACTCACAAAAAATCCACAGCCCCCAACCAAAAATTTTTTTCGAGTGCAAACTGCAAGACTTGTAGAGTCTTTTGAGCTTTTGACTGAGTCTGTAGCGCTTACTGGACTGGAGAAATTCCCGCGCAAAACCATGTGCGATCCTGCTGTTTTCACACGAACTGCTTGAATTAACCCGGACGCGAAAGTGTTAAGAGCAGAAAGATACTCCGGCTCAAAAAATAAGTAGAGGATTTTGTCATTCAAATCAATGTATTTATTTTGCCAAACTAACATTTATTTTATTTTTTGCAATTCCATTAGGTTCTCCTAATACGCTTGTCTTTAGAAATGTGGATTGCATGAAACATGTTTCTGAGTTCATTAGCATTGCAAGAAAGATGTAAAAGCTGTTTAATTGACACTAATAATCAAAGTTTGTCATATCATAAGGTTTGGTGACATCCACAACATAATCATTTATTCTGATTTTCCATATTTCAAGTTTTATTTATTAACACTGTCATTTTGTTTTGGCCAAGAAAAATGTTAACATCTCTTCCCTGAAGTGACAAGTTCAGTTCGTTATGAAGTTTAAAAATGTATGACAGGTATGCAGGCTTTCCAAGCCAAATTTCATTGGCTACTAGTGAAGCCAGGGCCTGGTTATGTGTATGCAAGAAAACAAAAAACTCTCACAGTTCAAACGCACTTCCCAGAAATTTTCAATGGGGCAGCTGTCGAACTTCTGTGCTAAGCCAAACGTTTGAATGTTTTGAACCTAGTTGTCATTGCAGAACTTCAAAAGTATTTGAGATCTAAGTGGGTGAGCTTTGATAAAAATTATAACTTTGACACACAAAAACAAGACTTCAGATAATGATTGTTCCAAGTGATTTGTGATGAATCATGCAGTGCATTTCTATATGTTTGGTACTTTTTCCCTGATATGAACTATAGCTCCTAATTGCTTGCCAGTAATTGAAGCAGAACAATCTGTACCTATGCCACTCTCACAGCAGTTCTGATTGTGAAAAAAATCACCAGGTGTGCTGAAAATGCCTAAATTGGCTGTTTTGCATTGCATTTGATAACAAAGCATTTATGTTTCATCATTTCACTACCCCAACAATATTGCAAGTAAACCAACAGTTGTCAGTATTTTAATCCAGCAAGAATGCAAAATAAGATTGATCCAGTCTCTTAACTCTTTGCCGCCCGTGTGGTTTTGGGGATTTTCGGAAAAAAAAACACCTCAACGCACGTGGCTTTGCGCAGGAATTTCTCCGGTCCAGTATGCTCTACAGACCTGGTAAATGTCTCAAATGACACAGCAAGTTTTCTAGTCTGCACTCGAAAAAAAATTTTTTTGCTTGGGGGTGGTGCCAACCGTTAGGTAGTAGTATTTCGCTGAAGTTTTTACTGGAAACTAGGCTACAATCAGAGTCTTTTGATACTTTGGATGACCTGCTGGGGTTTCGGGTTCAAAAGTTATGATGTAAGTTAGTAAAAATATTTGAATAATTAGCTAATCAGATAACTAACTAATTTGTTTACTTTAGATCATAACTTTTGAACCAGAAATGCTAGAAAGTCGAACAAAGGCTCAAAAGACTCGAACTCGAGCCTAGTTTCCAATGAAAACTTCAGCGGAACACTTTGGCCTAGCGGTTGGGCCCTAGGCCAGGCAACATGAGCCAAAATGACCCCAAAACTACTTCACTTATGATATCAGTCACAAAAAATCCACAACCCCCAACCAAAAAATTTTTTTTCGAGTGCAATCTACTAGACTTGCCGATCCATTTGAGCCCTTGAACAGCTCTCTAGCGCAATCGGCGGAGGAGCTAAGGCATTGGTAAGGCAACCGAAAACTGCTGTTTTTTAGGCCGAAATCAAAGTGCAAATATATTGTATGCCGGCTCTCAAAGTTTCAAGCAGCTGTGTTTTATGTTTTAAATTTTGTCAATTCTTCTTGAAATTGTGGTGTTAGGCCAAGGAATTTCTTCAAAGTTCACTGCACATTCACCATCCAGAACTACCTTGCACATGTCAATCACTGCTGTTAGAATTAAATTTTCAATGATTGTGCGAGCCTTCTTGACCTGATCCACTCTTAGGGCCAATAAATGAGCTTCTTTCAACAATTTCTCTTTGGAAGAAAAGATTTTATAAAAGCTTTTTTCTGCTTTAAATACCCTTCTTTCAAAAAAACTGACTTTCTAGCAAACTTGGGATGTTCAGTCATCAGATGCCACTTCAACTTGGCTGGCTCCATAACTTCATTTGACAATAGTAAAATTAGAAATGCATTCAATAAAGTTGAGCTTATATACTTATCATATCTTTGAAATTGTTACCCCCTCTGTGTTTTGACATCAAAACATGTTGTGCATCACATTTTGAATCGTTGCTATTATTTACGTCATTTATAATTTTCTTTTATTTTAAGAACTTCATAGTGCCAGTCACTGTTATCAAAATTTTGCACTGTAACGATAAAATTTAAAATTTATCTTACAGTATAGCTTTGCCTGCAGTCAGAAGTGCATGCTTCAAAGAAATGACTTCCTAAGCATATCTGAAAAAAAACATGATCGAAGAAAGACCAGGACAACAGTCAACTTGACACAACGACTAACTTTGCAGTCATCCACTCCATATATCCACATTTCAGCCTCAAGACACCACAGCTTGCATGACATAGTTGAATCTGATCGCAAAGTGTTTTACAAGGAAATTGATTTCGTGTCAGTGACATCCTCATTCCAGGAAATTGCAAACAAAAATTTACAGGTGAAACAGGGTTCCCACACCACATGGTATTGAAAGTATCGAAAAAGTATAGAATTTCAAAATTGGTTTTCAAGACCTTGAAAAAGTATTAAATTTGGCCAAAATGTACGTAAGGTATTGAAAAAAGTATGGAAATTCTAAATGGAAAAGTATCTGAGCAGAATTTAATGAAGGCAAAACACATTACTTATGCAATGTGTAAAAATGAGTTTCATTATTAAGAATTTTGAAAAAATGAAGAGAAGCAATGATATTGAACTTTTTTAATTTGGTATTGAAGAGGTATTGAAAAAGTATGGAAAATGATATTTAAAAATGTGTGGGAACCCTGTGGAATCATGAAAAAGACTAAGCAAGACTAACAGAAAGTGTGCAGACTACAATAGCAAAGACACACTGTGCCCAAAAGGCTGCTTTAACCAAAAAAATAGAATAAAGTGCAGGACTGAAGATGCTTAAGAAGTGTAGTATTATGTGAAATCAATATCCTATTAAAAAAATTACTAATGGATTCAAACCCTTAACCTTTGTGGAGACTTGTTGCTTGAATGTAGGTATGTGCAAGTTTGAATCATCGCAAAAAGATGAAAGCAAAGCCCAGTCGGCTGAACCCTCAAAAGCTTACAGAAAACCTAGAGCTTTCAATGGTCAATACATTGTGTAGGAGCAATATTGGTGCTGTCAGGGTTAAGTCGCTTAAAATGATCTGGTCAAGCTTGAATTCAGATTGATTGCTTTCAGCACATGCAAAATTTATGCAGTTTTGATGTTTAGCTAATTGATTCTTGTAGTATACCTAACCAAAACCTTATTAATCATGAAACAAGTCACAAGTTTTGAACTGCCTGATTGGAGTTGCATGTCTAACTGGGATTATGCACTTCAGGTATGCTCAGGTACTGGTTTCTGGGACCAGCAGAAGGTAGCTGAGTTATGTAGCGATTCAAAAAAATACAAAGTACAAAATTTTTGTTAGTAAAGCAACAAATTATGTTTATATTTACAGATTTTTATCCTTTCAACATTCTACTCACTTTTGATGGACCCAAGTTTAAATCGACTGGACATCATGAATGTTCAACTTCCAGAGGATTTAGATATGGCTAGTGATGAAGATGCTGATGAAGAGCCATTTACCACTGCTGAGCTCTTAAGTTCAAACTTACATGTAAGTAGTTAACTAGAATAGATGAGTAAAGCAACAGTTCGCCATGTCTACTGACACTTAATAAATTTTGAGCAGTTAAAGTGAAGTGCCGATTTTTCATCAAATGCTATTTTTCAGCTCAGTAGAAGAAATTCAAATACCTTGTAGACGTCATTCATATTAGCAAGCTTCATTTAATGTTGTGATTAGCTCTAGTTTAGAGGGGGCATTCAGAAAATAAGTTTTGCAGTTTTTCTGTTCAAAAGTTCAAAATTTAGAAAAAGGAATGTTCGATTGTTTCTCTAATTTTTCAAAATACGCTAGTTGGTTCCAGCTTTAAAATTTTTTTTACAGATGTTATGATTTATGAGCTTGTATTACGAAATTTTAATTGTAGTCTTGAGTTTGTTTTTTCTCTGCTGTTACTTCAGCCTTTCAACTTTTCACCTGTAAGCTTTGCTTGCAATTTTCAGGACTG
>Ga0210059_1002897_pt1 | contig 27160 bp, 17 predicted proteins | sample Ectturendosymbi2_FD_188042 | JGI IMG/M metagenome (GOLD analysis project Ga0210059, IMG submission 188042) | Ecteinascidia turbinata endosymbiont from Florida, USA - Sample 2 (SPAdes) (version 2) | ecosystem: Host-associated > Tunicates > Ascidians > Unclassified | place: Key West, Florida... | reverse complement strand
CGGATCAGAAGGAAGAAAAGGATGCCTGGCGAATATGCAGAAGACGTAGGTCTCTCGGCTGTTGAAGAAATCAAGAGATGCATGTTAGAAGCTATGGACCGGTTTCGGAGTGAAGCGGAAAAGCGTTTCAGCGATATGTGTTTGCTAAATGAAGTATTCGGCTTTTTAAATCCCCACTCCTTGTTGCGAAGTGACAGTATCGAAATAGATATGGACAAATTTGAGAAAATGTATGCTGATGACGTAAATTTTACCGAGTTAAGACTAGAAATCTCTAGGTTTAATCGACTAGTACAATCCAGTGGTTTTACATTTAAAAATGACGCTACAGCGCTGGACGTGCTGCAGTGGTTAAGCAAACATCGTTTATGTGAATCAACACCTTATTTATTTATGAGTCTTAAGCTTTACCTCACTGTTGCCGTTTCTATCGCAAGCTGCGAAAGAAGTTTTTCAAAACTTAAGTTGATAAAATCTTACTTGAGATCGACTATGGGAGAAAGCAGGCTGTCTGCGCTAGCAATACTGTCCATTGAACGTGATTTAGTCGAGACATTATCTTTTGACGATATAATTTCTGAATTTGCTTCAATGAAAGCTAGACGTATTGAATTTCGAACTTTCAATAAAATTAAACAAACACTGCTTTAATTCTTCTGTTGTGTGGAATTTTAATCAGCTTTTACGACGGTGTTAAGGGGGGGCGGCATTTCGTGCAAAAATCCAAGGGTGGTATATTGCGTTGCTACGCCACTGATCTTACAGGTGAAATGTTGGCACTTGAAAACAAGTAAAGAAAAACACACGAACTGTGGCTAGTTACAACGACATTACTAAAAAATTTTCGAAGCTAAAAGCTGACCTTTCCAGAGCCTCATAAACCAGTCACTGCTAAGAAAATCTGCGTTTGGCAGCGGTCTAACAAAGACACTTCCTCTGGAGATAACACACGTGCGCGATGACGTATGCCATAGAGAAGCCACGCGATTTAAACAGAGCGTAACAGTTCATGAAAAATCAAGAAAGGCCTAGCCGTTCAACGTACATCGGAAGCGTGCAATGAAGCTAATTTTTAGTTATTCCTTGTTCCAAACACAACTTCTTTGATGGTTTGACAGTTCGTCAATTCTCCCTTTTCCTGTTTCATAGTTCTTTCAGTAAAAATAGCTCATGTCCTTATGTCTGCAAGGAAGCAATTCGCCGTGGCAGAAAGCGTCATAAAACGCTGCCTGGAAATAGCAGCATGGAAAATTCACGGAGGAAACAAGCAGGACCGGTTTTAATGGATTTGGCCGATTTCTTCTGATCGGGCCCCGCGCTACGCCTGGTAACCAGTGGCGTACGGTGGTCGTTTTGGTAGGGTGTTCACCAGGCTAGCAACCAGCCCAAAACTGTGAAGGTTCACCAGCCGTGGTGGTTGCCGCCTATACCACAAGCCATTCGAACACTTGAACAGATTGACAGTTGATCATAATCATCAAACCACGCGCAGCACGTACGCTAGAACGTCGACATCATGGGACACAAACAAGAATTGATTAATTTCATTTCTCGTGACAAAATCTTTTCAACTGAACTCACTGATAAGAAATAAATAGCATTTTTGCCATAGACTCATCAAATTGATCTTCTGGCTCACGTGTAACACTGCCTATGGAAAGAAATCCTTTCTCATCAAAGAATCAGACACTAAGATCTTACGGAGTATATATTTCGCCTAGGATCATGAAGGTATCATCAGCTCTGCGAAATACATGAAGTATAAATAGAATAAAAAGAAAACCCATAAACAGCAAAGTTACCAATTAAGAAAACCTAATTCAAAAATTGCCACCGCAGGTGCCCACTTTACATTGGAAAGGAAAGGTCACAGTAGGAATAACTAAGCAAAACAAACTACCAAGCGTACAGTGACGTAACAAACAAATAACAGTTCAGTGGGTTACAGTAAATGGTGTAGTAGGTGTAGGCTAACGTGCTTGCAAGAATTCATTGACACAGCCATGCAGTGGGTCTGTGGATGGTCGCGACTGGTCACGGGTCATAAAGAAGCGGAAGTAAAACTATCCCAAAACCTTCCGTGACATAGCAAGACTGCGTCAAACCCATACAAATTTCGACAACAATTAGCTAAATCAACGAGCAACAACGACAAAAAGTAAGCAAAGCAACAAATAACACGTCCTCCCAGCCGCCAAGGCGCGTTCAAGAGAACTCAATGGAGATGGAAACCATGAAGCCCCGACTGTCAGAGTTCAACACTGACGCTCTGCGTCTTGATAACGATGTTGTAGTTAGACAGGCTTACGTGTTAGGAAGTAGTATGCATACCATTCATCCCGTTTTAGCCGGGAAAGTCCCGGTTTTCTAGGCCTTGTCCCGGTCAGTCAACCAAAAAGTCCCGATTTGGCATTCAGTCAGCGAGCATAGCCCTACACGAATATTAGCAGTCTGTGATTGGTCTACTTAGCCAAACAGTTTCTCATTTAGGCTTCGGTTTGGATTTTGTCTAAAAATTACTGTGCTGAATTAGAATAGCTGTTTTTTCAATTAGCCATGACGGACGCTCAGAATTGACAACCACTTGGAAACCAAAAAGCACAAATCTTATGTTGATGCAACAATGTGATGTCGTAATCTCGTGTGACACACTTCTTCAAACTGCTGATTCTGATAAGTTTCTACTCTTAGCAGCGAAAGAAGCTACTTTTGCGTATCACACTGCTATTTACGGGCAGTCTTTCAAAAGTTCTGATCGCAAATTTTGAACTAGTTTCAAAAATTTTTGAACCTAAATTTCCCATTGCAAGAGCAAAATGTGAATCAAAAATTGTTAATTGCATTGCCCCAATGATTGCTGCTGAACTACGCCAAGAATTTGATAAAAAGCGAATTTTGTTTCCGTTACTATTGATGGTTAATCGAATAGAAAAGAGCAGGGAGGCCGGAGAGCGGGGACATGACGAGGGCATTGCGCCCCAGCCCTTTCACAAGGGGAGCAACAGGGGCCGAGGTACCTTTTCATAAAGTATCACAGGTAATTTTATGGTTCATCAAGATCGACTCGAAACATATTTATTGCAGTCAGTGGCGTACGAGGCGGTGGGGCGGCCGCCCCCCCAGCTTGAAAAATTCAGGGCAAACTCTGTTTTCAGGGCAAGCTCAAGTTCCTCAAAAATCCTGAATGATAAAAAATATTTCAATACATTGAAAAATTTCAGGGCAAATTTTGTTTTTCAGGGCAAGCGCAAGCTGTTCAAAATTCTGAATAATAAAAATATATAGTTCGGTTTTACGGCTATTCTTCAGCACCGCTAGTTGGTTGTGCGAACCATCTTTCTAAAGGTTGAAAAGCACTGGCCTAATTCATTCACAGCGTCATTTTTGTATAAAAACTTGCAGTATTTTGCTGGTGCTTCGCTCCGATAGCAAAAAGCAAGTTGGTAATTCGTTGGGAAACGCGTGTATTATGTTGCTCGCTTCGATTACTTTGGCCGTTGTTTTGTTATAAGGTTTTTCAGCACTTTCACTTCACTTTCGTTTTCCAAATCAGACCAGTTGCAAGAAGTAAGGAACAAAGAGGACTTGACACTGCATTCGCAAAAGAACTGCCCGATTTATTTTGAAAATCCTCCCGTAGTGATGTTATCTGAACAATAGATCTGTTCACGTTCGTTCTCAAAACAAACAAAATATATCCGTTGATAGGAAAAAAGTAACTTAGGCAAAAAATTGGACATAGAAAAATTTTCTCCGCCATAAAGATATCAATTTTACAACACAATTTCAAACTGAGCTTGTTTATTTGCACAATATTATCAAAGTAATAAGCAGTGTTTTTCAAGACTAACTCGATAATTTTTTCGATAAAAAAAAGTAACTTTCATTATTCTTGCTTCGTACCTTCCCTCAAGGCGTGAAGCGTGGTCTGCAGGCATTCCCGCGTCCTCTGTGTTATGGACCACTCAGCTACTTTCGCAGTGAACGTTGCATTGGCGGCAAGCCCCTGGCGGTGAGGTGCTGAAGTTTTTTCTTGCCCCGGCATTCCGTAACTACGTCAACGAGGCTGAAAAGGTAGCAATTACCAAATTTCAAGTCTTCAGTATGACGCCACCGATATTATCAAGCCCAGTCAACCAAATTGAGTGACGCATGCTTTGCACCTATAACAATCAGCCAGTTTGCTGATACTTCAACGAAATCTTCTGCATACTCTAGAAACCACTTTCATCTATATCCTTGATGCTGTATTGCTTGGAGATCAAGGCATTCGGCTGCCCTCTCAGAACATTTGAAAGTCGTATTATGTTGGGCAAAGCATGATTAACTCTAACTGAGTTAGAAAATATTTATATCAAACTACAAGAGCACTATAGGCTGTGCATTATCTTGTTGGCCAAGTAAAACCTGATAGCTTTCTGGTCATAGGCGTTGCCAGGGGGGGAAAAGGGGCCATATGTTAATGCCTCGATAAACAGTAGGAAGGTTGATGTAATACAGCAGTTTTAAAAAGAAACAGTTAATCTTTTCGAAAAAAATCTTCACTTGTTGGCCAATAATATTAGACAAAAATAGTGCGTTTGGCAAAATCATGTGTTTCCCATAAAATATGTGTCCGTTAGCAGGGACCGAGTTTATGGGGGGACGTGGGGAAAATGTCCCCCACAACTTTTGGACAGAGTGGGAGATAATATATTTTGTCCCCCCAATATTTTGTGATAAAAAATAATGTAGTTGTGCAAATTTCATGGTTACATTACTGTTGGAAACGTTCCCCCAGCATAAAGCCAGGGAATAAATAAAAAAATGAACATTATCACTGGACTATCTGTGGATACTGTACACAGATTTACTATGTAACCTGAATTGTCATGATTGTTGATAATTGTGTTGGTTAATTTGAATTAGCAAATCGTTGTGCACATAAATTTCGCTCATTCACGAATGCCTGCGCTGGTCTGTAACCTGTAATTAGAATACGGTTGCCACCAAGTGCGTAGCCAGGTGGACAACGGGGGCAATGTCCCCCCAATTCCGAACTTGGCAGGTTAATAAAATATTTGAAGTGTAAGCCAAAGAAATTCTTCAGCGCAAATTAACGAAACTGCCTCAAGGAACCTATCTTACTTCAGCTTTTAGTCGAATACAAACTTGTATCTGACGTTTTGTAATCAATGGCCCGCAAGTAAAAAGAATTGGAGAATTGGAGTAACGCTTTTCACAGCTGTTTCTGGCGCACCAGCTTGCTGTATCCGGCCTAATAGTTATGTAAGCTTCATTTCAAGACCATTGCAAGCTTCTCCTTGATAGCCGTGGGTGTTACATTACAAATATAACCTATCCTTGTTTCCAGTGTCAGCGTAGCCTATATCAATATCGTAGATTTTTGTTTTTGCACAGTTCTAAAACTACATGGGTGAATATGGCGGTGATATACATTTTATATGTCTTGAAACACGAACTTTGGCTAAGAAACGATTCAGTTTCAAAGCCTTCTTCATTGCGCCATAGCCACTGTTTAACAACAATAGCATTCATTCTAGAAATTTATTTGTGATGGCATGTATTGTGACGGTTCAATCACAATTGTGTGGAGCCTTAACCTTTTCATAAATGGTTTCCTTTTGCCTTGCCTGCAGGTAAAACACCAATCTTGTCAAGATATTAGACTCTGACCTACATGGGCGTAGCCAGAGGAGGCACTTGGGCCAATGGTCACCAAATTATATAAATTCCACAATGTGTTCCCTACTTCGCCAATTTTGCAAAAAGGTCTAACTACGGTTGAGTGAACATGATGACGTAATCGAAACGCATAAAATAAAGATAGATTTGACCCCCCAAAGTTTTTTAGCAAACTTGGTTCTCTGTCCATTAGGCTTATGTTCAAAACGTTTATTAAACGAATGAAAATTGCCTACACAGTATCACGTGTTGTGATGGTTGCGGGTATGGTCAGCCATATGTAAAAAGCAAGTTATCAAACAACAACCTTGACAAAAACCGTGCTGAAATCCAGTATCATGCAGTTGTCCTGATATTGAAACTCAGGTACTTGTCAAATACATGCTACGAGAGCTAAACAAACGCTGTTTCGTAGAAAAATTGCACAAAGATTTTGCTTTTTACTTTGGCGGTACGTGAAGACAGATGAAGCTCTGGATTTCTGCTTTACCTGAGTATTCGCTTCTGTAATGCATGTCAGTGAAATCATTTTTACAATTTGGAAGAAAATGCAGCTGATGCCAAACTACCTAATCTTAACATTGTTTTTGTCATGTTGGCCATGGAAGTAGTTCATCATGTAACATTTTCAGTTAGGACTGTTTGCGTTGGCCTACGCTGAAAGTTGCATAGATTAACGAAAGTCATTACTAAGTAGTAAGTAGTAACCTACAGTAACTTAACTTACCACCTAACTGTAGTATAATCTTTTCTTTGCAGTCTTGCAAACAGAAATCAAGAAATACCTGACAACCGCTGGAAGCAGAAAGTTTTTCAGAGAAGCACAGATCAAAAATCTAATTGAATCGCGTCTATTTAGGTGATCAATGTTCTTTGAAGTCGACGTATAACGTACACAAATTTTTTGCCGAGAGCAAAGCAAACGCAACAATGAGAGATTTCACGAAGAACGTGTCAAGTGATAAGATTAAGATGTGGTCTATTTCGAGGACATTTCGAAACACTGTCCTTGAGGTTTTTAGGATCTACTAATATATTTATCTAAACTAGCTTGTAGTACTAAAAATTATGTGCACCAGAAAAATTTTAGACGTCAAGAGAACGAAAACCAGCCATTTCCTTCATCGTTTGAACGAGTTCTTATACAGCTGCTAGGCCGCGCAAGATCTCAGGGCAGGTGTGAATCAGCCATTGGATTGTCTTCTGATCCACAACCGCCAGAGCATGGGAGGTTGATGGATTGGACAGTGAAGGACAACATGGTCAACGGCCGGTTCTTCTGCGTCACACTCACAATCACGAAGAAAAGCCATACCCCATTTGTGTAAAACCTTTTCATGACCTTATGGAATTATCACTTGTCAAAAGCTGGTGTTTTGTGCTTTGAGCCCATCCAGTTCTGTCACTTTTAGGGAAACAATTTGAAGTGTGTTTGTTTAAACGAGAAAAAAATAGTTCTAACTATGGTATGTGCACACTGCACAGTGATGATGGAAGACAATAATCACGTGAGTGTGCGCTGTTTCAAATTTTTCAGACCCTTACTGGTGCACCCATAGACTTATGGGAAGACATTGGACAGAAGTGGGTTGCGGAGAAAGTTTGCAATGGTAGAACCGCACCGTCTACCGTTTATTTTAACTTTCCCTGTAAGAATACCATCATAGCCAACTTCTTGCTGTAATTCCCGCAAAAAGCTCACCTCACTTTTTTGTCATTACCTTTTTTTCAAAACTTTATTTGTTTAATTATTGTAAGTTCTCTGCAGTGACAGTTATTGCCCTTACCCTGAATTGTTTTATTTGCTCTGAGTGTCGACTGACATTGCACTAATTTTAATTTACTCACTGAGGCCGGCCATCCCTTTGTGGTACGCGTGAAGGAACACCGTGAGAATTTTTTTTCCAGTTTTCCATATTGATTGAAGTTCAGTCCTGCGAGCAGACTGAACTTGCGATTATCTATCTCTAAATGTTTCAGGCACAACAACTCTTTGGTAATTTTTCTCTGGTTTTGACCGCAAGCTGTATCTCGCATTTGTTTTTGTTTTATCGTGAGTCAAAGCTCACTTCACGTTCGACGAACTTTTTCTATGTTGTTACCAATGTCGGTAGCCACGGGAGGCATTTGGGGGCAGTTCCCCCCAAATTTATTTTGCGCTAATGTGGCCCCAAATTTTGTTTTTCCCAGAAAAATGTGTTTTAAACATTCAATAAAAACAAAAATTTTGCCCACCTAAAATGTGTTTTGCCCTTCCCCAAACCTTAAAACCTGCCCTGTTGTTATACCTCGCCCATTTTAAAGCAATGGTTAGTTTTATTGAAGTCATACCTCTCAGCAATACGTTGATAGCTAATCAACCTTTATTGATCTTGTCCCATGGCCGTTTTCGTTCGTACACGCAAGAGCACAACATAAGGCCAATATGAGTCGTAAAGCCCGTTTTCCTAACACTGTTGCGTCACTTGGACACCATATTTTACTACACTTAATTTCCTCGTGCATTCAGGGTTACATCCACTTGCACGTTATGCCCTCCCAAAAATTCGCAACGATATCTTTTTTCAGGAAATGTAGAATAAATTACATTAAATTGTGGCATACTTCGATGTAAACTTTAAAAGAAAAAGATTTTAGAAAGATTTAAAAACTCTAAAATTTTACAATTTTAAGAATGCTTTATGAACTTCCGAAAAAATGGTATACTTGTAGGATGAGGGTCCCCGGTTACGGTGTTCGGCAACCGCCTGGCTCGGCCGTCATTCTTGAGACATTATAGTCATACTGTATGAAGCCACCGAGCTTGTCTTATATCCCATGTTTTCGCTCATATTTGGAAAAGTCCTACATTTAAACAGCACAACGACATTTTAAGAGTCTGTCTAATCTGTATGTGCTTTTCATACCTAAAATATTGCTTGTTTTATTTCGTTCTGTGCAAGCACCTCAACGTTTATTTTGCAATTTTTGTATTTGGACAGGGATGTGATGAATAATTTAAGTTTGTGAGCTTTTGTGAGATAAGAGCACACACTGGTTCAGGGCGAAAAGTTTTCATCAATAAACTCAAAGAAAAATAGTGGAATGTAATTTGAGTATACCTGGATATTGAAAATGTACTCAGAATATAGTGCAACGTATACCAAGTTAGTTGGATTGATATGACCACACTCAGTTTTGAAGACTTCGACTGAACGGATCCACATCCGTGAAAATTTTGTTTGGTTGTGAATGCAACCTTTAGTAACGATCGATAAAAGCAATAGGTTTCTCTGCCATCACGAAGAGGTTATACTTTCATGCTTATCGTTTTTTCGAAAAATTTATTTATAGGTATGAGTTTACCTCATGCACCCAACTGATACCGCGACAGTCGCCTTCATCAAGTCCAATTTGTTTGGAGACAGATAAGGTCTTGGTCAAATTCATTTATGGTCAAAAACAAGATAACCTTGGACGTTTACAGAAAATGAATTCCACCGATAACCGGTGGAATTTCATGCAATTTCAGCTTGTTCTGTACAATTCCTTAAATCTTTGAAATACCTATGGGCCTTCCTTTAATTGTTTTTCCTTGACTCAGCGTATGTGATGTAGTTACACAAAATAAATGACTAATACATTTTGCCTTTTTTGAAACTCTTTTACCCAGTATCGACATTGTATCTGTAATCGCTGGAGATTTGCATGAACAGAACTGGAAAGATGTAGCGGTCGTAGCCAGTGGTGGATTAACCATTAAGCAGAGTAAGCACGTGCTTTAGGGAGCCAGTACTAAGGGGGCATCACAAAGTTGAGAAAAGTGTGATAAGTGAATTAAAACGAATGAAGATCTGGAAAAATATGTAATAAAATTAAAGTGTTGCAACTAATAATTGAATCAATAAAATTAGTATGACCAGTTAAAATTGATCAAAGTGTTCTGTTGCTTGATCATGGTACACCATAGCACGGGCCATCGCTGGTGCATTGCACTCTGACTTCTGTCGGACAATAATACCAGTAACATTGTCACACGTTTCCTGAAAAACTCTGACCACATGTCTGGCGATGTAAAGTTGTATATCAGATACTAGGAAGGTTGCCAGTCTAGAGTGAAACGCGTTGGATTAATTTTTACTAGCCTTTTTATTTCTGGAAAGCTCATTGACACTACTTTAGCACTACTGAACAATTTCAGCACAAAACCTAGGGTGTTTTCGTGAATTCCTCTTTAAGTTTAATCACTCTCATAACCACATTTGAGATTTTTTAATAGACAGGCAAACAGATTGCTCAGTAACGAAAATGATTGCCATTTTACGCCAACTAATATATTATTTCTGTACGATGCTTGTGATCAGTGCTTTTTAAGGCGTTTTGAGGGACAGCAACGATCTTTCAAAGCTTTCCAAAGGTATCTAAAAATACAGTAGAACCTCTTTGCACAGCACCGCCAAAATACACTGAAACCTTACTTTATGACCATCTTGGTACTCAGATAAAGTAGTTGCGGTCTCTTAAAATTTCTGAACGGTCACCAAGGCCAAACCTTTAAAAAACCCTGCTGGTGGTAATGACAGAAACTCATTGTACCGATGCGAACTGGAGAGCTTCGTCGGTGGGGGATAATCTTAAAATTGGGTTAGCTATTCACAATAGCTAAAAGTGCTTTAGTACTTAGCCTACTTAGAATTCAGGTGGGCCAACCTTTTGCACGCCATACCATCGGATATTTCTTGTAATGATGTTATTTGACATCATTAGTGGTTTACCAGGCAACATTGTCAAATGTAAATTGAATATCTGATAAAGCATTACTGAGAACAGCAGAGATTCTCCAAATTTGAATCAGTCAAGCGCGACCTCGTTTTGCTTTCAGTCAGTTGCATGGACGAAAACGCTTGCTAGCAACAGCATGTGTATGTCGTTCCAAATCAACATATAACTCTGAGCAGGCCCGCAACCAGGGGTTGGGCAACCGGGCAATTGCCCTCCGGAATTTTTTAAAACATGTCTAGTTGTTAGCAACAACAAGTTACAATGATTGGCTCCCCCCGAAAATATCAGCTGGTTGCATCCCTTAATCTGAGAAAATTTTCTTGCTTCTGGGAAATTTTAACAGCGTAAGGATCGCCAGCAACAAAAATTTCAGAAGCACCAAGGAATAAGGGAAACTCAACAGATTTCTTTTTCAATATTGAATTTGTTTTCAAGCCAGTGAGGTCCGTTTGTAAGTTACTTGGAATTTTCATTATTTTTTGCCACTAAGTGAGAATGGGTCCATCAATGCGAAAAGGCAGTCTTTTATAGGAACATCACAAAAGCGACTTTCACATGAGTCTTCCAACGACTTGACTTTTTCAGTGGATTTTCTCAAATTGTCTTTGTTAGCAGCACATTCAATCTGCTCCTTTGAATACGGAAATTGGCTCCAGTGTTCCCTCTAAGAAAATTTTACACTGAGGAAACGTTTGTTGCTTTTCCAATGTTTTGAAATGTTGCAAGTGCGTGAGAATGAGATCTCACTGCGCAAATAATCTGGTGGTACTGCGCATTTGCGCACTTTAAAGGAAGCACTGACTGGCTCATATCCCATTTCCCAACTGCGAGATCAACAGTTTTAATCTCATCTTGAATGCAGTCACGTCATTTACTCAGTTCGGGAGCATTTGCGCTTGTCCCACAGTTTCAACATTCACATGATTGAGATGTTTCGTAACATAAACTAAAAATGCCAGATAAAATAGCCAGTTGTTGTCACAAAAAGAGGTCTTTGCTCAGGTAACTCGTTTTTCTCTTCCAGGAAATCATGAAGAGCTTGTTTCAACATCATAACTGGTAACTCATAAGGGATTTGTGCGAAACAAAAATTGATAAAAATATTGGAGAGGTTCACTGTCTTGCTTCATTACCAGAACAGGGATGCAATGCTTTACTTCAAATCATCGATTGCACCAAGTTTGGCGCATGCACCACAGGTTGGATGCTATTTTTTTAGATACTAGAGCTCAAGCAAGTTTTTTGCAAAGGTTGGAGCTTTTTAAAAAATTGAGCAACTCTGATAATAGTGCCGCGTGTTTGACGCCCCTGTTGTGCAGTGTCAAGAATGTGCATTGGATGTTAGTTTATGCAGACGTTAGAGTTTGGAAGTATAGGATTACACGAGGAAGCAACTGTTAGGATTAAATATGGATAACGTAGAAAGTATATATCGAGGTAGATTAGATGCTGGTGCAAAGTGCAGATTTAAGAATACGGGGTGTGGGTAAAGGTCGTATGCTTGGTTCAAGTTAACTGAAAATTTTAGGTTAACTTGCGTGATTAAAGGCGTTCACAATTGAGAAGTTTAAGAAAAGTACAAAGGTTATAGGAATACTGATAGTAAAAAAAGAAACGTGTGACTTAGAGATGCTAGGCTAGATTGTACGACGGGAAGTACAGTAAATTATTGAGTAATTATGGTTGTACATGTGAAGGGTGCAGTGTTCCGGTGTGCTTGATCGGAATTGGAGGTGTTTCTTGGGTAAAGTTGAGTGGGTAGAAGTGGTGAAGGTAAGAGTTGTCTTGCAGGAAGTAATGAGAAGGGAGATTGTTCTTAAAAGCAACAGCCAGTAAAATTGTCATACTGAATGTGTTGACCTAGTGCAGCCTTTCTTCATGTTTACAGAAGACAAACTAGAGGGTACCTTTCCGATTGCTGAAATTGCTTTTAGAATGATATTAACAACAATGATCACCAACTACACAGCAGTGAGGTTTTACTCGCAACTGAAACATGTAGAAAAATAAAAAATCAGTTGTGCTTGAAGAAAGATTCGACTCAATTTGTATATTAAACAAATGAAGCAGACAATTGAGATAATTAATTCCAAGGATGGAGTTAGTTTGCAAAAATGAAATGTAGGTAAATGCCCTTCAGACTGTGAATACTGTAGCTTTGGTGCAATTTGTGAAATATTAGAAACATGTTGCGTTTAGCAATAATTCAACCTACATACATTTTATATGTGGTTAAACAGGTCAACAACTTCAGTAAAATAGACTGGATCAGTGTGGAAAATAAGGGGGCACTAAGGTTGGTCACTGCTTAGGGTACCAGTGAACCTTAATCCGGAACTGGTAGTAGCATAATGCGAAACGGATATCATCTTTGCACTTTTCATCAACAGGGCGCAATGCAAAACCCTCAAACATTTTGTTGCTGTGCTCTCCCAACCGCTTCAGCAGCTCGTTCAAATACGTCAATACGTGAAACGTTCAAACGCTCGAGAAGAATAGATTCAGTGTTTCCCTTGGTTGGCTTTCACCAAGCCTCAACAGGCCTTGGCAGCCGCAGCAACTGTAGCATAAGTTTCCACCGTAAAAAACGTGACGGTCGACGCTTGGTCGACGACCCGACGTCTGACGAAAAGGCTTTGAGAAAAAAGCGAAATGCCACGGGCGATCGACCTTTTCTTTAAATACAATAGTTTGGTTGACGACGTAGCGTATCGACGCAAAGAAAGCGCTTGCTTGTTCGGTGGAACGCGAGGTAGATAAGGCGTATTACACGCTCAGTTCTTTATCTATGGATATTGAAAGCCTGCCGCGAAATCAGCTACCGTTTTCATTTCCGCGGTGGAAGTTTTCTTCGGACATCTGACAAGACTCAGGTTAGTTGCAGATTGTTGTGCAAGGAACATGGAAAATACTAAATGGACGTGAAATGGCTTGCAAGCGAGAAATGCAGATATTGCGCCCGAGCTCGTCTGCTTGTCGATTTGCAGCGCGCCTTAAATCTGCTTATGTAACTCTCGCAACTCTTCGCGAGACGCTGTAGTGACTAACTGAATCTCACTTTTGGAATAACTCAGCAGCAATTTATCATTGTTAGCACTAACAATTGTGAGATATCGTGCGTTTTAGCAAAACCCAAATGACACATGTATATGGCAAAAACTGACCTAATGCCTCAAATTGTGTTTAAAGAGGTTTTACACACGGTATTTGAATCTATCCTGTTGTAAAGATGATTTGTCATAAAACCTCTTGACTTTTTTACGGTGATTTCAGTTATGGATTTAGCTATTCAATCAAAGACGAGCTGGTTTTGATGCGCCAGAAAAATCACCCGCGAATCTGGCTGAGATAAAAACTAAAACCACAGCCAAGACGAAAAAACCACGATCCAAATTTTCGTCAGTGTTCCACGCATGAAGTCACAGATGACCCTAAGTAGGTTACCCAACAACAGCCTATCAACAGCATTTAAAAATGTCCCGACGTGGAAACATGAAACCCAGTTCTAAAGGTCAAGATATCGGCGCCAATAGGGCAGCTTAAAGCGGACGAGGAGTTTGCGTAAGTATGAACTCTGATCGCTGAATTGCTGTTTAAAAGTTTTAAAAGAAACTCAAAAAATAAAAATAAAGAGATTGCTGAGCGCTGCGAATTCGCATAGATTGTAACATTATAGGAACATTTGCGTTCAGCGTCAATAACGTGACGTTCGGCAAAGTTTTTCGAATGTGCTCTTCGTGGAGGTCACTGCAGAAAACAGAGTGTAACAACATCAAAGTAAAGCTGAAGAGGGAACGCCAGAAAAATGGAGCAAGAGCTTACCCTGCACAGGTAGTCGCACTCCCGTGCATTGGCACCTGTTCATGTGCCACCGCTTGAATAGCGCTGTTTTAAGTTCCGTTCCGCCTGGCTGGAGCTCTTACGCATGCAGGATGTACTAATGAGTTAATTCGAAGAAATGAAGCAAGTTAGAAACGAATTTAGTTTACTGCATTCGCCAAGATCCCTAAATGTACCTACGGCACTCACGCGCAATAACAGAACTGCAGTTCTGCGTAACTGAGTCAAAATAGAAAAGCCGTGGGTTTTCTGTGGAAAGTATTTCACGCGTGATGTTACCAATATCACACATCATATTATGTAGAATATAACTTTTATCCCTTTTCGAGGCTGTATAACCACAGTCGTGGAAGTTGGGTGTCAGAAATGGCTTTTGCCAACGAGCGACTGAAAAATTGTTAAAAATGTGGCAAAATTTGTTGAAAAGTTGAACAAAATGTTTGAAAAATTAGTAAATCGTTCCAGATTAAAAAAACGTGTCTTGATGACTTTTTTTGGACATTTTCATGGAAAAAATGGGTAATACTAATAAAATTTCAAAAAATTTATAGCGAAAATTAAAAAATATACAAGAATTTCTTTTTTCCAAAAAATAATTTTATAAATTATGCAAAAATTTCTTTTTTTTCCAAATACATCAATTTATTTTTTTTTCCAAAAAAGCCAACAGAAACGTTGACTTCTGTAGAGAGCGAGGGGTTGAAACCAAAGCCTGCTTCCAACTCACAACATTCTTCAAACTGATTTATGTTTCAAACCTTACAAGTATTCAAAACGAATTTGTTTTAAGTGCCTTCAATATAATATCCGGCTCAACCGCCTCCGCACCGGTGTCGGACATTTCCGCTCTTGCTTACACAAATGGGGTTTGGCCCCTTCTGCGACTTGTGGGTGTGGCGAAAAGGAATAGTCCGTTGACCATGTGGTCCTTCACTGTCCAATCCATTGACCTCCCTATGGAGTGCATGACCTGATTGTTCTGGATAACGAGACAATGGAATGGCTTAAGATGGCTTGCTGTTATTAATTTTGAGGTCAATATTTTTGCGGAATATGTAAATACATTATCCAATCATGTCCATTGTGTGTGCGCTTTTGCATTGAACTCAAGTAAACAGTTTTGAATTCGTGTTACGCATGAACGTAACAATGCCTAAAACGTAACAGTGCGCATAATAAGTACAGAAAGCCCACAAACTGCAAAGTTTTGTACTTGTTATTCAGTTACAGTTCATTACTCCAGTAAACACTATACATGTCATGTTTACTTTATCAGTTTACTTTGCTTGTTCTTTCAATAACGAAGGTGTTCGTTTCGTTTACTGCTTTTATGGAATTTTCATAAAAATCTTCTCGTGTAAAAATCAACAGCACAGCCAAGAATTTTGTTCGGGAGGGGCCAGTCACTGACGTTGTCTTGAGTCCAACTGTCCCTTCCATTTGATTTCTAACAGTTGGAAATTGTATAAGCACCAGCAAAACTCTTAGCAAGTTTGTTTTGGGGTGCCATGACCTCTTCGGCCTCATTCTGGCTGCGCCACAGGTAAAAATCTCGAGTTTTGTCAAAGACATACTTCCGTATTTTGGAAAAAAGTAAGCATATTGGGTACGAGACTTTTGTTTTTGTATAATTTTCCATTGCCCTCAACTTTTTACTGCCAACTTGCCCTACTGTTGCTCCGCCGTCTCTGCCTCCAAACAACTAGTAAAGAGGGAGTCTAGAGAACCCCTACTAAATCTTTTCCAAAATAACTCCTGTCACTCGTTTCTATATTTTTGCATAAGATATTTCTCCACAATCAGTTGAGTTGTGCAGGGTCCCGACATGGGCAAGTGCCGCCCCGGGGCGAGTCGAAAAGTGCCCCTCCCAAACCACGGGTTAAAGCAAAGTCAAGCCTTTCAGGACGGAATTATTTCATAACAATGCATCATCAGGCTGGAGTTAATTTTGAAAATTTCACTGAAGTTAAATTCCGGGACATTTTGCTAGCCGGGACGGGACACCGGGACAGACGTTTAAACCGGGACGTGTGGTAGGTCCAACCTCGACCAAAATCTAAAACCTAAACCTAAATCTAACTTCAGGTTCATTAGTGAAAGACCATTTGCTATTCGTTCTTTTCACCAAAAGTGCCGCCACGGGGCATTGCCCCACCCGCCCACCCCCCATGTCGGGGCCCTGGAGTTCGTGTGTTTGTTTTTACCACATTGCTGCGAATTCAGTTTAACAATCCAATTGCGAACACCCTTAGTTATTTCTCGTGCTTCCTTGTGTTTGCCTCGATTTAAATGCTGTTCCAAACCAAAACCAGGAACGCACAAACTCTAGCCAGAGCAGCGGTCCCCAAACGTTTTGGATGCTGGGCCAAATTTGCGACTTTATCAGTGTCCGCGGGCCGGACTGTTTTGTGCATTGAAAAAAACAAAACAAAAAAACACACGCATAACATTAGAAACGTTTGTACATTGCAATTTTTTTCTGTGTTTGATAACATGTTTGCAATGTGACTTCTGCAACAACTTCTTTGTCGCATGATAGTTGTAATATTTGGTTTCACGCTTGATGCTGCTATACGTTAATTGCTTCTACGATTTTTCAAGAACCCTGTATATCTCACCAATCACTGAATAGACAGTAGAGACGTAGTCGTGGCCTAAAATTCGAGACCGAGACTTCTTCAAAAAGTCCGAGGCTCGAAAATTTGCAGATTATGCGAAAAGTTTCTACAAATATTCAAAAAAGTGTCATCACCACTTCGAAGTTGAAATTTTGCGAATTTTCGGCGTTTTTCATACCTGCTTATGTTATTTCTTACCTGCAGATGCAACAGACAAAAAGTACGTTAAATTAAAGAAGTCTCACAAACCCATATTGATGCAGTATTCAAAGTCTAAAAGTGAAACAGTTCAGAATTTTGACCTTTTGTTGCAAAATTTTGCACTTGGTAATTGAAAGGTGTACAACGCTTAAATTTGATTTAGAAACAACAAAAGTCACAAGTGTTGTGGTAACAATCGATTATATTGACATACGCAAAATCGGTAGCACTGTCACAAAAATATGTAAAATTTTACATAGTTTGAGACAGGATATTTTGCGCCCGGTCTTAACTATAGGCCGGCACGTATCCTTCGAGACTGAGGCTCGCAAAAATAGGTCTCGAGACTACTAGGTGTAAAGGCAGGCAAACTTTGGGAGTGCGAAGGATTTTTGTCCGAATTTACTTAAACTTACCCGAAAAATTTGTGCCTCAAAAATGATTAAGACGTTTTTTGGAAGTCACACAAAGAGGTCTTCATGTGTATTATGGAGAAGAAAAAAGTCAAATTCAGACGTATTTCGGTACTCAGTCTCATTCATCACACAATGAGAACAAAGGTGTCGAAACATCTGCGCCCAAATTTTGCGAGATTTTTCCGTATTTTCAGATATCTTGCCCGGATTTTTGACAAACCAAAACTTTTGGGTGTGTGCTTGTACCCCCTGCATCTCTGGCTTCGAGCTCAAGTATCGAGACTCAATCACTGCTATTCATGGTATTAGAAACCGGAACCCAACAACGTCGCTCAAAATTAGCATGCAGTACTCCTGTTAAAAAAATCCAAACAGTGCCAAATAACGCTTATACTTCAAACGCCAAATGCCTGCTACAATTTACAAATTTTTCATGCACGCTAATCTGGATTCTACAACAGTCTAGGCGCCAAGCTCAAGTATAATATTAGGGGGCTGGTGCGTAGTAACTTCCAACGGAAAAAGCAACTAAGGTGTAACAATTTTCTATGTTTGTGTTTACTTGTCTGAGTTGTACGCAAAGCGTAACATTAAGAAGTATGGCCTAGATCCTAAGTAAATCATTTCTGTCACACAAAATGCAAGTAAACTCCAAAACGTTTGTAGTTGATCTTTTGATCCAAGAGATAAGCTTGGTTTGTTTGATGTGTAGCCTATAGCTTATCGGGATAAAATTCTCAATTACAGCAAATGCTTTTTGCTTTCCAGCCGTTTTGTGTGATTGCATCCTACATTAATTCTTTTACACGAAATTGTTACAATACTGAACATTTCTAGGAAAGCTCGCGGGCCGGATTGGAACCCTTCGAGGGCCGGATCTGGCCCGCGGGCCGGACTTTGCGGAACGCTGAGCTAGAGAATGCCTTCAACACCACCACGACTGAGGTTGTTGTTAAGTAGAGTTCTTTGCCAACGATTGTGATGAACAATTAGTTTTATTACGTATCGTCTGACAACCAATCGAAGACAACAAAAAAAAGAAATTCTGGAGACACTTAACTCTAACTTTGTATAAGCAAATGAACGCAAATAAATTCACTTCTGAGGAAGATGAAACCTGTAGTGTAGCTAAAACTTGGCCTCATCTACGCCTATATTTCACCAGGTTCCTTTATCACCAAAGGTCGAATGTATTACAGTAAATGACATGCTAGTTTCTGAACCCACAACAATTGGCGGAAACTGAAAGTTACACAAAAGTGCTTGTGTAGAAAATGCTTCTGCAAAACTTTGGCTGACAACGCTTCAGACTCACTTTTGCTTCTGTAACTTATTTTAATGAAAGAGAAAATCTTAAAAACATATCTGCAAGTTACTTATGCCTCTCTATTTGGTCTGAATGGGTGTTCGTGTATAAATGTCAGATGACAACCATATGCAGTGTCGCATAGAATGGGGGTCCGAGTCTTAGATATGAAGAGGCTTATCCCAAGTCCTCCCTTGTCGATGAGCTGGATTTACAGATATTTGCTGTTGTCAGTTATTTCACAGGAAATATATTTTTCTTCAGAAATGGTACTTATTGAAATCACTGAAACAAAAAATCTAAATCAATCGTTTGTAAAACTAATTTATCATTGAAAGCAAGCGCTTTGACGTCAAGTTTTGAAACATGTTTGCATGGTTACTTTTCAGTCAAATCAAGTAATTTTTAATGGAGACAAACAGACATTCACACAGGACATTTCATATGTTGTAGCGTTTGAAATATCGAGCAACATACGTTGAAAACATCACTGTACCTTGCATACTGTAAATGTGCGTTTTTCAAAGCAGTGCGCTTGAGGTTACAAAACGAGCTGGACAGTGCAGTTCACTTGCCAACGGCCATGTGTGCGCAGATCCGCTCATTGGCAACTATACCATGCGTTCAGGTTTTAAAGGTTCTAACAAAATTGGTGTTTTTTCAATATTTCCTGCTGATTCTGTACGTCAAAAGTATTAAGTATACATATTATGTTTAGCTTAATGGACAAGGTCATGGCGAACAATGAGTAGCACTCCCAAACGTCAAATACTTGGTGTTTTTCCGCTTTGGTACCATCCAAACTATTCAAATATTGATTCGCCGTTATGGCATAGGTTGACCGAAAAAGCGCACTGATCGATTGAAATCTAGTCATGAGTCTGTGGAAGCCAAAAGTAATTTCATTCTACTGTTTTTTCATTCTTAATTTGTATTTACCCAGGTGATTGCAAAATTTCACTGCGTCTGTTTTCATTTGATAAAAAAATGCGCCAGCTTGCGTTTCATTTGCAAATCCGGTTTAAGTAAAATGCACCGGGTCCTTTGCTTGATCGCCAGCCCCACTGCCAGACATGCATCACTAACTGACTTCTGGCACTCGGTAATACATCGCAACAGATGGATATAAATTGCATTAAGAAAACAAGCCTCGCTGAGCGACGTAATAGGGTTGGTTTAAAGCACGTTGGCTCACCGTTACAAGCACGGCGCCAGTGCGTCGAAAACGAGCCGCTTTGCTCAATAAACTGTGCGGCGCGATTGTTTTTTTTATGAGACTGACGCAAGCTTGCGTAAACACAACCTTAAACAATATTTGCAAACGAGCGCTTAGAAACCCTTGAATGCGTCCCAAGTCTTTTGTGCATTTGAGTCGGATTGCGAATTGCCGCGAAACAGATGTTGTAATCAGAATTTCTGTTGATTAATCCATGCTGAGAGACTGCGAAACAGATGTCGCATATGTGAATTTGTCGTGATGAAAACCTGCTCAAACTAGTACAGAACCCAAAGCGTTGGGTGCAATGCTCAAACGGAAAATGCCATTAGGGAAACAGCTCATTTTTCACAGCATCAGTGAATATTCATTTACAGTTGACAGAAATGAACTAGATATGCAAACGCTTGTAAATAAATCTACCTTGCAAAAATTAAGTAAGCCAAACCGTTTGCCGATTGAACACAACCAACAGAGTTTTGATAGCTGCGAGAAAACTGGAAATGTGCTTCAACGTTTTGTGAAAAATGAAACAAATTGTATCAGTTTATGCTGTGTTGAAAAAATATTTCCAAAAAGACTTTTTCTTTAGAATTCCAACATGGAGTATGTTTACAATAAAAGTAATAAAATGTGGCTACAACTGCCAGAAACAAGAATGTAGGGATTTATTCAAAACATATTTCATGTTTAATAATGTGAACGACTTTGCGTTTAAGTTTAAAAGTACGTACGTCGAAAGCGCTGAACGAAACAGCTGTGAGACCCTGCGTAGGTATCCTCATGAGTTTAGAAAACTTTGTGAATTTGGATCCAAATTTTTGTTAATTACATTAAAACAAGTATGCCGATCAAGCTAGTATGAAATTCAGTTCACAGTAAAGGAGGTATATTTTCGTACGACGGAAACATTTCAGTTTACAATGTAAGCCATGAAATACTGCAACCTGCGCTAAAATTCATGCAGCTTGGGGTACAGGGACGTAACGACGGGGCAAGGGGGAGCAATCCCCAGGGCGCCGAATCACTGTCGGGGCGCCGAAAAGACCCAACACTTTCGCAAAAACTTTCTTCAATTCAGCACATTTGCTACCGAAGGGCTTTAGGTTCGAACAGGGGGCGTCAAACTTGTTCCTTGCCCCGGATGCCATCTAACGCCCCTGTTGAGGTAACAGTAGCCAGTCACGGAAGGCAGAAAAAAATACTGATAACCAGATTGGAGAGGCAAATGCTTCATTGCGTGACATTTAACTTTTGAAACCTGCGAAACATTGCGAAGTTCTTAGTTTTTAACTCGATCTTTGTTCCGATCCTCATGTATGGCCACAAGTCTTGAGTAATTAAAAAGAAATTTACAACAAGCTTAAGCGGCAGAGATGAATTTTTAATGAAAAGTCACGGCTTAATACATTAGAACAAAGTGCGTTTAAGCTCTTGAATTCCTAGAAACCGAATATTCTCCAAAATAAAACATTTAATCAGCAGTGACTCGCCTTCAAAATCAGAATGCTCTTGAAAGGTTGGTTCTGCTGCTACACACACGGTAAAACTAGATACCATGCAGTAGAGGACCACGTAGAGTGATCACATCACCATCCTACAGTATAGCTTTGCCACGTGTCGGTGACGAAGCCAAATCTAGCGGAGGCTCCTGCTGCCACCACCCTGATGAGGTATTGCTGAATAGAAAAAATCCTGATAAATTATGATGATACGACGCCACTTATATAAAGCAACCGATTTAAAAATGGTAAATCATACTCGAACAGTAGGCGAGGGTCACAGAGTTAGGCAGAATTGCGCACGTTGTTGTAAATATGTGTGAATGTAATTTAGAGACCAATTAAAGGCAAAATAACAAAACATAAAACTACTAGTGGAATTTTAAATCTTCATGGACACAACTCAGAGGAAATGCTATACTGACAAAATGTTCACTCTGGTTAGATCAAAACACTGAAACACGAACTGGATATTTTAACACTAGAATGCCCAATGGAGTCAAAATGACTCCTACGCGTAGTTTGCTTGTGCATATCTTTTCACCTGCTTGCTTCCAAGGAAAATCCTCCCATGAATTTTCATCATTCCTAGGGCCTAATACCCTGTTAGAATGGCATGCGTTTATGTCAACTTCAAATATGTTTTTTTTAAATATTTACCTCGAATGCCCGGAGGAGTCATTTTGACTCCCTGTATAAAATTGCTTAAAAAATAGTTCATGAACTACAGCCAATGGTAGTGTTTTTGTGCTTTGTGGCGTAAATTCAGTTTAGAAAAACTATTGTGCTTTGGAAACAGCTTCAAGTCTTTCCAGGTGTGAAGTATCTGTGCACAAGCTTTATCACTCTCTTATCAGTGGCATATAATATTTTGTTTTTTTGAGGCATTTGTTTCACCAATGCCCTAGATAGGAGATTACCACCCTTGCTTTGGCTTGCTGGTTGCAAGTACAGTCAAATCACAGCTGTCCTTTAGTTGGAAATTTGAAGCAGTCAACATTTGAATATATCTCTAAAACGAGATCTCACACCAAGGGAAGTTTTATCTTTGCTAACTGATATTCCGGAAGATGTATCTGAATATGGAGACGAAAGCAGCGTTGATGCAGATGATTATTTCATTCCAGCAGCAGGTGAATCTAACTCTTCTAATGAAGATGAGTTGCAAGACAGCACAGGAAGTATGTGACGCAGATGGAGTTTTCATATCTCTCTTTCTGTGTTTTTCAACTTGCATTTATTTTTATGTATTGCGTAACCGGGATACGACCATGAGCGGCTTGCAAAGTGATTTGGATACTGATGAGAACGACGGTGCAGTATTGACTGCTAAGGATGGCACTGAATGGAAGAAAATACAAGTCAGTGACCAGTCCACAGGCAGACTTGCAGGTTACAATATCCTGAGGCAATATCCTGGCTCTACAAGGTACGCGAGTAGAAACATACAGGCAGGAAGTCTTGCAAGCGCCTGGAATTTATTTATTGACAAGCTTATACTTGAACACGTCCAGAAGTGCACCATCACTGAAGCTTCATTGCTGGTATGTATTCGCGAGGAGTAACAGGATCAGATCACATGCCATATCATACTTTCTGGACTAAAATTGGGTTGCGCCATTGTAAGAAAGCAAGCGATGCCAACGAACCTCTTCAGAAAAATTTTTTGTTTTCTCTGCTTTGACAAAAAATCTTATCGATCTCAAAGGTTGAAAACAGACAAATTCGCTCTCTTTTCAGTTGTGTGGAAGAGGTTCATAGAGAACTGTATTTCATGTTACACACCTGGAGCTTTCATCACTGTGGATGAACAGCTTTTCCCCAGCAAATGTGGATGTCGATTTACGCAGTTCATGGCGTCAAAGCCTCACAAATATGGTCAGAAACATTGGCTATCTGCGGTCAAAGAGGTCAAGTATGTGGTAAGTGGGTGTCGGTACTTTGGCAGAGACAAGACTCACTCTAAGGATGAACGGGTCTCCGATCAGGTTATCATGCTGTTGTTGAAGATGTATGTCAACAAAGAGAGGAACGTGACAACCGACAATATTTCACCTCAATGAAGTTGGCCTCAGAGCTGCAAAAAATACAAAATAAACAGCTTACTGGGAACAGTGAACGAAATCCGCAAAGAAATACCTGCAGTGGCGAAGAATACGAAAAGGCCACTGCGCACCCTCACACTTTATAAATCTGGTGATGCAACGATTACTGTTCATCAAGGCAGGGCTAATAAAATGTGGTGATTCTCAGCACCCTCCACCCAGCATCACCATGTCTGATAATGCCAAGAAGATCTCAGGAACAGTCAATGCTTACAATGACACAAAATATGGTGTTGATATTGTCAATCAAATGACAAGGAAATACATCTTTAGACCTTCCACCTGTAGATGGCCTGTGCATTCGTTTCATCACACAGAGAGGCTATAAATGCATAGACCATTTGCAAGGCGGTCACAAAGAACATCACACCCAGAAGAGTTTTTCTTCTGCAGTTGGTTTACGAGCTATCTTGGCATAGACGAAAGGAGCAACACTAAGAAAAGACGATCTCAAGACGAAACATCCGATGAAAGACACAGTGCAATCACGAAATACTGCCAAGTGAAGAGCGAATGTAAGAATAATCGCACAGTGGGAACCTGCCATTGTTGCAGGAGATCACTATACAGAAAATGCTTTGCAAAAACAAGACGTCTGTGCCTGAAAGACAGTTCCTTACAGTAACAAGTGCGCTTTTTGCCATTTTGTTTTTTCGCCTTTTTGTTTTGTTGTTACTTTGGTTTGCTTCAATGAAATTATTTTTAGATTTCTCTAACTTGGGTGTCTTACAAAGTTGTTCTACAGCCATAATCATAGCACTGTTACACAAGAAAAGGCAGAGAGTCAAAATGACTCCTTCGGGCATTCTAGGTGAATAAAATTCTGTGCATTCTAGTGTTAACGTGTGCCTTTGCTGATCAAAACATATCTATTTTGATGCTTTTATAATTAAAACGATTGATTGCTGAGCAATCCCACATTTTAGAAGCACAAGCAATGTTTAAAAGCTCAACAAGTGAAAAGCTGGGTGTCGTTCAACAACATCGAAAATTCATTTTATTTGGCGGCCCTGCCCTAAGTTTGCTGTTTCTGTTGAAACAAACTCAATAATTTTTTTTCTGCCAACTGCAAAAAGTTTGCATGCACATTGCTCAGAAAGCCTGAAGAGACTTTGCATATTGTTCTGCATACTTCGAACGTTAAAGTTTTCAAAACGCTGCTGCAAAAAAACTGCATGCTACTGTAAATGGCCACTGCAAAGCAGCAGAGCTTTCTTGAGTGAAGTGTCGTTGAGAAGGCTGCTGCAAAAATTCTGTGTTGATGGTAATAAGTAGTGTGCGTACTGATTATACTCCTTGGTGTAATTCATGCAGGAAACATGTCAATATATTTTTCAGGGATCTCACTAAGGAAAATGGTATCATTTCAAGCGTTAACTATTTGAAAGCGTGTGATAATTAACTATAAACAGACAGAAACATTCATTCTAAACCTGCTTTGGAAAGCTTATGTTGATGTTGCGTTTGACACATATTTTAACAGATGGAGTTGTTTGAAAGAAGAATGTGATAAGCATCCTCAATTCTCACAAAAACAAACCTCTTTTTTATACAGTGAGGTATTGCTAAAGCCAAACCAAATTCGTGAGAAAAATCACTTAGTTGTATAAAATCTCTTAATGGAAAACTTCGCATTTGGGGTTGTGTACTAACTCAGGGGCGAAATCTATCTTGTTGTTAGCAGTTTTGCAAGTTACGGATCATCATTTTATCTAACTTAAACGCACAGATGTTCGCTAGCAGCATACAAAATTTCGTTTGGACTTTGCTTAATTACAACCACAATAATGAGGGGGTGCCAGGAAAAAAGCTAAACAAAAATCCAAGTTTTTCAACAGTTTCATAAAGGGGGCCAAAAGTAGGTGAAGACCACTAACGAAATGGGAATTACTTGTTAGACTGCTTATTGCTGTCAATCGCTTGCTATAAATTATACCTCAGAAAATGTTTGAGGCAAAACAAGCTTTTGTGGGAGAGCAAGATGTAGTATAAGGTTACAATCTGATTTCCTGCAAAATCTACGTTTAACAACTTGCAGGAATCGCTTGAAGTCTTAGAAAATAATGGCTATTTAAAGAAATCTGGTGAAATTGCTGCTTTTATATTTGTCTATAATTCGTGACGTTATTGTACATGAATGCGGCTTTTGAGGCAATGTATTTAATAAGGTTTTAAGATTTTATCATAAAATCTGGGCATATGGTTATGTATCCTGCCCATTATTAGGCAATCGTAGGTCAAACTTTCTGCATATTCCAATGTTTTTCTTGCCTTTAACTGATGAATAATTTACACACTTCGCAATCCAGCGTGGATCGGTGAGAATGACTGTGGTGAACGTTGTGCAATTGTTGAGAAAGCAAGATGCTTAGGAGATAAATGATCAAAACACCCTTGCCACAGCCATAAGCGTACAGGATCGGGGTTTCGGGGACAGCAGTATCCTTCCTCATTGACGATGTAAAATTCGTGTGAAAATCAGGCGATCAGGGAGAGTTTGTTAATCTGAGATAAACGACAAACTCAGGGCAGAAAGGGAAGCGACCGCAGCGGAGTAAAAGGTGCAAATTTGGAAAGAACAGAGAAGATGCGGGGATAGAAGATGAGGTGCTGTCGTTTTGTGAGCTTGTTGCGTCACTAAAATTCCTTGACCTTTTTGCTTTTCATTTTAGCTTTAGAGAAAGAATGTATGAAAAATCTGGCACGTTTCGCAAAATGAATGCACATTTTTCTGTAAAATTCTAATTTATAACTGCCATCACACATTTTACAAATTAAGATTTGTTTTGCACTTGAAGAAAACAAGCTCGCAAAGTGCCTGACTGTTGCAAAAGGTGGAACACAACATGTTCTTTTCGCGATGCTCTATTTGATTCAGGCTTGTCAGAAAACTTTGTTTTGCCTCAGAACCTCAGTTCTTTAAAAAAAGGTTCATCAAGGAATTTTCCTCATTAAAGTTGAAAAGCAAGATGGGTATGGAGTGGTTGACAAATGGACGGAACAAGGATGGTGCTATCAATGCACTAAACACACACCGCTGCGCAAAAACCCGAGAAAGCTATTTTGCGGTGATTTGCATCAGGCAGAGCAGAAACGACGATGAAAAGCCGTGCACGAGCGAGATGGAGTTTTAGGGTAGACCTGTCCTTGTCTGCATTTACTGTATAATAATGCTACGATTCGATGTTTGAAAGGTTTGCAATTCATTAAAATGACTACGTTGCTGGCCTTAGCACAGAGTGCAGCATTGTGTGTAAAACTCAGCTCATCAACAGAGAGCACTGTTCTTGCACGTGCATGTAGTTTGTTGATTGCAGTCAAACGCTTTGCAGAAAAATGTTAATTCCGTCATTCAATTTCCAACCTGGATTTCCAGACATGTGCCTCTCGGACGGAAAGGCAATCCTGAGCCCTTAAAGCACCTATCAGGAGCCTCTTCATAGGTCTGCTGGTTTCATGCTAAGGTATGATCTGCAAGATAAATCGGCAGTATAATCTTGTTACTTAGCC
>Ga0210059_1002896_pt1 | contig 27160 bp, 21 predicted proteins | sample Ectturendosymbi2_FD_188042 | JGI IMG/M metagenome (GOLD analysis project Ga0210059, IMG submission 188042) | Ecteinascidia turbinata endosymbiont from Florida, USA - Sample 2 (SPAdes) (version 2) | ecosystem: Host-associated > Tunicates > Ascidians > Unclassified | place: Key West, Florida... | reverse complement strand
TGTAAATTTCATTTGGGAATTGTGCTTATACTGGCAGTTTGCTTTACCAGTGTACCGTATGTTATCAATAAATGTTTTGTTACAGCCACATGTCTTCAACAGTTTTTTCATTCAAAAATTAAGGGTGCGCGTTATATACGAGTGCGTGTTATATTCCAATGAATACTGTAAACATCCTATCATTATATAAGCATTAAAAAAAACAGACATCCCAAACTGAAACATTTTTTTTTATTGCAAACTACATACCTTCATGAGTCCTTAAAGGGTTTGAACAGCTCTCTAGCTCATTCTGATAGCGAGTTATTGCCTGCGGTGAAATGCCCCCGAGAGCGACTTTTGAGGGAGCAAAATTTGTCAATTTTTGGTTTATGAGCCATAATTTTCACTCCCGATGTGCTAGAAAGTCCCAGGGCCAGGCAAAGATGGCCTAAATAATGCAAAAACACCCCTACTTGTGACGTTTCGCCCCAGAAAAGCTCAAACCAAAAACGAAATTTTTTTTTTCGGTTTTGACTACAAGACTTGCTGAATCCGTTGAGGGTTTGAACAGCTCTCTAGCTCAATCGCCTGGCGAGTCATTGGATTGCAAAGCTCTGCAAGAAAAGTGGCGCGCACGGGACTGAAAGGGTTTGAGGGTTCACCACAACAAAAAAGGTTGAAGAGCATTGGTCTATAGGAGAAAGGTCACAAAATAATATAGTACACCAAGGGTGCAAAAATGCAGTCATGCACTCGCGCTGCACATCTAAAAACTAGGAGTGTGTGAACAATATTTGCAGTGACGTAGCAATGCCTGGGTCATAATTTTAAGTACAATATTATGGCAAACCTTCTATGTGTGCACTCCTGAAATTCACAGAAATTTTTGCACCCCTGCAGTACACATTATATGATTTGTTTCATGCGAGGATGTAGACGTAGGTGGTTATCATATAAAAGTGAATCAAAATAAGGTGAAAAACATGAAATCAGATCAATGGCTAGCCAAAAAATTTCTACACAAAAATTTCAAGGTCAACAGTCACCATACACAGGCCCAGGTCTGGAAGTGGCCTGGAGTTTGCCCACCCTTACTATAGTATACCAATGTTTCCCAACATTTTAGGCTTGCGTCACTCTACAGCAAAGAAATATAGCTTGTGAGTATCCAGTGGAGAGCCCATAGCAATTTTATTTAAGGTTTGATGACGTTTGAAAATATTTTTAATGATACATTAAAAAATGCATTAGCTCGCAGCAACCATGAGCATTGTAAATGGCACTTTAGGGTGTCACGGCACCCTGGCTGGGAACCACTGCTCTATACATTACCCATGAAATTTAAACGCTATGAAGTCTAAAGTTTTATGGATACAAAGAAGCTTATATATTAAATTCTTATTAAATGTATAAATTCATATTTCATCATTGTATTGGTTCATCATTGTGCAACCCTGGTAATTTTACTCCAACATCGCCACTAATTTGTTATTGATATCCCTGCTTTAGTACCTTTTGGGCTTCCAGTAAAAAACATTTCCATGGGCTAGTTTCGACAAATCATGCTCTGTATACTAAACAGTCTTGCTGAATTTTACTTATAACCAATGCAAATTATGTGATAATACACACTGACTTTGCTGTATACGATAACACTATCCCAACTAGAATTAAATGTCTTTTTTAAGAAGTACTCACTTGTGATACGAAAAAAATTGGCATGTGACAGCAAAAACTTGTATCCATTCCATGTTTTGGAGTTCTGCAAGGACAAGACTTGCCTTGGTACCAAGACAAATACAAAAATGATTGCTGCATATAGGAAGCTGTACTTGTTAATTACTATCTGCAAGAAAATGTTGTGGAAAACCTTGTGTGTGTACACATGCTCAATTCCTAGGGACTACTAGCATATAACTATCTTCAGCTCTGCAATCTGTAAATTCAAGATCTAAAAGCAGCTATCATAAATGCATTTTTAATTAGAACTCAGCAGAAGAATTTTAGACATTAAACATGCAAAACTTACACATCAATATGACACAAGTTGTTTTCTTTCGAGGGATACAAACAGTTTTCACAAATTTTTGAATATATGGGCTTCTGCATGAAATGGAGGTTGCACAGCTTTTTTTCTGGTGTCCAAGCTGAGGTGTAACAAAATGCACTTGATTTTAGTTGAACAGGTTGAGTGTCTTATGAAGGAGGTGCACCCCTTCCGCGTCCAAATCCTCCTCTGAACTCAAATGAACCTGCGCCAGGACCAACCTCTGCTTTTTTGTCAGGGGCACCTCCTTGGCGATAAGCATCACGATCACTACTCTGGTACGCACGACGTGGCTCATCGACCTTAGGTCGCTGTTGCCGGGTTTCTGCAGAACGAGCTTGCCTCTTCAAAGTTGCAGGAACAATTTCTGGAGGAAGATGAAGAAAATCCCGCAGATATTGAATTCCCTCGTTCGTCAAAACCCAGTAGTAATGTTGCCATGTGAAGTTTTCCCTCACATAGCCCCGCGACTTTAGAGATTGGCATGCCTTCATCACATGCAAATTCTTGACACTTTCCAGCTCAGGATGTTGAGCCAAATACGGATCTTTTTTTGCAACCAAAACACCTTCACGAAACAGATGCTCGTAAATAAGAACACGACTTTTCTTTGGCATCAACATGATGGCCACTTCCACGTTTGCGCAGCACAACGAAAGGCAGTCATGACATGCCTGAGCGCAGTCTATCCATTGTGGAAAACCGCCACGTGAGGTCTCTGCACTGCTTTTTGAGAGAGAGTTGAACGATTACAGACTGCAATTTACACGTGACGGAGTCCATTGATGATATAACTGATATAATTATTGATCTATGCAAAGGTGGCTAGAGTCATCAGTCTCAAAAAATCAAGTTGAGCAGAATTCATTACACGGCTTGGATCAAATCAATATCCAATGGAGTCATTGATTTTGTCGTGACTCGTGTCAAGTCAAGGATGAGTCGCGATTTCTGGTAGTCATTGTCAGGTCTTCATGACTTTTGGCGTGAATTGCAGTGGAATCATTACGACTTGGCGAGAGAGACAAACGTAAATTCCACCAAACAAAATTCAAATAATTGCCAAAGTTTTTCCAAAAATATTTGGATGGGGTCAGGAAACATTGCTAGTTTTTTCAAAAAACATGAAATCGCAGAATGAAAAGATCTTCCTTGAATCCCCCATTTCAAAACTGACCCTACCACTCATTTTCAACTAAACGGCCCTACACGGGTCTAGTTATTTTGAAACAAGTGACTCGGGTTGAGTCTTCTCATTTGTTAACCATTTTTTTCGGGTCGAAGCAAACAGTAAGGTCACTCGAGTCCTAACATATTTCTGTTTTTAAGAACTGTGTTTTTGTCTGTTTTTTTTTTCCCGAAAAGTTTTTGTTGACAAAACTTTCAATTGGCGTAACAGGATTTGATTTTGGGAATCTGAAGCATTAGTTCATATTCATCATTTCTTTAGATGACTTATGACTGCCAAAACTTGCATTAACTGACCCAATACGGTAATGGTAATGGTTTATTGTTTCATATGACTCAGCCAATAAGCAGAAGCACCACAACAGCCATCGCATGCAGTAAACCAACCATTAGCGAAAATTAGAGCAAATGAAAACACAATGGCACAATAGGTGATCGGTGTAAATAAAGACGGGCGCTGTGTCATATAGGATTGGCGAAAGACCGTGGCGGTCATCTGGTCAACCAACCCCCTTTATCACTTTCTGACATGTGTTGAGAAACAACAGCTGAAGATCAAATAAGCATAATGAAAAGAAAACAGAAAACGAATGAACGCAGAACATGGTGAAGAAAATGTACAGGTGAAAGCGCATGCCTATGTACATAGATAAGTGGATCGAATTTAAGTGAAGGAAATTGGTGTGGTTAGAGTATTTGTAGCAATACAAAGAAATTAAAAAATAGTTATATAAAAAGTAAAAAAATTACAAAAACTTATTAATGAGGTACAAAAGAAAACAAAGCAAAATAGAAAAAAGACAAAAAGTGTACTTCATGCCGAAAAGCATAGAAAGTGCACACAGAAAATACGAAAAAGTAAATACACACAAAAAATAAAACAGAGTTACAGAATACTAGAATTCACAGTAGTTTGTTGGACAAATGAAATGTTGCTAAAGGACATAGTTGGGAATTTTTTTCATGTAGGAGGTGTTTCTTAAGTTTCCATTTAAACGTAAAGGTGGTTGAAAGTTTAATATCGTCTGGTATTGAAGACCATACTTTTGGGCCAATTAATTTAAGACAACATTTTCCTGCGGAAGAGTTAACTTTACGTAAAACAGGTTTTTAGAGGTTGCTAGTTTTGTGGAGTGATAATGAATTGAGCTGAGTGGAATAAAATATTCATCAAAATGATTTGGAAGCAGTTTGTTATGATAAGAGTGCATGAATTTGCCTACTGAAAAGCTATATAGTTTGGGATATGTTTGACTTCAACACACCGAACATGCAATCGTTCAAAAAACGATGTGCGAAGTGCTGCAGCAATGAAACCGGCAAACTCGTTTCAAATCTCGGGATAATGCCAATTGGCTGAAGCTTGAAGATGCTTCAAGGTTTTGTTGCAGACCCCTGGGGCTAGGGCTTGAACATTAAATGAGAAAAAAAACGTTTTTTGAAGTTTGATGGTTTTCCGTTGTTTTATCGTTGATTTCAATCTAAGCAGCTTGTTATCTAAGCTATATACATTGATATTATCGCCTTTGCGACTAAGAAAATTGCTTGCAACCTTCTTTATTGCTCTTATTTATAAGATTTAGACACAAAGCTGTATTTCTGTTGCAACAAAAAAAGCCAACGGACGCAAAAAGCGCAAGGCCAAATTGCTTCGAGAAATATTACCTTCAGAATTTTTTGTTTTGATCGCTTCACAGTTCAAAATCAAGTTGCATTACTTTTACGAATAAAATTTTATCAGACGCAATACATTATTTTATATTGCGACTCAGGGTCAGGAAGCTTTCATCTTTTTTTGCATGGTTCTTTGTAACTCCAAGACTATGTGGGAAAGTTTGGTAGTGCTAGTAGCACACTGTCACAAATAAAACTCGCGAAATTGGCCATACTACAAAAGCAACCTGATAGAAGCTTCAGACACGAAGTCGATTTTAAATTTCGAGTCAATCGTTTGCAAATGCAATGTTGCTCCCACCCACTTGCAGCGCCACAGACACCGGGCAAGGTTGAAGCAGCATTGCCAAAATAAATGTTCGTTTTTGCTTTAAATTGTTCAAAAACTGCAGTGGATTATTTTCAACGTTGCTGTTTTTCATGAGAACATATTTGGACCTTTCTTTGCTTTAATACTGTGATATTAATGTTTTTAACGTTGTGAACCCAATGTTTTGTTGTTGGCAGAACTAATATCATGTAAAAGATTAAGATGGTAAGGACCGGTGTTGCCGTGTACCCGAGCAAAGCAAGCTGCGTTTCGTTTCAAATTGGTATTTTCTGTCAACTTATTTAGTGTAATAGCCCGCCTATTCACTATACAACAGTGATTCGTAACCTTTGCTTTGCGAACACGCAAAACCCTTGCGTAATTTTCCAAGCTTTTGTCGAACCTCATTTTTGTCCACTTTAAAGTAATAGAAAGTAAACATGGGTTACTGAAATGAAATCAATCAACAGTTCATATTTAATTATAGGCTACAGTAGTCCCCACTTATTAAGCCCATGTTTCAGATCACCTTCGTCGAACCCCTGAAACGGATCCGATGAACCCTACGAGTTCGATCGAACCCAGGTTAAGAACCACTGCTATGCAGTGTTGTGGATGTTATTAAAATTTTCAGTTTGACATCCAGTAACCAGTGATCATGTTACATCAAATTAGCCAGGAAAGCACTTTGGGCAGTCCTAAGCTCAAGATTCTCATGAATACACATTGATTATATACAAATGGAAAATACAGAAATATACGATCATGCAAAAAACAGAATTGAGAATAGGGTGTGACAAACCAAAGGAAAAAACAGAAAGCAATCGCGGACAAAGGTACACAAATGTGATATCACATAGCTTAATAATCATTTACAGTCATATAATGATTGGTGGGCAAGCAAATGGGTGAAGAGTTGAGGTAGGTTACTGTATGTTCAGACAAACAGGTGAAACATGCACATGATGTGACTGTGAAAGAAGTGACGAGTTTATGAGGCAGAAAACGGTGCAGCAACCATGTCATTACAGAACAAATCCTAATTCTTCTCAATCATTTGCTTGAAACATTTTGTAGTAGTACTGAATATGGTCAAAATGTTGTCTGATAAAAATGGTACAGGATGAAATAAGGACAACTGGAACACCTAACACAAACGTATGTAGTGCAGGCTAAAACATTTTTTGTAAGACAATAATGCAGGTTATTTGTATGTGATTGTTTATACTACTCACTTGTGGGAAATGTTAAATAGCTTCAATACGGTGAATATTTGAGATATTTCTGGATGAAAGTTTTTAGCAGAATAGTTTGTGTATAAAATGTATCAAACTTCCATCACAGAATTTTTTATAAACCTTAAAAAACACAATTGCTAAACCTATGTATAATACTAAAAAATACAAGCATAATAGTATAACATTAAACAAAAAATTTGTTAGCAATGTTACATCAACAGCTTTGAAATCTGAGGTCAAAGTCTGAAACTATAACACATGCAAAATTTTCAACCTTTATTTTCTCCATGAAAACATTATGTTTTATGTATTTGACTACAGATTTGGATTCCTTGAACACTTAGTAACCAATTTTGTGCATCTGTGTAGGGTAGGGGTCGGCACGCATGCCACACCTGCACGCCAAGCAATTTTGAATGGTACATAAAAGCTCCAAGTTTTACATATCAATTTTGTTATGGTTAGGGTTTCTAGCCTATGCAGTCTTGAAAAGTATAAGGAAAAAAAATTTGCCATTTTCAAGTCTGGAAAAAAATATTTTTTGGTCCGTTAGTATGGAAAAAGAAAATGATTTTTTAGACTTGAACTTCTGACATGCATTTTCATAATAGTTTATTCAAGGTTAATATAATTTAACTTATATCGTGTTAAATATTATAGTGCTTGTAATTGACCTGGGTAGGTCATATGGAAATGTTAGGTCTGGAAGAAGTCTGGAAAATGTCTTAAAAAGTCTGGAAATTCATATTCAAAATTGCATATGAACCTGTATGATTCACAAGAAGTATTATTGACCTTGACTTGTACTTGTTTTAGGCTGAAACATACCGGCTCTGAAGGTGTTAAAAATGAGGAGCCATCTAATTAGAGTAGTGACCTTTTCAGAAATTTGAAACTAGCCTATTTTGTTATGTTAAAGATAATTCTAAACTTTGTCTCTAAATATTTGTTAAAAAAACTTCCAGTAAGCTCAAATAATTTGTTTTCTTAGAAGCTATTTTGAACAAGCTTCCAAACATGCACTGTCTTTGATTACTCATAATATGTGCTGCAGTGGTCTTCGTTTTAGCTTAGTGTTAGAAAAGCTGCATGTCTTTAAGACATAAAGACAGTCTTATGTTAATGTTGAAAAGTGGCAAAAAGTTTTTCAATGTTTTATTTAGAACCTGTAGTAATGAAATGTATTTTTTGTGCTATGTAACAACTACATCCCAATGCAAACAATGCAAATAGATTTTCATACAGCATCCCCAGCTGAAAAAAACATTAATGCAGTGAACTATTTGTGAAAAAGAAAGGCTACTACACACATACAAAAAATATTACAGTAAATGATAAAAGTCAAACCATTTTGTGAATTTGTCATAAAGAGATATGTGTGATGTTTCTGAAACAAAAAGCTACTTGCTTCCCTTAATGAATCCAGCATGTGCTCAGCTAGTGGCCTTAAAACTACAAATTGTTAAAGGAAAGAATGGAATAAATTCTCAAATCAACTTTTTTACCAACTGTGCTACTTTCAAGTGACTGCAAATGTAACATCATATGATTGTGTCAAAATCAACATTTGCAATTATCTAAGAAACAGTTTAGAAATCCTCATTTGATTAGAATTAAATTTGCTTTAGCAATGGCATTTGTTCTCATATTGCTGTATATGTATCATTTTAGGTCAAGAAAATGCAAAATCAACAAGTTTGAATAAACAGTTGCAATCCACCAGAAAATTATGTTATTGCAACACACATTAGGTATTCTTGCGCATAGGAAACACTGATATATCATATTACATGTTAGTAGAAAATTGACGCTTGTAGCAGGATAAATTGTTATTACATAAACTTAAAAGTTTATTACTAAAATTAATTAAAAATGTTTATTGCTGGCTTAGTCATGCTTTCTTTGATTCTTTATTTAGCATCTCTTCAATGGTTCAAATACTGTGAAATAAACTTTTGAAACAAATGCATGCTGTGCAGGTGTATTCCACAGTGTTGTCTGTTACACAAAGGGCAATAGCTTGACTGATGAAACTTTTTTTGGCCAGTGCTGATAGTTTTTATTCTTCATTTTTGATAACCAATGTCGATATTGATATTTCTGAATTACTGAAACCACAGGTAAAAGACATTACAATACATATTAAACCAACTCATAAGAAAATGGGAAGAACTCAGAACTGAAGAAAATTCAAGAAATACACTGAAATGTTTATACTTATGCAAAATAATGATTTAACAATTATGACATTATAGTTAAGGAAGCACAGTTTTTCAGTATTGCCAATATGTAGTAGCAGAATTTTGCTAATGTGACACATAAGCATTATTATCACATCTGCTGATTGCAGCATGATGATGCATCAGTCGAACTCAGCATTAAGGACACCTTTGATCAATATAATCCTTCTGTACCTAACAGGTAATAGGTGATCACACCAAATACTGCTTAGCACTTTTTTGAACTTTGGAAAAGACCTTTTGACAGTTATTTCTCTTCACTGGTTAGCATGGAAGGTGGATCCTGTGTTGATCCAAAACCAGTTAATGGTGTTGGAAAGGATGGAGACTCAAAAGAGAAAGCTGAACAACTGAAGGAGAAAGCAAATAAATGCTTTAAAGGTTTGACTCTTGTTTTATATGTGATATATTTTTTGCAGTGTTAATGTTCCATCATACATTTGACACCTTAGCTGCTGAGCAGTTGTGGCTAAAATCCAACAGTTTGCACATGTCTTTCACAGGAATATCTCCACCAACAACTGCGCTAGAGAGCTGTTCAAACCCTTAAAAGATTCAGCGAGTGAAAAAAATAATTTTTGGTTTTAGCTTTCAGTTTTTTTATGAGTAACATCATAAGTGGAGCAATTTTAGGCCTTTTTGGCCCACTTCGTCTGGTCCTAAGCCCAAACTGCTAGATCAGGGGTGGGGAACCTATTTACTATCACGGGCCGCACAAAAAGGGGAAAATTGCTAGCGAGCCACATATGTTATTTCATCATGGAGTATCATTTTCACTAAATGTTGTGCTCTAACTTGAGTAATGAAAAGTCTAATTTGGGCCATATTAACACTTTGAGAGCCGGCGTACGATATATTCGTACTTCGATTTAGGCCTAAAAAGCAGAAGTTTTCGGTTGCCTTACCAACGCCATAGCTCCTCCGCCAATTGCGCTAGAGAGCTGTTCAAGGGCTCAAACGGATGGGCCAGTCTAGTAGATTGCACTCGAAAAAAAATTTGGGGTTGGGGGTGTGGATTTTTTTGTGAGTGATGTCATAAATAAAGTAGTTTTGGGGTCATTTTGGCTCATGTTGCCTGGCCTAGGGCCCAACCACTTGGCCAAAGTTTTTCGCTAAAGTTATCATTGGAAACTAGGCTCGAGTCCGAGTCTTTTGAGCCTTTGATCGACTTTCTAGCATTTCTGGTTCAAAAGTTATGATCTAAAACAAACAAATTAATTAATTAGCTAATTTGTCAAATATTTAGTAAACTTACATCATAACTTTTGAACCTGAAACCCCAGCAGGTCATCCAAAGTATCAAAAGGCTCGGATTGTAGCCCAGTTTCCAGTAAAAACTTCAGCGAAATACTACCACCTAATGCATGGCGCCCAGGGCCAGGCAAAGTGGGCCAAGGTGGCCTAAAAGTCCTCCACTTATGACGTCACTCACAAAAAACAAAACATTTTTTGCAGACTAGAATACTTGCTGCGTCTTTTGACGCTTCGACCAGGTCTGTAACCGGTACAGGAGTGGAGATATTCCCACGCAATGCCACGTGCGTTTAGGCAGGTTTTTTCCAAAAATCCACGAGAGCAGCCGGACTCCAAAGTGTTAAATGTTCATGCGGACTCCCCACCCTTGCGCTGGATGGTAGAAGTTTTTGCTGGAAACTAGGCTAAAATCCAAGTCTTTTGATACTTTAGATGACTAGCTAAGTTTTGGGTTCAAAAGTGATGACCTAAAAACAACAAAATTAGCAACTTATCCACTAATTAGATAATTAATTTGGTTTATTTTAGGCCATAACTTTTGAACCAGAAACCTTAGAAAGTTGATCAAGATCTCAAAAGATTCGGATTTCAGCCTAGTTTCTAATGAAAACTTTAGCGAAATACTTCAGTCTAGTGGTTGGGCCCTAGGCCAGGTAACATGAGCCAAAATGACTAAAAACCTACCTCATTTATGACATCACTCACAAAAAAAACAAAAAAACAAACATTTTTTTTATCGCAGACCCGAAGACTTGCCTAGTCTTTTGAGGGTTTGAACAGCTCTCTAGTACAATCCACTTAGGAGCTATGCGGTAAGACAACCAAAATATGCTTGATGTTAGGCCGATTTCCAAGTACGATACATTCGTACACCGGCAGCCAAGGCGTTAAAATTCTGCAAAAAAGTGCATCACTTGGCTCAAATGCGAATAAAAAAGTATTGCTTTCATTGGTGGTAGTTGCACTGTGTGCCAAGGAACAAAGTTTACTTAGAAATTGCAACTGCAGAAAGGGTTAGTTGTAAATTTCAGTCAGCTACATGTTGTTCACTTTCAACTTGTAAATTCTGCAAGGTGCCATACTTTAGTACCATGCAGCCAGTTAACATATGAAGAAGTACATCTGCTCTTAATCTCTATCAGTGGTGGAAGCAGAATATGGCAAGTAGGAGAAACATGAGAAAAACAGTGCCAGACTGTAACTTATTTGAATGTCAGTGGGATACAACTGTTTCAAATTTTGGAAAGTTTTTTCAAATCTTCATGACTTGTTCAAAAATTTTCACTTGATAGAACATCCATAAAAGTGAACCATTTGTAATTTCATTTGTTTTTGACTTGTAGTTGTTCATTGTAGAATGCTGGAATCATCCAACAATGAAATTGCTTGAACTACTACACAGTCTATCAGTGTCTCTAAGATAGCAAACATTTTTTACCTGCCATGAATCTGTCAGTATTTTAAAGAGTGGCTCAGTCAAAAGTGGTGGTTGATTACAAGGCTGTGAGTGGTGATTTCATAATTGATTTCATAATCACTAAAGCAGTCTGTTCATGTCAGTCTGAACAAAGGGCTGTCCCAGTGCATATTGCTCAGTTCTGCTTCTTTTATTGCTTAGATATAGTTATAAAAGATCTGGTATATTGATCTATTTTACTGAAACTGCACTTTTTGAAACTGATTTTTCAACCAGTATAAATGTAGCCTTACCTGAAGCTATTTTAAATAAGAGTGTTGTGCATTTGGATTTAAAGATATTCATTATACCCATGCTCTTTAGGCAGCTAGCATCATGACCTCAAGTTTGTTTTTTCAATTTTTGATTGGAAGATAGAACAATGAATAGATTCATTTGTTGAAAGACATCTTCTGGTCAGTGTCAACCAAAATTTGTTTCATGAACATGATGTGAGAGTAAGTTTTGATTTTGAAGACATTTTAAACAGGACGATTGAAGCTGGAGAATCAAGATAATTCCTGACAGTAACATATCTATTCAATTAAAAGGAATCAGCATTTTGAGTCGTTGAGTGACTTCCAGTTTTGTGTCCCACCAAACCTTTTCCAATTATGTATTTTATATAACAGTGATTAAATCTATTTCAATAAGTTTTTGGGACTGAGGATGTGTATTGCGTAAATTACATGAAATCAATTTCTTATTAAAATAAGATGCCGGTTGACTTGACTCTGTCACCTTTGTGGAGTCTTATTGCTAGAGTGATGAAATTTCATTTTTGATACAATAATGACATGCATTTATCTCATTAATAAAGCAGATCAAGGCCACAATGTTCTCAACCATCTTGTCCTAAAGTTAAGCCTAGAAAAAGACAATAGAGTGGTCTGGAGTACCTCGCTATGCAGTTACAGATACAATTACTTGATGCAGTTGTGGTACTGCAGTCTTGTAGGTAGTCATATTATCACATTAATGTAAATGTGTGGCACCGCTCATCAAGTTTGCTCAAAATTCTGCAATTTTCAACTTTTAGGTTGCATAAGCATGGCTGTATGATGATAATTCATTTTGATGCCAGTTGGAACGAGCTATCTGTTTTTGTATACAGTAGTCCTCAGCAAAATATTTCTACTCACATGGAAAAGCAGTTTTGCCTGACATTTAAAAAATTATGTGTTTATGAACAACACTTCTTCAGCTAGTTTAGCATTTACTTCAAACAACTTTATTTGTTTTGTTTAAAAGTGCTGAGAGGTCGGTGTTGTTCAGTTTGTGAATGTAGTTTAGGTTTTATTACATTTTTTTGGGTGTTTTTTTCATTACAAAATGTATAATTAAAAAATTACGTGTGAAGGATTTACAAACCTTATTTTGGTCTTGTTACTTTTGTTCTGGGACATTCACAGCAAAACATTTGGTGTGCACACAGCAAGTTTTCAGATGCCCACCATATAGAATTTAATGATCAGGAATACAGTTGCTGGGCACAGATCTGAAATTTTGTGGTAATGGCCATGATGAACTTCATGTTATGTGATCACTGAACTTGAAAGACAACAACATTTGTCTTGCCAACAATTTTTGTGGACTGCCAAGTTGTGCAGTGCAGGGCTTCTCAAACTATGGGTTGCGACCACACTTAAGGTTGCGAAATGTAATTTTGGGGTCGCAAAACAAATTGGTTTGACAAATCAGATATAAAAATTTTTGTAAACTTTACAAGAAATTTAAAAGTTTAAATAAGTCTGCAGTGAATCTATTTCTACTGCATTTTTGGAGCAATGCCGTGCTTCATGCTGTCAGTTGTTTACTGGGATGTCTGCCTGAGATATCAAATGATAATAACCAACCAAGCACAACAACTTACATGTTATTACATGCAGGGTTGCGGAGTCAGAGTCCAAGGTTTTTGGGTGAAGTCCGAGTCAGATTCCTAATAACACTCGGAGTCAGATTTTTTTTGTCCGACTCTGGAAGTCCAATTGGATCATTTTTTACATCACACTCCTAAGTTGGGAATTCCTGTTGAAATGGTTCAATTTCTTATGAAACTTCTGTTGGAACAGAATTCTTGCTATGTACCACGGTTTCCATTGAGTGTTATTTGCTACAAAATTCTTGACAGCCAAACTTCATTCACTTTGTGGTAAGGAGTCAAAGTCGAAACTTTTGGAAAGGTCTGAAATTTTTGAGTCGGAAATTCTGGAAAGGTGGAGTCATACATTTTACCTCTGACTCTGCAACCCTGGTTAAGTCATGATCATTTTAACGTACTGACTGATATTAACCTTATTGCATTGATCTGACATGAAGGCTTGCTTGTGTTTAGAACTCTAGGTCTAGTCAAGGGTACTGACTGCTTTGAGAACACACTGAGTAGTTGTAAGCTGAAGTTATAAGCTTCATACACAGTTTCAGAAGTACTTTGGACTTTGATTCGGCAAAATTTGGATTCACAAACCATACACAATTGCAATTCCTGGAGGCGACACTTCTGCCATGCCCAGGATGAGTTTTCAGAGTTGTTAAACAACAAAAGTTTGCAACTGGAATTTTCAAAACAGAGTTTATGTCATTTCTAGAAACGAACAAGAAATGAATGCTCAGTCATTCATAAACTTTTGTCCTTGTGCATAACATATTTGTGTGATGAAGCATTCTCAAAATTGACAATGATCAAGTCGAAAAAACAATCTTTTTTGAAAAATGTTAAGAGTGTCCTTCGTCCTGCGTTGTCTTGTATCAATCTATGAATGGATGATCTGTGTAAAAATCAAGTGCATCTGCCCCATTAGTTGTGCTTGATAACTTCTACAAAGCGAATTATTATTTTTTGTTAGTTTTTTCAGCTTTTTAAAATTTTTACTGTTTCCATTACGTGGTAATTTCATTACTGTGTAGTTGCATTCATGGATTGTGCGCATTTGTATGATTTTGCAATAGACAAAAATGCCTCATGAGATTTGTAATGGGTCGTTTACACGTATGATTAACATAGTGCTCTTGTTGAACGTCGAAAACCTTGGTAAAAGTATTCCCATACAAAAAAGTTTTTGTGCAAATGGAACACTTCTGATGGAAATTGTTGTGTTGGGTGTGATGTCAGACAAAAGTTTGTGAACTTTACATTAGAGGCAAGTTTGTGTAGGAACTAATCCCAGTTTTCAAGAAAAAGTTTCTCTAAAAGGGGACAAAGGCCTCTTCTCACACTGGTTTCCATTCTGAAGACTTCTAAGCTGGGTATTGAAGCTGAAAGACAATACTTAGTGATTAGTGGCTTTCATTTTTTGTATTGATGCATAATAGTTTTTAATGTGTCAAACAGAAAAGAACTATGATGAAGCAATTCGGTTGTACACTGAAGCAATCTCATTGAATCCTAAATCTGCCGTATATTATGCAAATAGGAGTTTTGCTCAGCTACGCATGGAGAATTATGGTTATGCTCTGGATGACGCAAGCAAGGCTATCGAAAATGACAGAAAATATGTGAAGGTGATGCCAGCTGTTCATTCTGTTAATGTTAGGTAATTTTGCCAGTGTAATAATCATACAAAGTTGAAATAAAACACATCTTGTTTGAATCCTCATTAGTTTGTACTCTTCATTGTGTTGACAATTCGATTTTGTTCAATAGTGCTTTGACAAAATATGTTCAAAACTTTTGTTTGGATTTGTTTTGTGTGAAGACCTTTGTTAAATCGAATGCATCCTTTCCCACATCTTTAGATCAGATTGCCGAAGTTTACACTACTTGGTAAATACAGTTTTCTGAAAAAGTGTGAGTAGCTTGCTGAGCATATTCAAAGAAACGTTAACATTCCCTGTCTCGGTGTATTTTTGCCTCACAACTGTGTGAAGAATAAATCTGCAGCAGTAGTCTGCACCATCAGTTGTACCATGTTTGACTTCTTGCTTGGGTCCTGCTCTGAACCATTTTCAGTGTGAAGGTTTTGTTTGACTATAGAATGCTTGAACTCTCGCTGTCAAGCTGAAAACCAGCTTCTCTGAAAGCCATACTTAACATTCGTGAAAATGCTTTCCTACGCAACATGCTTTGACAGTTCTGTTGCTATTGCCATAGAATGCAGCTAATTATTTACTAAGTCGCATTCAAACGTAATCGTTTCAGATTCTGATGTTGCATTTTTTTCCAGGGTTACTATCGCAGAGCGTCAGCGCACATGTCATTGGGAAAATTCAAACTTGCTTTGCGCGACTTCGAAGCTGTGAGTGTATGTTTGCTTTTTGAACCACAACTTTGCGCACCCAAACGTTAGCGGCAATTTAAAGACGATTTCAGTCTATCGATAACAAGTGTAACGCAATTGTTGGGGGTGGTGCGAAGAATTTACTGGTGCCCCTTCGATTGTTGACCCTTATTCGCCCCCACGCGCAGGTGGTTAAAGTGCGTCCGAATGATCGCGACGCGAAGATGAAATATTCTGAATGCAGCAAGATTGTCAAGAAGAAGGCGTTCGAAAAAGCAATTGCATACGATGACGAAAAGAAGTCAATGGCGGAGAGTATCAACGTCGATACGATATGTAAGATAAGCTTTTACTATTAAACCATTAGGTAAATTTGTATGTCGTTTTAAACTGATAGTTGCTGAAACTGTTGTGCAGAAGAAGTCTTGGAATGATCGCTAAGAGTAAGAGTTTTGAATGTTTGACTTCTACCACATGGTCAAGTTTACACTCGGCCTGTGTGTAGAGTCTGTAGACCATTGTTTTATAGGCATGTACTGTATGTTGTGATAAATAGTTGTAGGTAAAAGTTTTATAAACCAACTTCTACCCATTTTGAAGTTTTGTTCGTCATTTGCAGCTGTTGAGCCGGCGTACGACGGCCCGCGCATTCCTGATGAAGGAGTATCATCCGATTTTATGAAAGACCTTCTGCAAAGATTTAAAGAACAGAAAAAGCTTCATAAAAGGTGCCGGGCGCTGCGTTTCGAAAACTCTTCCAAGTGACGCAGTAGCTGTGATATTTCAATGCGCTTTCGTAGCAACGTTTTGTCAGCGCTGTCGTGCTTCTGTGCTGCACCAGCAGGACTTCTTCTGCCGGCGGAAAATTAGTATGAAACATTGAAAACGCGTTTGCGGAAAATCCGATCACCGCACACTGCTGTATATACGCTATGCATCCGGCGGAGCAGCTATCATGTTGCTCGCTGCTGCCTCAGGTCAAAGGTTTAGCTTCAGTTTGTTGTATGTTGCAGAAACCTGCCCGGGTTGAATTTTTTTTTTTTGTTCAGTTTGTTGTATGTTGCAGAAACCTGCCCGAATTTTTTTCCCCAACCCGCACTGTTTCCATCCCAAACCCGCACCTGTCAATGTGTGTCTAAAAGCTCATGCAGCGCGTGTTTCATCACTAGTGGCAATTTATTCAATAGTTCACTTCAAAGTCAACAGAAGCTCTGAAGAAAACGCGGTAAAGTAAAACTATGAAAACTTTTAGTCAATCTTAGCGCTTTCTCAGCATCAAAGAGCACTGTTGAAAAAGAGTATGTCGTTTACTGCGACGAAGTATTTACATTGCTCTGCTGCTGTTCACGACATGCCCAGCCATGCCAAACACTCGTTGACGAGCAGCTGTTGGTGCCACCACACACAACATATATCTTGCAAGATCACCGAGTAGATGAAAATTATAATCTGTGGTCTCTCCACCACTGGAGAATGTCAACAGACCCTTGTGCCACAAGCTCCTCTGCAAAATTAAATTTCATGTAACATTAAATTCTTCTGTGACGTTAAATTTCTTGCTCTTGTCTCTTCCATATTCATGGAGTCATCATCCAGTTAGCCGCACAAAGGAATTCTTATCCTGCTCGCAGCCCGCGCGAGTTACCGCCCGCGCAGGACTTTAGTGTGTTGCGCTTCTCTAGCTTTCGATCCGTGCAGAAAACTGCATGTCGTTGGTCCTGAAATACCGTAAGGTGGAATTGAGAACTATTCTGTTATGTCATTTGTCGCTTCAGGTGAACTACTCAGCATCGAAGCTGTTGGGTTTCTTATGTTATTTAATGATTGCGCATTGATATCATTGCATTTTTTTCTTATCTAGTTGTTTGTTCGGCTGTGACGCTGAAATGTCACTTTGTTTGTTCTGCTGTAACGATGAAATGTTACCCGGGGGCCAATCGTTTGTTGACTTTGGCAGGTATGCGTATCAAATCCTCTTAGAAGTGAAGAAGATTTTTTCCAGCCTTCCTAGTCTGGTGGACGTCACGATCGAAGAAGTAAGTAGTAAGATGCAGTTTGAGTGCTGCTGTACCGATGTTCTTGCAACAGATTTCGGCTTCTTACATGGAGTGAGGAAACACCGCTGCCTCACTTGCCGAAGTAGATTTTGGGCTGCATCTTGCTTTGCGTTCTAAGCATTTCAGGGCAAAATTAATGGTTTTACTGAGTCAGTGCTGTGACCGCTGGAATTCGCGATGTTGAGAAAGTGATCCGTTCTGGGTCGCGCTATAATGCGACGTGCATGTTCTTTCTTGCTACTTTTCCAGGTTCAAAACTCCACGTGCAAAAGTACACCTCACACTTCGCTAGGCTGCTTCCAGCTGCTCAGCATATTTCGCGTTTCTGAACCCATTTGCGCTTCCACCGGATGTTGATATTGAACCATCCGGTGGGAGATGATACAAGACCAGTATGTGTTGGGAATCTACTTCAGCAAGACGTCATCATTTCAAACGTTTTGAAATTTACGATCAGTTGCTTCTCAGTGCGACTGTTAGCACAACTCTTTTGTTCAGTGCCAAGTTTCTACTATAATAAGTTTGTACCCCTTGTTTCATACCCTCTATTATAAATTTTGTAGATCTTGTTTCATAGCTACCATTATGAGTTTTGTGCCCCTTGATTTATCCCCGTCCCCCTGTTATGAGTTTTGTAACCCTTGTTTTATGTTTGCTACTACGAGTTTTTACCCCCACCCTCTGGTGTTGCAAATTCTAAAATTCCCCGTAGACCCAGCAAGCTCATTTCATTTGAACGCTGTGAATAACGCTGATCCCGCGTAGCGCTTAATTACCGTATCATATTTTTCTTTGGTTTTTCTCGTGTTAACGAAACCTCCATTGCTATCTAATCTAGATCAGATAGAATGGTAAAAATAAGAAATGTTTTAGTTTTTCTTCTCGGAAGACACATTCAGTCCTTGGAAAGTAAGTGGCCGCTAAAATAAGCCAACGACCCTCTCACTTTTTTCACAATACGATCTACGCCCCTTACCGGCATCCTTAACTCGCAACTCCGCTCAGTGCCTCGCAGGTACTTTCTGATATCCAGGTGTAAACTTTCAAGACTGGGTCTTGGTCAGAAACAGCTGAATTGATAGAAATGAAACATCCATCTTCTCATATAAAAAAAACGTAGCCTGTCCCAACAAGAGGCAGCAAGTGATATTGAGCCACAAGAAATGGGGGGTATGGTCAGTTGCAGCTTGTTTAACGAAGCATCCAACGTGCTTGTTCAAGCGCTGTTGCTATGACGTGTTTCTGATCACTGCGAGCCAACAGGAAGCTTTTCCTTAAACCGATTGGTACATATCCTAACCTTGTCTGTCGCAGCAGTTTTGACCGGATGTGGACCGTGGTCAAGACCGGTGTCGCGCAGAGCAACGAGCAAAGCCGCTTGTAGTCGCCAGCAAAGAACGCTACAGAACGTCCAAGCGTTTGCTCGTCAAAACCATAAACTCTGCAGTGTGCAATTGCTCAAAACGTAGTTACACGCTGGCAGTTGGGTTACGGCTCGGAAGGGCGGGGCTCCCATCAACTCCAGCCGTTCCGAGCTGCTAAAACGTTCGAGGACCGGTAAAATTTGCTTCCCACCTGAGCCAATTGCATAAAACATTACTGTTTCATTTTATTCTTTTCATTAGACTTTTTTTGTGGTTTTCTTGCCATTGGCTTTTATTTCTGGGGAATAATTTTTTATGATAGCAATCGCCTATGGATACGCAGTTGGGTTGAATTGAAATATCTTGGAACATTTTTTTAATAGACCGTTACATAATAAGGATTTATACTCGGTTTTCGCAACACACAGCTCAGTTGATGTTGCTAAACCGGAACGACAGGTGTGCTGTACTCCATTCAGGCTGCTCACCAGGACAATACATCGTTTCAGCCAAAAGTAATCCTGGGTTTGTTTCCTCGGTCATGGACCGAAATTTTTTTGAAATGACCGAAAAAAATTAAGTCAATTCGGTCAGATTGCTTGAAAAGGTAGGTTAGTGAATACTGTTAGGGAACAAATGACCGAAATGTCTCAGCGAAAACAGAAAGCCAGACGAAATCAGGCGCTGTTGGAGGGAGTATTCGAAATTTTGCTTTGAATAATTTTCATCACTGCGTATATATTGCAACGGATTTAAACGTAAGCTGAAACAGGTGCAAAAAATTGCGAAATGAAACTAAGCAACAGAACTTCAAAACGCCGCTTCGTAGAAAATAACACCTGGGAGGATCGCCCCTAGTTTGACCCATTACTTGCAATGGTTAGAGCCGGCCACGGACCAGATAACGTGATTGAATCATCGATCTGGCTTGGTCACGCCATCGTGTGGAGCCAGCAGAACTATCCGATGTTGTTGATAACCGTGAGATGTCGAGAGGCATCCTGGGACTACTTCCCTCCGCGGCTCTCTCAAACGGAAATGCTGGTGTAAAAAAAAGAATGAACGACTCATCGGCTTTCAAGTAATTTCTGGCTATTTCTACATTTGTGGTACATTTGCTTGCAGGGCGACAAGTTGACTGTGTGCGGCGACATCCACGGACAGTACTACGATCTGTGTAACATATTTGACATCAACGGCCTTCCTTCGCGTGACAACCCTTACGTATCCTTAAGTTTTGTGTAGATCGCTGTGTAAAGTGCAGATGAATAATGTGGATTTTGGTGCACACTTAATGAGTTTCACTGTCAGTGAAATAAGGTGTTGTTTGGTCGACACTCCTCAAATTTTAATCTAAAGTTTCCAGTGTCAGCGATGAACTAGTTCGGGTTGTGAAACTTTTCACGTTTCATTTTTTCTGAACACAAAGTTTAGCTGTTCAATGGAGATTTCGTCGACCGCGGCTCGTGGTCGGTCGAGGTTATCTTAATATTGTTCGGATACAAAGTTCTTTACCCGGACAGATTTCATCTAATCAGAGGTAAGTTTCGCGATATTTTGAAAATCCAATCGGCCAGTGGTTCCCAGCCGGTGAGCCATTGCAATGCTCAGGCGTGTCGCGAGCTAATTCGTTTTTCAGTATGTCATAAAAATACGTACGCCATCAAACTTCAAGCAGAATGGTTTGGCCTCGCCAGTGTGTGCACAAATTATTATTCATTTCTTCTGTATGGTGCCGTAACCCTGAAAAGGTTGGGAACCATTGCATTAGGCCAGGGGTGGGCAATTAATTTAGCTCGAGGGCCACTTAGAGAAGGCCGTGCTTAGCCGAGGGCCGTACATTATAATTTGATCGTAAAACAAATAAAACAAAAACAATAATGGGACACAGAGAAGTTTTTATTATAATTGTTCTTGTGCAAATTTACTTTCTCCACACAAGCACTTTAATGAGACAAATGTAACGTCACACACTTCAAAATCTCAGATTTGAACATTTTTCCTGAAAGCTTACACGGGCCGCTGAAAACGTTGTTGTGAGCCACCTGTGACCCGCGGGCCGCAAATTGCCCACCCCAGGCTATCACGTTATTCTTTCCTTTCAACAAAAAGGTAGATGTTGCCTTGGAGGTTTTAGAAAAAGTTGGGCACTTCCAATTTAACTCCTTTGAAAACGGCTTATCACTGATTGGATATGCAGACTGATTCAGCCTAGTGATTGCAACCTCACATTTACCCACATGGGCGTCGCTCGACTGGTCGCAGCACAAGCGGCTGTTCGATGTTCATGCGTCACGCGACGTGCTTTGAAGACTGAAGCGGCTTTCATCGATATTTGTTATCTTTGCCCTTGTTCGCGAGAAGGTTGCCGAGGAGTAAAGTGTCAATTGTTCGCATTCGGGCTTTTGGTTCGATTTTAAGGCGATAAACCATGAATCGAAAGAAGTTTCAAATGCCAAAATGCGTTCAACCAAACAGTGCATTCGTAAGTGACATGAAAGGATTAAATGCCCAAGTCGAGAAACCAAACCACTGTCGTGAGTGTGTTCGTTGGACGTGCCTTTCGCTGTCCCAACCTGTGCTCAACTTGCGTTAAGCAGGACCTCCAAGACGGGTACGAGAAGTACATCGAACCCCGGTCCAGCAGGTACGGGGACCCGGGAAAGTTTAAGTACGCATGGTCAGTTTTTTCTTTTATCAAGCCTAAAATTGTTAGTGTAAGCCAGTATAGCAGTTACTCTATTTGTAAATCTTAGCATGACACCTTATTCTGAGTTCTATACAAACAAACACTACAAGTTTCGACAAGGGCCCAAGGAAATACGGGGGGCCGGTGTCGGTCTCCATACCCTCCTGGTGAGATTTCTCTCGGAGATCCTGGTATTAAGCCCGCAGTGCAAAATTTGTGCTGTAAGATATGCGCTGGCTTGTGAACTTCGCTAAGCGCTGTATGTCCCTTTGTTAAAAACATTGCCTGAAACAAAGCGTTGTCTTCATGCCGTGGTGGGACTATGAGACGTTCGCTTCAACCGCTTCAAGCCAGTTGGTGATATGGTACTTTTGTCTCCTTGAAGGTAATCACGAAACCGACAATATGAACCAAATGTACGGGTTCGAAGGCGAGGTGAAAGAGAAATACGGAGGAAATACGATGGCCTTGTTCAGTGAAGTCTTCAACTGGCTGCCCCTTGCTTACTGCATTAACGCGAAAGTTCTTGTAAGTATTCAAGTGCCAGCTGTGGTAGAATATATTTTTTCAACGTGTGCGTTTAAATGTCAAACTCGGAAGATCAACCTTTACTCTCCGAAAAATTTGGTGGGAGCAGCAAGTCAGATGCGCAGAATGTCACTGTCAGTCATCTTTTGAGTGCAAAACTCCAGCAAATCCGTGTCGTTTCAATCGTTTCACACTCATTGTCGTCACACAGGCCTTTTCTACTGCTGCTGCTGCTAGTAGGTATCTTACGCGGGGTTTTTACGGACTCTTCAAAGTGTGGAAAAAACTTTTTGGTGTGGTAGTATGGAAACGGAAATACGTTTCCAGACTTGATCGTTTGACATGCATTGTGATAATATTTTGTTGTGACACTTTTGATAAATTGACGTTCATCGTGTTATCTATAATAGTGCCCGTACTTGACCTGACCTGGGTATGTCACCCGGAGAAGTTAAGTCTGGGAAAAGGCCAGAAAAAGACTGGAAATTTATATTCAAAATTGCGTAGCAACCCTGCTTAGGTTTGCAACAAAATGCAAAGCCTTTGCAGAAACGGCGGCGATTACTGAGTTGTCCCGTCTGTTTTTTTGCCTGCGGTTAAGGTCATGCACGGAGGCCTGTGCGAACAAGACGGCATTTCTTTGAATGACATCCGAAGCATCGACCGGAACCGGCAGCCGCCCGAGAGCGGCGTCATGTGCGACCTGCTGTGGTCCGACCCCCAAGTAGCGAAAGGCAAGGGTGTCAGCAAACGCGGCGTCAGCTGCCAATTCGGACCGGATATTACGCAAAAGTTTCTTCAAGACAACGGACTCGATTACGTGATCCGCAGTCACGAAGTCAAGGTCAGTGCAGTTGTGTGTTGCTGAACGCAAGCGAAACTCGTTTTCTGGACGCAAACGAAACTCGTTTTTTTGTATTTGTTAATTGAACCCGTTGATGTACGAGCGTTGGCGTCTTTCCTCTTTGCCAGCTGGTTCTTTCGCGAGTCGACCTTTGAAAAACATGGCACGAAAAGCAGCTTGTGTCTCCCTACTTTTCATATCCGACTAGTTTCATGCGCGCGCAGCCGAGTAACGAACCATGATAACATCGCAACTGTCCGAGATGGAAACTGTGTTTTGTTGAAAGCAAACGATATTTTCACAATCGCCGATGTATTTCGTTTACAGCAGACAAGATAATGTTGCACGTTTTCTCTATGAATGTAGTTTGTGTCCATTTCATAATTATTACCACGCTTTTTCATCTTACCGCTGCAACTGGCAAACTCGCCACGAATAAATCAGTGTCACTTTATAAACTGTGTAACTGTGACTTATCGGTTAACGTCACTTCCCTGTCGAAGAAATCGCTTGGAGTAAAATTGATCTTTGTCGACTTGTTGCTCGAACCTGCAGCTTGTGTGCCAGGGTTCCTACAGAGTCTGGAAAAGTATGAAAAAAAATTTGGTCCTCCAGTCGGGAAACAATTTTTTTGGTCTGTTTGTGCGGAAAAAGAAAATAATTTTCCAGATTTGATCTTTTGACATACATTTTCATAATATTTTACTCAAGATTGATAATTTTGCTTTCATCGTGTTGACTATTATAGTGCCTGTATTTGACCTGGGTATTCAAAGTTGCGTAGGAACCCTGAGTATCTCTATCGGTAGCCGTAGTTGACACATTTATTGGTCTTGCCGTTTGATCTCTCGTCCATTTCCATCGCTTAACCCTTCCTACTCGCACCGCAGTCCGACGGCTACGAAGTCCAACACAACGGCAAGTGCGTTACTATTTTCTCCGCGCCCAACTACTGCGATCAGATGGGCAACAAAGGAGCGTTCATCACCCTCAGACCGCCTGACCTCAGGCCCGAGTTTACACAGTTCGAGGCCGTCGTAAGTACACCTGTCACCCTGCACTCGTTCGAATAGCCCACTTTGCGGTGCGCGTACTTTCGTACCACTTCTTGCACTTGTCGTGCTGCGGTGCCAGATTTCGTTTGATCTGTTGCCGGACGAGTATTGTTCAAGCGCCTGTTTGCTTGGATTTCGTCGACTGCGAAAATGTTTTCACTCGGCCACCATCAAAAACAAGCAACTCAGCTGTTACCTATTTATGCCCCCCCCCCACCCCTACTCTCAAGCTGTGCATTGGTGTGCAAACTGACGAACGGCATCGACCTGTCGATGCACCAGTTGATGTGAAATGAAACTAACTTCAGTCTCTTGCTGACTTTGCTGTTGATGAAACAAACGCGCGCGTCAGGTACAAGCGCGAGTCGGAGAAATGAGGCTGCTTTGTTGCGTCACGTCGTATCGTAGCAACAGAGTTCACGTGCACGGAATTAGCAGCCGATGCAGCCTCCTCATCGGTCCTGCATCGATTGTGTGTTCTTCTTTTTCCTTCAGAAACACCCGAATGTTCAGCCGATGGCGTACGCGAATTCTTTCATGAGAATGGCCGGAATGTTTTGACGAATGCGGCTTTTCTTGACGACGATTCCTGGCCCGCTGTTCGTCGCCGCTGCTTCTTCGTTCAACGACAAGGCGACCGGGATGTTGAGAGTTCTACACGCGCGACGTTTTATACACATTTTTCGAAAACAGGGTGATCTTGTTTATTCGCATCCGACGACGTGCGCTTTAATTCAAGCACCATATTAAACTTTTTCCCTGCTCGCCGAGTCTAGGCTCACGCTCTGAAAGTTGCCATGTAATGTTCAAGAGTCCGGGGACTTTCTTCCCGTCTGAGTCAGTCAAAACGCTGACGATACTCGGCTCGCCGTGCACTTCTTACTCTCAGACCTAGTTCACTGAGAACGGTTTACTCTGTCGGGGGTGAACGCGCCTGGTTCTTTTCAGTAGTTCGTTCACTTGTGTTGCTGCTATACGAGAGACCGTTCACTGTGCTCACGACCCATAATACAACGCGAGCCAAGTTCACTGTGCGAACAATTAAAGCTCAACTATGGAACGCGCGTGCTGCTTATTTAACTTCCCGCTGATTTTTTTGCGATTGTCGTCGTTTTTATTGTTTTTTTTAATAAACCCATTGTTTCCTCGCCAATTCTCACGAAAACGAAGCAAATAGATCAAAAGCTTGCGCATAACAAGAGTCAGTTTTCTTTAATATTTCAAAGAGAACTGCGTCATTTACTTAACTGAATAGCTGGCGTAGCTTCGCATGTATTACGCAGCTGACACCATCTTCCGCCTTCATAATGCATGAATCAACCAAGCAACCATACCCAGGGCGGGAACCAGCTGATATTTTTGGGGGGAATGGTTGCAACTTGTTTTGCCTAACAACTAAACAAATTCTTGGCGCTTTGAAAACATTTTTGAAAATTTCGGGTAGAAGGGCAATTGCCCGGTCGCGGGCCAGACCACGCGTCGCCGGTGTGACAAATAGTGTACTTCGCGAAATGGAACGGCGGATCTTCCCCGCACTGAAGCTTGTCACAACTCGCTTGCTGAGATAGCAGAATTTTCGGTGCAACAGCATTTGCGGCTGAATTCATTTTTCACACGTCGGTTACAGCTTGTTGCTGTCGCGCGTGTCAAGCGCAAGTTCGCTGCGTTTCTCCGAAAACTGGTTTCCGGGAAACGAGCGAGTGGGATGAGCGCTCATGCGTCGCGACATGGAGTGCATGCACAACTAGGTTCGCTCAGTGCATAATCTCATGTAAACCACTAAATGGCAAATCACAGGAGCGACAATCCTCTGCGTCATGCTCAGCGACATTCGGCGCAGTGTACGTATTCAGTCGATGTTTCGCTCGACCATGCGGTATTTTCATGTTTGACTGTTGGTCATCTTGCGTTAGACCCAGAAGTCGGAAATAATTAAATATGATTTTGGTGCACTGTTTGCCTGGCTGAACGTTAGATTTTATATCGTTCTCGCAAAATTTTAATAAAAGACCAAAAGGCATTCTTCCTGGTAACGACTGACGTTGGTCTTTTATGTGTGATTTCGAAAGATTTTTAAAAAGCGAACTCTTGACTTTTTATCGTGAAAACTCGTTTGAAGGAGTCACTGCAATTGCTGTTGAGGTTCCTGATGTTGCTTGGTGTGAACACGACAACTTGCGAACCTCGAAGAACTCATTTTATTCCATAAAAGATAAGAATTCGACCGTACCAACTAGCGAGTCCGTTGAAGTTGGTAAATGTGACATGACATATTCCGAAAGGCACAGCGAATTAATCGATCTTCAGAAGTAGCACTGCAAGGGACATGCCGTGTGGAATGCTTATCACAGCGTTACAACCCTCCGAACCTGTTTTGGAAGATGTTGTATTTCAGATTTCCAACCCACGATCTTTGTACAGTGGAGGTGGCCATTTCGTTTCTCCTGGTTGCAGAGCAGTCATCGGAAGCGAGAAGGCATGTTCGAAGTAGCCTCAAAAAGTTAGTGCATGCTTGCTGACCAGACAAGCACATAACAGAGTGGCGGTTGTAACTTCTTCGTCGTCATGTCATGCTTGTAACATAGATGAGTTTTCTCAATCACTTTGTGAAACAATCACAAAAATCGCAAAAAACAACTATGCGTATTATGTATTAGGTGATATTAACATAAATCTACTTAATGCAACAAATGATAGCAGAATACAACAGTTTATAGATACTTTATGCAGTCTTGGTTGCCACCCAATTATAAATAAACCAACCAGAGTGGTAAACGAAGCAGAGACATGCATCGACCATATATATACAAATAATATATCTACCGAAATCAAGCCATATATTATGCTGTATGATATTAGTGATCACTATCCAATCTACTTGACTGTGAGTAAAGCTCGATTAAAAAGAGATGTCAAACAAAGATATTTTAGAGATACAAGCAACGTTAATACCATTGCTTTTGATCGAGACCTGCACGAAACTCTAGATTCGTTACCGATGGAATACTCAGAATGGG
>Ga0210059_1002895_pt1 | contig 27162 bp, 14 predicted proteins | sample Ectturendosymbi2_FD_188042 | JGI IMG/M metagenome (GOLD analysis project Ga0210059, IMG submission 188042) | Ecteinascidia turbinata endosymbiont from Florida, USA - Sample 2 (SPAdes) (version 2) | ecosystem: Host-associated > Tunicates > Ascidians > Unclassified | place: Key West, Florida... | reverse complement strand
GCACATGTGATGGTGCTACAAGCACATGTGATGGCGCTGCAAGCACATGTGATGGCGCTGCAAGCACATGTGATGGCGCTGCAAGCACATGTGATGGCGCTGCAAGCCCATGTGATGGCGCTGCAAGTGCATGTGATGGCGCTGCAAGCACATGTGATGGCGCTGCAAGCACATGTGATGGCGCTGCAAGCACATGTGATGGTGCTGCAAGCACATGTGATGGTGCTGCAAGCACATGTGATGGTGCTGCAAGAATAACTACTTCAGTGTAACGAAGGCATACATTTTTGTTTGTAGACGTTCCGAGTCACCACTATCTAAAGGTGTTATATGAAAAGGTTCTTTGCCCTGGCAGCACCTTTAAAATGAATCAGAAGCCTGAATGGACCTTTGACCAATCTTTACTACTACTACGCAATGATGAAACTAGCAACAACGAACTCCATTACACTCACACATGCCACATTTTGATGTCACACATGCCACGCACTTGTTTCAATTATTGTTGTTGCTATCGGAAAGTCCAAGTGACATGTGCGCAAAGCTTCACACTGTGGCAGCACGCAACAATAGACATCACTATTATTGCTTGTTCACACCACATATATATATGGGTGTTATTCTTCATGCACATCCCGTTCATGGTGAATCGCACATTCAATGCAACGCCAACCGAGAGGTTGCAACACTGTCCTAGCTCAGCTATAGTTACGATTTATAGATTTTACATATAAATTGCATAACATCTATGGAATTAGCCTATGATATACTCTTGTGGTGAAGTGGCCTTTTTTCACATAACTCTTGTGATAGGTCAATGCAGGCAAAAAGTCACTTGTCACACATGTCACATTTTCAAAAATATATACAAAAATAAGGAGTATGTCCAGTTGCAGAGAACTTTTTTTTCATAACAAGTAGAAGTAATTACAAAGTAGTTTGTCACTGATACCAAATTAAAATTTCAGAAGTGCACCAAATGAAAATTATAATGAATTATCTCAAAAAAAATTGTCACAATGTTACACACATCACATATGGAATTGTCTTAAAAAGGGAAAGACCCTGGTTTTGATAAAGCTTTGTCAAGAAATTTGTAAGCATTTGAGTTAAAAGAATTCAAAACAGCTAACTGACAATGGAGATAACTGACAATGCCACCTTACCCTTGTGAAGTCATCAATCTCAGATGACATACTCAGCTTCTTCAAAGAATAAGTCGCCCACAAACAGAAATCCACCAACTACAAAATAAACCTACAAACAACAGAGCAAGAACCTGAAGAGAAACATTGAAAAGTTGAGTTACTTGCAGGATTTATGGTTTTCAAGCTGTTGATTGTCCATCAAAATTTAAATTCTACTGTATCAATCATTCTCATGAGCAACATAACTTGATTTTTCACCAACTTAAACTTAGTTCTATTAACATGCAGTACTTTAAAACAAAACAAGGCAAGATTTGTAACAGAAACAAATAACAGACTATCAAATACCAATGTTATTCTACGCAAACATTTTCTGTCTAACTGGCAATTTTTACAGCATACAGGTACTTTTATAAATACTAAAAGTAATGCACCCAGGTGCTAAAACTAAGCATACTATGGTTGCTGCCTGAGTGTGGTGCCTTCTACTGAATCATCAAATTCATAGAGGGCACAAATTGATCATTTGAAGTTCTTTTTTCTGTAAGTTCATCAGGTTCAATGATGACTTCTGGAGGTAGACTGATATATCGGCCTGGCCGATATTTAGGAATTGCCAATATATGGGTATTGGCCAGTGTAGGTATTGACAAAACGCTGTTATATTCCTAACAGATACAGACAACTTGCGCAAGAAAGCACAACAAACCAAGTCAAGACAGTTATCTTTCAGCAATGCTAGCAGGTGCATTTTCATAAACAAGCAGACAAGATGAACCATGGAGCACGCGTTGGCCATTGCAACTGCAACAAAAGCATCATGATTGATCAGATTAATTAAAAACCATAGCAAAATATCGAAATTGCTACAATTTGATAAATTTTAGCCCATAAATCTTCATTTTTGAAGTTTTTGAAAAAAAGGTAAAGCACAGAATACATTATATTTTTATGTGGCTACGGAACCACCCATGGATCTTCTTCTTTCAAAACTTATTCCACCACTTCGCATGATGCAGTTCAAATAAAGCGGTCAGTTTATCACTCAAGTGGCATCATCCTAGTAGCACAACAGATATGTTTTAAGTCTGCCATGCCAATGGTTGTGGGTTCACCTCTCACCTTGGCGCCTTACGTTTTCATAATTCAATGTAAGTGACTGCTCGCACGTTTCAATTCATGAGACCAGTTTTTCAAAACTTTCCAAACTTTTGCTGTAGGGATTAACGTTAGGTTATCTAAGTTTTAGGTTTCCTTTTGCATTTACTATGTTTCTACCAAGCCTACTTCATTCTCCTCATGCATTACTGTCATGTTACAAGAGGTGGTCGAATGAGGTTTCAAGCCACTGCCTTATATTTTTGATAATTAAGCAGAAAATTCTTGAAAGCTCATATTTTAGCAACTTTCGGCAGGCTGCACAGAAGGGCAGGCCAGCGGGATGCACAAAAAGGCGGGGTGGGCTGCAGAAAAGGCCAGCCCTCCTCCTGCCCTTTTTCGCAGCCCACCTTGAGCTTACTGTGCAGCCCACTGGCCCGTCCTGTAGTGCAGCCTGCTGGCCCGCCTTTCTGTACAAGTCGTCAGCCCACGGAAAATTCATGTTTTTCATTTGGCAACACAGCCGTCCAGCCCTCCATTCAGTGTTATCCTAGGAGTAAGACTGGTTATGGTGGGTAGTGGTTACTAACTCCAGTACTACCCTGGGCTACAAATACAGTACCACTACCTGTGATGAACTTATACTCACTGTGACTGTTAGTGTTACAGTGCCATTTTCTGATTCTGTGAGTATGGTACAAGACCTATGTTCAATATATTGCTTCTAACTTCTGAGAAGGTAGTCAGTGAGTTACAACTCATACACCTAATGCTGTAATAAAGAGAATAGTAAACAGTTGAGTACTTTACAGTAGGCCTACCACAAACTACTGTACTTTTCGCAGATGTACAGATTGCAGTTACTGTAGTACAGTACAGTCTGTACTGAGATAAGATCAGTTTTGCCACTCTGTTGTTATGGAAAAGTACTAGATCTCATGATAATAAAGCACTAGATTCAAAAAAAAAACACTAGATTCCAAAATCAAACTTACTCACAGTGAAAATGTCCAGAAAATGCGTTGCAATGCCAACGATATAAACATTGTAACATTGTGCCACTCATTGTAACCCAGAGACAAAGAAAATGGTAGATAGCAACAACACGTGTGTTTGTTTGTATAGGTCACTGAACCTTTTAACAGATGACCAAGTGACTTCGCAACGGTTTAACTCAAAATATATTACATTGCCTTGTGTAAGTTAAGATTTAATTAGGTAGAATTTTTAGCAAATTACAATTGCATTAAATCAAAAGGTCTTAATTACAGTTACACTTATAGTTAGTAACTGTAAATAAGTGCAACTGAGTTACACAAAATTTTGCAATTAATTACATTCAGCTCACTCATAAAGAAACACCAGATAGCCATAAAAAAACACTGCGAATCAGTGGTCCTTAAAGTTTCAACGCCTCAATACCCCTAAGTCAAATTTTCGTCAATCTGGATACCCCTTTTCAACAGTTTAAAAAATAACAAAAAAATATATGAAATAAAACCGAACTGGTAAAAAAACATTCACTGGAGGAGTCGTGAGGAAAAAGGTCAATGCAAAGGCTGCATCACATTCATCAGCACTAATTTTCTACTTCATGTGGGCATGAAGTGGGCATTCATGTGGGCATTCTACTTCATGTGGGCTACTTCATGTGGGCCACAGTCACATAAAGCTGAAAGATGGTGTCAATGACATGACACCAGTTACCTTTGTGAAATAAATGGGTAGTTTACATAGATAAGCTATGACTTCTTATGAAACTAAACCTTAGCACTAAATAATTCTTTAAGATACTTAACCTTTCTATTTGTTATGTTTTGTGTTTCATGTACCTAATACTTACTGAAATCAATAATGATTATGTACTGCTAATAATACGGTAACCTGCTCACATCCTTTACTCTCAACTTCATTCGGTGACACCATGCTTCTGGTTGGGAACAACTCATCCATGCAACCCACCCAAAAATGGTCTGTGGGTAAATCTACTTTTCTTCATGATGTGCATTTATAAACATTATGTTCCGCCCATGTTACTTGTTTTTGCTATGAAATGTTATAATAACATGCCTTGCCTTCTGCCTCACAACCGTTATTGCTGCTTGCTTTTTTCACCTATATACTTCCCTCACCTGCTCATCTGTACATGCCTCATCTCTTCACCCATTGCTTGCCCACCATCATCGGTGTTATGTTGATGTTTACTGCGTTTTATTTTGTTATTTTTTTTGTTTGTTTTTCTATTTTTGCTATATGCTACATTTCTTCATGACTCTAATTTGGTGTGGCCTATGTTTTGTCCGATTGTTGTTCATCTCCTTTTGATTGGGGTGATCAAAAATGTGGATACCTCACTTTGTATGTCATTTTTGCTTACTCATTACTGTTCATGACTTCCTGTGTTTCATGATAGTGCATCATCCAATCACTTCATGTGGGTATAGTGACAGTGTGAGTGTTGCAAGATGGCTAGAAAGAATGTCATGATTAAGTGTTGATAAATGATACTTTGTTGAATACCCCTGTTGAATATCCCTAACATCTAATCTCAATACCCCCTGGGGGTATTAAGGCAATACTTTAAGAACGCCCAAGCAAAACAATTCCATTACCACTAACAAGCACGCTGAACCTCATTTTGTCCTAAAGCACTGGCAGTGGTTCTCTTAACCAGGGGGTACACCTCCCCAGGGGGCGTCAATAATTTTCCAGTGGAGCACGAGCTTTTACACGCGCCTCAACATGGAAAGTTTGATCAAAAATTCACCAATCAATAGCCTACACTTGTTTTTACAACTTATTTAATGTCAGGAGGCTTGATGAAACAAAGGACGACTTAGACTTTGTTTTATAAAGGGTGCATGGTATAGAAACGGTTAAGAACCACTGTCCTAAAGCGTCGTCACTAAATGGAGAACTCTTTCGTGCGCAACATAAAATGTCATTCTCAACGCAGCGTTTGGAACGACAACCAAACACACAATTTCACAAACACATATGAGGTTGAGAGTGAGACTTGAGAAATTGATGAAAGAAACTTAAAAATTATATTTGAATCTAACTTACTTTCAACCTACAAAAAGAAGAAATGTAGAAAACAACAACAGCCCGCTCAACATCAGATCTGTCGCCAAGACATCAGACATCAGAAATTTCTCTCAAAACATTAGAAGAGGTATCACTGGAATGACAGCTCACAGTCTGAACGTTTGAAAGTCAAAATTTGCCCGCTTTCCCACGATTTGCTTCATTGCACAGGGTGATTCACATGACAGGAGGTACATGGTGTATTTTTAAGTTGCATTAGCTGCTTTCACTTGAAATGTATCGATCAACTTTCAAAACCACACAAAACGTTCCAGTACAACTACATCTGGGTGAGCAAGAAAAAAAATTGGAAAAATGTAACATTTCTATTTTGGAATTTTCAAATTTTTGCATTTAATTCCCACGCATGTGTTCAAGTTTTTGCACGTGTGGAAAAGTCGAGTCACGATGATCGAGTCCAGGACTCCAGTCAACAGCATTTTAACTCCTAGTCAAGTCAGGGTCATCTGAAACTTTTTTAAAGTAGAATCAATTCACTAACCTCGGTCAACTCGAGACCAAATTAAGGGGCAAAGTCTTGCAAGTCGCTTGAAGTCAACAAGCTGTCCACCCGAGTCATTTGTTGATGAACTCTCAATCCAGCTGGGCCAGTGGTTCTTGACCTTTTTTGTCTCAGTTACCCTTTAACAAAATCAAAAAATCGATTTTACCCCCAACAACGTTCGGTGTGTCAAGTCATACCCAACTTTAGGGCAGAGATGAGCAGACTGTCATATTTTGCAATCCAGACCAGATTTTTTCAAACTCAGTCCAAGTCCAACCACAGTCTAAAATTTTATTCAAATGTACAGTCCAAGTCCAAATGAAGTCCAAAAAATTTGAAGAGTCCACCCTTTTCGCAACAAAAACGCCGTATTTATTTTCTAATAATTCAGTCCAAATCCAGTCCGGGTCCTAAAATTTGAAGTGATTTGCAGCCCGGATCCAATCCAAATTCAACAAAATTTGCTATAGTCCAGATCTAGTCCAATCCAAGTCCAGTCCAATGCTCATCTCTGCTTTAGGGTAAAACTTGTACGAAATTTTGTCAGTATCTGAGAAGAAACTTTGATAAAATGCTCTTACAAGCAAGCATGAATACTTTCAAGAAGTGGTTTGCTGCGGTTGTTGAAATTCTAAAAACAGTTTCATACCGGGATATCACTGAGTCAAGGGGCAAAACGTTAGGAATAAGGAATATACAGCCAGCCATGTTTGACTTTTCTTCTGTTAAAAAATTACAATTTTAACCAGTCAGTCACTCAGTCATATTTTTTGTGCTTATTTTCTATGCACAATATCTGATATTTCGGGAACAGCGGTTGAAAGAGTTACTATCATGTCATCTTTTGGAATCAATTGAGGTCGATTTTTTATTTTATCGTCATCATTGAGGAGAGCCCTGCCTCACACAGATAAGCATTTAGAAAAGGTATACTAATTTCAAACGCGCGCTTAGACAGCGTAGAACACTCTTCGCCCAATCCACACCTAAATTTAGAAAAGTAACAGTTACAAGATATGAATTTGGAATAAAGTATTTATTAACACTGAAGATCAATCAAATCATCTTTAAAAGGCAATTTGAAAAAAACACGCCCGTGCCCTGATAAAATTCACACGTTCAGCTACGTGCTTCAAAACTATTTTCAAGCATTCTGGAAAGGCTTAACTTACAAGTGCATGTCAACGAAGTGCACAAGCAGTAGAAATGACGGGCAGTGTCCGCTTGTTCACTACAGTTGTAAAACCTGACTTCACGGAGCGTCGGAGCGCCGTCTGTGCATAGCGAGCAAATGTGATTGCACGAGTCTATTTTGTTGGTAGAAGTTATTCATTTCTTCCTGATCATCAGCAGGCCCGTAACCAGGGGGGCACAGGGGGCGAAACCTCGCCTGCAAAATATTTTGCCCCTCTGGAAAAATGTGTTGGACATTTTTCAAAACTATTGGACATTGTTTAAAAAATTTAGGCCCTTCTCAGAAAACTCTTCGCCCCTCCTGGTGTCCCAAGCTGGTTACGGGCCTGATCAACAGTCACTTTGCTAGTCGTCTCTAGACTTACGCACATCAAGAACTCTTCTTTCAACTCAACTGCACGTACAGTATGTATCGATGGTAAACCAAGAAATACGTGCAGTTCGACGTGTCAGTTGACCCATCCAGCGAAAGGGCATAGGCGGATCCAAGATTTTTTTAGGGAGGGTCTCAAGGACGAGTTCATCCGGATGTGCACTGACTGCATAGCAGTGAAGACCCAATTGTTCAGGTAACTTTTTTAACAAATACCGTTAATAACGATACACATTTTGGCTAAATCGCATTCTCACAATTGCCCAGACTTACTGGGACGTTTCCGGAGTAGAAGCGGCCTTCAAAACAATTCAGAAATTATTATCAAACTTACCTAACCTTAAAAAAGTAACTTGTTGAATGTCGGAAAACTTTTATTATTAGCAAAACAAACAGGTCCACACCGAAAAAACGCGTGGGGCAGGCATAGAAGTGACACAAAAACTACACGAAGAAACCTGAAATACCGCGATAGTAACTTTTGTTGACAGTCTGTACAAGATCCATGCCGTATTGTGTTCGAAAATTGCAGATGTTCATGGACTGGAAGTTCAGGACGTTCGGATTTGAAAATTTGTTTATTTTCGGAAAACTTTCCGATTTTTATTGCATAGCACCAGAGACGTAACGAGGGGGCAAGGGAACGCAATTCCCTGGGCGCCGAATCACTGCAGGGGCCAAAAAGTCACAACAATGTCATGAGCACTTTTTCCAAAACAGTACATTTGCTTCCGAAAAAACTCAGGTTCGAACATGGGGGCGCCAAACATATTTCTTGCCCCAGGCGCCATCTAACCTCGTTACGCCCCTGCACATCACGACTGTCTAGACAATATAGCGAATTTGTTTACAAAAATACCTGCCCATCAGTGGCAAACTATCAATCACGAACTATTTAAAACAAAATGTTGTTGATTATCGAAGTCATTTGACCATAGAAAATGACTTGAAGGTCGAAAAAAGGTATGTTAGTGTATTTCGAAAACAAGCACAGCTTTTCCTCCCCCAAAAAATCACTTAGGGTACGCGTACTTTTCCGTAACAACAGAGTGGCAGCACTGAGTTAAACACTTTCGTTCAGACCGGGTGTCCTTCTTGTTGCTTTTTATGGGTAAAATACGGGTAAAGGCAAGATTTAACCATATCGCTGCACTGTAGCCAAGGCTGGATATATTCAGTGGAGGAAAATGTTAACAGTTTGTAATAACGCGCGTGTTCAAGCTGGGTATGTTCTTTGACTTAAACTGTTTTGTAGCACAGTAATCTTGAGCCACTCTGATTCACAACTCAATGCAATAGTAAAGATTGATTTCAACTACCGCTGACCCGAAATAGACATGTATCTTGATGTGTGGGTAACGCAAATTTGTAGCTTGAGCTTATTGGTGTAGTTAGCAGAGTGAGCTTCACGTGTGCTGCAAGGTGTAAGTTGTTTCTGTTTTTCAAAGTAATCAGGATAAGGGGATCTCGTATAGGCTAGGCTGTATTAACTTAAGAATGTCGAAATGTGCATAAGAGAGTGGATCTAGTCAGCGAAAGAAAGCAACTGCCAAAGCAGATGCATTATGACCAGGCCCGGATTTACAATGGGGCTAGCGGGCCTTAAGCCCGGGGCCACTTGGCAAGCGGGGCCTGTATTCCTTCCAAAAAAATTAAAAATCTGCTGAAATAATCTGCATCCTTGTCGCACAAGCTTTGCAAATGCCAGTACCTAAACCCGGTTGTTCAACTTGTTTGTAATTTCCATATATCAAGTATTTTATTTCGTACACTTTTATAACGTGGTTATAGGGGTGCTAACTGCTAATCACAACAAAATTGCAATGACAACGCTAATTAAGGCTTGTTGGGTGCGTAGCTCCTCTGCACCTGCTCTCAGAATGTTTTCAGACTGGTGAGATTCGCTGAGGCTATTTTCAGGTCCACAGTTAAGACCACTAAACCTTGTTAATGCTACAGATATGTTTCATCTAAACGCTTAACCAGTTTTTTTAAGGAAAATGTTATGTACCCAGTATGGACGTGTAGGGACCTGATGATAATTTTCTCTGAATCTAGGGACCCGATTTTCAATTCTAGGGGCCCGAATCGGGTCCCTAAAACACTTTAAAAAAACGCTCGTTTAACGTTTATTTTTGACACAATATGTTTAGAAACGTTTCATTCATTACTATGAAACCTGATAAAAATCACCACATTTTGAGTGACTTTTAACTTTTCACAGCTTGTTATATTAATAGAAAGTGTGGATTGGAAGAAGTTGAAGTTGTTATGCTTTGTTCAGTTGCAGTAACATCTGATAGGTAGAAAACTTTTGAGAATTTTTACATGCTTCTACCCCACCACATAACCAGTGGCGGATCCAGACCCGGCGTTTGGGTGGTGGGGGCGGTCAAATAGGGGGTTCTCGAAAGGTCTTCACTTGCTTAAATACCAAAGGTTGTCTGCGACGGCCGTTGGGTATCACACAAAAGTGGTTACGTTTTGTAGGCCACGAAAGTGGCTATTTTTGTTAGTCGAACTATGCGATTTTTCAGGGAACAAACACAGTTTGAAACCGCTTTAAATCAAAGCGGGTCCCAAAAGGTCGGCCTCATTTTTCTACACGTAACCGTTTATGCGGAATAAGGAAATTTCTACACGTAACCTTTTACGCGGATAAAGGAACGTAACCTTTTATGCGGAAAAACGTAACCTTTTATGCGGAAAACGGAAATTACACGTAACCTTTTATGCGGAAAAAGGAAATTTCAACCACCAATAATTGTACCAAGTAATCAAGCATGAAAAAATCCAGGTTGTTTTTCCAAACGTGGGAACAATTTTAAGATTGTTCTTATGCTTGATGGTCACAACGTGTTCTGGTGAGAGATCATTTTCAAAGCTGAAAAGAATCAAAAGTGCGCTTCGTTCAACAATCTCACAAGAGCGGCTGTCTGATCTGAGTATTCTTTGCGTAGAGAATGATTAACTGCAGCTTATTGATTTTGATGACACGATTGACGAATTCGCAGCCAGGAAAGCTCGAAGGAAGATTTTTTGACAATAAATTACCTGCCTATCGTAACTACATACTCGCTTACCATAATATGTAAAAAGCCTTAACAAGTTAACATGAAAGCATGACAATTTGAAATCTGACTGTTTTGCGTGAACAGTAAGCTTGCTGTCAATGATCTGTAAGCGATGATTTAAAAATATTTTCAACAAATGTTAAGATAAACATTTTGACAACTTTCAAGCATCAGACTGCCACGTAATGTTCATGCTAGATTGCTAGATTCAGTGACGTGACGTTGATTATACTGTACTTCCTAACAGTCTTGTCTGTTCTTTCATGATGTGATCAGCGTACGAAACTGTCAAGCGAGTTTACGCTGTGCGTAGGTCCTAAAAGCTTTTACGTTTATCCTAATGTCATGTCGTACATACATTCCAAGACTTGAATTTAACCAAAAAACTTCGTAGGGCGAGCGCTGACAGTTCTGTATAGATATATAAAAATCGATTCAGATCCGTACAACGGGGGAGTTGATCTGCTGGGTCTTCATTAATGCTAGAGAGTTTTTCACAAAAAGGGCGTACCACGGTTGACTGAACATGATGACCCCACATGGCCCCCAATGGTTAAACTAGCCCGGGGCCCCGCTTGTCTTAAATCCGGCCCTGATTATGAGCTGTTATTGTGAAGACCAAACCACTAATCCATTCTTTTAGTGTGCCTAGAATGGTCTGGAGATTTTACAGCATTAATAGTTTAAGGCTGAGTTAGCAGAGTTTTAAATGGATTACCAGTGATGGAGTCTCGGAGACTTGGTCTCGGTCTCGAGACTCGTCTCGAGACCCATTTTTGCGAGTCTCGGTCTCGAAGGATTTACAGACCTGCACAACATACGACCCGCGGGTCGCAAAGCTTTTCTGGCGACCAGCGCGAGCTTTATCATTTGTAAAAAATGTTGCAAAAACTCGACCTTGAATAAGTAATTGTCGTTCCAGATTTTATTCCATGATACAGTGAAATCTCCACATCAAAATCAAATAGACGTTTGCGGGCCCGCGGCAAATTTCTGTTGATAATTTGACCCTTCCAGCTTTCTGAGTTGTGCAGGCCTGGTTTTAGGGCTCGTCTCGGTGTCGATGCCTACAGGTCTCGAGACTTTGAATATTGCAAAGAAATGGTTTAGTAAATGTCTATAATTGAACGATTTTTATTTGTTGCATTTGCAGGTAAGAAACAACCGAAACAGGCGAGAAAAATGCCAGTAATTTGAAAAAAATTCAACTTAGAAGTGATGACAACATTTTTTTAATTCGGCAAAATCTACAAATTTTGAAGTCTCGAATCACGGAAATTTTGTAGAAGTCTTAGTCTGAAAGTTTTAACAAGGTCTCGACTACATCACTGTGGATTATAGACTTTTTGCTAGGCCGTAGCTACATTGATGCAAATGAGGCACTTGCCTCGATAAACTAGCTGTGATGCTGCTACAAAACATTTTTGTTATGCTAAATCAAATGATATTATATTTTGTGGCTGTTTTAAAAAGAGCAGCACTGCAGCCACACTGTGCTGCAACAGTGATACTATAAAATGGGTTGGCCATCCATCTTATAGTAATCACTGGTTACAACCACCAGAGATACCACCAGGCTAGATAAGGACAGGTTGTTAGGTCTCCATAACTACATTTCACAACATACCAAACCGGTAACGTAATTAACATATTCGTCTCGGCAAAAATTTGACTCTGACTACGGCCATGTTTTGAATTATTAGCTTTTCTTTGTGCAAAGCTTTTAAATAATTTGCTATATTTCTGTTGTTGTGTTGTGGTATTTGACATCTTGACGCGCGGAAAACGGTGGTGTTAACTCAAGTTGGATCGCCTGACCCACTTTCGGAGATTGTGCAAGTTGTCGAACGTAGCCTATAACGCTTTTTGGTTGATTTTGAAATGGTTGTTTTCAAAATGTACAGTGCATTTTTTTGTGTTTTTACAATATACAGTATAGGCTGGGCGAAAAGTAGACGTGCTCTTGACTGCTTTTTTACAATTATGGCTGAAATTTCGGGCCGGTATTGACAAATACTGGATCGTTCCGGTAAGAAAATTTTTCTACTTTCATCACTGATCACAAGGGCATTGAAAATGGTCAGACAATATTTTTCCACGTCACAGTGGGAAACATGAAGTTTGCAGTGTGGTAATGACCAAATTCTCACCCATTCAATTGTTTGTACGAAACGCGGCTATATCGTGGTAACGCAATTTTAGATTAGTAGGTTGAAAAAAAATTAATAGAGACAGTAGAATATTGGTCGATGAAAAGCATCTGATTTCGTGCTGAGCTGAACTTTTGTCCAAAAATTGTGGCTGGCAGGCAGGGGTGTATTGCTGAAAATAGAGGTGTGGGAACCAGGCCCGTAACCAGCTTGGAACACCAGGGGGGTGAATAGTTTTCTGAGAGTGGACCAAATTTTTTATACTGCGCCCAATAATTTTAAACTATGACCAATACATGTTTCCAGGGGGGAGAAAAATTTTGTGGGAAGCATCTCTTGGTTGCGGGCTTGGTGGGAACGCCGTTCCCACCCCAGACATAAAGGAAGACTGCTACGTTTACTAGAATTTCCACACTGGATCTTCCTGTTTCACTTTAGTGCTACGGTGCTATACACGAGATAACTTGCCATTTATTCATTTATGTTGCTCCAGGCGCTACAAGTGGAAATTAAAATGAAAAATCTAAATCTTCAAGTAACGTTACTAGTGAAAAAAGCGTGGGAATTCCGTTCCCATCTCACTACACCCCTGCTGGCAGGTCTGATGCTAATCAGTAGTCATCTTCAGAATAGCCTACAGCTAATCTAGCGCGCTTCATTTTGAGTCTACCTGACATGTAGGCTACGTTTTACGGTTAGGTTTGCTGTTATGGAATTTACGCTCTCATTGAGTGCTCTAACCTAGTCTGTAGTTAATTGCGTTTAAAGTTCGTTGTAACGTAATGTTAATGCCTTCGCTTAAGTAGAGTAACAACATGAGCTGCACTCATTCATAAAAGCTTGTCGGAAAAATAATATGATCTGCAGCTTATTCAACTTTTGTCCACAGTCTGCACAATCCCGTCGCCACAAAGGGCTTTGGTGGATTTTGCCCCCCGAACAAAGCTCCAAGCCCCCCAAATTGAAACATCAGTGGAGTTTTTGTCAATTTTTAGAATGTCTAGCGCGCTTCATTTTGAAAAAATTTTTCGAGTGCAATTTACTAGACTGTATGCGTTTTTTGAGACATTCGCCGAGTCGCTAGAGAGAACAGGAGCGGAGATATTCATGCGCAAAGCCACGTGCGATTAGGTGTTTTTTTTGCCGAAAATCCCCAAAACCAGCCGGACGTCAAGGTGGTTTGGCTTCACTGTTTCATATGACTCAGTTAATAACCCGAAGCAATGCGAAAGCTCATCATGCAAAGAAGTAACCAATTGTCAGTGGAAATTGAAATAAATGAAAACACAATGGCAAAAGAACTGATCAATCTCAACAAAGATTGTCACTGTGTCACATAGAATTGGCGAAAACCAATGGAGGTCATCTAGTGAACCCACCCCGTCGTGCATTGCATTATCATGTCTATTTGAATCCACCCCTACTTGTACACGACTTCACGAACGCTGTTTCGCGTTTCTCGAACAGTTTCGAGTAAATGTATGCGAAAGCATTTTGATCGATGGTGGTTCTTGTTGTAAAAGAGAGATTCGGATAATCCTTCCTCGAGTACGATACACGATCGCGGCACAAGTATAGTCGAGACTTTATCCCTTGGTTGTAACTGCGCCACCCAACCTACTGGGGTCAGGTGCTGTTTACTTAGTAGAACTTAACTAAGACGAGTTAAATCCATGGAAGGTTAATGAAACGGAGACATCTCCGCATCGTTTTCATCCGCCGCAATTTTTAACGTTGCAAGCGCTCTTTCTCCTCCGGCACAGGGGGTTAAAACTCAGCCATAGACCAACCGGCAGAGTTGGCTGCATGGTTGTAAATGGTTATGCATGTCCGCATAATTATCCGCAAAAAAGTTTTTTTTTGTTTATTACTAATGCATATTGTTACATTAACAAAACATGGTGGTGGGCGAAATAAATGTAGTTGTCATAAAAAATTGCAATCTTTTCAATATATTTTTCGCGGTAATTGAACAGAAGGCTTGATACAGTATAGTTACAAGACGACATTTTTATATATTGAAATACGCTGCTATGAGGGTTAATTTCAAAGTATTAAAAAGCACCTAGATTTTTAAGTCGGCGCGTTCAAACACTTTTACATATGCCACCAACCATGCATTTGAATGAATGGATTGTATTTGCTGACAAGAGTTCAGCGAAAACCGAAGATATCGCAAAGGGTGAGTTGAGAGTTGGTGCAAATTACATCAGATTTATACAGTATTTCGTGACTTTTGGAAAATCACGCTTTGGTTTCAAGAGGAAGTCACGTCTTTCCGAGATAAAGGTACGTCACCAGTTGAGATTCAGCAAGACATTTCCCAAGCTTCTGTTGAAGCTGTACATATGAATGTTCGGGAAACTTCTAGGGATGGAAAGGTGGTTACGCAGTTTTAACTACGATGTAACAAAACAACATTACGAAAAAGTCATTAGTTTTGCAGGCATTTGGTGTTGTCTGGTTGAATTTTTAAGACAGAGGTGCGTTTTTAGGCTCAGCAAGCTTGCATGCAATGGAGTTGGAATTAATGCCAAAGTAAGAATCGCCGCACGATTTTTGCTCAGTAGCACTTCAGTTGATATGAATCAGTGCACGTCGAAAAGACGCCGTTCTCGTTTACTGCTTTATGCGTTACAATGCTAAAATTTGAAATCATTCCGTTTAGAATTGATATTGCCAAAATACGCATCCAAAGGTATTTCCATTCGTTTCAAAAATAATTTTGAAAGGCTGCTGTAAACAGCAGCGGCGTAGACAGCCAAAAATTTTTTTGAGGCAATCTTTTGACTTTAAATGAGCAACAAAATTTGGTTGGGACACCGCCTTTTAAAAGAACAAAAATGACTAGATATGCTAGACGTTTGTGGGGGCATGGCTTCCTTGGCCCTTCTGGCTACGCCAATAGCTGTAAAACGCTTTTATTTGGGTGATTTTGACCCAACATAGTAGCAAGCAACTCGCTTGCAGCGAACTCTGATAATGAATGTTCAATGCAGTATCAGTGTGTCTTTTGTTTGTGTTATTTTATAATTGTGCCACAAATCCTTTTAACTTAAGTCTCACTGTTTGTTTCAAATGTTGCATCTGGCTATGGCCAAGATATTTATTTTGAAAAGAAGTGTTTCTTCAAAGCTCACATTGGAAACAGGTTGCAAGTCTACAATAAAAGCAATAAAATGAAACCATTCCCCAAGATGTGCAGTTAAGTAAATGAATGCGTTTTGCTCAAACGATTCTCCTCACAACAGTTGCCCAAACGATTCTCCTCACACAAAACTTTCAGAAACGCAGTATGTGTACGCTTTGATTTTGTTTCTTGCCATCTTCTGAGGAAGAGAGTTTGCATACACTCTTGAAACGTCAACAATAAATACTGTATTGCTATCACACCTTTGTAGCAAAGTTTGCACCCAGTAGACTATGCCTAGCGACAGAAACATCATACTCGTATGGTCACTTTGTGTTAGCTTCACGTTTGCCTGGGGTTACCGTAGGCTACTGTTCAAGCATTTTTGCATTTTATGTTCAGTGCTTAACCGTTGCTGGGGTTTCACAGCCAAGCTCTAACGTTGCAAGGGAAATTCGAATTCCACAAGAGCCTCAAAGTTATTAGGTGTTTAGGTAGTTCTAGCAAAAGTGGCCAGGCTAGGCCCACCCACATCTGGTGGCGAGCCTAGCCCAACCATTCGTAATAAAGTTAAAGTTGCAATCATTTTAAGAGTATTTCAGTTGGCAGACGAAGTCTCGTATCTACAATTAAAACAATAGCATCAATGATTAAATATATCCTGACATTCATTCCAGTCTCTTGTATCTGACATTCTGACAACTTCACCAGTCGCAACATCGTCTGCAGAAATTATCTCACAGCAAATATATTCAACTAAAGTTTCAAAAATCTTGATAAACGATTTGATGAAATTGCTAAAACAAGACGAAAAGGTTTACTAGTAGCCTATTCATCTGCCACACTAAAGCCATGACTGCACTAGTTGAATACGGAACCAGACGTTTGTATTAGGCTACTAATTTTTACTCTGTTATGATCGTTCGGGCTTTATCTTGATTAAAACCAGGTCCGTAACCAGCTTGGCACACCAGAGGGGGCGAAGAGTTGTCTGGGAGGGGTCCAAATTTTTAAACTATGTCCAACACATTTTTCTAAGGGCGGCGAAAAAATATTTTGGGGATGCATCGCCCCCTAAGACCTCCTGCACCCATGGGCGCATTTAGGTGGGGGACACGGGGGACGTGTCCCCCCACTTTTTCAGACGGTGGGGATATAATATACCATGTCCCCCCACATTTTTTCTTTATGTTTTGTATTTGGTAAGGTTTCAAAATAAAAGTGACATTTGTCACGTTTTGTGTGAAGCGCTTTCTATCAGGCCAGGGGGCAAAACTTAGCTGAAGGGTCCACTGTCTACTGTAGGAATGGCACTAGCCAACACTCCGAAAAAAAGTTAAGAAATTATAGTGAATCCGGAAGTCGTGGAAGTCTATACTAGCTAAAAAACAAAGCACACGGAAAAGCGCAAAAAAACAACCTACTGAATAGTAAAAGAATACTAAACATCAAAATGCCAGCTAAAAGGGGCCATGTTGCACATAGCCAAGCTGATGTTGAAACAGAGTTTGGTGCGGTATCACTGATTCTGATATTTTTATAAATATTAGCTTCGATAAAATGATTTTCTAGAGACCGCGAAAGATGGTTAACTGCACCTGTCCGACATTTTACCCTGTGTGTTGTCTTGAGACAATAAGCGCTTAACAGCTGCACGTGTGAGAGATCGCACTACAGCCATGTATTTCGTGCAGAAATGTAACTGACTTTGTTGTAACGTTGGTTGTCACGTATTCAGAAAACAGAGCAAAATTTAAAGATGCAAGTTTATAATACAAATATTAGAAAGTTACATTTTCAGGCAAATCTCTGCGAAGTGTCTGCCGAAGACGAAAAGCAGCACTATTGTGGAGATGTAGGATGGGCAGATTCGCTGTTCATGAAGTCTAGTAGATTTATTTTTTTACATGTGTGCAGATAAGCTATTCTTTGATTAGCAGAAGCGTCAGTTTAATAGCTTATCATCAGCATTAAATTGTCAGTTAATCTTTAATGTTGACATCACAATCTTGAATGTTGACATCACAATCTTGAATGTTGACATCACAATCTTGAATGTTGACTTTACTCATTGCCAAGTTCATGACTTTTACTTGTAAGAGCAGATGCCGTTGTATGTGCTCACGTTGTATGTTTGTAAAAGTTTGGAATGCTCATCATGTTGCTGAAATATACGTGTAGACCGTGTCCAGTGACAAATTTAAGTATATTATTTTGTAAATCATCTGTAAGGACAAAGCGTGATTAGTGTTGCTTTCAAAACACCTCTAGAAAACAAGATTGGGAACCTGTATATATAAAACTGTACTTCTGAATCGACCCGATGACTATATTGATTTCGCATCAAGCTGTCCTCCCACATTTCACAACAAAATTGCGCCCGTACCTCCACCCCCCTAGTTACGGGCCTGATTTAAAAATATAAATTTCTCATTTTCGGAAATGTTGCGAAGATAGCTTTATTTGTGACCGCTTGCGAAAAAGTTGTATCACGGTTGAATAAGCACGATGACGTCATCGAATGAAAGTTCATGAAAATTGTCCCCCCCGAAATGAAGAGCTGGTTGCGCCCCTGTACACCACATACAGTTCACGACAGGCAGCGGTGTTCGTGGAAAATGAAATGCCTGTCCGTGTCTGACACTATTGTGGAAATATCTGTGGGGCAATTGTTATATGATGTAGGAAAGTTGTTACATAACGCTAATCGCCATGGTTGTAGCAGCACGCTGTTCCAAATCATGTTCAAATTTACCTTGTCTCGACATCCTTGAGATTATTTGAGCGGCGACACCAAAGCTTGTATAAGCGTCGCTCGATTAAACAAAGAGTAGAAGTCATGGAGCTCATGCTTGGTCAGTTTGGTTGCAGCAGTAGAAGAAAAACTGCAAGCGTTTGAATCGCACGTCTTTATATCATCATAAGTGCAATCTGTACAAGCGAGATACTGCAGAGAAACTTTTTGTCGAGCTTTGCTTAATGAGCCAAAGAACAGAGTAAAGCAGCGAGCACGAAATAAAACGAACTACTTATGTTTTCCAAACTCGTTGCTCGCCTCATGCAGTTGGGTTTGCACTGGAGTTGGTTATATACAAATTTTCAAGGTATTGTTATTTGAAAAAGATCTAACTTCTCAAAACTTAACGTATACAAATTAATTGAAACCTCTTCGTTAAATTCAGCGGCATTTGTAACACTGATCGTCGCTCTGTCATGCTTGCCTTGACAACGAAGGCTTGGCCTGACACTACAGAAAACGTTTGGATGAAAACACAGGAATTCTGTGATAAAACCACAAACGTGCACTTTGACCGATATTCAGGGTTGCACCAAGCGTCTGCCGAATTCCCCGATCAGGGACACCACAAGGACACTGTGCCCCTCAAGAAAAACTTCGGGATGCTAAATGTTAACTTCAAGGCTTTGATAGGAGTATGATGCATTTGAACTTCAAGGCTTTGATAGGAGTATGATGCATTTGATTTTTTATGAGGCTTTCCGACATTTATCCGAAACTTTCGTTGCGATTTTTTTTATCGAATGCGCAACTGCTCTTTAAAACCCTTTAAGGCCCGCAGAAGCCACAATAGCGCCTTGTACATCTTCGGCCACAACTCGCCAGCCGCTAGAGCTAGAAAGCTATTCAAACCCTCTAAAGATGCGGAAAGTCGTGTAGTTTTGAATAAAACAAGTTGCAAGTTTTGGATTTGGGTTTTTTTGTGGAGGACGTCATAGTTGGCGTAGGTCTAGGATTTTTTGGATGACGTCATCGAACCCTGGGCTCAAACTCAGTGGGCAATTTTTGTGTTTCTTTCTTTTAAAAAACGAGGCGAAAATCCGCATCTTTAGAGCCCTTGATTGGCTTTCAAACTTTAGTGGTTGGCAAGGTATAAAAACAATAGCTAATTAAACAATCTCCCAGGGTTGAATTAATTATCGATTTTTGTTTTCATTAAACTTAACTGGTTTCACAGCTCAGGTGCACTGAAGAGAATTATCATTTTAGGTCTAAAAAACAAATAAAATTACTCGCGCTGAAGCGATATTGCTTAAGCTATACCGTGCGAACCTCGGCACAAGTGACAAAGGGAATTTTTATTTTCCCACAGTGCGTTAGATTTCTTGTAAGAATGAAAAGTAAACTTGCGAAGCATGTCTTCGCTGGAGCACGTTTCCAATAATGCTTCTGATCAAAACGTGACGGAAACGGACCCGGTTGATGACCGTTACGCTTCCGGCCAGTGGACATTTCTTCAGTGTGCGTCAAGCGTGTTGACGGTCCTTCAAGTCTCCGTTTTTGTTTACATGACGGCGAGTCGAAAGGATGGTTTCGCGCAACGCGACAATCAGCCAAGACGCGCATCGTTGATAGAAATGCGCCACCCAGCGGTTGAGTGTGGTTCGTTTTGCACCAAGGGCAGAGCAGCTTGGTGAGTATTTTATCCACTGATGTGGTGGATTCATTTTCAAAGGGTTTAGGAAGTTCGGAATTAAACGAAACTTTACGTATAACCTATAACTAGATGGATGAAAAATTACCAAAGAAGATGAATGGTGCTTGATGATTGTACAAATGCGTACATAGAGACTGAGTGTGTAACGATATCAATAAACCTGGTAAGTTAACAGAAAGGTCGTTATTTGAAAACGTGTTTTCTCACATATTGTGAGTGGGGACAATAACATTCAGTGACTGCTAAATGTTTCTTACTCGTTCCGTTTTTCAACAGAGAAAACGCGCTATTTCGTGTGATTTTGGTGATGGCAGTTGGCGACAGGACGAAGCGTGAAATTTGCTCCTTGCTGGGGCGATTGAGGTGAACGCTCTTGCCCGAGGCAGTGGCCATGGATCGAACACAGGCCCGTAATTGAAAAATGTGTTGAGCATATTTATGGACTATTGGACATAGCTTGAAAAATCTGGGCCCTTCTCAGAAAACTCTTCGCCACCCCTGGTGTCTTAAGCTGGTTACGGGCCTGATCGAACATCCAACCCTCCAGTCGAGAAGTGGACACTCTGCCACTGAGCTAATTCTCAGTATTACTTTGCACTGCTTATGCCCTCATGTTTGCTCTTGTCAAAATGGCAAAATTCGTTCTACAGGTTAAATGAACAACCAAGGTTAACTATGAGCCGCCCGCGTCGACTCAGCTTGTCTTATCAGCGGGTTCCCCTCATGCGGATCCCCCTCATGGGATTCCCCTCATATCAGCGGGTTCCCCTCATAGGACGCGGTTACGAAGCTTGCTCGTCAATCAAAATGCCAGACTTATTTTTGCAAAACTGGCGTTGCAGATCTCGCACACAGCTTTTGTTTTCACATGCCAGGCATCCATCTCGGCAGTAACCACCCCTTACGTGTACAAAACGCATATATATTTTGATTGGGGCTGCTCGACTGAGCGCTTAAAAATCAGCTACTGATAGAATCAGCTTGATACGCGGATCGTAGGCCTTTTGAAGATTTAGTTGAAAACTGCGTTATGTTTTGTTTTTCAAAAGAAACCAGAATAGAAACCAGAATAATCTACGTGTACTGAGATTCGCTCCTTCGTTTCGCTTCAGCATTATGGACCATTAGGTGGAGCTCGCAAGTAAACAAGAACAACATCTGCCTCATGTTGCTGAAACGACTTTCGCTGCAAATAATTTTCAATGATCAACACATGAAAGAAAGGTTGTGCATGACTCATAATAACATAAGTTACTGATGCTGGAGCAAAGCTGTTCGTCGGTTTCACAATCCTTTTAATTTTTGACGCTTTTTGCTTCTCGAAAATTTAACTTACAACACAAAAAAGCACGTTGTAAATTGAGATATGCAGTTTTCTGCGAACATGCTGGAAAAATATTTAGCTGAAAGTTATTCTCCTTATTTAAAAAAGTGAACACTTTTCATTTTGTTTTGATGCGTTGGTGCATTAAGGTTTCAGAAACAATTAATATAATTAACTTCTCAATGAAGCCAACTGATCAAGAAGCTAACTGTTTTCGTAACGAGGGCAATATAAAGTTGTGAAGGTGCCATTGTATTTTTGTATTTAATACAAACGTGCACGTACACGATTTCTTTGCTTACACGACTAAAAAGCATTTTGATAAAATTGAAAGTTTTTTTTAAACAAAAGTGTATTGGGGAATAAGAAGTTTCCAGCATGGGGATTGGATAACTGGACACAACATCACTCTCTAACAATTTAGCAAACAATATTTTCGTAGACAATTAGTGCCTGACCTTGTGGTAGATACTAAAACTGTGATTTTCACTGTTGCTTTCGCCGAAAGTACACATCCCACATACTCCAAAAAAGACATGCTTAAGATATGTCGCTGGCCAGAAAAAAAGTTTTCATGTCTGTATTGGTTCTAATGAAATGTTAGTTGGTTATCTTACTATTGTACAACCTCTCATCACCAATTCATTAAAAATTCATTTCGTAGACATAGTTTTAACAGCAATCTTTTCCTGTGAAAAGAAAGCTGTTGGAAAAAAGCTGCTGCAGACAAACCGAGATTGGTTCACCAAACACTAACCCAAGTTGACAATAACTGTTGTAAACATTAGAAAATAATTTTACCAACCGAATTTTGCACGTTATTTTTTCTGCTTTCGCTCGATTTGCTATTAGCTGTATAAATTTGCGAATGTGATTTTAGACCAATTTTCAGAGGAAACGTTAATGCAGCTTTTTCTTGTTATTTGTTGAAACATTAAGGTTGTTAGCACGGACGTCTCTTTAATCTGTCGGTTTGATTTAATGCTGATGAGCAAACTTACTGTAGCTATAGTGGAAGAAACTTTGATGCACGTGTTTGAGTAAACTCAGGAAGCTTTAGGTAGACTATGAGGTTTTCACCGCTTGCAAATTCTGTACTTTACTAACAATTAACTTGTACTTAAACGAGTATTTTCAACACATTTTTCAATAAAACGCAGTGGTTTCTCATATGAATTTATTTTTGCTGTTTTGTAGGTTGAGACGGTTAACTATTTTGGCCAGCGCCTCAGCTTTGCTCAAAGCTTTTTCCAACCAAATCGACCTGTTCTTCGGCGCCAGATCAGACGCTGCTTGTCAAGTCTACGGTTGCGCTGCGGTGATCGGATACGGGGGATCCCTCTGCTTCATTTACGTAGTGCTCTGGCTGCGTCAGGATCAGCTCCAGCAGTTGGCTGTGCTGCGCCCTCTACCGGGCCGACGCTTCCGCTTGCTTCTGAGTCGGGTGTTGCTGATCGCAATGCTGTTTGCTTTCTTCGTGCTTTTTATTCTTAACTTTGTCACTTTGTCCGTGGACGCAAGTGCGCAGGGCTGCGTTTTCACCGACATCGGCAAGGTTTCGCAGTCGGTCCGCTCGACGGCGGGCTTGTTATTTACAGGGCTGTTCCATCCCGCCTTTGCCGCCCTGCTGACTTACCCCCTGATCAAAAGCAATTCAGCCGTGACCGAAGCAATGAAGGGCAGCGAGTCCGCCAATAGGAAAACAGAACGCACACGGAAGTTGATCAAGCGCGTGCTGGCAACCTTGCTCGTGGTGGCTGCTACAGACGCTGCTACCATCGCAGCTTCATATTGGATGGAAACATTTCCAGCCATACGGATCGCCCTGGTTTACGACCTCAACGCGTTGGTCGGAGTGGCGTCTCTTTTGTTCTCTTTCTCGGACTGGAGAAAACGTCTTCGCTTTTGTCGTCTGCGTCATCAGCAAACTGACCAAACAGCGTCGATGTCATCTGCTTGAAAAAAAGAAAAGTTAACAATCACGGCTTTCGCAAAGTGAACCAAGTCTTGGCTAAAAAACTTATTGACTTTTCCAAAGCTATACTTGTGTTATGCTCTAGATATGTAATTGCGCTATTGTTCAGATTTCTATTGTTCGAATTTCTGTAAGAAGTTGAACTGTTGTGTCTTGTTGTCTGTAACAGTGTTAAGTTTTGAATTCTTGTGTAGTACTTTGAAAACTTGTTTGATGGTAATGAGCAGATAGCGCGTAAACCAGTGGCATTTAAAACATGGCAGGTTTTCATTGCCACGGCATAGCAAATTTTCCACAAATGCGAATGGAGTGTAATCGTTGACTTTCCTAAAGCATGCGCGCTCTCTTCCGATACGGATCAAAAATTCTCAATACTCTATTCAGAACCGTCACCAGAAAGTTTTCAATAGGGGGGTTTTGCGTTTGTGCGGGGGGATTTGCGTTTGTGCGGGGAGGCTTGACATTCTAAAAATTGACAAAAACTCAACTGATTTATTGTGTTTCATGTTTCAATTTGGGGGCTTGGAAGTTTGTTTGGGGGCTAAGCCCCCCGTGGCGACGGAACTTACTCTATTGTGTTTGTGTACTTTGCGATATTCGCTTACGTCTCAAAAAAAAATAATTTCTTTCAGCTCCAGAGAATTTTACTGGCTTGCGGTTTTACTGCTTTTTTTATTCATTTTTTTACTGGGTAACGTTCATGATATCTGCCAAGCCACACAAAGGACCTTGTTCTTTGCGCTGCAAACGTTCAGATTAATTATTTGTGAGATGCTGAAATCCACCGCCAAACTGTCCTATAACTTGGTGGGTCGTGTCTTTTGCAAATGTTTCTTCCCTCCTCTTTTCCATATAATTTCTACTTATTATTATTGTATGCGATCGAGGAGATTGTCTGTTGCGCCACGTTTTAACATTTTTCTATGCTCGATACACGGAATAAAAAATCTAAATTGAGTAAACGAATCCATTAGTTTTGCAAGGGACAATTTTGTGCAATTGACCACACAAACGACCACGACATTTTTTTTAAATGGCTTCCCTTTTCGGTAGAATTGCATCTAATTTCGACTTTTCACTGTATATCACATGCGTGTGACGCAACAATGGCAAGAAGTGGAGATTTCCGCGGGCATTTCGGGTAAGAGCCGGTGGAGAAGTTGGGGTTTCCTCCCACCTGTCCACACACCCCTACTCGATTGTATCATGGGAAACTATTTTTGGTAGTTTCTGCGAAATGTTTTCGTTCATGAAACATTGTTTTCAAGTTTCTGCGCATCGAAGCAACATAAAGCGCTTTGTACCATGAGCATGCGAGTTTTTGGAAATATTTTTCAATTTTGCGCAAACGTTTCTCATGTTTTTTCACCTTGATTTTAGTTTTCATATTTTCCTTCGTTTATGAAACATTTTTTCGCACTTTTGCCTTTTATGCAACCACCTCGAGACATTACGAATTGCTGTTTAGAGAACATTCCCAGACAAGTTGCGGTTTGGAGCTGCAGTAGCTAATCCGATTGAAACTTTGTTTCTCTTATTAAAGGTCACTTTATCGGTGGTAATTCCGCACGTGCGGTTTTAATCCTTATTTTGCATTTTTGAAACGAGGACAAAGTGTTTCGTCATAAAACCTCAACGCCGTTTAAAAAAAGTCAGTTCAAACGTTAAACAGTCATGACGTTTGCATCACTTTGTCTTTGCACACGTGCGCTTTCAATATTTGGTTTAGTTGTTATTGTTGCGAGATGCGAAACCATATTGTTTTGATCAAAGTGGACAAATAATTAAATCGACAAGCCGGGCAGTAATGCAGAGTGCACGTTGGTTGCAAAACGGAATCTCTTCACGGAAAACTGTCTGCATTTCGTAAGCAAGTGCTGCCAACTTATTCGATTGTTTTCCAAAGCAAGCAACCCTGAAGCGAATCAGTACTCTCCAGCAGTAGAGGACACAGGCGAATTTGGTGGGGGGGGATACGACATCGATTTGCAGTGAGCGCAATGCTTCGCAGGACCATACTGCGTAAACAAATCACTTCCGCACACGTACATTTACGAGGAAAGAAGTCTAAGCTTGGCTAATAAGCTTGAGTGATAAAATTGGTCAAACTTTAACACTGCATCGCTGCGAAACCAACAAGCAATGTGGCACACAACAAGCATATGACGCAGTCACTGGCGTTGGCGCAGGTACATAAAGGACTCGAGATAAACAATTCATGTGACGACATAATACTTAATCTCATTGTAGGTTACGTTTGTGACATCACCATTACCGGTGGCAGTAGCCAGCATAGTGCAGTAGCGCTGCTTGGCTTCTATGTTGCAGCAAGTCAGCGTAGTCACTTGGATGCGGTTTGGATCAGTGCTCTTCAAATGGGGAACCTTACAGTGTTTAATCGTCGTTTGGAATAGTCTGCAACACCCATAGTACTAATTTGGACATAAGATTTGTTATTGCAGGTAATGTTGATGAAATAATAAAAGCGGGTTGATTCTGTTTATTTTGAAACCGAAATTAAGAGAACTGAAAGAAACAAACAATTTGTAATGCGTGAAAGCACGAAAGTAACGAAAAAACGAAAGCGAGAAAGCACGATCATTCACGGGCGTCCGCAGAAATTTTTCCAGGGGGGCAAGGTCAACATTTTGTTTGTCATTTTCAAATTGCTGACGATCAGTGTTCACTCTAAGATAATTTTACACTGAGCAAATATTTGTTTTAGTGAGCACGATTATTTTAGGGCTTAGTAAGTGGAGTTTTCAATGAATTACAAACTTTATTAATTATATAATAAATATACAATCTTATCAAAATACGAACAAAATACACGTATCCTTCAAATAGCTTCTTGTTTGTGTGCATTTCCATTGCGTTGGAATGTTGCAAGTGCGCCAGAATTAGATTTCACTGCGCAACAGTTCTGGTGGTTCTGAGTATTTGCGCCCCTTAGAGGGAACATTACTGACGATGCAATGCAAATGGACGTTCACAAAACTCCTTATCCTTTCTACACTACAAAGAAAATGCCCCATGTTACGGTAGCAATCACAAAAAACGCTTCGTTGGCAGCAATAGCGAGGTATATTAGTATTACGACAATTTACACAGTAGGTTATCTGCAGATTTTCAACACAGAGCATTTCTTTTCAAGTGAGCATTGCCATGATCCAGGCCCGTAATCAGGGGGGTGCAGGGAAAAATATGTTAGACATAGTTTGAAAGTATTGAACATAGTTTAAAAAATTTGGGCCACTCTTAGAAAACTCTTCGCCTCCCCTGGTGTCCCAAGCTTGTTACGGGCCTTCCATAATCTGTAAAGAAAAAAGCATTGGATTGCCATGGTTTTCAACGAAACCACAAATTATGATTTCACTTACTTAGCAAGCAAGGCTGCACCCAGCTGATATATTCAACTGAACTAACAACTGAACACGTTTTTGAAAATTTCGGGGGGGCATTGCCCAGTTGTTCCTCCCCCTGATTGCGGGATCAGCTAGCAAGACTTGTCAGCATGACTTAGAAACAAGAGCTGTAAACGTCTGGGATCTCGTCCAAGCGATCAACAAAAATCTTGCTACACAAACCGGACAATTAAGTAGACCTGTATGTTGACACGACTACGGACAAACTTACTAGACTTAAAACAC
>Ga0210059_1002894_pt1 | contig 27165 bp, 18 predicted proteins | sample Ectturendosymbi2_FD_188042 | JGI IMG/M metagenome (GOLD analysis project Ga0210059, IMG submission 188042) | Ecteinascidia turbinata endosymbiont from Florida, USA - Sample 2 (SPAdes) (version 2) | ecosystem: Host-associated > Tunicates > Ascidians > Unclassified | place: Key West, Florida... | reverse complement strand
CCCACAGTGCCCCCCACAGTACCCCCCACAGTGCCCCCCACAGTGCCTATACCGTGAGTTCAACATTTGCCCAAGATTTTGAGCAGTCGCAATTAAGAAAATCACATCACGGAATGTCAAACCATTTAAAATCCGGCTTCGTAGAAATCTGAAAGTGGAAAAAGCCAACCTTACCTTGCTGCCAGCATGCAGGTCAGGAACGTGGCAAGCAACGCTAACGTCCTCTTGATGAGAGCAGTCTGTTGGTCGTCGGTCTTCCTCACGTAGCACCGATTCGTGCCCGCACTCCAGTAAGTTCGTTTCGTTGCCATGACAATGAACGTTGTTCATCCAGATGGGGCCGTGACCTTTCAGTGACGAAAAAGACATTTACGGGGTCGTGCGAGGTCATAGCGGAGTTGATAAATAACTTTTATAATTGAGGATACTTTTTAAAATAACTTTTGGTATCATGGAACATCTTGCTTAGAAAATGTTGGTTATGAAGCGACAAACATGAAAAAACGCGTTTACTTTACACCTGTTATTAACACTACATGCGCCATTTGTTTCAGCGAGAATTTCTTTGCCTCTATCCTGGGAAGGATGCAACTGTTTTTTGAAAACTATTAATTTAATTCGAGGCTTTGTTGAAGACAAAGCACATCGTAAATCGGCTTCACCTTGTGGTTTGTTCCGAGATTTTGTTTTGTCCGCTTTGTTTTACTTATGGCGTTTACGGTGAAATGATAATAAATGTGCGAATGATAAAAACAATGCATTTAATTTTTTGACAATATTTCCCTGCCATACTAACGCCCCCTTTGCGAACCTTTCACGCTATCCAGTTTAAGAAACCAAGCTCTAGTAGAAAACGTATGGCTTTACTCAGAAATGCTACTAGAGCTTGGGTTCTTAAACTGGGTGGCGTGAAAGGTTCGCAAATGGGGCGCTAGTATGGCAGGAAAATATTGTTAAAAAAATTTAAATGCATTGTTTTTATCATTTGCACATATTTCTGAGCAAAGCCATACGTTTTCATTAAAAAAGATAAATTCAGGGGGAAATTTGGGCGGAAAGACAAAAACATTCATTGTTTCTTTCTGAATTCTCTTGCAGCCTTAAAGAAATCTGCATGTCGGGATGTAAAAAGTGTTTGCTAAAACAATCTTTTTTTTGAAATGTTTTCAGCTAAAATTCGATAAAGAAAACCTTACCATGACCGAAAAACGAGTCAATCATGACCCGCTTCGCAGTCCCGTAGCCCAGTTGTCTGCAAGCAACGTTGGCAGAAGTGATGTCGAATCCTCGATGACAAATCGTTCCCCATCTTCCTCTGACCTTCATTTCAAGTCGACCTTCACCCTCCGAAGAGCCAGCCTTCAATCTTACTGATCGTTCCACCTGCATAAGCGCAAGTCATATGAGTGCTTTGTACAGACCAAATTTTAAAAAACTGCTCTCAATTCGTTCTCATGATGCACGTTTTCTTCAATTAACTATTTGAAATCGTTTGGTAACTTTCTTACTGACGAATCGCATTTTAAAAAGTTGTCTTTGCTTAAATGAGTTTGATTGCAAGCGCATCAATAGTGTTTACCAATATTTAGTTTTTAAGATTATTAATGAAATCACTTTTTATGAGTTGACAAATTCTCCACTTCAGAAAACTATTTAGAACAAAAGAATAAGAGTTCGGAGACAGGTAAACTGCTTCTTCGCTATATTGGTTATACAGGGGCTGGGTGTTATCTGTCGAAAATAAATCAAACAAAAGAAAATAGTTTGGACGTTGTAGTGGACAACACTAGAATGCACTTGCACCAGTTGCCACCCCAGGTGTCTTAGGGGGGTTCAAGATCGGAATACTTTTGTTATACGATTTTTGGTTCCATATCATTTTGTCGAATTCTTCCTAGTTGTCAAAAGACTGAAGTCTGGAAAGGCTGCAGGTTGCGACGAGATCCGACCGGATATGCTCAATGCCTTGAATGGAGAAGTTCTTTGGCTGAGTCGTGCGTGTGAAGTGGCCTGGGATGATCATTCTCATACACACGAATGGAGATTGGATGGAATACACTTACTACCGCTGCATCTCTCTCCTTAGCCTCCCTGGAAAAGTGTATGCCAAGTGCCTTGAAACAAGATACCGCGAAATAATCGAACAAAAGTTGGGTGACACCCAGTGCTGTTTTCGTCCCAGCCGTAGTACTACAGACCAATTTTTACTAACCGGCAAATTTTCAAGAAATCTTGGAGCATGCCAAAGACGTTTACACATGTTTTGTTGAACTCGTGAAAGCATACGACCGGGTTTCTGGTGAAAAGCTTTGGGGAATGTTGCGGGAGTACGGTGTTGACGGCTGCCTGTTACTGGCCGTCAAGTCACTGTCTTCATGCACATAAGTTTGAGTCCATGTTGGCAGACTTGAAATCACAACCGTTTACCGTGGGTGTTGGAGTGGACTCCTATGAGGGTGTGTGCTGCCACAACTCCTCTTCATCGTCTACTTGAATTGGATAGACGGCAACAGCCGAATCGACGAGTTTGCAAGCTGCAGCATCGACCGTTTGCAATTTGCGGACTATTTGGTACATTTTCCGAACAGGATCTTCAACATGTGCTTGATCGGTTTTCTGCTGCGTGGGGCAAAGCCGGAATGAAAATCATCACTGAAAAGACCGAGGGATTATGCCTCTCCAGAAACCCAAGGCAGTGTACGTTGCGAGTAAGCGGCAATACACTGAAGCAGGTAAGGTTCAAGTAGCCTGGAGAGGTATTCACGAGTGACGGAAGACAGAAGGTTGATGCACGGGTTGGTGAAGCAAACGCAACTCTGTGTGAGCTTCATCGCTCTCTGGTGACAAAACAGGAGCTTTCAAACACGGCAAAGCTTTCAGTTTTTAAATCGGTCTTTTTTCCGATACTCACCTATAGTCATGAATCTTGGGTAATGACTAAGCGAGTTCTATTTCAAGTAAAAATGGCGCAGATGAGATGTTTGTGAAGAGTTCACGGTGCGACACTTCGCGGTGTAAAGCCCTGAATGTCTAGACACGTATCCAAATTGAGAGATCTCAGCTGCGTTGGTTCGGCCTTGTGACCAGAATGTCCCAGGAAAGATTGGCGATGCAAGTCCTGCTGGCTACACCCACGGGAAAGCGGCCCAGAGGTCGTCCAAGGACTTGGTGGAGTGACTACATATCCGACCTTGCTTGGTCCCATCTTGGTGCGGAGCCAGCAGAACGATCTGAGATTTCTGAGAGCGTGAGGTATTTCGAGTCCTCCCAGAGCTGCTGCCCCGCGACCCTAATGAGAGGCAAAACGGGCATGAAGATGAAGGAATGAATGCTTTTTTGCAACTGGAAAGGGGGTTGAACATCTACTTGAAAAAGGTTTGCCTGCACAAGTTTCTCTGTAGCTATGGGCCTTGGGTACTGCCACTAGTACAGGAGCCAGTGCTGTTGGTAGCACCCTATTGCAATAGTTGCCTCATTCCATTTGATGTTTGGTAATTAATTGTAGTCTGCAAATTGGTGGCAGTGTGGAGTGTACAAGAGATCTTTTTAAAAATTTATAATTTGATTATTTTATAAAAATTTGAAAGACGTCTGGGCAATCGCAGATGAAATTTGATTCCTTCTCGCACAACTTATTTTCACTGCATTGCTCTAAATTCGTTCTCCTAATGCACGTTGCACAACAGCCTTCATGAACCTACTCCTGCTGCACGTTGCATGACTGCTTTTATGAATTTTGCCCCTGGGCTGTCTCGCTCCTCCAATTACAAAAGCCTCGACGATGCCCTTATGTGTCTGACTAGCAAAGGAGTTTCTCACCATTCCCACCAAATTTTTTTTGATTCTTCGCGAAGCTTTCATTGCTTGAATTTAAAATGAACGTTTTGATCCCGAGCAGTAATTTTTTCATTGTCTTTGTTGGTAAACAAATGCTAAAATCATGTAGGCTGGTTTGTATTAAATTTGCTAATTGTTGTCTGTTTCTGAAAGTCTGCATTAGCTGGCTCGAGTAGAGCAAGCAAATAAATAAATTTTTTTTTTAAGTTTCAATCCTGAAACATGATAACCAAGCTATCTGTCGCATTCTAAAGAAAATGTGTCAAATTGCGTAACGTGTTCAAAACACAAAAAATCTCGGCTGTTTCCTGAATCGTTAATCACACCTCACCTTTGGCGTTGTTCGTAGTTTTTTGCTTTTCTTTCGAAAATAGCCTCTTCGATATCTGTCGCTTTCACATTTTGTTATCAAAGGCTGTCCGTGACGACACGCCCTTTTCTGCGTGATATCAACCATGGACCATTTGCATTGATCCAAGTTGCTTTCAGTTCCAATGCACGTCACGTTGGTCAACGCGTAGTGATAGCGTTTCCGTTTCCTCTCTTTCGTTCTGGCAGACATACAAACGAAAAATCGAGCACAGAGTGTCTTCGAAAGTAAATTAACGTTCCCACTTAACAACTCGGTGTCTCTGTGGAAAACTATAACCGTACGTTGTAAACAACTACAGTTGCTTGTTACCATTACATCAATGTTGCTTGTTACCAACCACCAACCAAACGTTGCTTGTTACCAGCATATCAAGCAAAGTTACTACCGTAGTACTATAATTTCATCCAGATAAAACATTTTATTTCTGCTATTTCGATTGAACGATCATTGTACCATTTTTATTCATTAGGGTGTGCTCATAAAACAAACTTTTTACAGTAAAAATTATCTTTTGTTACCCACAGAAAAAAAAACTTTACCAGCCCCAAAAATCGTATTGTGGTTTCCTATGCAACACAAGGAACTAAATCGCTTCGGTAAAATAAGAAGTGGAGATACAGTTTATCAACGAGTCGCCATTTCATTATTATTTGGTATCGGTATTGCTGAAGCACTGAAGTAAGTGATATTACCGATGCCCTACTGTGAATATTAGAAAGCGGGTTTACTAATCTGATTTGTTTTGAGGGACAAGAGAATGGCACGGTGAAGTTTTCTTCAGGTGCCAAACATCAAGTAATTATTACTTGACTAGTTAGTAATGCGTAAGTGTTGTCACATAAAAATGGACAAGTTGTATTACTAAGACAAACTAGCTCAGTGACGCTAAATTGGAATGCCTGAAAATAAGCATTGCTTTGGCCGCATTTTTATAATCTAGGTCAGGGTTTTTTTAAGGAAAATGTTAGGTACCCGGTATGGACCTGTAGGGACCCGTTTATCTGATTCTAGGGACCCGATGGCAATTTTCTGATACTAGGGACCCCGTTTGCACTTCTACGGATCCGAAATTTGATCCCTAAAACACCTTAAAAAAACTGATCTAGGTTTTTCCAAACTTACTGTGCGTTTTTGTGAACTTACAGTTATCGTAGAAGTTTGTCTCACTCGAAATCAATTATTTGCTTCCACCAAACCTTTTCAACAAATGCATAAAATAATATACCAAAACTTTGAATCACCAGATTTGTCTTGACTGAAATATTAGACTTTGACTAAGCTCATTCAACACCAGCTTAGGCGATACAGCGTCATATCCAGACGAAACCTTTATTTGTTACTTTTCATGCAATTGGAGGAACTTAAATGATACCAAATATAACCTCGAGTAACATGTTTACGCCTTGTTTATTTACAGTACTTTCTGCTCTAGCATTGTCTTTTCGTTGCTGCAAACCGCTCACTGCAGCATTTCCGTGACAGGTGTGCAAGATTAAGTCATGGCAGGTGGGCAATTCTACTTTCTTAATCATGCGAGACATGGTTTGCATTTGTACAGCGAACACCTTGGCAATGAAATTTGACAGATCGAGCAGGGAAGTCCATAAGGATTTACATGAACATGGTTCGTTGCAGAGGAATCCACAACATCTAACTTTCCACAAAACCTTGGCCCCGCCTTGATCATATTTACGAAGAATTCTATAATTCACCCTAACATCTACTTTCCAACTATTTCAAGCAAGAAAGCTATGGCAGAGAAATGGTTTGTAAGAACAAGTAAAGACGAAGGAAAGGGAAATTATTGGAAATAAAACATTTTTTCAGAATCCTTTTTTTACGAAACGTCAATCTCTATAGATAGAAACAGAATATTTTTTATGCGTGCAACAGTTTTTTCTCTTGCTGTTTAATATTCTAAGTTGCACATCTTGACCCAAGTAGGAAATTTGTTGAAAATTCGCTTCAGAATTGTTCGTAGAATCTCCACCACATGCTGGATATTTCAAACTAGGATTCCACCGCAATCTTCCTGAAACCATGCTGCTTCACAACAGATTGTTAAGGTAGGTCGATAGTTTTTTTAGTATTTTACAATAATATTTTAGTATTTTTACTTGCCAGTGTTTTAACAGGTTTATGATTTTACTATATTTTACAATATAATAGTATTTTTCGACCACAATTTTCAGAAAGGCAAAGAAATTCACATGAATAAGGTTAAAGTACAATACTTCCTTTACCTTAAATGTATTGGAATATCGCGGTGTTTATCCCAAAACGAAAACGCAAGTCAACAGCAAATGGCACTGATTTTCAAAAATGGAACTTTGTTAATCGACAAAACTTCGGGTATCCTCAAAATCCGCAAGTTTGCACTCCCCAAACCTAGACCTTCTAGTACAGCTATACCCAACCAAAATGTACTGCTGGGCCAAAAAGTAAGTCACTCTGTTCAATATGCCAGGTGGAACCACAAACTAGAAATCAGTTTAGTGCAATTGGAACAAAAAGAGTAGAAATCAGAAAAATAGAAATGAGTTTTGCACCTCAGTGGACACATGGATATCTGCCTGTGCGCAATCCAGACGTGACAGAGTGGCACGGAGGAGCACTGCATCGAAAACGTCAAATTTAAGATAATCACAAAATGTACAGGTAGTCATTGATATTGTACATACACAACAACGAAACCTTCAACTGGGCCGCGGATTGGACATACTTGATCTAGTAGATAAAACAAAAACCTTTTGTACAAAAAAAGTTCTTTGGATCAGCTGAGATCAAAGTGGTATATCCCTTGGACACTTTGGAACATTTGGTCAACGGCACCGAATGCAAATTAGGCATTTCGCTGTAATAGGTTAGATGCTTCTTGTGGCACAATTGGGCGCATTTGGGCTGGGCGAACGCCAGCAAAAATGTACAGTATATTGCATAAACAAGCAATGTATTGCATTTTGCAGGGAAAAGCAGCCCACCCTTTTCTTCTGTATTCACACACAAATGTTGTTTATTTCCCTTAGGAAAATGAATTGATCCCATATCAACCGTAATGTTTGAAAATGCCGTGTTGCGATCGGAAAGCCCAGCAGCAGCAAGTGCGCAAAGCTTCACAATGTGGCAGCAAGCAACAATAGACATCACACACCGTGCTCGCTCTGTTGTTGTTTGTTCGCGCCACATAAATCTATAGATACTATTTTTAGCGCACATCCCGTTTGTGGTGCGTCGTGCATGCGACGCCGGGTCGACCCAGTCTACAACAGTACAAAGGCTTTTCTCAACAACATATTTTTTTCTAATAAAACTTTCAACTTATTCATGAACAATCTGGTTTTTGAAACTTACAAATAACTCTCGAGGTTTCGTACTCTCGACGCTGAAGGGAAACCGAGCTGACCGCAAACCACCGACGCGACTCGTTCATCCCACTCATCAACACAGACCTTTCGCCACTTTTTCTTGTAGAATATTTCAACAAATCCATCCAACTGAGGAACGTACTTTCGTTGTCCACGAGGCGGTCGCAGACGCAAAAGGTCCAGTTGCGCCCCGGCTTGCTGAATGAAAGCATACTTCGTTACGATTTTGTATTTCACAATGATTGGTGACAGTACTGTGAGAAGATCATATTTGGTTTTTGAGATCGTGTGTGCGGATGTAGGCTTGCGAACACTCGGTCGACTGACAAGAAATCCGCTTGCATTCACATTTACCTAAGTACCTTACAAAAATTGTAGACTAAACCTGTTCTGAGGTTTCCTATAATCCCAAACACGGTCAAGCTGCCGTCTTCCTACTTTTTTCAAGTTTCAAGGCGTCTCGCAGCACTGGTCTGTGACGTTAAACCTACGCTCAAATATTTGATCACGTTAATTGCACTGTTCTTTTCCTGAACCATGAATGGATCATCGTAATGAAGGTTTTGTGATGGATTACAATCTGTCCAGATAATAACTCTTGCGCCAACAACGCTGTTCCTAAGCGAACAGCACTAATAATTTCAAGCAACAGTCAAAGAATCCTTTCACAGTTTATTTATTACTCGCCTTAGGGCTTCTTACTGTCTCACGTGCGACCAATCAGATGTTACAAAAACGCTGCGAGCATTTTGTTAAATGTGCTTTAAAGTTTTAAAGCAGCATAGTTACTTCTGTCTTGATTGAAAAGTTCAACATAAAATAGTTTTCACTGAATTTTCATTTCTCGTAACCATCGATCTGTTTCACATAAAAGAAAGAAACTTGAAATCGTCAAATATTTTTCTAGACAGGTACGATTTAGGAAAAAACTTTAAGGTCAAGGTGAAAAAACGCGATTCATTCTGCTGCAAAATAGCAATTTGCACAGTGTTCTTATAGTTGAAGAGTTATTACATCTGAGGATTGAAATTCAATTTACAAAAGTGTAGGAAACTTACCTTAATTCGAAGGTGGTAGCCGGGTATTCGTCGTTTACTGCATTTTACACCAGCGTCCTCGTGATGAGAACAGTCGTGTTCGCCCCACCCATTGAACAGGCACTCGGCCAAGTTGTACTCGCTGCCTTTGCAGACTACATTGTCCATCCAGATCGGACCTGCAAGAAGAATACAATCAAATCTCATTCGACACCAAAATGCTTCCGAAAAAGACAAAGAAAAGTCCAATTGACGAAGCAATTAATTTTTCAGAGTTCAGTATATCCAACAGCGAAATATTGTGGATAAAAACATAACGTTGTTAAGTGTCCTTGAACTCAAAATATGATCGGTATCAACAAGAAGCTAAATACAGGAAAAACGATTATTAGTAAAGACGTATTGCACAAACCACCCTCCCACTTCCTTGGTGTACCAAACTTTAATGCAAACAATCATCTTTCAATTTTTAAAAGAGCAGGCAGAACAAGACATTTTATTACAAAGTTACAAAACCAACATCCGAGAGATCAACCGGTCAATTCGGCTGATTCTGAACCGCAAACTTGTAAAAATGCGCTGACACTAGCGTTGGTGCCCGCGAATGCCTGCTTTTATATCAAAGATCATTATGGAATTACACAAAAGGCTCTTGATCTTCTTGTATGGTTATGCTCACGTTTTGCAACGCTTGAGAGACAACAAGTTCCGTCACGCATGAGATATAGTATTAAGAATCATTTTGCGTCAGACTCATGGTCCGTATCACAAGGTACTCGAATAACACAAACAAGTTAGTCATAGCCCAGTACAGAGCAAGTGTTAGTTGATAAACACAGACAACACAGGGAGATGCCAAACACTGAAACAACGCATCAGCTATAACTGCATTCACTCGTCATCACATAGTAATCCGGCAGTGGGAAGAAAAGTGAAGACATTTTTAACGTCAGGCTTTGAACTAAATTGCTAAAATGGTCGGATGAGGGTACTCAGGGGAGCACAAAAACATCTGAATTGCTTTGATCAAGGTTTCAAATGTTTGTGCAAGACATATTTAGAAAAAACAAACACCATGAGGCGCCACGAAGCACACAGTAGGTTTAGATTCGCATGGGCAGCGCTGGAGGAAAACAGACACCAAGACAACCCACCAGCAACTACATGCAGTTGGTCGCCGTCACACAAGAGCGTTAAGTAATGGAAGAAAAATGAAGATTTGCAAAAAGCATCACACCTCTGAAGTGATCGGATAAAAAAATTGATGAAGGCTCACATCGGCGAACGAAGCCATACAGATAGTTTCTAAACAAGGCATCAAAGGTCCTGGCATAATGGTTAAACTGGTGTGGGCGAACACTTACATTTCGGGGTATGTCATGCATCATTCGGTAGGCATTGTTGTAGGCAGTGGCGGATGCAAGGGGGCGATCGCTTACCCCCCTAAAACCTACGAAAGTAACTTCATTCACCATGATTTTGTACAAATCGGAAAACAGCATTCGCGATATAACGCCATTTTGCCGTTCATTGTTTTGTCACAGAAGTGTTATGATGTATACTTCAACTCTCTTGCAGCAGCGAACCCATGATGAAACTTGACTTAGACTACCAAATGTTGCTGAAATAGCTCCCCTAACCTTACTGGCTGATTCCGCCCCTGGTTGGGGGCAATTCGTAAGCGCTTCATATGACGCGTCCAGACCAAAAATTGAACAATACACTATTCATTCGATTGTAAGCCACGGCTTATAAAGTTTGTTTTTCATCATTACGTGCACCTTATGACCAAGGCGGCTTGCATTTTTTATTTCTTTACTTTATCGAAAGGCATAGATGACGCTTAGTCTTTCCTTGGCTACGTTGTGTCGACCGAACTCTCGTTTCGCATTCTATTCTCTTCAGCATCACGTGCACACTCCGCCACAGACGGGATTATGACGAGAAGGCAATTGTAATGGTGTAAGTATCATTACCAGAGATGCCAATTAAACGCGAAACGTTCTGGTACGCGAAAGTATCTCAGAGACTTAGGAAACTATGTTCAAGCGCGGCTACACTCAAGTGTGGCTTACAATAATTTTTAACGTCATTTCGTGCGGCTTGCCATCAAGGGCGGCTAACAATCGAATAAATTCGGTACCTGAAACTAAGTAGCTTGCCCTGTTGAGTAACACACAGTAAATTGATCAATACGCTGTGATTGGTACCTTTATTATAGTAAACAATTTGCCAAGATCAACTTTTGTGCAATATTATTATCTCTATTGTTGCCATTCAAGAGAAAAGATCCTTTTTGTTTCGTAGATTGCGTTACTTTGATCGTATATTTTTTCTTTTACAGCATTTTTTCGTAAAACTGTATTTTCTATTCGTGAAATACAATTTCACTTTTGTTGTAGCAAACCGCGATTGTGACGAAACACGGATCGATTAATTGAAATACCTGATCAATATTGAGAATAACGCTGATGCAAGATTTGGTAATCCACTGTGACGTTCATACATCTTCGCTTATTGTAGTTAGTTTGAGTTGAAATTGTATAGGAGGCGAAAACTTTTATCAATTAAGATCTTGTTATCCTCGGCAAGTAAAAACGCGTAGTGCAGTCGCCGAATTTTCTTTGGCTTCGTTATAATTAGCAAGCTGGCGCTAACAGCTCACTTCGTTATCAAAAGAAATTCTTACATGGCGTAGTGATCTCGCTTACATGGCGAAGCGATCTCGCTTAGATGGCGTAGCGATCTGTAATCTTCCAAGCAAAAACTTGGATGCATTGGGGATTTACAGGAATATCTTGCCCAAATTCACTGAATGCTTACACGTCAAACAAACATTACATTGAGATCACGAGCAGATTCCATGCTTAACATGTTTTGCTTCTTTGCAAAGAGTAAATTTCGCACCTGATATTGAAGCTTAGCTGTACGTCACAAACAAAACTAGGTGTGATATCACTAATATGAGCTTTTCTTATCAGCGAGCATTTTGCAGGAACACTTTGTTAGACCCAATAGCTGGCGATGTTATACAAAGCGCATTTAAATTACAAATATTTTCTCATAAAACTATCACCGCTTCACAAAGGTCAGAGACTAACTCTGTTGTAGGTTTTCACTCTGAGCGCAGAAGACCGTTGTCCACTGTCCATGCCAATAAATTTCCATTAACCAATCAGTGTTATTTCATAAAACATGCGAAAACGCGTAAAGGCAAGTTTTACCGTCTCCAGGTCCGAATTTCCCGCTGTGGATATACTCAAGCGCCCCATCGTACCCGAGCATTCGGCACACGACGTTGGCCCCTTCTATGTTCCAGCCGTCATCGCACATGCTTCCCCACTGATCTTGGTATAATATTTCGACTCGGCCTTCGCTCGGCTCATCTCCGCCTTTCAAACGAATCTGGCAAATTGGGTTCACAAAAACTGCATGACTGCAGCAGGTATGTGGCAAGGAAGAAGCCAGGAACTTTGCAATTCATTTTAAACCTTCCATTTAGATTTCAAAGTAACAAGCAGCATGAAAAAGCATACTGCAATCGGATTTAGCAGAACCAACCTCATTCTAAATGCCACAGCAGGTTCAACCAGCCTTGGATTATTATGCAGCGAAACAGTGTTCCCTTCAAGAAAATTTCGTGAGTATCCGATTGCGCAACCGCATGTGGACACACAACTAGTAAAGCGTTTCAAGCGGTAAAAGGTCTATGTGATATGTATACGTTATGAAATTTGGAATGTTGCAAGTGCGTGAGAATGAAACGTTACTGCGCAAATGATTTGATGGCACTGCGCATCTTAGAGCAGTGGTTCTTAACCTTTTTACATATCTTACCCTTGCATCAAACAATACTACCAGATTTACTCCCAATACACTTAATGGAGCTCATTTATTGAAAGTACGATTAACAAACTTTAACAGTTTAGATTCAGAATGATTTGCAATATAAAAACATACATTGGCTGCAATTTGTAGTTTAGAAAATTTACCCCCTTAAAAGATGAAATCTACCCCCAGGGGTAAATTTACCTCAGGTTAAGAATCAGAGGGAACACTGCAGCGAACCCAGGCCCTGTCGGATGTGGCTTAAGATTCTAACAAACTTTCTCCTCTGAGTCTGTCGTACAGTTGGCGATGATGTGGGTACAACGGGCAACAATGGGTACACTAGCTAAGATGCATAGTTGCCACAAATCTCGCTACGGTAAAATAAAACAACGAGTTCACTGTAATTTCTGGCAGTTGATAGATGTTTTGTCTTCATTTTCTCCCACTGTGTAGCCAAGGCCACCTAGAGAGAGAGGAAGCTTTGGTGTAACCTTTCCTATCGTGGGGAGAGATTACAGTACTCGCTGAATCGCTGCCAAGTTGTTTGAGCGTTAAAATTCTTTTTCAGTATTCGTTGAGCTTGTACTAATACCTCCTTCGCGTTGTGTAGTGAGTAAATGTTTTTGTATTTCTTGAACACTTTTCTAACCTACGTGATATAAGTATTGCGTTTAAAATAAAACATAAATACAAACCAACAGATAAATACGGGACATTTCAGACTATTTCAGATAAAGTTGGTATCGCTAAGTCTCATTACCAGCACCTCGGTACTTGAACAGGTTTCTAACATTTTCATAAAAAGATAACAAATCAACAAATGGGTTTTTGTGAAACATTTTTTCTTGTAAAACAAAAGGACTTGACCAGAAGGAAAAAACAGTGCAAGTTTCCAGGTGTTTCAAATATTAAATCCATTTTGCGCTCGATTAAAAAAAAACTTACTGTTTTATCAGGCTATAGACGTTTTGGTAGCAGGTTCACAGCTACGGACAGAATGAAACAAGCTTTTATCACACGTTCACCGCTAGCAAGCCATATCTCTTTCAATGCCATAAAAGATAAATCACTTGACCCTGATTTTTTGTTGCAGCAAAGCATTTATCAAACATTTACAGTATATTCAAAGAGAAGAGCAAGTGCACAAGCAGAGCAAACCGTTCGGGTGTACTCACTTGGGTTTCGTTGACAACCAACACTTGTCCTTGACTCCTTGCAAAGCCTGCGATGACCAACAAAGAAACAAACACTTTGCAACAAATGCCCACCATTTTTAGAGAACAATGTTGCTGCTCCACCACGGTCGCTCTAAAGTACTTTCGACCAGGCTGAACGAGTTTCAGATTGACAGTAGATCAGCAATCGTAAAGTCTGGCGATAATCCTTTCTCCCTTTCAGTGCCCGCCGCCGTGCAGATTCCTTTTCAAGTCGGAAACCGTGAACATTCTCGTCTTACCGCCTGCACAACGTCACGTAGGTAGTCGCAGCGCACGGATTACGCAAAGTCGCGCCTTTAGGAGGCCTTGCTTCAACACCGAAAATTGAGGAAGAGTCTGTGACGCAACAACCAGACCATATATTTCAAAGTACGTCACATCTGCTAGGCGCGTGGCCGCCACCTTGTGTGAAGTACGTCGTCAATAGTTATTTGGCAATTTTTCAAGCACTTTATAAATTTTCTGCACGGCTTTCAGCTAAACAACCGCTGATACTTTTTAAACCGATGTATGAATAGGTTTCACTCAATGGATGATTTAACAGCAGTTTTGACAAGGAGTTTGCACAATGAGTGAAAAACAAATCAGCAACTTAATCGATTTTCACTCACAAACTTTCGAAGTTTGTCAAGAGATTGCTCTATCAGTACACTGAGACATTGTGCGACAGTTTTACTAATGCATGTGTCACTTTTCAAAATGTATCTGTCAAGTGCGCGGGTTAATAGAATTTTTTTGTCATTCGACCATTAACAGTTTTGTGTTAATGGAAAGATTCAATTGTGGCACGATTTTTAGGATGAAAAACTCTTCGCACCGTATATGAATGCAATGCCGCTATGTTAGAGTAAACATTAAAGTAGCTTTTAGCATTATGCGATGACTGAGTTTGCTAACCTGTTGTAAAAACTTCTTAAGACTATTGCAGGAAACTTCATGAGATCTTTTGCAAAACGAAATACACATTGTGCAGTGGCGTAACTAGAGGTTTGAGCCAGGGGGGGCAAACTTAGCCGAAGAGGGCCCATTGGCCACCGTTTGGGTGTGCAAATAATTAGTTCGAAAAACTCACTTATGTTATTCCACAAAAACAGAAAATATTTGTTGGGTGATGTAATGAGCTTCAATTGGTTAAATGACTTTAGAGTAGAATTTCACGTTTTCATGTGACGTATCCTATCTAAAATTGATACCCATCAATGACTTGTGACTGGGTAAGGTAAGTTTATGATTTGTTGTAAGATCCACCACACCCAGGGGCATAACCAGGCTAGATGGCACCCGGGGCAAGAAGCAAGTTTGGCGCCCCCATGTTCGAATTTGAGGTCTTTAGGAAGCAAATGCACTGTATTGAAAAAAGCACTTGTGACATTGTTGGGACTTTTCGGCGTCCCCTGCAGTGATTCGGCGCCCGGGGAATTGTGCCTCCTTGCCCCCCTTCGTTACGCCCCTGACCACACCTGAATCTTGGCAATTAACTCCCAAACTAATTCCACTTTTCTTCTAAGCACCAAATGCTTGACTTAATGATGAGACATGAGGGTAGATTCTGTGCACTGCCTAAGTAAACAACAAAACAAATGTAGTAAGTCCAAAACGGAATATTTTGGGTAGTTTATTGATCTCTCCGCATCAGTGATAAAATCACATTCATTTAGCAACTACTAATCAAATAATGCCAAACAATTTTATCTAAATACGGAGCGGAGCTGCACACTAAACAATTACAAATAGACACGAACAGTACGGCAGCAACCCAACTCTGGGCCTCCCAAATGCTTACACGAACCCCTTCTCATAGTGATTTCTAAAGCGTTGCTGTATTAGTGTTATTATTCGTCATGTTTAGTTGTCGCTGTAATTTATCCATCGCAGGACTACTCAACTGGCGGACCGTGGTCATACAGCAAAAGAAATCACTGTGTAGTGGCACAGTTGCACACATGAAAAATATTACACAACAATCACGATGAAAATATCATAAACAATGTCACATTATAGTAGTATCAAAACGGATTCGAGCGAGTCTTTTGGCATGCAAAAGCCTTAATGACATCATCCAAATCTAGAGAGCGAACGCATGAAGCTTCGCTTGACAACATGGCTAATCGGAATAGTCTGCTATCTGTCATATGAGACTTGTTAAAGGTTTTCATAATCTTCAGTTTGATGAAACTCCTTGTAGCGCTGGCAACAGTATCGGGCAGTTCAGCATAATCCGCAGTGTACCAGGTATTAAATACGTCAGGATAAACTCCATCAAGACGTGTCTTGAGAATAGAGCTTAACAAAAGGAATTGGATCTTAATCATTGTCATTTAATTAACGACAATTATTTAGAGATGTTGTAATGAAATGCAAATGTTAACATAATTTTGCAGGAAATCAGAATCAAGTCTATCGTGTAGATATGAAAACACTGTTATTGTTACCGAAGGAACAAACCTGAGGCCGATCAAAGCAATGCGCCGTGATGAACGTTTTCTTTCAAGAGCGCTTAAGTGAATTTTGCTTGAAAAGCATGCGCATCGTGCTTTTCACTGGCCGAAATGCGCATGCATAAACCTTTCTGATGTCTAGACTTGCTAATCTCCTGGTGCATGGCACATGTTGACATTAAAAACATTTTGTATCTGAAATAGACGGTAAATGTTGACAAATACAGACCAAGGGGGCCTACGTGGACGCAACATATTTAACACCTATACAGTGGCGTAGCCAGACCAAGAATTTGGGGAAGCCAAAATGTTTGATTTTAGGCGAATAACACTATTTTGTTTGGAAAAACGCTTCTCAAAGCACAAAATGACTATATGTTCTAAAAATTTGGTGGGGCCATGGCCCCTTTGGCCCCCTCCTGGCTACGCCTATGCACCTATAAGCCACTAACTGCACTACTCGGTTGAGACAAGCTTAGCAGTGATTGCTAAATAAACTCTTCTAACTGCACTAAAGTAATAGTGTAGTTAGAAGAGTTTACTTAGCAGTAACTCCACCTTGCTGTTTGAACAGCAGGCTGCGCAAATGTGTAACTTTGGCCGTAAGCACCAAAGGTATCTTGTTCTATGCAGTACAAAATACGACAAGACTGCCTGAGCTAGCCATAATACATTTTTTCACAACAATCACTACACAAAATACGTTGATCAAGTGTAAGTCTGACTTCTGGACGTATACAACTAGGCATATAGGCTAGCTTCACGTTCAACACTCCAAACAATGAATGGTGACGCTTTACGCTCAAGCCTCAAATATGTTTCTTACCTCATAAACGTACCAAAAATGATCAGGGAATGTTATTCCAGGTAACAGCGGCAGGTACTGCTCTATCTATAAATTATAGGACAAAACCAGGGTTGTAGTGCTAACAAAAACAGTGTGGGAACGCAAATCCACAAAATAGCCATTTTAAAGCAGCTTTAAACTCATTTAAAGCACAACGTCAAAAAGGTGTGGGAAAGCCGTTCCCACGCGTTCCCGCCCCACTACACCCCTGGACAAAACAGAACACGGATTGATCAAAACTACACTGCTTTATAGTGTTACACATTTGAATTTTGAGGATGAAGCTTTGTATGGGGGGCTAAGCCCACAAAAGTCCCCCCATGGCGACGGGACTGAATTTTGGGCCCCTTGTGTAGCTAGGTGGTAAACTGGCCGATATTTGTCTGATACGGATAATCGCATATTCCGGTTAAACACAAGAAAAAACATTGACAAATTCGTTATGCGATTTTAACTGGATTTGTCTGAACTAACACTCGAATCACCGGAAAACGCTCTGATAAATTTTTGAAAAACACTAAAAACAAAAACCTACTAAAAATCAAAGAATACTAAATACCGAAATACAAGCTAACAGGGGGACCCATTTTTTACATTTAGTCTGCCAAGGGGGGCGGCGCTCACCCCTGGCCCCCGTCAGTTACGTCACTGATATTGTGGTTTTGAGCCGTTATAGTTTATACTGATACGATAAGAAAGTATCTCTCATAAGCGATAACTAATTTAAGGCTAAGCACATGTAAAAGTTAGCATTCAATAACGTGTTCGATGGAAAGTTATGTTCTACTGCAATTTGAGTGTTTTTATGAACAGCAGATAATAATAAAAAAACAAGTAGCACTTTTTGACCCTATTCCGAACAAGCGTTCCACCACAGGAAGCTGCTGACTGCGCAAGGTATAAAATAAATATTTTTCGCTTGTTACATGTATTCTATTCGATCAAGCAGCCCAGCATAAGCTGTTATCTGGGATGGGTTAACTGTAATGACTCACTTGCACTGAAAATCATCTGTCATTCCAAAACGACGAACTACCAATAAAAAATAGCTCTTTCCGGTTAAAGAAGCAAAGCAATTTAGCAAAACGATTTTATGGCTCCTCATAATCAGGTTTGTGATATGTTTTTTCGATTCTAAACCTTGACAAGTGACAAATGGCCAAGAAAACGTTTCAGATATACCATTGGAGACGCTTGCGACGCAGGCTTTGCGTTTGCCAACTCTGAGGTAAAGTTGTGCGTATAGCCTACTCTGCTTTTCCACACAACTCAAAACACTTTATGAGGTATTTATCATAAATTGAAGTACTGTATACTGTTAAAGAATAAAATTTGCATCTACGTTAGCCTGCTGAAATGACATTTCCACCCAAACATAACGTTTTTGTCTTCAAATTGGCTCAATAGTTTTCTTAATAGCACGCAAACGGGGCAGTCGCTCTTTGATAAGAATACCACCGGACCTACTGCTATCACACTAGCTCAGGGAATTTTAAGGTGTTTCAGGGGCTCGATTCGGGTCCCTAGATTTGAAAATCGGGTCCCTAGAATCAGAGAAATCGGGTCCATACAGGTCCACACCAGGTACCTAACATTTTCCTTAAAAAAACCTGCACTAGCTACAAACAGCGGTCCCATTGCTATTTCAAAAACAAACTCAAGGCTGCAAAAATAATGCATAAAATATTTCCTCGTTCCATAACGCACTTATGTTTCCTCGTTCCATAACGCACTAATTTCTTCATAAAAACGAATTAGCAGAAATGATAATCGTTTAAAGAACACGAGCACTTCAAAATATTCGTCACTGATACCAATCCTTTTCGGCTTTACAAATCATGATTTGAACAATGCATAACCTAGGCAAGTTAACTCACTAAAATTAAACCATGAGGACGTTCCGTGGTCCGCAAATACAAGAAGCATGCAAAAATTGGCAGTACGACAACTGTGCACAAACAACAGTTGTAAACAAAGCCAAAAAAGTCTCAGCTTTATGTCCCATTCTCCTGACCTGATAATCCTGAACAAGAACACTCAAGTAACGGATATTTTGTGGACATAGATAAAATGTGTGAAAACATAAGCAACAGCTATGTAGTTAGGACCGTAGCGTTGGAGATTGCTGCTTGGTTCAAACGTCGATACCGAGACATTGCAAAAAAGCCGAGACCAAAATGTTTCGTGATCTGAATGAGATTCGACACACGGAAATTTGTCGACTTCACCTAAATTTTTCTTGAATTTCTCACAAGAGATCATGGGCTTTTCTACAAGAACCTTTAATTTTGTTGGCATTTACGCATTTTAACATCTTTTTTTATTTTCCTTCTGCGAATATGCGACAAACATCAAATCATTTAACTTCTAAAGCACTGCCAAGCCATGTGGCAGAAACCATCGATGGCGTCTAGAACGTAACGTCTGAAAGTAAGGCCGATACTTTGTCAACAAAACCAGGACCGAGGCACAAATTTTCGAGCCCTAGATCGAAACCCAAGATCTGAAAACTTGTAGGCTTCACCAAATTTTTTCTCAGATTTCACAAAACAGTCATCAAAATTTTACGCAGTTTTATTACCCATTTGGTTTTTTATTCACCACAGGTACGAGCAAGGGCGTACTGATTGAACTAGGAAGAGTGATTGAACAATTAAAAGCTCTATCGGAAGGCCCAAGACCAACCCCTGCAGACCTGAGACTTTCGAGATGGAGACAACTCAGAAAACCGAGTCTCGATACACGTCGCCTGGCCAATACCAAATCTCGAGGTTTCATCACTATAGAAGAGCTTTCAAAGTTTCGAGACAATAAGGTCGATAACGAAAACTGCAGCCTTCGAGACCGAGACGCGACCTTCGAGACTGACCAAATTTCGAGGCTCTATCAGTCATGAGCAATGTTCAATCACACCAAAGCGAATCTATATCTCCATTTACACTACTCTAAAGCTGGGTAAAAATGAAAACACTACAGTAATTGCCAGAGATGAATCATGAATTTGTGTTGGATCAGCTTCGTTCCCCGTATAACTGGCGTTGCAGAAGCCGCGGTTATGAGCACACTAAATTTAACATAAATGAAGAGAAAAGGCTCTTGCTTCACGTTATTTATTTCTTATGGATTTAAGTGTTTGGGTCATGTACATGTTTCATATCATAATGGTTATTCAAAGAACACAAAAATACATAAATCTCGAAACGTGAAAACCGCATGACAGGTGCCAATTGGCACTTAAAGTTACATATTTCGTCAGGACATTGCATGCCTTCATTAGAAATTTTTTGTGGGTGTTTGATCAACGATTTGCATCTTCATGTAACTTTTTATCTAATCACTTCAATTGTCCCGTACTTTTTACAAAAATTCGTTTTCTCTCTATGTAACGCTTCTGCAGGACAGTGATCGAATGTTTTGTTTCCGCGTTTGTCCTTCAGTAGTGCCTACGTGTACGAACTAACAGCTTTCCTGTAATTGCTGTACTTTTGTTTTCTTCTAACTAGTGTGATATTGAACTTGTGTCTGAGCTAAGCACGTAAATGAAACAAATAAATTTCCATACACGCACTCCATAATCCGGCCTTGATCCTAAACTTCTGAAGTATTTTACAGAACAGATCCGGGATCCAAATAAATCGCTGTAGTCCGGATCCAGTCTAATCTAAGTCGTGTCCAATGCTCATATCTGGATGTTTTTGTTTTGTTTCAGTGTTTACCCCGCTTCAGTATTGTTTGCAGGTAGAAACGTCATTGCGCCTATACGAAAAAGAACGTGTGATGTAGCAAAAAAGCGACATTTAATTACCAAGATAAGTTCTTTTCATTCTGGTTTGAACGAAATGAAATATGACAGCATAGATTTCAAACAGCAGTTTTTTGTCTAACGTGTTGTAGTAACAGAAGCGAAAGAACTTTGCAATAAACAAACGACTCTTGAAGAAAGAACCGCTCCTGATGCAAAATATTTTCACAGAATACCGGCAGCAAGAAAATTCGCTTATGCGAGTCGTGAGCTGCGCTATGCCGATGCCGTTACCGAGTGACATCTGCTTTTTGTACACATTACCAAGATCGTTCTGCAAAACAGTCGGTGATGTTGCGCTTTTGTATGTCTTGTAAGAGATACAAATTGACACAGCGTTGAAACGACGGCAAATGTTGACGCCTAGTGAAGTGCCTAGCGAAAGATGTCTGGTCAGGCGTACAAAATGCTTGAGAAATGCACAAATGTTTGAAACCAGTGTGAAATTTTTTCGGTTGTACAGCAAATTGAACTGAACAGCGGACAACATCCGACAACTTTCGTGACGTTTAATAACGTTTAAACAGTCTTATTAATCAAGTATGCGCTGAAAAGCAAAGTAACAGAAAGTTAACCGAAGTACATGAAAATCAACACTAACAGACCGAGTAGACAATGCGCTCACACCAGCAGACGCAGCAAAGTGAATGAATGTTTTTGTTTTTTGTGGCGCTTTGCAGCTCGTGGGCTATGGAGCGCCAGGACAGAATACGTAAAGGTCTATCAAACCGGTTTTCCTGTTTGTTTTAGGTAGGACAGGATAAAGTGGTTCAATGTACTGCTCTACAGAACGAACGATGAGGTGCGCACTTAATCAGAATACCACGTGAAACATGGCAGGCAAGCAACAGCGCTTGAGGGTCAAGTAACAGAGCCGCACGAAATCACATCACAAATTAAACTCAACTCCATACGAGAGGCTAAGCCGCGCAGTTTATCAATTTTTTGCACTTCTTAAAATATCAACACATGAACTACTACACGCTGGAACGACATTTACTGCGTTGTTTCAACATTAGGATAAGAAAATGGCGCAAACGATTTCAAAACGGCATGAGAGAAAATTTTAGAAAGTCTTTGCCTGATACGAAAACAGCACATTGATTTTTGAAAACGCGTTAGAAATTTTTTTTGTGAAATTACATTGGCAAGCGCGACGCGACATGTTTTCGACCAAGCCTTGAAAATTACGTGAAGGCATGACAAACGAATGTTACGTGAAAGCACGACAAAAGTTGGGACTACAGACAAGCAAACACTCGCTGCAATACACAGCACTCCTGTGTTTTTGCTAATAATGAGCGAATGTAGCATCTTTGCCTTTGCCGTAATTTTTCCCGGCCCTGACTCGCTGATTTTCTACTGCACCACCTGGTACTCGATTGCATAAAAAAACGTTGCTTCCCGACAAATACTTTAGCGGTTGACAGCAGCAGTACCTAAAAACGCACTGCTGAATAAACGACCCTCAGCGTTTGAGACTGCTTTTTTGCTAAGAGCTGCCGTCACGGCTTTCATCAGATGCCCAAACATTAAAAAGGAGCGAGTGATAAAGTCACACTGGTGATTAGATTTGCTTGTTGCTTTATACTTCAAAAATTAAATGCTGAACAACAAGCTCATGCCTATTTTCACATCTGTCAAAATAGTTATGATGCGACTTGCAAACGCTGAATAACGATAACCTTTTTGCCCAATCGTACATGTTCGAAAAAAATACTTGGAAAACTTACGATCCGTATTTTACGCAAGACGTTTGACTGCCTTGTTTTGCTTTTACCAACGTGGATTTTCTATTGTGCTACCAGAACACCATTTCCAAGAATGGAAATAATTTGCACATCTCGAATCTACATGTTACGCTGAATACTTTCACTGTTACCGAACCAGAATTTGTTGAATTGCGTTCCCGATAAATTTGACGGTGTGGGTTACTGTTGAAAAGCTTGATATACTCGGGACTGCAAAACAGTATCGGGCCAACGTATTCACGATGTTTGCTCTAAAATACTTGTCCTTCACCAACTGAAATTTGGTCATTGCCATAATCTTTTTTTGCTTTAATTTAATAACTTCAATGTGGTGGTAGTATTATCACATGCTATTTTTTCCGAGTGTCAAAGCCATATCTCGTGCAGTAACTTCAACAAAAGCTTGGTTATGCACATGCACACAACCAAATACACTGAAGCCGCACCAAGCTACAAAAAGTGTCATATTGATATATGCATAAAAACAAAAACCGGATGCAGTGAAATGTTGAATCCAGTGCCGTATGTAGTGTTAAACTCTTTTATACGCAGTTTTACTGGCAGTAGTGGCCTATACTTCCAAGCAGTGGCGCAACCAGCTCTTCATTTCGGGAGTGGCAATTTTCATGAAATTTCAGTCGATGACGTCATCGTGCTTATTCAACCGTGGTACAACTTTTTCGCAAACCGTCACAGATGAAGTTCTCCTCGCAGCATATCCGAAAAGGAAAACGTTTCAGTTTTAATCAAGATGCAGACCGAAAGATGAGGACAGAGTAAAAATTGGTAACCTTTTACAAACTCTTGGTTCCGTACTCAGCTAGTGCAGTCATGGCTTTAATGTGGCAGATTTTTAGGCTACTAGTAAATCTGCCTAACTTTTCGTCTTGTTTTAGCAAATTCATCAAGAGGGATGGTGAACTTGCGGCCCGCGTGAACATTTGATATGGTCCGCATCAGAATTTTCGTTACCCAAGTTAGAGTACAACTTCGCTTCATAACGAAGCTCCATGACAAGCAGGTACTTGTCCTTCATTGGATAGTAAATCATAAGAATCACTCTTCCTCATAGCTAGAGAAAGGATTGATTTTGCGGCCCGCCAGCGATGATGCACAATTCATGCGGTCAGTGATAGTAAATAGGCTCCCACTCCTGATGTAGATTTTTGAAACTTCAGGTGAATATATTTGCTGTGAGATAATTTCTGCAGACGATATTGCGAGTGGTGAAGTTGTCAGATACAAGAGACTGGTATGAATATTAGGATATATTTAATCACTAATGCTATTATTTCAATCGTAGTTACGAGACTTCGTCTGCCAACTGAAATACTCTTGAAAGGAATGCAGGCAGGAATGCAACTTGAATTTTACTACGAATAGATGGGCCAGGCTCGCATCCAGATGTGGGTGAGCCTTGCCAGTTTTGCCAAAACTACCTAAACAACATCCAATAACTTTGAGGCCCTTGTGAAATTCACATTTTCCTTGCAACTTTAGAGCTTGGCTGTGTAATGGTACACGTACCATCACATGCGGAAATCCCCAGATAATGATGCGATGCCGTATGCGAAGCAAATCACCTGATAAAGAGAAACGAGCCACAAAAACAAAGACAAGATACCTCAAAAATTTATAATGCTGGGAGACCTATACAGTAGTAGAGTGATCATGGCATGTGATCGCTTTTGCTGCTTGCAACATCGTTGTAACGTCACCAGACCTTCCCAACCACAAAAGGGTTTACTGTGAAACCCCAGTAACGGTTAAGCACAGCACATAACACAAAATGCAAAAATTATTGAAAAGCAGCCTACAGTAACCCTAGGCAAATGTAAAGCTAACACAATGAACACAGTGTGTTGTTTCTGTCATCAAGCATAGTCGACTGGCTGCAAGCTTTGCTCCACTGGTCTGACAGCAATGCAGTATCAATTGTTGACATTTCGAAAGTCTGTGCAAGCTCTCTTCCTCAGGAGATAGGCAAGAAACAAAATCAAAGCGTACACACACACTGCATTTCTGAAAATTTTCAGAGTGGTACACGAACAAAAGGATAAAAAATGCCTTAGAAATTCCAACATGTGAAATTATCTCCCACGTTTTGACAATTCCAACGTATTTGTGGTTAAATAGCAATAATTTACGAAATTTCGATCAGATGACGTGACTCAAGATAAATCTTGTGAGGAGATAATTAACCAGGCGGACAAAGAAAAATTCAAACAAGACTTTTCTAAATAATTAGAACACCGATTTTCATCTTTATTCTTTGAAAGTTTCTACAAATGTCAAAATTGCTATGCAACATCTTGAAATTTTCGGGGGAAGGGAAATTCCCCCCAGGTTGCGCGCCTGCTTCCTAGTCCCAATTGCTTTAAGTTTGTTGATGGTGTTGACTCTTTTCCGAACTAAAGTGGAACTGAACGATCAAGTCAAAAGCAACCTGAGCTTAATCTTTCCTAATGCTGCTAGCTTTCCACAGACAAATCACCCAAAATCAGCACAAAACCGTGAGAAGAGCAGTTACTACCAACGTGTGCGGACGGAAGATCTTCTGCAAATTTTTTCCTTTGGCCACCACTCAGGCCAAAGTAGCGAATAGCGGTAGCGGGAAAGGTTGGAGTTGCTGTCAGACATTTTACCTCCGACTCCGCAACCCTGGATGCCATACTTGAATGATGGCCTCTGTCAGCTTGGTCACGGTGGTGCAATCGAATTTTTGTGACCGGGATTTTCTTATTGATCCCACATTCTCATTGGGATTAAGATCTGGCAAGTTTGCAAGCCAATCTATCACATCTAATTTTGCTTCCTGAAAATCGTCTTCGCTTTTTCAGATGAAAGACACGGAACAATATCCTATTGGAATTTTCCTCCATCATCAAGAAATGTTTTTCTCATATCTAGAACGACTTTTCTCTCAATTACATCAATGTACTTGTATAAATTCATCATACCTCAAGTGGCATAAGTGAAGCTACTACTGAAAAACTAAAACCTCCCCAGAACATCTTTTTAGGTTTCTTTACTAGCTCATTTCAATGCCTAGCCACTTTTCCTAGGGCTACATAAACAACATCTAATAACTTTTAACCCTTTCGTTTTTTTTATTCTTGAAGAAGTGTCGATTGAATTTTGTCTTTTTTTGGCCTTTTTTGGCCGATTAGATTTTTTTAAATGTCGATTCGGCAGATTCGATGTTGATTTTGACAGATCTTTGAGTACTCGCATATTTCTAGACCAGAGGTGGCCTGAGTCACTTTTTCAGACTCTGACTCCGCTCCTGCTCCAATATTTTTGAATCCGGGTGCGGATCCCGGTCTGGCAATTTTTCAAATTTGAGAATCCGACTCCTGTTCAGACTCCGGCTACAATCGATCCAACCGTAATTTTCCCATGTTTTTACTTACGAAATGACCACACAGACTCCTGCTTCTGCCGAAATTGAAAAGTGACTCCGGTCCGAATCCGGTTTTCACAAATTTTTGGCTCCAGTTCCGGATGCGGGTCCGAATGAAAAACACAGAATCCTGCCGGAGTCGACTCTTGTAATCTGGATCTGGTGTCAAGCGAAATTTCTGACTTCACACCATGTACGCATGCACAGAGTAATGTTCTACAGACCAAATACGCGGATAAAACTGATTATTAAGGCTTAAGAATTCGTGTTTAAGTAAGTATGTCGGGTTTGAGTTAGGGTGAGAAAAAGAAAAATAATTGAAGTCAAGACTAAAACCGAAAATTTTCAATGGTTAAAGTATTTCCATGCTATAGCTTGTTGCGGGTACCTGACATCAAGCCAAAATGTTGTAATTTACACAACACACATCAAAAAACTAATTGCGAGTCTTTATTTATTTGTTCTGAGAAGCAAAATAACTGAAAAACAATAACATGTCAGAAATTTCGCAGAGGTCAGAAATTTCGCTTGATACCGGTCCCACCTCTGTTCTAGACCAGTGGTTGTCAACCTTTTTTGTATTGCTACGCCCTTTTAAACTTGTTAGAAAACCTGTACACCCTTGCCATTGCACTAAAATTTAGTGCTGTCAAAGTGTAAAATGTAAGCGATTTTACGCTGTAAATGTCACTTTCTTAGCAGATTTTTGCATATCACTTCTCAGCATTCCTGAATACCGAAATCTCACCCAATAAGCGATTTACGTTTTTGATCGCATGCCAACAACCTACCTTTGCGAGCAAGGATTTTCTGGTCTTGTCGAAATAAAATAAAAAAAACAAACTCAATCAAGGATGTTGATCCTCTTATGACAAACGCCCTTGAAACAGGGTTAAAACCACATTTTTCACAACTGGCGAGTGAAATTCAACGGGAAAAACCACAGTAAATGAGATGATTTGTTTCTTTTATTCATACTGGGTTTTGTACGAACTTCATGAGCAGGAAGATTGACTTTCATTAATTTTATTGTTACGTGTACCGTCCAGGGATGTACGAGGTTAGATGGCGCCCGGGGCAAGTATCAAGTTTGGCGCCTCCATAGTCGAAACTGAGGTTTTCGGAAGTACATGTACTACATTGAAGAGAGTACATGTGACATTGTTGAGACTTTTCGGCGTCCCCGCAGCCATTGGGCGTCCCTACACTGATTTGGCGCCCCCATAGTGACTCGGCGCCGGGGAATTGCACCCCCATTCCCCCC
>Ga0210059_1002893_pt1 | contig 27166 bp, 20 predicted proteins | sample Ectturendosymbi2_FD_188042 | JGI IMG/M metagenome (GOLD analysis project Ga0210059, IMG submission 188042) | Ecteinascidia turbinata endosymbiont from Florida, USA - Sample 2 (SPAdes) (version 2) | ecosystem: Host-associated > Tunicates > Ascidians > Unclassified | place: Key West, Florida... | reverse complement strand
ACGCACCTTTGCTCAGTGCTCTACTGAAGTTAAAAACACTCTGTTTCGTGTCTATTTTATGACAATGCATGCCTTCCAACTGTGACGGAAGTACACACAGTCTGGTATTTAAGCGTCTCCAAGTTGCTTACAACAATGCCTACTGAATGTTGCAGTACATTCTAAAGCAGGGGTAGGGAACCTGCGGCCCGCGTGAATATTTGATATGGCCCGCATCAGATTTTTCATTGCCCAAGTTAGAGTACATCGCTTCAAAACGAAGCTCCATGATAAGCAGGTACTTGGATAGTTAGTCAAAAGAAGTCACTGTTCGTCATAACTAGATAAAGGTAGAATGTTAGGATAAAATTAATCGATTTTGTGGAGCGCCAGCGATAATGCACAATTCATGCGACCCGTGACAGTAAATAGGTTCCCCACTCCTGTTCTAAAGAATGGAAGTGTTCGCCCAGACCAAGATACCTATTCAGTAAGACGGTTTGACGCCGTGATTAGCAGGGCAACCAAAAGTCAATAAAGTCAATATTTTTCCACCTTTTTTTGAAGTTTATGAAACGTCCACAAACCAATTTTCACGGTCATAATATGAGCGGCTCCCAAGTTATTAGGTCAAAAAAGTCAAAATTTATCATTAGGTCAAATTTTTTCTGCAGCCCAGTTTTTTCTCTTTATCGATAGTTTATTAAAAATACAATAGCAGATATTGGAATAACAAGACCGGAAATGATGGATTTGAAGTTTTTACGAATGAGAGTTTGACGAAACCAAATGAATAAGTTTTCAACACTGCATTATCCTTCGAAAATAAATTCCAGTATAAACATGTCTGGACAAACCACGGCCTTCCATATCTAAAAAAGGATGAAGACCATCAAACCATTATTATTAGGAGATTTGAAGACCTCTCATCAGCTATAAAAGGACTTAAATAGAACAAGATTGTCTAAATCATGAATGTAATTCATTACTTAATAACTGCAATGTCTCTGTGCTTGAATGAGCAGTGCAAAGATTATGGTAATTCCTGTCACTCTGATGCTGTTCTGTGCAGTTTGTGTAACTGTTGGCCTGATATTGATTGTCATCATTCAGATGTTAAAAATCAACTTGTATTGCAAAATGACTTGTCCTACGTTAGCCTTAGTTGTCTAATCAAAAAAGGTAACGATTTCAATAACTCCATGTTTTCTGTGCATGATCAAGTGGAAATTAGTGGTGATACCAGAGACAGTGTAGAGAATGCACTGGAATTGTGGGTTTCATGTAGTTATTGCAATTTATCAGATATAACTGCCACCTTTGAACAGCATGGCAAGGACAGTCTTTCAATTATCCATGTGAACATTGTAAGCCTGTCAAAAAAATATATAATCTAGAAAAATTCCTCACTCATGTAAGGTATGGTCCTGATTTAATAGCTATTACTGAAACTGGAGACCAGTACACGGTGCCAATTATATATAATGTAATCTGCAGCGTTATAATCTTGCAGATGTTGATGCTCACAAGAATGCTGGAGGTGTTGGCCTTTATGTGAAAAACTGCATAGATTTCATTATATTTAAACAAGTTTGAAATAAAAAGCTGTGATTGTGAAACTTTTGTGGATAGAGATAAAGCTTAATAATAAAAAATATGCTGTTGGTGTCATATACAGACATCCTGATCCTACTTTTAGACATTCTCAGAAAAGCTGTTTAGTATTTGCATGAGTTGAATGATAAAAAGTATACATACATTGTCTATGATGACTTTAATATTAATTTATTGCATTATTCCAAGGTCACATATGTTACAGACTATGTTGATATGCTTCATAATCTGTTTTGTAAATTTCTTGTTGATATACCAGCTAGAATAACTAAATATTCAACTACAGTCAATGATCAAATTTACACAAATGATCTTAAATCCAGCATTGTTTCTGGTATAATAAGAGATGATCTTTCAGATCATTTACCAATTTTTGCAATTAGTAAAAAAATAGCACCTCAGAAAGTACTATCTAAAAGAAAAGTTAGAAAAATTGATGATATCAATGTAGACCATTTTATTGCTGACTTGCAATCTCAGTTAAATTCCATATTAAATTTTGATCAGCTTACCTCTGTCAATTTGCAATTTGAATTACTATATGAAACTTTTTGTGCAGTATTGGAGGACCATGCCCTTTAATTAATCCTTCACGAAAACAGCAACACTTATCTAAAAAGCATGGATGACTGCCAATATTCATAAATTGATAAGGAAAAAAAACAAAATGCTTGATAAATTTTATAACAAAAAGCAAACGCATGACTATTTTGTTTATAAGCAATTTCGAAATAGTCTTAAGAGGACAATAATGATAGTTAAATACACTGATTACGAGAAAATAATCAATCGTAATGAAAACAATTCAAAAAAATGTGGCAGACCCTAGGACATTTGGTAAACTTCGAAAACAAAACAAAAAAAGTTCCACAAAGTATAGTAAGTGGCCAGGGTGATGAATTATATGACGCTCAAATATTGCAAATGAATTTAATAATCGTTTTGTGAAATTGGTTGCAGAATGGCTGAAAAAATTCCTGCTCCAAATGGTATGCCTGAGCATACTGCTTCCTTATGTTCATCTTTCTATTTGCATGAAACGTCAGAGGAAGAAGTGGTACGTTCAGTAGAGAATCTCTCAGAAGTGAAAAAAAGATATACCAACTAAGATTATTAAGTTAACCAAGTTTGTTCTAGCGCCAGTTTTTGCACGTATTTTTAATAAGTGTATAAGGTTTTTATCCTGATTGTCTAAAAGTGGCCGAATTTATACCTATCTACAAATCTGGAGAACATAATATTTGCTCAAATTATCGACCAAAATCTTTTTTACTGCAGTTCAATAAAATTTTTGAAAAAATTCCATGTGGCAGAGTGTACTTTTATCTACAGGAATATCGGTTATTATCCAAATATGAATTTAGTTTCTGGCCTAATTCTGCAACTGCATATGCAGTTGTGAGTATTTACTCAAATCTTTTGAGTAATGCTGATAACTGTTCTTGCTCCATTTAAAGTAGACAACTGGCTGCGCTCAAATAAATTGTCCTCAAATTACTCCAAATCAAAATTTATGCTTACGAAATCTTGAAAAAATAATAGCAACCTATTGGAAACTTATTCATTCCAAATAAAAATTAATGACAGCTACTCTCAGCGAACAAGATGTACAAAATACTTGGGGGTTTTGATAGACGGGTCGTTAGATTGGTCATCTCACGTGCAATACATAAAATCAAAACTAGTTAGGGCATCTTATTTATTCTATAAAATTCGAAATGTGGTATCAATTGATGTTTCAAAAACGTTATAGTTTAGTCTTGGACATTGTCATCTAAACTACTGCATTGTTTCGTGGGACACAGCTACTAATTATGTTTTGCAACCACTAGAAGTAGTGCACAATGACATTCTACGAAATATTACAAGTAACAACTTTAAATTACACCTCTATATAAATCTCTCAATATTCTGAAACTTCACGATATTTATAAATTAGAATTAACTAAACTGATGCTAAAATTTTACGATGAAAAAGTTCATTGTCATAATACAAGGTTTGCAACCAACCAAAACTATTTTATACAATACGTTTCAACAAACGCTGGCGAAATAACAATTTCTCATCGAGGAGCTACTATCTGAGAAAATGTAGAACCACGATTCAAAGATATATCCCATATCGCCTGTAGTAAGCAATACCGATCATTTTTGTTGTTGCAATATGAATGTATGTCTGAAAAATACACTACCGGATACATCTAGTTAAATTTCTAATAAAAGTAGAATCACTTCATCTGTTTTATCGTTTACGCATACTTTTGGCATACGTTTCTGATTGCTCGTACGGTTTATAACGTGGCGCTTGGCATTTTGTGGTAAGCAGCTGAAGCATTTCTATGGTCCTTATCTCAGGTCCGTTTCACTGTCATACATAATTGTGTCTTTGTTTCCACTTTGCCTATCACTGAGATGTTTCATTGTGCTGGGTCACTTTGACTTGAGAACCGCAAGGTTTTTCGGTGTCCCGGCTGCAAGGTTTCACTTGTTTTGTTTTATGAATAAGTACAACGCTAGATATTAAAATGCTTCTTGGCAAGTTGTTTCTATCTACGTCGCCGATAGATGATCTCGTGTGTGTTGGGACGTGTATATTACCTCGAGCATGATGAAAATTGGCAAGTGTCTTACTTTGTTTTCTATGCCCGCTAAGCCATGTCTTGTGGGCCTTGCTGCGGAAATCAATAAACTGTCAACTGTCAAACTGTCAATAAACTGTGAAACTATTGATGTGTTTTTGCAAGTTTAGTTGCAATTATGTGGTAATAGTGGGTTTGTTGTTACTTATGGTTTGTTAATGTTGTTTCTCCCATTACTGGACGGTTGAGTGTTATATTGTAGGCTATACGTGGTAAGGCAAGAAACGTGATCTCACAGTACTTGGTTTGATAAATGCTCAATCCATTATGTATATAGTGTTTCAACTTTATGATGTTCTCAGGCTTGACTCTACTGCAGATATTAATGTACTTATAAATATAACATCCCCAAGGTTAAACAACCAATTTTTTTTAATTTCAAAGTACAGTGCATGAATATGCTCTGATTTAATCTCAACACCCAAGGCTGAATTATTTTGTAGTTGCAAACGCAGGAAATTTATAGGTCAAAACAAAGTCAAAATTTGTATATTATAAAGTCAAAATTTTAAGTTAATTGGTCAAAAATTGGTTGATCTATTGATAAGAAACAATCGTTTTGCTTTTATTCAAAGATGTGCATCTTCATCCAATTTTGTTTCACTCACTAACTGCTTAATGCCTTTTATAATTTTTTCCCACTATGCAATATTTCTGTATGAAAATGACCCAAGGCAGTAGTTGCTGGTGAGTTGTTTCAGTGTTTGTTCATCTTCTCTGTGTATAACCTCACGCACCTACCTTGCAATATGTTGTGTCTAAGCGTTTTTGTATCCTCTTGTCCTTGGATTAACTCCTGGGAAATTGGAGGCACAATCTCCAACAACATTTTAAAGTTTACTCGAAAAACAGTAGAATTTCAAGCTTCATCTACCTCTGCTTCTGAAACGAGTAATGACGACGACGAAAATGACATATTTGATGAACTAATATGTTGCACTGTTCAAAATATCTGTAAATAGTTCATCGTCCGAAAGAACAAAACACGTATTAAGTAGACTGTATTGTGTAAATACTGTACGAATTGTAACATTTTGAATTTCAGAAATAGTACAAAAATGTGGCTTGTGAAGCAACTGCACACATGGCGAGATCTTCGCAAAAATATTAAAACCGAGATAAAAAGCGCTGAATTTATGGACAACGTTGAATGGCAAAGGCCATTAGCCGATATGGATGTAAATATGCAAGTCGTTGTAATACTATACTGGCTAAGCACCAGCAAGATATCAGAGAAATTTATAAAGCCACGACTGGACTTCGTGAAACAGAGACAAACTGTGTATCTGTGCATCTGTAAAAATCTCCATAAAATGTACGTGGAGTATGTGCCTTATGTTCCGCATAGCGCACGAGACCAATTAACGTCGGGCCAGCCAACCTGAAATACGTTAATCTCACTATGCGGATAATTAAGCAACGAGTGTATGAAGCATCGGCGATGGCAAACTACGAGCGGCCACGTGAAAATTGCGCGTACAAGCGACGAAGACGAAAAACTTATTAGTAGCTCCTCACTAACAAGGTCGCTTCAGTATAAGTTAATTTTCACAAAGGAAATGAGCTACCGAAGTTATCAGTTGGCGACAAATACCAATCGATGCGCTAAAACCATGGCACTGTATTTTTAGTGCAGAAAACTTAGAATGAATTTGTTAAGCCAGTTGTGTTATTGTTATCATCAAGGATGTAACTTTCGAACTAAAATGCAATTCGAGTTAAAAGACTTAATACAAGAAGAGGAAAAACTTGTAAATATGACTTCTGAAGATGTAGCAACGCTAATATTACGCGTGCTTGCTAAGCCAAAGCGACGTAAAATGCGGCGCATACAGTTGCGTTTTTCCTATCCTCAAGAGAGAAGATCGTATATTTTGTTGGTCTTATGAATAGGCGAAAATACATTAAAGTGGAGTACTTGCAGGCAGTGCCGTACAGTGATTGTCGACGTGAACATGTATGGCTGTTTGGTTTAACCAATCGACAGTTAACTGTCACTAAAATAGCTGGAACTCTCTGGCGGACATGCACATTGATCTCCGCGAAGGACTTACATATTTTGCTTACTTGCCGGCGAAGACTGTGAATCATCTCATCGATGGAAAAGCGCAGGCGCCCATGTTGTGGAGCGTGCTTGCAGGAGATGAAGAAGATTCTGACAGCTACGACGATTCACTACCACCACTCGAAGAATTATTGCAGCTGTTCGCCGAGGAATAGATCAAGCCGGAACATGCGTCGAAAACTGAACATTTTTAAGTTATCAGAACAGCTGCAATCGACGATGCGCTTCTTGCAAGGCGCTGGACGAGTGCAAGACTCGCGTGCCAGGCGCATGTAACTATTTATTCATGTTGTCACTTTATGATATTTTTGTCACGTTCTAAGGATACCGGACACACCTGTTATCGATTAGGAGCTCACACCTGCCCTCATTGGACAAAAAGAGGAGGAATCGCTCTTACGAACCTTTTAAATAGCCTGCGTTAATGCAACAAGAATCAGAATCGGAGATCCGTTTCCGGCTCTCAACTGATGAACGGGTGCCTTCACATGGCCCTCTTGTACGACATTTGACACAAATGTCAACTAAACCTGTCAACACGAGAGCAACCACTGCTGCCTGCGCTGGATGTATTCGGCCTGGGGTTGGGTCATAAGGCGCCCTTCTCAAGGCGCGCGCGGAAGCAGAAATGCTGCCGAAGACGCACGACCCAACATACTCCAGCTGAACACCGAGGGGCTTACTGCAAACAAGATCTCTGTCATTGAGCAGCTAGCCTCTATGAAAATGGCTTTCATCATCGTCCTAAAGGAGACCCACTGCGCGACCGCAGACAGGCTGGTGATTCCCAACTTTTCGCTAGCTGGGTCTCATCTTAGCAGGAATTACGGCCTTGCCACGTTTGTCCATGAGCGGTTGGAATGGTCACTGGTCGATCAGTCCCCCGAACAATTAGAGACTGAGTGGTTGTGAGTAGACGTCGTAGGATACAAGATCATTAACATCTACAAACCTCCAGGCTTGCGATTCGCACCAATGGTCATCCCGACGTTCCCTTCCCACACCCCAGTCTGTATGTTGGTGACTTCAACTGCCAACATGTCAACTGGGGTTACAACAAAACATCTCCTGACCGTGAGAGCCTGGACACCTGGTCAACATCAAACAATCTTGGACTGTTGTGTAACCCAAAGAAAACACCCAGCTTCTTCTCTCACCGATGGAACGCAAGGCCTTCACGAGTTTCGACCAGGACAGCCGACTGACGGACAAACGTATTTTAGGAAAGTTCCTGAGGTTGCAACATCGGCCTTTCCTCATAACGCCACCGAAGCTCAAGGTTCCTGTCCAGTCCATAGTGATCCAGTGAAGCGATACAACTTTTGCAAGGCTGATTGGAAGCGCTTTTGCCTTCTCACAGATCAATCCATTGAGAGATTGCTGCCTGCAGACACATCAAACATTGAGAGGGCATACAAGATTTTTGCGAGAGCCTAGTTTCTGCGGCCAAACAATGTATCCCACGTGGCCGCCGGAAGAACCACGAGCCATGCTGGGACAAAGAGTGCGACTCTGATAGAGCCGCTTCATCCGACTACAACAGAAAAAGCAGGAGCGATGAGAGGAAGCTGCGAATTCTATTGACTTTTTTCGCACTCTAGACGCAAGGCGTGGAGAACCATCAACAAACTTACTGGCAGGTCTGAACACCCCTACTGCTTGTGTCCCATCACGGCAAATTCCATCGCCTCGCAACTCGTGAAGAACTGGGCACGGGGATTGCGAGTCCACCAGGCTCGTCAACAAGGAGCTGTCCAACCGATGAAACATTCCAACACCTGAGTGTCACAGTATCTCTGAACCCTTTTGGCTGGAGGAGCTTGCTGTTGCCCTTAAACGCCTGAAGCCAGGAAAGTCTCCGGGATTGGACTCCATTTTCCTGGAGTTCATACTCCGCGCCGGGTGAGCTCTCAAACTTGGTTTTGCGCCTTCCTCAGTTCCTGCAAGCATCAACTCAAAATTCCAAAGATCTGGAGAAGAGCACTAATAGTTGCGATCCCTATGCCAGAATAGCCATTGGGGGACCCAAAGAGCTATCATATCTCTGCTGTGCGTCCCCTTTAAAATCCTCGAGAGACTCGTCTACGCTCATGTCTAACCAATCATCGACTCATTGCTCTCTCAGGAGCAGGCGGGCTTTCGACACGGGAGGTCGACCGTAGACCAGGTCACCCTGTTGAAACAGGACATCGAGGACAGCTTTTCGGCTAAAAAGAAAGCCGGAGCTGTGTTTGTCGACCTCACAGTAGCCTGCGACACTGTATAACACCGTGGCCTCACTAGCAAACTGCTGCAATTGCTGCCGGATAGACACATGGTCCGCATGATCATGGAGGTGGTTGGTTATCGCAGCTTCACACTCACCACCGGAAATGGCAAAAGAAGCAGGTTACGACGCATCAAGAACGGTGTCCCACATCTGTCCTGGCCCCCCTTCTCTTCAACATCTACATCTCTGACCTGCCAACCACCGTCTCCAGAAAGAATGCATATGATGTAGATCTACCAATCATGCATGCTGATGGAGACTGGCAGGCAGTGGAAGGGCTGCTGACCAAAGATGCGGCAACTGTAGGTGAATACCTCCAGACTTGGAAGCTACAGCTCAGCACTACAAAAACGATGTTGGTAACCTTCATCCTAATTATAAGGAAGCTAAACGTGAGCTTAAAGTGAAGTACAACAACCACCCTTCCCTTCTTTTCCGAGCTTACTGTGAATACCTCGGAGTAAAGTCGGACAGGTCGCTCACGTATCGCCGACACCTTGAGTCACTTCCCAAGTATTTGACATCACGCATCGCGCTCCTGTGGCGGGTTGCTGGATCTGGCTGGTGTGCTGGTGCAACAACTCTGCGAATAGCCACCTTATCCTTGGTGCATTCAACTGCAGAGTACTGCGTGCCTGTCTGGTGCCGCAGTGCTCATACCCGCCTCATCGCGGACAACCTTCAAAATCCTCGCAGGCATTCATTGAGGTTTGGAATACTTTTCTGCGGTGAGTAAAAACACGATATAACTCATGGAAATTTCAGCATCCAAAAAAATATTGTGACACCAAGCGAATGAAAAATATAGAGTTGCTGGTCTCAGATAATTCTGGCGCCTATAGGAGTGAAAGTAATGAAAATTCTTTGAAGGCAATGGTTCCATGCAAATGTTCCGAACTATTTATCGGTGATGAAGGTTACGTTGATATCACGTTAGAGTTCACGAGTGTGCATCCTAAACTTTATAAAAAAAGAAACAAATATTAAACCGCATCAGGCGTCTGATGTAGTATTCACATCTTATTGAAATAGCTTGAGTTATATTGTTTTAATTGATAGGATTAGGAGGCCTTTCTAAAGATGTTGTCTTCGATTTTTTAAAATAATCGATTTTTTAAAACAATTAAAAAAAAATTTAAATAATCAAGACGTTCACCACACTCACACTCCATTTTTTCTTTGTATTTATCCGAATTAGATGTTTTTATTCATAAGCATTGGAGGAATTAGTATGTATAATGGTATTGCAGATCGTGTGCTGATCTTTCGCATCGATGGTTTATGTTGTTTCCGTTGCTGATGGCGAACAGCATAACATGGTTTTCAAGAAAGTGTTGTATGTTTGGAAAGTCAGGGTTCGGATTATTAGTAAGAGACAGTATAGGTTTTATTCTTTTAAATCAAATTCTGAGTGGTCAAATTTGGTCCAGGAAGGATTTCTTTTAGGTTCAGCGTGTAACCTTTCAAACTAGACAGGGCACCGTAGTACGACTGAAGAAAAGAAGAAACTTTTTGACTAAATGTTAACACAAGTTAACTTTTTGCATCTTTAGCAATTAAATAATGAGCAGTACGAAAATCTTTTTGGCGATGATTCTCAATGAAACCAAGTGTCATGTCAACACCTCGTTGGGTTTTGTGGGGGGTGCATCCCCTGCATCCCCCCTGTTTCCGCGCCTGTTCGATGGACGAATGTTATATACTTTGATACTAGGCGAATAACACGATTTTGTTTGGTATACCGCCTCTCAAGGCACAAAATTACTATATGTTCTAAAACCTGTGGGGCCATGCCCCCTAGGATCCCTGGCTATACCTATGCAATGGGCATTGTTTTACTGCGACTTGTGAGAACAAAAATTTTATTATGGTGCTTTCCTTTTGCCAACATTGCTACCTTACCTGACAAAATTGATCAACGTTTTTCAGGCGGGATGTTTTAACTCAGCACAGATGAAGCTTCCGTAGAACTGTGCATCAATAGGCTCTCTGATGCCACTGCCAAATCCGATCTTAAAGCTGATTGGGAAAGGTTTTAGAGCGAATTAAGGGAACTTAGAACGCAGGATGGTTTGGCTGACTCGTGTGCGTGTCAAGAGGCATGACGTTTTGGAAGGGCACCGAATAGTTGGCAAACTGATCATCCCGATACACAGAAAGGGATACAGGACTTCATGCAACAACTACTGGGGCATCTCTTTCCTTAACCACCCTGGAAAAGTGCACGTCAAGTGCCTTGTAGAAAGATGGCGGGAAATAATTGAACCAAAGCTTGATGGTACCCAGTGCGGTTTTCGCGGCCTTAGCACAACAGAACAAAATTCCATGCTCCAACAATTTTCGAGAAATCTTGGGAGTATGCAAAAGACGAATACACATGTTTTGTCGAAGTCGGGAAAGTGCATGACCGGGTTCCTCGTGAAAAACTTTGGGCAGTGTTGCTGGAGTATGGTGTTGACGGCCGTCTGTTAATGTCAAATCACTGTATTCCTGCTCACAATCGGTGTCGTTGTCGGCGGAGTTAAATCACAACCATTCACAGTGGTGTTAGACTCCCATAAGGGTGTGCTGTCACCACTCCTCTTCATATTCTATACCAGGGTCTCCACACTACGCCCGCGGGCCAAATCCAATGCGCGAGGCCATTTCATGCTGCTGCAAAACACATTTTGCCAATAATTAAAAAATATTATATTTACAAAAATTTTTTTGATTTGGTAGAATGTAACATATCATGAAACAGTCACATTACTTAAGAAGTCCGGCTCTAACTGTTGTGCAATAGCTTATGTGGTCCTCTCCCAAAATTTTGGAGACCTGTGAATTGGATAGACAGTCGCAGCCGAGTCAACGAAGGGTGATACCGTTGGGAACTGCAGAATCTACCCTTTGCTTTTTGCGAATGATTTGGTACTGCTAGCAACTTCTCAACAGGGCCTTCAAAATGCACTTGATCGGTTTATTATATCTCTCAAGACGTGCTTGCTGGTATTTTCAATTCCTCGACTTGCGTGAAAATTAAAAACTTATTTTTCAGAACATTGGCAAAGATTTTAGTTATGCGCTTCAATTCAAGTCAAGTCATGTTTGTGCTGTAAGCACATAATAGTTGATTCATTTTGTAACAACAACGAAATAATCAGCACAAGTCTGGCGAAAGACGACCAAAAGTCACCTACTCAAGCCCAGCCTACGTTCAGTGCTTAACGAATTGCAAACGCACAGGTGAGGCATGCAAGCTAAGTTCAAAACCACAAATTCTCATACTATAATTTAAAACAACTGAAAATATTTTGTGAAACGCTCCCTGCGTCACATGAAAGTCAATACTCACGAAGTAGTTGTAATTTTTCTTGGAAAGAAAGTGTACTTCGCAGCGCCGGATTTAGATGGTGGGGCCCTGGGCCCCAGGAGTGGTGGGGAGCCCATGTGCGGATACAGAATCTTTAGGTAGGGGATGATCGATGAAGTCAATCTTATTTCTCGAAATCTTATTTTCTCAGTTAATCATTATGACGTAATCTTGTGACGTCACACAAGTTAAATCAACTGTAACACAAATTTTTGATACAGTATATTTGACTATGATTAGCGATTTGTGAAACTTACAAAACGGGTCACCAGAAGCATCGCACCTCCTTTTTTTTGAAAATTTGCTTGAAAAAAGTTTTGAATTTTTTTTCAAAAAACTGTCTGAGCGATCCAACGTTTTAATCATCTCCTTGAAACGCCAATCCTCGATCAGCATTAAATTTTATGTCAGAAACCAAATGTTTCAGAAGCGATTTCTAATATTGTTCGCATTGATTGACCTGACAGGCTAGCTCCGTATCAATTTTTTCCGAGTGATTTACATCTGGGACTAAGCGTAATCGCGGCATCTACGTGTTTCGTTGATTGCTTGTGTTTCCTCAGCAGGCCCGCAGCCACGGGGAGCAGTTGGGGGCAATGCCCCCGCAAGTGTTTTTGTTCCCCCCCAAATTTTGTATTTTGACTCCCCAAAACTTAACACCTGGCTAGGGGCCTGCTCCTCAGGCGCTCAAGAGCGAACTTCCAGTCGTAGAATCCTTTTACAACAAGCAAATGCGCACATTTGGTCCTATCTGCGCACATTAGTCTACAAGTGAAATAATAAACATAACCTTGTGAAGAAAAAAAACAAAACCAGCTTCTGTCAACTACTTCGTCGATGTGGTTCTGGTGACGAATAAGATTTATTGTGCATTTCCGTTACGAGTTTCTTTTCTGTGTTGTGGATGTTGTGGAACATCGTGGTTTAAAAATAACTTTTCGTCGCAATGTCGAACAGTACCTTTTCAGTTTTTAACCAATAATCCAGCATTTTTTGGTAGATTGGCTAGCCAGAGACCGATATCTTTGCATCCCGTGATAGCGGCAGTCATCTCTTCTATCGTGTTATTCGATGATGCTTCATGAAGTTCTTCTGCTACTGGTGCTGCACCGCTAGTCAAACTAGGCCTATTCTCATTGTTACGTAGAACTAAGTGTGTCACAAAATGTTCTTCGATTTTCTGCCTTCTCACTACAGGATCCGCAGAACTGTGTCCGCTGAACTTCATTGTCACTGCAGAATAGTAATCTAAAATACCTCTTGGCTTAGTTGCAACTTCTTTCATTTTTGCCTCTTATGCTTTTTTATGTTCTTTAGAACCACTTGCATAAGCTCTAAAGTTAGGTACCGATTCCCCTTTCTGCTGTCCATGTTTATTTATTAAGCTTGAGAATAGGGTTGCCATATACTCATCAGCAAAACGCGGAACTTAATCTTGCCACTTAGTTGACTGTATTATCTACACTTAACAAATCAAATAGCAAATATTCGTAAATGTTAAGTGTTTAAATAAAACGTCCGGTGTAGACGAGGTTTCATTCAAAACATAAAACAAAACCTTATTAACTTGTTCTATTTAGCCCATTAATATTTGCAATTTCCTTAAATTTCTTAAAAATGTAGTGTTACCTTAACAATAGCCTATTATGAAACTGCTTGTATGAAAAACGTTTTAAATTGTACACCAGCTTTAATAAACTATAAACTGGTTCAACTAGAAAGATATCTCTTTCTTTAGGTTTGCTGTTGCATCACAGAAAATCTACGTTCCACGTTAACGTAATGAGCCATAACGCTGAGGTAAAACTGTGCATTCTTGATCAATTCGCTGAAACATTGAATGGTATTGCAAGTTACATAATATTGGGCCTATCTTTCATGTTCCGTCATGTTAAAATAAATTGCATTTGTTTGGTACTCTTTTTGCACGAACTCAAACAAGGTTTGGTATTGGTCAAACAGTTTGGCTTCGTCAATAGAAACGTTTCTCAAGCAGATACTATTCACATGGTCCAACGTTTTCCCATTCAGTTGCTTGCAACAGAAGAATTTAGTCAAAACGTTGAAGTATAAAGCAAATAAAGTGGTCCATTTATCCAGATATGCAACACAAGATTTGTACAATACAGATACATCTGACATGAATAAATCACAGTCACGATCCTTGCTTTCTTTTCTTGATACGTACATCTGATTTTCTGTCTTGAATTGTTGCCTTTGCAGTGACGCGACACGATACAACCTCATAAAATTGATGCTTTTTTCTGCTCACTACTTCGAACTTCCTCACTGAAAACAGCCACAGATGAATGCAAATGTCTCAAATAGAGTTCGCTCAGAGATTAAATAAAGCTTCAGAACAACAGTTGGCTTGTCGATAGACATGAAGTATGAATGTAACGCTAGGTACATTTGAAGCATCGTTGACAAGCTAGGATAAAGGGTTAGCCACCTGGTTATGCAATGAGAACGACGTTTTTGGCACTGGATATCCAGAAAGTCGCAATACTCGTTTCACCCTTCTGTGTACGCTGTGAAAATGCAACCACACGTAATGCACTCAGCTTCAAAATCTCAACGTCCTTTTCTGAAAAAGGGATACTTCTGACGTAGCTTTTCATGACATTGCAAAACTGCGCAATACTGATTAGCAAGTAGAAACTACGACACTAAGTTATTTACAATACATACAGTACACTGTTTCACCGTATCACGGTTCATCAACAAACTTAACATAATATGATGGAGTTAGCAGTTCGCACTCTTATTCCAAAGTGGTTGAGACACTGAAAAAGGATTTAACACTGTTACGTAGCGATTAATGTGAAAGCATTCCCGCCTTTCCAGCCGACAAATTTACTCAACCAAAACATAAATTAATTAGAAAACTTGTTGGCCCTTCTATAAATTAAGCAACGCCACCCCCCCAGCTCGTATCTTGCTGCAGTTGGACAAGGACACCTTATTGTATGTAAATACAATAAATTAGCCAGTGATGCAACCGAAAAGGGGGCAGAAGGGCAAATCGCCCCATATGAAAAGCTAAAATGTAAAAACCATTCCTTTACTTAACTTATATTTCGTTTTTAGTTTTCTTTTGTTTTTCAGTAGGTTGTTGTTTTATTTCGATTTTGGAGTATTTAGGGTTTCAATATAGACATCCGGATTCACCATCATTTCTCAAGTCTTTTCTGAATGTTGGCTAGTGGGCTCCGTAGAGTGGCCAGTGGGGCACTTTCAGGGACTTTTTGATATTTTTGAATGTCCTCGGAGAACATTTCATTTTCATGAAAAAAGAGGACATGCCTTTCATAAAGAGGACTCATGTTAGCCCTGCTTAATACTGCTACTCGTATGCGATCTGGGCATTGGCAAATCTGATCGAGGCAGACGCAAAATCTGATAGTAACGACTAGAGATTTAAGCTGATGGGTTCTGCGTACGTGGCTTCCTCTTGGCCTTACATTTACTAGATTCAAGTACCTGACCAGCTTCAGGAACCCTATAAGTGTAATGGCTAGTAAGTTATTGTAAGAAACCCCATGAATGTTAGTGGATTAGGCTGCAGGTATTGCGCTTTGTTGTTAACGCATTTGTGCTTGGCTATAAACTTGGTATCAATTCGAATGCTAGAGAACGTGGGACTACATGCGTTTTGTGGTTTATTTCCGGCTTTGTGTGGCTGCTGCGTGTTTGCATGTTATCTCAAAGCTTTTGCGTATGAAAACTGCGTGAACGTCTGAGGGTCGTTCATCTGTACTGGTGATTGCTGTGCGCTGATAAAGGGTGTTCGTATTCTGTTTTGAGCGCATGTGAGCGGTTTGCAGAGTTGTATAATTTGAAAAGTTAATTTAGTAAGGTGATGTAAACTAAACGCTGACAGAGGAGATTGACTGTGTGATCGTCAAGTTGTTGGACTTGACGGTATTTGCAAGCTTCAATGAGACGACTTCCTTAAAAGCTTTTATTTTCTGTGGACACCGTCTTGCGTTATGGCCCAAATGTGAAGAGACAGAATGCAATGCAGATATGTACTAGGTGTATGTCGGATAATGAAGGTTTTGGTGTACGTGATATGCGTATCATTGTATTTTTGCTAACTATCTGGTGGCATAGGTAAATTATGAAGTGTTACTTTTATGAAAACGTCAAACGAGAAAGTTACAGTTTAGGGAGTGCAAGTGAATTTGGGTGTAGAGAAATAGGTTTCGTCGAGAAGGAAGGACCTGCAAAAAATGTGATAGTTAATGTACAAAAATATCATTCTCACATTGGTGGAAATTAGATTAAGGATTCAATAAAGACAATATTAGATCTTTTTAGCCTGAAATCGTAAAGAAAGCATTGTTAGAAGATTGGTTGATTGCTTTAAACATCAAACAGAATACATCGCTAAGAGAAAACCGGGAAATGTTGAAATGTAACTCCACGAGGGTCTAGACTTTCATTTTTGTAGTCTGCATAGAGGTTTGGAATATTTTTCTGCGGTGAGTAAAAACACGATATAACTCATGGAAATTGCAGCATCCAAAAAAATATTGTGACACCAAGCGAATGAAAAATATAGAGTTGCTGGTCTCAGATAATTCTGGCGCCTGTAGGAGTGAAAGTAATGAAAATTCCTTGAAGGCAATGGTTGCCACGCAAATGTTCCGAACTATTTATCGGTGTTGAAGGTTACGTTGATATCGGTTAGAGTTCACGAGTGCGTATCCTAAACTTTATAAAAAAAGAAATAAATACTAAACCGCATCAAGCGTCTGATGTAGTATTCACATCTTATTGAAATAGCTTGAGTTATACTGTTTTTATTGATAGGATTAGGAGGCCTTTCTAAAGATTTATCTTCGATTGTGCATGAAAACGTTTAATCGGCATTCATTGAAGGATGATGAGTGAAATTCGCATGGCTAAACACATGAAGAAGGTGGGGAGCCCCCTTTGTTTGGGGGCGATGGACCCTGGCCCCTTCGGCTCCCCCATAAATCCGGCGCTGGTACTTCGCAATAAAGATTTGAATATATCAGAATTACTGTACCAAAAAGCAAGCCCTGCATATTGTAAGGTTTCTTTGCCATTAGATCTAACACGTATACGATAAATTTTTCCTGATACGTTTTGCCTTGGGCTGTAATCGTGCATGCTGTGTAATTTTGAAAAAAATTATCAAAGTAGGGGCACTATACTGGCATTACACTTGTGTATGTACTTTTCCAAATTAAGTTGGTACGAATAAACAGAATCAAAGACTTTTTACTTTTTGAAAATATTGCTTGAAAGTTGCAATTGATCTTCTAGTTAAAAAGTAATATATTTCAAAATTCTATTTTGTAGCACTTGTACTGGCAGGATACCAATTTTTTTGGATTGCCCCAATCGATTAAACAGCACTTCAGTGGGAAGTATACAGTAAATACTCTGCTACTAATTTGTGGTTTCCACGTGAGTTTATTGTCAATTTTAATATCACAATACTTGATATACTGTCACTCTCCTGTATTTAAACTTTTGTCATAGAAATTTCGAAATTGCAATTAGAAGAGCAACTGGTTAATATCACGTAAGTTATTTTGCTATAGTGTACAGACAGTCTGTAGAACTTCACTCAAATTTCGACTTTATCAAGATCATGTTGAACATTAGTTTCCAACGTATTTATATCTTTGTCAGGTCAGTGCAAATTGATGTTACTGTGTCCACGCAAGGCGTGGTATAATATAAACGTTTAAGGCATTAGGAAGGGCATTTTCGTAATAGACACCGCAGCACTCAACCTTGGCAAACAACGCAATACATTTTTGAAAATTTAATGCATGACTAATAGTGCAGTATTGACGATTAATTGGATACGATTTTCGAAAAGAGCTCCGCATTCCTCTAATGCCATATTCCACCAATTTTTGCAGCAATGTTTCATGGTCAACAGTATCAAAGGTTTCGTTTAAATCAATAAAAAGCACACATGTGCTCTTACCACCAACCACGTTTTCAAGAAATTTTCATAAATCGCAAATGCAGCAAATTCTGTTGATGAATAATTTCCAAATCTGTATTGCAAGTCTGTAAGAAGATAATTTTATTACGAAAATTGCTTAGTTTGTTACAAACGAATTTTTCAAAAATGTTCTACATTAAATAAAATTGATGTTGTTCAATATTGATTTGACTAGGTTGGAAGGAGATTGTAATTTTTTGACAGGTAATATTTTCGACATGTTTAAATAATCAAGACATTCACCACACTCACACTCCATACTCCTGCTGAACAACCACAGTCCATACGACTGCTGAACAACGTTTCAAGGATCGTGGCAACAGTGCATTTGGTCAACTAAGAAATTAGCCGAGATGTCATCAATTCCACTAGATGAAGTGTTTTGGAGATTGCTTATATGTGCAATGACTTCTTCGCTACAAGTTCTATCAAGAACACAATGTTTGGAGATGGATTTCATGAAACTAGTGAAAGCTAAGCTAGTAGGAGATATGCCATTGGCCATACATCTTCTAATGGGAGAAAATACTCATTGAGAGTATTACTTATAGTTATCGGATACCTTGTATCTGTGCCATCACTTCAGATGAAAATATCATTGAAAACACGAGATATGCAACCATATGAACCTTTTCACTTTTCTACGTGCAAAGAAAACGATTCGAATCTTATTGTTGCCTTTCTGACAATTTTTTAACAACTTTTGAACTTTCAAGCGACGTTCTGTTTAATCGTTTGTTGTAGACAATAGAAATTCGTTTGGGCGATTTGGATATAATTTTTGAAGAACTCTGTGTGTTAAATACCTACCGTAAATCAAATTTATGTTTCTACATTGCAAAAGAGATTTATCAGTAGAGATTGAGTGCATTTTACCTAGCAAAACATCAAACACTTAGTCCACAATTAAACATCACCTAGCTCTCATGTGAATTATGCAGGCGATGTACAAACTTACAGATAGTTTCTAAAGGCTGATCCAAAAATGTAAGTACTGTAGAACGTGCGGTACATTATTTCGTCATGTAAGAGCAAAATCCTGCAAAAACATGTGAAGATGCCTTTACTTGGCATAAATTAATGGGCATTATTTCAGGGGTGACAATAACAACAAATTTCAACAGATTTATCACCGAATTTAAAATTGTCATGAAAAATCAAATATATTTGCTGTCGAATAAATTCGTTATTGTTTCTGTTAGTGGCTTAGATGTAAATTTCCAGTTATAATTTTTTACACTAAGTGTTTAACTGTTTCACTTAATTTTTACCTTAGGTTTATGCAGTGACTAGGAGAAGATGTCCTATATATATGACAAAGCGACCAATGAAGACCTTTATGAAATCGACTACCCGTTCAACAGCAACCAGCCATCGCAATCTGCTTCTACAAGTAGACAAACTTACAACAACCAGGCTTTTTGTGAAGTCGATCGGGAACCACCAGCATTAAGCCAAACCTACGGTAAACATATTGATTTTGGACTCAGGAGCAATGTTCACTTGCATTATTTAGTTGACTACAGTATATCTGGAGGCCAGTCGAAACCTGAAATGTGCTGTAATGATGCCGCGTTATTTCTTCGTTCGTTTCTCTGACAAGGTAATGCTGTATTCGTTTCAGTGTTTGCAGCCTCACTTTTGTTTTGCGAATGACAGCAAATGGTTTTTGTTACCAGATTGCGATCTGCAAAAACTTGTTTTAGAAAGCAACTATTGAAACCTGGGATAGAGCCAAAGTAACCATTAACTGTGGTTTTATCGTACTGACCGTTTTTGCCTTCACGGTATATCGTAGAGCATGTAAGGATTTGCATTTAGAAGTTTACTACTCCACATCAGTAACTGGAAATGTACTATTGGACAGATATTCTTGCAAGCTTGCAGTTCAGTTTTCTTTACAGCTTAAACTGCGAGCCTCCACATCACCGCATGTTGAATATGCAAAAATGTTTTGTGGTTTTTTTGAAGCCAGTCATGTTGACTAACTTCCTCGTTCGGATAGACTCTTTCACTTCCTGGTTCAACCAAGTTTTGCTTTGTTTCTGTCCAAACACTTGGGAAGAGGATGAAATGGCAGTTACTTTGAATAACCACGTACCTGAGTAGCAGATGAAGCTACACCTGTTCTGAACAGCCGCCACTCGCCTTACATGTCTGCAGTGCATTTCGGAAGCTCTCGTAACAAGGCCGATGCGCTATTTGCAAATGTTATTTTTTAGGTTTTTGTCCTCTTGGCGTCCGACTTTATTCGGCAGAATCTTTCAGTCATACACCCTAGCGTAAGGAATTAGGTTTTGTACACGTCATCAACAAACAACAAGATGGTGATCAGTCGACACTTCTGCGCTTTTCAAATACAAATGTCCAGCACTGATAGGAAAAGATCAGCTGAATATATATAGAGACCAATCAGTCATCGTTATCATGGGCGTCCGCAGCGGGGGCAAAACGGCCATTTTACCACCCCTAGAAATTGCAACTAAAAACTAAAATTTTATACAAAGCATCAAGTCAGCAGCCTCAAATCCGATTGATTTGATTCTTGCAATGACAATTAAATTTGCATGTATGACACTCACGCTGCAAAAGAGCTAATTTCACTGTTCTGGTGTCCTGCAGTGATGAGCTTGCAGTTTACTCATGTCCGCTCCTTTGCCGGCAGAGGACATGTTGCGAAACTTTCGAGGGAATTGTTCTACTGTACTGTTCGTCTTTATTGTGTAACAAAAACATGGCAACAAATCTTCAAAGGTTCACTTCAAGTTACAGTAATGTGCGTTTTGTTGCATGTGACTGTTCAACGCAGACATCTTGGCAGGTAATGCAGCTAAGCAGGGCCTCTGAGAGAAACTTTACCAGGGATTATAAAGACCGACACCGCCCCCAGCTTCTGGGGACCCCGTCGAAATTGTATAGCTTGTTTATATTGTAAACAGAATACAAATAAAGTAACTGCCATGCTAAGATTTAGAAATAGATTAATTATTGTACTGGCAGCTGGCTTACACTAGAGAATTTGGGCTAATTAAAGAAAAGCTTAGCGTGCGTGTTTTCATCCTACCGGGACCCAGTACCTACCGATCCCGGGTAGAATGTCCCCAGGCCCGTAACCAACTTGGGACACCAGGGTGGCGAAGAATTTTCTGAATGGGGCCCAAATTTTTTAAACTGTGTCCTGCTGTGTCAAACTATGCCCAACACATTTTTTATTGGGGGAAAAATACTTTGAATAAGGCCGAAGCCCACCTGAATCCCTAATTACGGGCCTGAATGTACTTCTTGTACCCCCTCTCTTGGGCCTTGCAAATCACTCCAAAAAAACGCAAAAAATACTAAAAACCAACAGGTATTAGAATATAAGCTAGTGGGACCCAGTTCTTACATTTAGCTTGCCAAATGGGAGCGGTTCGCACCTCTGCCCCACATCAATTACAGCACTCAGTGCAAAGCTGTAGGCCTGTTTGCTGTCGCGAGTTTTCATAATTCATCTGCTCAATTTCTGAAGGCTCCTTGAGATTTCGTTTTTAGTAAGTTGCACGTAGTCGTACTGGTGGAACAAACATACAAAGCAAGCAAGCTTGCGTTATCCGACATAAATTGTAATCGAAAACTTGGGCGAAGCCCGAGGAGCCCGTGTGCCGAAGTAGCCACAGGCAAAAATGACACAGCACTGAAAACTGTCTGAAACACATTCAAAATCACAACTTTTCTTTATCTTGAGCACAAAAATGTATCATGACTGAATACTCATTCTGCAACTGGAATAGATACAGGAACGCAAAGACAAAACAAAATATACGTAGCAACTAGCAAGTTGTCCGCAAGGATGCCAACTGTGTTACCAATGCAGAAATAAAATATAGCTGTTTAGCGTTGCCAATACAAAAAAAACACAATTGAAAATGATCTGTCAAATATTTCATTTTGCGTATAGGATTCAGTAAAACTTCACTATTTGGAATGATGTTAAAACGCTTGAAATTACCCAAAATTTTTTAATGGTGTGGCACGAACGTTTCCTACAAACAAGCATATGGGTGTCGGAAGAGGGGCAGAAATTTGAAAATGTCAGCAAAAAATACTGTTTTCGTAATTTCGAGTGGTAAAAAACGCATTTCACCACTTTTGACCCGAAGAAGAACCTTTAGGAAAATCCACTAGTGCCCCTCATGGAAAAATTCCTTTCGATGTCCATGCACACATGCATGGAAAATGGCACCATTTTTGTTAAAAATTGTGTTGTATTACACCATCTGACAACACTGTTCAACAACACCAATGCGGTAAGCAATCCATAGCAGGGTGACAGACTGTGCGCGGTGTATTCTGCCAAACCGTTACGAAATCCTGCCAAAAGAAATAATATCGACAAAATACTGCCAAAATTCTGCAACATTTTTTTAATTAAACGATTTACTTTATCACTGGACCCAATACTAATTGTGTTACTTAAGCTTACGATATTTAGGCAAAAAAAGGGGAGGCAGGCCCATGTTCCCCCGCGGTTCCGCCACCTATGGTCGTATCTGCTTGTCCAGAGTTTCTATAATGAGCGTTCACCGTGCAAAAGTTAGCAAAGAAAAGCATGACTTCATTGATCGCTTTGGTCGAGATCCCAGACGCTTGCAGCGGCGCTTGTTTCTAAGTGACGCTGACGAGTCTTGCAATGTAAAACAAGGTCAAATTTGTGGTTTCCTCAGATACCACGGCAATGCTTCCTTTGTTTAATTTGAATTTGGTGGCGGCAATTGCTGGCAGGCCGAAGCCTGAAATCTGATTCTTGCCGGGGCAGTTGAAGTGAAAGCTCTTGACCAAGGAGCATTACAGCAGTTCACTCAGTGGTCGTGGGTCTAACACCCAGCATTCCATGTGAAAAGCGGACATTCTACCACTGAGCTACCGCCGCCCCATGCTTCACTCTTCAAAGACGATCGCAATGCTTTATTGAAAAGAAGTACTTTGCTCTGAAACTCTGCAGATGGTCTCTTGTGTAGGTCACAGTAATGTTCCTAGCTATTGCTGCCAGCGAAACGTATTTTTGTGACTGTTGCCACAACATGGGTCATTTTCTTTGTCGTGTAGAAAGGTTGCAGCGTTTTATAAACGTCCATTTGCAATGTATCATCATCACCCTGAAAAAGATGAACAAAATTCCGACATTGCCCACCTCTGGAAAATTTCTGCGGACGCCCATGACCATTATCCCAACAATTTGTTGCGCCAGGTGTGCTTGTGCAAATATATGCATCAAAAACGCTTATATGATGCTAAGTGCGTTGTTACAGCACGGCTATATGAAAAGCTTTCGTTCTCATTTTGTTTAACGTCACCATGTTGATATATCACATCTTTCCCCACACTACAGTCGTGTTCAAAGTGTTCATTGACATTTGTTAGCTAGTTTCATCGTTCGCAGAACATCACTAGTTCTTTCCATCAACTCCGAATAACAAGCGATTGCTTTTGAAGCTTATGTTTGTACGCAGAAGCTGGGAACTGTGTACCAACGTCAGGCTCTGCACGCATGCCCTTCCCCACAGCATCCATTCATCAACGCAGTCTGCCAAAGCGAAGATTTATGCCGATCCAGTCTGGCAAACATTTTTGGCTCAACACCAGTGTTGAGGAGTTGCCAGTTTCAATTTTTTTCCTAGATTCAGTGTCAGAGCCACCAAGCTTGTTGAAGATAAGGTAACAATATCCTAAGGAAATTTCCGGGCTTCCACAACCAGTTTAATTTTTGGCATAAGTCAGGCGATATTCAAATTTCACATCACCAGCTTTCGACAAGATTGCTGTTTACACGTGGCCTTCGGGTCTCTCTGAGTAGAAACATTCCGCGCTGTCTCCATTTGTTTACCCAGATGCGTAATGAGATCAAAGTCGAGCTTTCACTTGGGCATGCACAACAATGTGTAATGATAAAAAAGGAAAAATAATGAAAGAACACTTGATTTTCTGCACGGTTCTGGGATCTAGTCTGTCAGCCTCACAAAAAGCTTAGCTTGTTGATTTTTATTTGAGAAGTAATCTTGTTTTCACTGACTTTTTGTTTGAAGGATAAAATCGCCTTGGAAAACTTGGCATGAAGTATCAAATAATATAATGATTCCCTTTCTTGTGCACTTGAACCAGGTTTTATGCAGGAAAGTCCAAGTGCACTTGAACCAGGTTTTATGCAGGGAAGTTTCAAAATGTACTCTTCGAAAAAGCTTCACGTACATCAGCCTGTACATCAACCTACGAAAGTACATCAGAAGCATATCAGCCTGTGAAATCCATCATATTCCTGCATTGGTGAGATTTTGCTCTTCAGACACCAGCAACGGGAGGGTATATATCCTACATGCACGGCATAAGTTTGTGAAAGTAGTAACGTTCTAGTTATGAATGAGCACCTTTTCTAAGCAATGTCGATTTCATCAAAACACATCGCATAGAGTTTCAACAGCCCACTTCAAACAGCTTAAAGTGTAAAAGTCTAACATTTTCTGTTATGTTGAAAACCTCGGTTGATAACATCCTTTATCCATCTCCAGATTTCAGTTTAAAAAAGAAACAACCAACACCGTTCCTCAGTACACCTATAAGTCAAAGCTAAGGCAACTTTCTGTGATTTATCGAAATACGATTTACTGTATATTCAACTAGCGTGTTTGCTGATTCGTGGACCTCACGTTTTCCACAATATGTTTGTTAAGCAGGACAATTTTTCAGCCGTAATTTATTTTTTGGTAGGTTAACTCCAAATTGTAAAATGGTTTTACTTTTATGAAGCTTTCGTATCACACAAAAGTTTCGGGCAGAGGTTTGCTGGTAGTAGAAAATTATTTGACTGCCTTTCATCAGAAGCAGAGTTAGTTATAAGAACTATGTCTGTAGTTTCGTTGCGAAACACTTTCCATAGACCAGCATGACTTCCTCATAACTGGGCAGAACGGAAAACAATTGTTCCTACAGAAGAACGCTATGGTATACCACGGAAAAACCCCACCATTGTGCTGGCTTAGACTAATGACAACATTCACGATATTAGCAATCTGATCAAGCTAAGCGTTTTCCAAAGCCACGCTTGAGTTTGACTTCCTTTCATCAGAAGCTGGGTTATCTATAAGCAGTTTGTCTGTAGTTTCGTTTCGGAGGATTTTCCAGACCAACGCAATTTACTCATAACTGGGGGGAACTAAAACCTATTGTTCCTTTGTAAGAACTCCATGAGGTATACCATGGAATCAACTATTGTGCTGGCTTATACATATGACAACATTCACGAAATTAGCAATCTGCTAAGCTTGAAGTTTTCCAAAGTCACACTTGACCAAATTTTTAAAAGAGAAGCATTTGAGTTTCGCCGAGTTTTGAAGTTCCTCATAATTGTTTCATCAAGCATTGTTTCATCATTGCGTTTGGAAGTTTGCACTTCTACAAAACTGTCAGCTATGATTTCCGGATTGGGCTCATGTCATCTTGACTCATGTCATCTTTGTACCCACTGAAATGGCTGCTGAGTACTAGCAACAGTGCGCGCGCAGTATGGAGTTTTCGAGAACTGAATAACGCTACTCTTCACGTGATGTTGTGTGAACACGTGCGTAATTACTGCACTACCTTTATACGGCGCATTCATGAGCGATTCAGTGTACGCCTTACGCTACAAAAATGCACACCAACTTACAGCATGAAAGAAAGATATTGAAATTCCCTGCTGCAGAATGAGAAAGTTTGTTCATGGTTTCTTCTGTATTCGCTTTCGGTATTCCTTTTGTTTAGATTTTAAAACGTTTTGTCCCTTGGACCCATCTTGTTCAAAAAATATCCGATGGACCACTTTGCTATGCTGACGCCTCATGAACAAGTAGTCGATATTGTTTTGCATATAGGTCAGTAAATTCAAGGGCATGCTCAATCAAGGATTTCTGGAACTCTCTGTGGACCACGAGAAATTTCTGGTGGATCACCGGTGGTCCACCTGGACCACGTTGATAATCACTGGCTTAGAGGCTCCACTCTCTTTCTAAACGCAATAAAAGATTCTGTTGCCAGGTTATACAGATAGCAAAGTAGTCGTTTTTATGTGCAACTAAAATCACGTTACGATTTGCACTGTTTGAAGAGTTGATTCGCCCAATGCGCAACATTTATAGACAAACCACTCGATGTTGCCTGCAACCAGTGACCGTTAATGATGTGCAAGAAGGGGCCTTACTTTGCCTTATAAACTTATAAGAGGCGCGCATTGTGCGTTTTGTCAACTTGACTTGATGATTGCAGATATTGTATTGAGTAACGTCGTCACTCCCACACGCAAGGCGCTTGAATTTAAGCATGCATCGCAGTAACATGGAATACGCGAATACATCAAAGAAGACGAGGTTACATACATCGCGGTAGTAGAGAGTATACGCTTGATGGCGCAAATACATTTACTTTGATGAAACACAAGCTTTTGAGACAAAAGCATGAATGACGTCATCCTGCTTATTATAATGTAGTACTGCGATGACTTCCAAGTACATCGATTTATAAAATGCTTGAAGGAGTGGGAGGCTGCGAAAGACCAAGGGTCATCTAGGCTGCAGGCCTGCCAAGGGCGGAACTGCCTATTTCGTAGTGGGAATAGTGCATAATAGTTAGTTAAAGTCTTTTGCCCTGGGTACAAAATGAATATGGGTAATGCGGTTACAATGAATATGGGTAATGCGAAATATGGGTAATGCGGTCACAAGGTGAATTGAAGTAAAATATAGTGTAGGCAAAGCCAAGCCACCAGAAGAAAATGGTTTAGAGTTTTCAAATTAAACATTTACTTTTTCCACACTTTAAAAAATCGTGTATGCTGGAGAGGAAATGCGTCAAAAGCTGTAGATCGCTGCAGCACTGCAATGGTGTCACGAGATTTAAGCAGGTTGAGAACAAGTCGCGTAATCACGCTTTGCCGAAAAGAGCTTGCTGTTAATACATGCTGATTGCTGAGAACGGAAATTCACCACTCTTGTGTCTACAGGCTGCAGCAGTGGTTCTTAACCTTTTTTCCCCCAGCGCCCCTTTTCAGAGATTTCCATAGTCTGCCGCCCACCATAATGAAAGGGCAGTGTTAAAAATGATGAGTGTTTAGTGCAGTGTTTCTCAACCCCGAGTCCGCGGACTCATTTGAGTCCGCGGAAGGCTCTGGCTGAGTCCGCAAGCACCATGGGCAAGCAAGTTTGCTGTAATGCCCTCAGACAATAATAACTTTGCTGTTTCACATCAC
>Ga0210059_1002892_pt1 | contig 27168 bp, 16 predicted proteins | sample Ectturendosymbi2_FD_188042 | JGI IMG/M metagenome (GOLD analysis project Ga0210059, IMG submission 188042) | Ecteinascidia turbinata endosymbiont from Florida, USA - Sample 2 (SPAdes) (version 2) | ecosystem: Host-associated > Tunicates > Ascidians > Unclassified | place: Key West, Florida... | reverse complement strand
AGCTATGACACGAGAATAAAAACAACTACTATGTCATTAACGCTAACGCCCAGTCATTGCTTCTTTCCGCCGCTTGCAGGCTTGTTTACTTTCATACTTGATACATAACAAACGATCGTGAAATTTTACCGTCAAACTTTGTGGCCTCAGCCATTTACCAGCCGCGTGATGCAACATGAGCCGAACCTGGAACTTGATAAGTCGTGATAAGCCGGACAAAAATAAGTTTTACTGCCCTTCAAACTAGGTGCACTGTACTCAAAACAAGAAGTTATGTTAAAGGCTTCTATGAACGACTTAGCTTAATTTTATCAGGCATCTTACTTCAGGTCAAATTTCACAAAATCTGTTCATTCTTTCCAAGTTCAGATATTACAAAACATGTCTGAGACGCCTATCCAGGACTTTTTTGAAATTGCTTCGCATAAAGTCACAGTCGCACGTCACAATTTGTGGGTGCAATCACAGTCTAAATGTGTTCAGATTCAAAGCATTCTTATAAAATGTGAAAGTCAAGAACTTCACAATGTGCCCGAACAACCCAGCAAAGATTTATGGGCGTGCAAAATTATAGGTGGCCAAAGCATTTTTACAAAATGTTGAAGTCAAGAATGTTTGTTTGCGTGACACATAAATCATGAAAATGCGCCCACAACTTTTTTATCAATCTTGCAAGCGGAACGCTTCCAAAATGCGTCTGAACTTCACAGCAAGCCGCTTCAGTTTTTAACACAAAAACCGAGGAATTGCGCGCATAACTTTTTCTGTAAAGCTTACAGGCAGAGAACTTCCAAAATGCGTCTGAATTTCACAGTAAACAACTTCGTTTTTGTACGCAGAAACCGAGGAATTGCGCCCAGCACGTTTTCTGTAAAACTTGCAGGCAGAGACCTACCAAAATGCGCATGAATTTCACGGCAAACAGCTTCGTTTTTGGACGCAAAAATCGTGGAATTGCGCCCAGAAGTTTTTCTGTAAAACTCGCAGGCAGAGTACTTTCGAAATGCGTTTGAACTTCACAGAAAACAGCTTCGTTTCTGGACGTACAAATCGAGAAATTGTGCCCACAACTTTTGCTGTGAAACTTGCAAGAGGAGAACTTCCAGAATCCGTCTGAACTTCACCTCAAATCGCTTCGTTTTTGGACGCACAAATCGTGAAAATGAGCCCAGAACATTTTATATAAAGCATGCAAGGCGAAAACGTCAAAAATGAGTCTGAACTTCATGCAAACAGCTTTGTTTTCGGACGCAAAAATCGAGAAAATGTACCCAGAACTTCTTTTATTAATTGCAAGGTGAACACATCCAAAATGCGCCTGGACTTCACAGCAAACAACTTCGCTTTTGCATGCAAAAATCGTGAAAATGCGCCCAAAACATTTTTGTAAACTTTGAAGGCGGATAACTCAAAAAATGCATCTGAACTTCATGGCAAACAGTTTTGTTTTGAGACGCAAAAATTGGGAAAATGTGCCCCAGAACTTCTTTATGAACTTTGAAAGCGGAGAATTCTTAAAATGCGTCTGAACATTCTATGCTGTGACCTGAGAACGGCTTCAATAGTGAAAATATGTCCCGTACATCTTTGAAAAAATATTCAAATTTTGTTTTGTGAAATTTTCTCCAGTGAAGAAAATTGGGTCCAAAAAATGCACGTGCCGATTTTCAAAATTATTGTCGGCTGGCGTCTGAAAACGGTGCCGAAAGTGCCGTTTTTTTCGGCTTAGAGGGAACACTGGTGTTGGGTTTGATAATCTTGGCAAATTAATCTTCAAAAAACGGAAATTTTCCATTCATGTTGGGCTTCCTACTTTTTGCTTTGCCCAAGTCGTCACCCCAATTTTGTAATTCTAGAATCGCTGCTGGTTTGGTGGTAGTTGCAACCAAATAGGTGGAAAATACTTGGTTGTTTGCAGTAATCCCTGGAAATCTTCAGACTTGGTGCTTTATTGCCCAGATACAACCACAAACAGCTAAATCTCTTTCCAGCAAGCCAGCTGTTGCCTTTGCAGTGATTAAGTTGCATGAATGCAGGACTACTTCAGTTACTCAACACTGTTTCTTTTAAACCACCAATGCAGCCTATTAAAATATCTCTTAACACCTACTCCCATGCAAAATAATTAATTTGAATCAACACACAGCAAGCACCTCATGCAGTTTACTGTAACATATGCAAGCAATTCAGAAAATGGACAATTTGACTGCTGCAACACCAGTTAATGGATGATTTTGCACAACACTAACTGTCTAACAGTATATGTTTAATTCAAACAGTATAGACATACGTGATGGTGAGTATCTGCGCGTTTGCTGGAAACTTTGATTGTCTGATGAACGTTGCATTATTTTTACAACTTCCATAGCCTCTTTTCGAAGATGGAAGTCTTTTGAACGAATTGAAGTGTGTCTGCAAGCATGTGAATGTAGCAGTGGCACTATAGAAAAGGCTGGATATGCCAAGCAATAGTAAGCATTTTTTCATAGTTATGTAGATGCAACACAAAACTGCTTGATGTACCTAAAATCGCTTTTGCAAAAATACAATGCTAGGTTTACACAAAACTATTAATACTGTTGTTTACAGACAGTTGCAATCATACCCTGATCCGTCAAATGATTGATCTGAGTGCTTATGAAGAATTGGAGACAAACTGGCAGGTCGAAAGAAGCTGGTACTGGCACCTGTTATTTCCTGGTAATCATCATTGAGACCAGAGTCAGAAACAAGGAATTGATCTTTGACAGGCACATCTTGTTCATATACATCAGAATCCATACATTCTGAGATAAAGCAACATGACCTTACCTTGACAACAAGATTTTCAAGTTATCCATCAATACTGAAGAATTTCATAAATGATTCAAAATCTGAAATTGGCTTTGTCAAACATTGTGACCAACAACTAAAAGCAGTTCAGTGGGTGGCAACGCAATGTACTTGTATACAAGTAACATGCAGTTTTTGTTACGTGTTTGTCAAAGTAATGAAATTGTTCATGCATGAGCTGGAGTTGTAGTTATTTTTCCAGAACTATATTTCAATCACATGAAGCAATTCGTGACGTAAACAAGTTTCTTCTATCTGATTCCTGGGCATTTCCCTTTTGTGTGTAGATAGGTTTCTTCCAAATGGTCTTAAAAAAACATAATAATTAAGCTACTTGGTCACATGCCAAACATCACAATGGAAATTTTATATAAATTCATGTAGACAAAAGATGAATATATATATATATATATATATGATTCCAGACATATTGCTGATTTGAATAACAAAACTGTTTTTGAAATTTGGAACCAGTGGTTCTTGAGGTTTCCTGTAGTTCTTGACACACACACAACTATTATTTTAACAACCGTGAGAAGGTACTGAATATAGTTACTTTTAGAAGTTCATTTTTCTTCATTACCTCATGATAAATTGATGATCAAACAATCAATTACACCATTTTATAGGATGAGGATTTCACACTTACAACAAATACAAAAAATTTTTATCTCTGAAAAAATACACCCAAACTCTTTGTATCAACCATTATTTCACGTTCTCTCATTTGTACTATGAAACAGCTAAAGACATCTCCAGATTTCTTCAAGCTCAAAATTTTCATCCCCATATTATTATGCTCTTGTAAACCATGACATTTGATGTTTTCAAAATTATGTGGTAGTAAATGGAAAGGATAAGAAAACATGAAGCCTCAAAATTTAAGCAGAAAATTGCTCAGGTCAATTGATAATAATTAAACAAGTGAAACATATGTTTGAAAAGTATGCATTTGCTGAACAAGCTTGCATTGAAAAAACATGACCTTCTGTCACAATGGATCTTATTATGTGATAATGCACTGAAATTCAATCAAATTATATTATAGAAGGTTCTAGAACAGTGGCTCTTAACCTTTTCTCTGCCAGGCCTCCCTTTAGCAATTGTCATTTGTTTCAAGCCCCCTGACTTCAAAGTAATTTGGACGGAACACTTTTTTGTTCAAACCCTTTCCATGTTTCAGAACGTGTATTTGCGTAAGAGCTCATGCCCCCCTGGGGTGGCACAATAGCATTCTGTGGCTAAAACCAATGGTAGGTTCAAAAGAACCTTTTTTCCTGGAATCACACTACAGCAGGTTTACCTTCAAGAAGGGCATTATGAGAAAAAGATAGCATTCAGTTGCATGCAGTAATTGATAGAGTCAGATATATTTAGTCAGGTGGAAATAATGCAAAGATTTTCCTTACCAGACAGAAAATATTTTTGACACATGCACCTCAAGACAGTGAAAAATGCCTTGAGGCCATTTTCAAGTCTAAAAGCAGGCCAGCTTGAAATTTTACCCACCAAAAAAGACAATATTCATGCATGGAAAAGTCAGTCATTACAGATAAAAGGTTTTTTTAAGCACTAAGTGAGAAAAAGAAGGAAGGCATGTTAAAAGAGAAAGTTGAATCAGATGAGGAACTTGTTTGTTTGAACCAGTTACCAATGCACCACTAAGTAATCAGTTAAAGTTTCCCAAGTACTACAAGAGTAAACCTGAAGACATAAAAATGAGTGATGAGTAAATATGGGGAAATTTGAGCTGCTTTTAAGCCTTAAAGCCTACTTGGAACAACTTAAAAAAGTTTTCTTTGAGCATGTCAGTGATGAAACCCCAACAAGTATGGAAATGAACTTCTTGCACAAAATTGTGAGTACAACCAATACAAGTGACTTGTTGTGGGATTGGCCCACTGTGAAATACATGGATATTCTTTTCTGTGCATTAAGTATTATTTTTATGTTCCAGATTAGCCAACACTTACAGATGCAGGCAGAGGAAAAGCTTGTTTAATTTTTAAGTGAGAGCATGGTGAGCATGGTGTCCAAAACGTTTGTCAACCTCTGCAAGTTTGGAAAAGAATACTGATGACCTACACAAGACCGCTTGAATTGAAGTGATCATTGCAATCTACTGTTTTCGCATGAAACCATGTTGTAAATAAATCATAGCAAGCCTACATTATGGTTAAATACTAGTGCAAAAATGTGGATTACTTTTAATGTACAGAACACAGGTAAACATGGATGAAAGAACCGTAGTGTTTTTTTACCCAGAAAAAGTTTTTCTTTACCCATTCACCTGGGCAAAAAATTGTTGTTTTTTAATAACAAATTTTCTTTGGGAAAAGATAGCCAAAAATATAAATGTCACAATCTACTCTGACATGGGGGTTACTTTCTGTCAAAGTACCAAGAAAATACCTGAGCTTGTTTCAGAGATACAGACGACTTCGGCTAATTGCATACCGGTTAAACGCATAAATCGCATAAGATTGTATTGCATAAGATTCTAGAATCCCAAACCAAAGCCATTCACACGTGAAGAAAATAGTCCGGTTAATCGCATACCGGTTGTTTGCATAAACTGGTTATTCGCATAGAAATATACCATACATTTGTAAACTTAATCGCATAGTTAATTTTGAAAGAGTGTAAAGCGCACTGCTCAGACAGCCTGAAAACCTGCGGTGCCATTAATCCGATTAAGCAACTGTTGCCGAAACGACCCCCTTCACCAACGTGCCAAAATCAACGCCGCGCATTCAACTTCCAGGCTTCAGCACATTGTATACAGGCCTGTCTGGTTGCGTCACAACCCTAATGGTGCGAAGCTTTGTCTCGAAAGCAGAACTTATTAAGTTTATTTTATGGCATTGGATAAGGGCCCAACGCATGCAACTATGCTTAACTCTTTGCACAAGATGTGTTGAATTCTTTACAGAACAGAAAATGGTGCAACGCTGCTACTGTACACCAACTTGGAATTTTAGTTCCATTTGATGACTGTTACTTTTCCGAAGCACTGCGCAGAGTACACGCACAGAGTACACTTCACAGTTAAAAATGCGGAATTATGCCGTGCGTTTCGCCATGAACAATTCACTGTTTCAACTTCGTTACTTATTTGACTTCACTCTTTCTGTTTTTTCACTTCAATCAGATTGGTTTGGTGAATGCCCCAACCGAAAGTTGCTTAACAAACACCATTGGGATTATAAAAGCTTCATGACGCCACAGGCTAACAAATCAGTTAAGTCTTTACGTACAGCGCCCAGCTGTATCAGGACCAATACATTTTAGAACTTCTAGAAGCATTTCTACATTCCGCAGTTCTACAAATCTTCCTACACGACAGCTGTGAGACTTAAACATGTTCACAACTGCATTGCACAGTTCAAAACAAGCAGAAAAATGGCCGTGAGCGAGCAAGGGGTTTTTAGAACATCTAGAAGCATTTTTGTATCCCACAGCTTAGAAATCTCCGCGTTCGGTGTCAAGCTATAACATAGAACGGGGTCAGGTACCAAGCATGTGGACGGAAGTCGAGAAGGGTGATAAAACTGTGGATATTTGTTTGATACAGATAATCGCATATTCTGGTTAAACACATAAAAAAGCTTGGCAAATTGGCTATGAAATTAATCGGTTTTGTCTGTATTACAAACTTAAAATTTGTTTTTTTTACCCCATTTGAATATACACTCAGAGATATGCTCTACACACGAACACTCAACACTGAGCAATAGACTGAAACCGTGTTGCAGCAGCGTTGTTGATCGTGAGCATGCATGTGTTGCATCTGAAAGTCTCCAGATCTTTTAGACACTAGTCCGGCTATATCCAACCCGCGGCCCCTGGCGCGAAGGTTTCGTGCGGCCCAGCAACTTTTCATTATGGTGTGTGCACAACACAATGACAGCCTGTCTTTGCTTTTATTTATTCAAATTCCATATTTTTGACACACTAGTCTTTATTGCCTGGTGGGAAGAAGCTGTCAATTCCACTTAGTTCTTGCACTCCAGCCGCAAGGCGTGGAGCACCATCAATAAATGTATTAGCAGGTCTGAACACTCCTCCCATCTGTGCCCCATTTCAGCAAACTCCACCGCTTCACAACTTGTTTAGAACCTGGCCCACAAATAAGGAACCGCGAGGCCACAAGGCCCGTGAACAAGTAAGTGTCCGATATATGGAAAGTCCAAACTCATGAGAGAGATAGTATCTCTGGCTCCTTCACGCCAGAGGAGGTTGCTAACGCTCCCAACCACATGGAGCTAGGAATATCCCAGGGATTAGTTTCTATTTTTACTGGAGTTTACACTCCACGCCAGACCAGCTCTCAAAACCTGGTTATGCGGTTTCTTCCCATCCTGCATGCGCCAATTCAAAATTCCGGGATGTGGAGAAGAGCACTAGTAGTTGCAATCCCTAAGCCTGATAAGCCATTGGGGAACTCTACTGTTCTCCCCTTCAAGATCCTCGAGAGACTCATCTACACTTGTGTCGAACCAATATTTGTTCAATTACACCTGCAGGAACAAGCGAGCTTTCGACACGGGATGTTGACTGCAGATCAGGTCACCTTGCTCAAGAAAGACATAAAGGATGGCTTTTTGGCTAAGAAGAAGGCCGGAGCTATGTTTGTCGATCTCACAGCAGCGTATGACATTGTATGCCAGGCAGCCAGGCACATGGTCTGCATGATCATGCAGCTCATTGGTACTTGCAATTACCGATGGGCATTTCAGAATAATATACAATTCCAAAATTATTCCAGAATAGCCAAACCAAATCCAGAATACAAAATCCTATTGTTTTTTTTTGTTCTACAAATCACAGTTCTACAAATCTTCATACATGGCAGCTGTGAGATATAAACATGTTCCCAACCACAGGGTATATAGTCCAAGGCAAGCAGAAAAATGGCTTCAAGTGAGGGAAACGTTCCATGACCAATATGGGCAATTATTACGTCACACACGCAGTGGGCGTGTTTAAGATAATATGCAATGCACTGGCCGCAACAACTTCGAATTTACGTTTCTACTGATGACCGTTGGTTTGCTGAACACTAGAAAGGATTTCAGAATTTAAAATACTGTATCAGGAGCAAGGGATTTTAAGAACATCTGGGAGCATTTTCATATCCCACAGTTCATGAAATCTCAGTCAGGTGAGCACGCATGTGGAACAATGTGATTGTTTTGTAATAATCGTATACAACGTTAGAAGGGAAATGCTGTTACCTGTTCCAAAACACTCGCACTATAAACCTGCAGTGGCAGCGTCTAATATTTGATAAGCGTTCCTGCAGAGTACCTACGGCACAAGGGGGCCTGTAATGACAGTGAAGCGATGCGCCACTAATGTAGTGCAATACATTAGGGTTTTCCAAATTTCTGCACATTAACCGTGATCGCAGGTTGGTTGTAGTTAATTATGCACTGGAAAAAGATCTTTAAGAAGCTGATGTGGCAAGTTATATAAACATTTTTTCAAGCCATTTGTGCAAGCAAAGGCAACTGCTCATTCGCAGTTTTCCTCTCTACAGGAACTTTTCTAGCTGACATGTTAACAAAATGACTACAACAGATTTTAAAACATCCAGGAAACAATGCACTCAACGACTTACAAATGCATGTAGCCGGTTAAGTAACTGCAGAAATCACTGCGCATGTTGATGTCTCACAAAAGCCTATGTCGTGAACTGTAAAATGTCAGTGTATGCACAATAGTGCTTGCTAAGTTTCCACTTGTCCACGTGGCATGAGAAAAACGCAGGGAGTGGACTGAAACAATGTCTGCATGAGTATACTTAGTGCTGTTTCCATACGGTGCAAGAGAAAAAAGAATGTGAAAGGACTGAAAAAATGTCTGTTTGTGCGCATTAAGTTTCATGTGGTGGAACCAAGTACACCGCTGATGTTGTGAAAGATCAAAACCGAATCCAATTACACGGTTTAAATTAGCATTTTGGATTCAGATAGTTTAGGATCCGAATCCTTCTGGATTCGGTATTCCTAAATGCCCATCCCTAATCGCAATTTCACCTTTACAACAGGTAACAACAAACGGAGCTAGTTACAACGCCTCAAGAATGGCGTCTCACAGGTTTTCATCTTCGCAAATCTTCTTTTCAACATCTACACCTCTGACTTGCCAATCACCGTCTTCAGAAAGTATGCTTACGCTGACTGTCAAGCAATCATGACTGCTGATGGACACTGGCAAACAGTGGAAGGAGTGCTCAGCAAAGACATGGCGACAATAGGTAAATACCTCCAGACTTGGAAGCTGGAGATCAGTGCTACAAACATGGTGTCAGCAGTCTTCCAAATCAACAAGGAAGCTAAACGGTGAGCTGAAAGTCACCTTCAACAACAAAAACCCCCTTTTGCTCTGAGCCCGAATACCTCAGAGTAACGTTGGACAAGACGTTTACATATTGCCAACACCTCGAGTCACTTCGCAAAAAGCTGACATCATGCGTCGCATTCTTGAGGTGTCTTGCTGGCTCTGGCTAGGGTGCTTGAGCAACAACTCCACGAATAGCCACCTTAGCCCTGGTGCATTCAACATCAGAAAACTGCTTTCATGCCTGGTACCGCAGTGTTCACATACATCTCATTGATCCTCTCTGACATGAATGACACTGTGCGAACTGTGACTAGATGCCTGTGTCCTACACCAGATAACAACCTTCCAATCCTCGCAGGCATCCAACCTGCTGAGTTTCATCGCAAAGGAGCCACACTGTCTCTAGCATGCCGTGCAATGGAGCCTGGACACCTGCTCAACTCAGCACTCACCTGTCCATCGAGTGCAGATGCACAGTGCCTGAAATCGAGACACCCATTTGTACTTGCTGCACAACAACTCATCAGTTAATCTGACAGCAACATACGTGCGGCGCACAGAGTGGATAACCAATGGAATTAGCAGTGGTTGGATAACACTACGATGCTCTGTACTTCGTACTTTCAGCTCGACATTGGCACCCACAGCCAGAATGGCTCTGCCAAGAACAGTGTGGATTTTATTTAATCGCCTCCGCACCAGTGTTGGACATTTCCGTTCCTGCTTACACAAATGGGTATGGCCTGTTCTGTGGATTCTGAGTGTGGCGCAGTAGAACAGACCATTGACCATGTGATCCTTCACAGTCCAACCCATCAACCACCCCGTGGATTGCATGGCCTGACAGTTCTGGAAGACAATCGAATGGCTGGTCAACACCTGCCCAGAAATCTAGTGCCGCCTAGCAGTGGATAAGAACTCACTGAAACGATGAAGAAGGTGTACTATGCACAGGTAGACTTCCACATATTCACTGTTACATCGGTTCAAAACTGATTTCTTGTGTTTTGATTTCTGCTCATGTGTTCCTCTGCTCTAAACAGATTCCTTACCATACCTTGTTGATCCATTAACATTAAATTCGCCTATGGCATCGCACTTTGCAAGCGATTAAAAGAACCATACAGTCGTTACCATTGTAGTTTAACTAAACTTTGGTTTGCTAAAATGAAAGGAAGTCATTCAAAACGCAGCCTTCACGAAGATAGTGACAAAATTTTTGGTCCAGTAAAGCATTTCGGTTGGACATGGCTGGACTAGTCAGTGCACTTTAAAAACACAACAGTGTGGAAATACAGAAAAAATCTGGATTATGAGATAAGAAAAGAGCAAATTTCATTCGGAATAGGCGAAGAGCTGGATTAAAAACCCCGGACAAACCAAAAATTTTTAAAAGGAAAACGTTTGAAATCATTCATACCACCGATTTTATCCAAGTTGGGCAAAGATCCAGATTAACCGAGGTTTACTGTATGTTCTCCACACCTGTGTTGAAAAATGTTTCAACTTTTGCATACAGGTATTCGGTTTTGGGCAAAAACATTGTGATGGGAAAAACTACATTTTCCTGTGCGAAAGCAAATTTTTGGAGAAAAAACAAATTTATTTTCTTAATGAATTTCGCGTAGTAAAGACTAGATATTCTACTGAAGCATAATATAGTTGACAGGTCAAAGATGAAGAACACTACTACAAAATTACATAAGTTATTTTAGTGACAGCATTGGATACAGAAAATTTTTCTTCGAGGATAAATCCTACTTTCAACACCATATTAAGCTGATTTAAAGTGAGTAATACTCCACAGAGTATTTTCCTTTGATTTACGGTTTTACTACAGCCATCCTCTGGATTTAGATTCACCATCTGGATTCACCACAATTTCTGAGTGTTCATCAGTGGGCCCCTCTTTCAGCTAAGCTTCCCCCCTGGCTCAAACTTCTAGTTATGCAACTGGTTTGTTGTCAGCATAAATATCTATGTCAACAATTAATGTAATTTTTCTTTTTTTCAGCTGCTTAATCGATACAGATTGGTAATTTCGTTTATGGCATTCATTCATATCATGTTGTCTGAAATTATAATTACATGAAACCATGCAAATGGGTTTGTTTCCTTTCTGGGGATGTTTCAAGACAAATGTAATCACGATTATAATTGTGACTACTTTCAATGTAATCGTAATCAAGCATGTGGCAAATAATCATAATCGATTGCATTTGTGATGTATTCGTCACATGTCTGGCAAACTATGCAGAAAATTGTTCATCTGTTGTTCAAGATGAAGTGCAAGGGTATTATTGGAGTGAGGAACAACACACAGTACAGCAAATAGACCGTTATGTGAAAATCCGGGATGAGAATCTACCTCAAACATTATTTGTTTCTTTTAGGATAATCTACTAAATAAATACTGACACTGTTTTAGTGTTTGCTATCCAGAAAGTTTCAGCTGGCTGCAATCAATGCCACTTACCTGGCATGGATCAAACTGAACATTTCTCTTAGTGTGTTGGGAAACTCATGTTGAAGTGTATGTCAATGAATGCTGCTCACCAAGGAGTGCAGAATATTTCAGCCATCCATTTTAAACCATGCTGATCTCTCTTCGATGACATATGTAACTTGTGCACATGACAATCAGGGGTAGATTGATTTAATTGACAAAAATGACATCAATGAAGGTGATATTTGCATAAATTTTTTTTGATCGATATGGGCCATCTGCATTCTTTTATTGGGCACATCAGGAAGACAGATGCTGGGAACCGCTCTCTAGGTTTATCTTCAAAATCAACCCGCCAGAGCGGCTTGAAGCACATTATATCAGACTGTGCAAAGCAACATCATCCAAAATTTTGATTCTTCAAAAAGAGAATGGTGTATTATTCATCATGATACCTGGCAGATACATGGATTCAGACCAAACCCGTACCAAATTTGGTTTAACCTATTACGTAGAGTTGAAAAAACTGGCGATATTTGTTCCACAACAATTGTGAGAGTAAAAAGTACTTTAAAATCTTTGCACTGATTTCTTTAAATTTTAGTCAGAACCATTTCCTTCCAAATGCCACACACTGTTCCTTGAAAAGCTGAATGCATTGTTTTAAAGTCACATGCTGTTGCACTTTCCATGCTGTTGCTTCCTATAATCAAGTCTTGAAAGAAAACACTGCTGCATCTTGTAATGTTCTTACATTATGCATGTGCCAGTCTTCAGGTGTATTTTTAAACATCTAGTTTAGTATCTTTTGTTGTTTTCAAGATTTGCTAAATATAATTGAACTAAAGAGGAATTTACTCATATCACAATATCATGTCAAATGGTGATATACATGGACAAGGATTTGCACAGAAGTTGCTAGTCATTTCATAAAACACAAAATGTTGTTTCATACAGTTTCAGTAAAAAATATTTCATAATTCAGTACTGAAATTGACTTGCAACACACAGTTTGAAGCATCATTTTTCAATTAGTTGATTTACGGATTAATTAACAAGAGTGTTTAATGCAACCTCACAAAAAATCTTACAACCTTATTTCTTAATCATTCTGCGATATCATATCAGTCATTGTGGCTTACAAAATGGTCAAGATTTTTCAATGCAAACTTATTCAGCTACCAAATCATGATTACTTTTCCAAAGTGCATCTTGCCACCTAAAAAATTTTGAAAATTGTACATGTTATAACTGACAAAACCATAATAAGGGCATGGCAATTTCAACGTGAAAAATTAGGAAATATTGTAACTGTTCCATGATGCAATGTCAAAAAAATACCTGAAAATAATTTTTCCTTCCAATCGGCAGAGAAGTATGGCGTTGGTAAGGCAACCGACAACTGCTGGTTTTAGGCTGATTTCAAAGTATGAATATATTGTACCCCAGCTCTCAAAGTGTTGAAAGCAGAGCTTTCTAAGTCGAAAAATAGCTTGACTGGTGTTGCAACCTCTCAGTTGACGTTTCGTGGAATGTGCGATTTCCCACAAACAGGATATGCGCAAAGAATAACAACCATATATATGTGGTGCGAAAAAGCAATAATAGAGTGATCTTGTCAGGTAATCTCTATTGTTGCTTGCTGCCACAGTGTGACGCTTTGCACACTTACCGCTCGAGCTTTCCGATCGCAACAAAATGGTGCTGTGACCAGGATGTGAAGGTCGTGCCAGGTTCAGTCTTCATAAAAAAGAATGTGCGATCAGTGCAGTTCGTTGTAAAAATGAGGGGATGTTGTTGCAACCTCTCGTTTGGCGTAGTGTTGAATGTGTGGTTCACCACAAACGGGATGTGCACAAAGAACAACACCCATACATACTGTATGTGGCACGAACAAGCAATAAGAATGATTATGGCATGTGATCTCTATTGTTGCTTGCTGCCACAGTGTGAAGCTTTGCGCACTTGCTGCTCGGGTTTTCCAATTGCAACTTTGGCAGTGTCAGCAACATCAATCGGACAGGGACAGTTTTGTCTCTCTGACAAACCCCACAAAAGTATTAAACATCCTCATTCCTGGTGTGTCCTTTCAATGAAAATATGGTGCGTAGCTCTTCCTTGGCAATAAAGTCTTCGAAAACAATAATGATGAAAACACACAATTGTGCCACATCCACCATATCAGTCAACTCATCAAATGGAAGGGAAAAGCACTCTCTTGCATCTGTAAGCTTCTTCAGTTGTTCCTCCACATTTTTCCCTAACATTGCCTTGTAGAGTTGCACCTTTCCATGGCCTTCACAGTCGGCATTATATTGTTGAAGTTTTCAAAAAGGCTGTCTGCTGCTTTGAGAAAGGCTTCCTTCACAATGTCGCCATCTTCAAATGGCTTCTTGTGTTTTAGCAAGGATGAGACTGATGTGATGGGAAGCAGTAGTTGCGGGCTTACCCTGGGTTTTCGGTTAGGCGAATACTGACTGCTATGCTTCCAAATCCCAAATTTTCATGGCACGTAAAGGTGTTTTGGCAGCGAAATCCCTCTGGGAGCTCTTCTGTAATGTCTAAAAATTCCGCTCGAAATTCCTATTCTTTATCAGAGCTACCATTGCATTGCAGATCAAACAAACATGCCTTGAATGAGAATAAACAAAAATGTTTGTCCTCCAATTTGGAGTAAAAATGATACTATTGGTCTTGGCTCGTTTCGTCTCAGCAATGTTAACGTTTAAGATATGAAGTCGCTCTGATCACTACCTGCTAGTATGGATGCAATAAAATTTTTCAAGAGCCAGAAACAGTTACAACAAATATTCAGCTTATCATGAGTAAGCAACATACAAAACCATTTGCAAAAACACAAAAAAGTCATTGTTGGTTTTCTGAGCACAGCATTAGCTAGGATCTGCAACGATATAAGTCAACTTCCTGTGAAGCAGTCGCACAGACAAGTATTGTCTGTCCAATCAACACTCTAAATTGAGAACATGCACTTGCATACGCACACATATGAAGTTCCAAAATGAGATGGTCTTACTACTCACTGATGTAACATGAAACTGAAGTAGGAGCTTGCCTTAGTCTCAGTAACCAGCACATCACTTCATCCCGCTACCACAACATGTGCCTGGCAACTGCAGGAATCCTTCATTACGGGGGTCATTGAAATGTCAAAATGCCAGTTACTGGGCCATGTTGAAAGAAAATCTTTACAGTAATTGTAAGGCAAATACATAAGTAGAAGTCACGGAAAAAAAAAATATTTTAACAGCCCTCACTGTCGACTTGGGAACAGTTGGCAGTCTACTGGTAGACCACGATCAACTGGTTGGGCAGAACTGTTCTAGAATATATTTTGATTGCATTTCAAATATGTGCATTGTCACATAATAAGATCCATTGTGACAGGCAGAAGGTCCTGTTTTCAATGCAAGCTTGTTCAGTAATGCATACTTTTCTGACATATGTTTCACTTGTTTAATTATCATCAATTGAGCAGAAAATTTTTCAGCACAAAAATTTTGGGGTTTCACGTTTTCTTATCCTTTCAATTTGCTACCTAATAAATTTGAAAACAAGAAACATTATGATTGACAAAAGCATAAGGGGATGACAATTTTTCAGCTTTAAAAATGGAGAATTTTTGTAACTCCTTCATTGCACTCTTTCAAAAGAACTTCAAATCTTTTTTCTTAGTTGTATGAAGGTCAATGAACATCAAAAAAGAACATTTGGAATGCAGAAATACACAGAATATTGGACATATTCCTTCGACATACAGTTTAGACATATTTCTTTAGAGACCAAATTTTTTGTGTTTGTTATAACCTCTTTCTGATGCAGATACACCAAAACAAGTAACATTTTTGAAATCATTTTATTAAATGATAGAATTGACTGTTTGAAGATCAATTTATCGTGAGGGAATCAAGATAAACAAACCTTTAAAAATAACTATACTCAGTACCACTTCGTGGTTACAATAATCATATTGCTTTGTATCGCAAAAAAAACAGGCTCAATTTCAAAGTGTTTCAGTTCAAGTCACAATGTTCATCCAAATAATGTCTCCAAAATCCAATGAGAAGGATTCACTTATGTTACGATATAATGGAATGATCAAGGAGTCATCCCATTACCAAAATGCAATATGAATAGATAAAACAATATGACAAGAATTACAACAATGACACACAACGCAATGTTTTCTGGAATTTTCACATTGTGGAGCAGTTTTGAAAAATCTGTAAAGACACCAAGTGGAACACACAATATGGCTGAAAAACAAGCAAAAACACCTGTTTCAGAGACATTTTCATCAACTGTCTCCTGAGCCTTGCCAGATTGTTCATTAAAGTCTTTTCTTCGCATTTCAGAGCGATTTGAGTTCTCTTTATCACTTGGTGCATAGCTGTTGACCAAGGAAACAAGCAATATGCATGCTTTGCATTTTCAAACATAAAATGATATGTCAATAAACAGACATCAAGCACAATGGCCACTGCTCAATAAGCACACAAGATGACAAGGTGCAAGTCAGTGTGGTTGGTCATTACCCCATCATTTTTGATTATACAATATTGGAGTACAATTGCATAATACTGAGCACATAGAGTTTTCTATCAGAAGAGTGGCTGATGAATACTTTTAGTGCAGTTTGCTCCATGTGAAATGTGCATCGTTTCTCCACTTCTTTACACCTCTCGCATTTCGTTCTGTGCAGCAAATTTTTTTTGGATCATGCTTGTGAATAACCAGCTCAAATGCGCATGGACGGACAATTTTGGAAGTCATTCATAGTTAAACACTTTCGAAGTTCGTGCCAAATCAAGCGGTTCATGCTAAAACAACTGGATTGCACGTGGCTTTGCGCGCATATAACTCGGGCACCAAAAGTGGTAGAGAGCTGTTCAAAGGCTCAAGACATGACAAGTCTTCTAGCCTGCACTCAAAAAAACATTTTTGATTGGGGGGTGCGGTTTTTTGTGAGTGACGTCATAAGTGGAGGACTTTTAGGCCACCTTGGCCCACTTTGCCTGGCCCTGGGCTCAAACCGTTAGATAGTAGTATTTCGCTGAAGTTTTTATTGGAAACTAGACTACAATCCGAGTCTTTTGACGCTTTGGATGACCTGATGGGGTTTTGGGTTCAAAAGTTATGATCTAAAGCAGGTTTTTTAAGGTGTTTTAGGGACCCGGTTCAGGTCCCTAGAATCAGACAAAATGATTATCGGTTCCCCAGAATCAGAGAAAATCGGGTCCCTACAGGTGCATACTGGGTAGCTAAAATTTTCCTTAAAAAACCTGTCTAAAATAATAAAAATATTTGACTAATTAGCTAATTAGATAAATAAATAATTTGTTTATTTTAGATCAAACTTTTAAACCAGAAACGCTAGAAACTCGAACAAAGGCTCAAAAGACTCTAACTCGAGCCTAGTTTCCAATAAAAACTTCAGCGAAATACTTTGGCCTAGCGGTTGGGCCCTAGGCCAGGAAACATGAGCCAAAATGGCCCAAAACTATTTCACTTTAAATGACATCACTCACTAAAAATCTGCAACCCGCAACCAAAAAAGTCTTTTTCGAGTGCAGACTAGAAGACTGGTCGATCCTTTTGAGCCCTTGAACAGCTCTCTCGTGCAATCGGCGGAGGAGCTATGGCATTGGTAAGGCAATCGACAACAGATGGTTTTAGGCCGATTTCAAAGAACGAATATATCATACCCCGGCTCTCAAAGTGTTAATTACTAATTTTGTTGTTTTTAGGTCATAACTTTTGAACCTGAAACTTCAGCAAGTCATCCAAAGTATCAAAAGACTCGGATTGTAGTCTAGTTTCCAATAAAAACTTCAGCTAGGCCTAGCAAATATTGTTGGATTCCACATTGTGTTTAACACAAGAAGGTCATGCTGAATTTACGCGAAATTTTCAGTACTGATATGTCTTGGTATGAAGAACATTTGTGGAAATTTTCGATGCAAAAAAGTATTACAAAAAGTTCTTCTGTTATCATTTTTATGACACACATCCAGGACAATCGACACCCAACGCATTTAATTGTGTGACACACATGCAAGACAATCCGGACCAAAGTTGTTGGCTGACTAGTGATGTTTTCTGCAGCAAATCAGAATAATTGATGCTTTTGCAGACATATAACAGAAACAGGAAAACAACACTTTGGGTGAGATAGCTTGTTGGTAATATGCCTTCTCAGACAAGATCATTTCATTGAATGATGCACACAAGGTTTCAGCATTACAAAAATTGCAATGCCAGTACGCTTGCAACCGCATTTGATAAAACAATGAAAACACTATGCATAAAATATCAGTAAGCCAACAAGTTTATTAACTCAAAACAAATACTTAATTGGAATAAGTTGAATACCTTGAATCATTGTAATGCAAGAAGGAAGATAAAACTGAATCAGATGCAGATAAGGTTGTGATGGACTCAGGGTGATGCAAGGAAGTTACGTTCTGCTGAAGTTCATAAGATGGCTCATCTTAAAAAAATCATATATCTTGTGAAGTATAAAATTACTAAAACTACCGTAAAATCAGTTTTCTACCAAAACAACAGACATTTTTATTTTCAACTGGTTATTACCTCTACTACAGCAGTGCGACAAACAGGAGTTAGTATGCACTGACTGTCTATTTGGTCTTAATAACACAATTCAGCCATGTCTTGAGGTGCACAACAGCTACACCTTTTGATCTGCCAACTTTTCTGACCAGAATGCGACACTTGATTATAGCAGGACTAATTACTCCTGTGATAATGTCATACATATTTCAATGTCTGTTCTACAAAGCTGTGTGCAACCATCCTTGTGAACTCAGCAAAGTTACCAAAGAAGTTACATTTTTCTATAACAGCACAAAACAAACTTTCATAACAATATTAATGCCATCTCATGTAACCAATTAGATGCACTTCTTTTGAATAAACACTTTCAAATTATAACATTTACTGCTATAACTCTGATTGTGCTCTCGTTAAAAAAGAACAAACAACCTGTTCCTTCAAATGTTTTTCTAAATTGTTTCTGACCAAGCCAAATATCCTTGGTGCAGTGTAAGGATGACAAAGACATCAAGAGACAAGTGAAATCGCTGTACTGTGCAGCAAACAAAGCGGCACCTTTGCTCAATGCTCAACTGCCGCAAAAAATACTCTATTCTATGCCTATTGCATGCTAATTGTGGAGCAAATACACGTAGACTAATATGAAGTGCTTGCAATTCGTCTACAAGAAATACTACTGAATTATGCATCAAATACACTGAAATGTCAGGGTTTGCTCACACCAGGTTAAATATTATGCCAAGACCTTTGATGCCTTGTTTAGAAAGAATCTGTATGTTTTTGTACAATGATGTGAATATTGATCGAAATTTTTTTATCCAATCATTTCAAATATTTGATGCTTTTTACAAATCTTCATTTTTCCTACATTATTTAATGCTCATGTAAAACAGTGACTTAATGTAGTAGTTGTTGGTGCGTTGTCCTAGTGTCTGTTTTTCTGTAGCATTGCCTATGCACAGCAATATCTTCTGAGTGCTTCGTGGCGTGGCATGTCATCATTTTGTTGATTCTGAAAAATGTCTTGAAAGAACATTTGGAACCTTGATCAAAACAATTTACATGATTTTGTGAGCATCTCCAGCCTATAATTTTAGCAATTTACTTCAAAACCTGATGTTAAATTGTCTTCATTTTTCATCCCACTGCCGGATTACTATTTGATGAGCGAATGCAGTTATCGCCAGTGTGTTGTTTCAGTGTTTGGCATCTCACAGTGTTGTCTGTGTTTATCACATAACACTTGTTCTGTACTGTGCAATGACTAACCATTTTTGTGTTATTGTGTTATTCAAATATTCTTGTGACACGGACCATGATTCTGATGCAAAATAAATCTTAAAAAGATGATTAAATCTAACAATTGAGGGTAATTCAGATAAAACATCACTAGTTACTCTAGAATAAAAGCAATGATATATACATGTAGATCAGGCACTTCAAACTGGACAGCAAGGATGTGCCTTAAAATATTTTACATCTTTTCTCACTATCATTCCAAACTGCATAAAATGAGCAAAAAATGTGTTAAAAACTATGTAAATCTGCTACTTTCTTTCATTAATTTTCGAAGTCAATAATGGTGCCTACATAAAAACTGTATCTGAAAGCATTGCACAACGAGTACATTTTATTTCTGCATTCCTGATCAATCTCTACAGAAAAACATAAAACGAATCCTTTATTTGATAGTTTGAATGAGGCCTCTTCTAAAAACATTACGTAATGCTTTTGTTGAGACAAATTATCGTATGCAGTGACTCTCTAGTTCTCAGCCTATAAACGGGATTTACATAAACTTTATTTCTTAAACAACTGAGCAGTTCGTTAAGCAACTTTATTTCTTAAACAACTGAGCAGTTCTGACTTTTGCTAATATATATACAAATTTAAACACCCTACATGAAAATATCAAAACTCAATGAATTAGAACACTGTGAACTTCGAAAGCACATGTTTAAGTTATACAGCAATTAGACTCCTGTTTTACACTTTGGAAAGTATCAGCTTGTTTGTGGTAGGCATATATACCAGTGGCAGATATTCAGGGTGTTCAAGGTGTTCAGTGAACACCCCAAAATGAAGAAAAAATTGTAACATTTGGTTTTAGGGCATTTGTTAGCGACTAATGCCAAGAACTGCCTTTATTTGTATTGTTTTCTGATGCGGCGGATATATTTCTCAACATGGTCCAACGATTAATGTTTGTCTGCTCCAGCATGACTGCAGGTTGTTCAAGAACACCCGAAATTGAATAAATAAACAAAAGAAAGCGCCGGTGGAGTCATACTATAGCAATTTTAAATCAGCCAGGGTGCTCACCTTGCCTGTTGAACAACTTGGTTACGCCATGCGTTGTTTTTCAAGCATTTCCACTTAATCTGTACAAGTACAGTAGAAGCATGCTGTGCAGCAAGCTGGATTCCTTGTGGTGGGCTTGTACAGATGGGTTTTTCTTCATGTTGAAAGACTACTTTGACTAGGTAGGTGGTGTGGTTTGTGTGATGATTACTGTACTAATTTGGACAATTTGAGAATGCACGAAGCTGAATATTACTGACTTTAGTTGTGGTGAGCCCAGGCTCACCTGCACAGTAGCCAAAAATGTAGGATGTTGATAGCACTCGAAAAACGGATGCTTCCTAAGCCAATAGATTAATTTGACAATTCTATGTCTGAAATACTATTTATTTATTATCAGTGAGTTCAGTTGAAAAGATTTTGCCACAAGAAATGAAATCAATTAATTCTTGTTTGGGCCTGATGCTGTCGACGTTCTATAGTGTACATGCTGCGCATGGTTTGATTATTGTGATCAACTGCCAATCTGTTCAATTGTTAAAATGGCTTGTAGTAGGCGACAACCACCATGGCTGGTGAACTTTCACAGTTTTGGGCTGGTTGTGAACCTGTTGAACACCCTACCAAAATGGCCACCGTACACCACTGATATTTACAAGACAAGGCAATCTCGAAAAGATCATTACTTGATACCCCGGAGATATTGAAAGCATGATCAAAACAGCTTCATGTACCTAAGACCAAAAATTTGGAGCTTTTTTTTAAAAACAAAATATCTCGTCCATTTCCAATCCTTCACCATCATTACCTGGTAGAAATGTGATACTTTGAATTGTTCTCAGCCAAGTACTGACTTTTGATTAAAAAAACCTGGATAGAAAAAAGGTATTTCATGTGCGTAGGCTAGTTTTTGCAGTGGGCAATGATTGTTGTCTGATTTTTCTTTAATATGTATATGTTTTGTTTCTACATGAGCTGCTCTGTTAAGTATGGATCGATTTTTGGTGCATTGGAGCTTGTTGGACTGTATCTCAGTTTCACTTATCTGTTTATTTGCTTATTGACTTTGGGTAACTGATTTGGGTAGGCGCAAGGGCTTTGCTTAGTATGCTATCAAAGCTTTACATCAGGGGTGGCCAACTTGTCTTCGACTTGAAAATTTCTTGACAACTTGCGATCGACCAGTCAATATTAAAGTCACAAGTACCAAAGTTGCGCATCGCACGTGCAAATACAATGTGCCACCACCTCAGTAAGTGATGCAAAGATACAAGGAAAAGTCTGTTATGCCTAAATCATGATTGTCACGCAATAATAGCAAATCAAGACAACAACACCTTCATGGCATCTGCCATGCTAGCCTATGGTCAGCCATCGCACGAGGCACCAAAGAATATACATGACCAACCAACTGATGGATAATTTTGTACTTTCTTGAATATTGATTGAAAAGTGTTCATTTCAGGTACATCAATTCGATGCAAAATCAGGTGCATCAACCAACTGACACTCGGCGATTGACTGGTCACTGGTCATTCACAATCAACTTGTTGGCCACCCCTGCTTTACATGAATAAGACCAGTGTTTCCAAATACAAATAGAGTAGATTTTCAGCTTGAGCTGGCATACCTGAAGTGATAAGCTCAAATTCACAAAAAACAGCCAATTTTCAATTAACGCTTCAATTGAATACAAGAAAATTGCATCGTTTTCAAGTGCTTGCAGTTTCCTCAAAGAATTTCACAGCCCACTGGTTGGAAAGAGCTAATCTAAGACACTAAAGTCCAATAAACTTCTCTTTCTAAGGTAATAAAAATGTATTCAAAAAAGCAGGTTTTTTTTCAAAGAAAATGTTAGGAACCTGGTTTGGATCTGTAGGGACCTGATTTCTCTGATTCTAGGGACCCGATTTTCCCTGATTTTAGGGACCCGCTGATAATTTTCTCTGATTCTAGGGACCTGATTTGAAATTCTAAAAACCCTGCCAATAAGTGAGCTTACTTGAGACTTGTTTCAAAGCAAACAGCAGTTTACTGCTACAGCTTTCTAAATGGCCTACCATCTAAATATTTCCCCTCTCACTTGGGCAAGAGCCTAAACAAGGGTGAGTGATTTTGCACTTTCAGGTAACACTATTGATCAGTGTCCTCTAAAAGTTATAGCCTTGTCAATACAAAAAAGCTGAAATAACACATTTTAGGAAAATCTGAAAAGATCCATAATCATGTCATGCATCTCAAGGTGCTATGCACATTACAAGAAGTGTGATGCTTTGAAATTTGCATATGCCAGAACTGCTGTGCACTGTGATATCATGTCTCAAATGGCTCAGTGTGGATTTATATCTTAAGTTGGATTTGCTCCTATAATCCTGTAGAACATATCCTTCATTATAGGTGATACAAATGGACAATGATGTAAAAGATCTGCATCATGAACATTTACACACGTAGCTAGCTGGGTGTGCAACTCACATTTGAAACTGCACGTGCTATTCATCAGCTGTAGCAACTCCAGAAAATTTTCTTTCATTGCGCATATTAGACAATTCTGTGATGTTCGTAACTACACAGCAAAAATTAGACAACTGCAAACAAAGATTTAATAAAGCAACAACACGGTATGTTTTTATGATAAAAATTCTCAATCACATAAATAATTGAACAATAGAGTTAACTATAGAAAGTCTGAACAACAATAGAACAGAAGCGTCTTAACAATAATTAGCAAGATGCTGTCTGACATGTGTTCACTTGCAATGACTTTGACAAATCAATAAATATTACCTACTTTCTAAAAATGACGATATTGCTTGACGGTTGAGATCTACATCAAGTATTGGTAAGAGATTTTCAGATATGCCTGATCCTGCTTTGGAAGATTCAGAGTTTTGTATTAATATTTTGGTTGATTTGGCATTACCAGCCAGTGAAAGAGGACTAGATACATGTTTTTCTTTATTATCTTCATATTTTGAAACATCATTGGCAATGCTTTCTGACAATGGCTCTCTCACTGGCAGCAAAGGAATGATAAAAGAAGCCCATTTCTGCAAAACCAACAGAAGTGCATTGAATTTCAAACATAAAATTAGGAATAAAAAATATCAGAATCCTTTAAACAACTGTGGTGGCTACAGCATCGATTATTTGATAAGACTACTTTTGACTTTCTGCAACTAAGAAAGTCACATTTACTTACTTTGCTATATCTGATTTTCTAAAATAGAGTACATATGACACAAACCGCATTGGATGTTAAAACGACTCATCCTAACTGACTGAAAGTGCAAGGACTTCATTGAGTTGTCTACCTTGATTAACATAAAACTTTTGAAAAATTCGTGCAATTCTTCAATATGGCACAGAACATGAAGAAGTAAAGTCTTTACAAGTGCAAAGAGAATGAAGTTTGAGACACCAACCTTAGCATTAACTGTAGGAACACTTTCTTGCACTAACAGTACTGAAATTTCATTCAAAAAGCCATCTTCACATTGGCGTGTTGCTCTTGCTGCTTCTACTTCAGCCATAAACAACAAACTATGAAGTCTATCCTCATCAATGCTTTTTGCAAGAAAGGCAAGAGCTTGGGTTGCTTTCAAAAGTAACTTCTCATCTGTTTGCAGCTTAGGTTTTCCTTCCAACATTGCAGCAAAACATGGCATCAAACAAGTCATCAAGACATCCTGATAAAAAAGTAAGAACTTCCAGATTAACATTGCAATCCATACACAACAGCATGAGGCACTCCATACACAAGAAATATTTCACAAGATTTGTGCATAACAGATGGTCAGCATTTGATACACAAACTGATTTTGCACAGTTCAGGTGGCTCATGGCACTATACCAGGCATATGCAACTTTTTTCACAAGTGTGCCACATAATACATTCGAATTTTGGAAACTTATCGCAGACCACATCAATTTTTATTGGAGGGAGCTTTAAATATTTTCTTTAAAAATACTTAACACTTTGACATCCAGTCTAAATCAAGCGGTTCACGCTAAAACAACCAGATCGCACGTGGCTTTGCGCACGTGTAACTCAGGCACCAAAAGTGGTAGAGAGCTGTTCAATAGCGCAAAAGATGCAGCAAGTCTTGTGTTGAATTTCCCATTCAAAATAAAATTGAGGGTTGCGGATTTTTTGTGAGTGACGTCACAAGTGAAGTAGTTTTGGGGCCATTGTGGCTCATGCTACCTGGCCTAGGACCCAACTGCTAGGCCACAGTATTTCACTGACATTTTTAAAGGAAACTCGGCTCGAGTTCGAATCTTTGGAGCCTTTGATCACCTTTCTAGCATTTCTCATTCAAAAGTTATGATCTAAAATAAACAAATTAATTATCTGAATAACTCATTAGTCATATATTTTTATTACTTTAGAACATAACTTTTGAACCTGAAACCCCAGCAGGTCATCCAAAGTATCAAAAGACTCGTATTGCAGCCTAGTTTCCAATAAAAACTTCAGCGAATTACTACCATCGAACGGTTTTAGCCCAGGGCCAGGTCAAGTGGGCCAAAGTGGCCCAAAAGTCCTCCACTTATGACGTCACTCACGAAAAGTCCGTGACCTCCAACCAAAAAGTTTTTTTCGCCTGCAAGCTACAAGACTTTGCCGTGTCTTTTGAGCTTTAGACCAGGTCAGTAGCGCTTACCGAACAAGAAGAATTCCCGTGCAAAGCCACGTGCTTTTCGGTTGTTTTTTCGCAAACATCCCCGAAAACGGCCGGATGCCAAACTGTTAATAAGCTTAACAGGCTCCAGAATGTCTTGCACTTAGCTCGTGCTTTCTTTTTGAGTTAAATAATTTTTTATCAAACATCCTCTCATAGGCACAGCCAACAACACTTCCCAAATTAGCAAGGTGCAATCACTTGTGCAAAATGCGGTAACCTTTTCTGTTACTCTTTTTCGCAATGAAAATTTACCTGGGTATTTTCCATGCATACAGGCATTCGTCCTAAAAATTTCAGAAAAACTGAGCAAAAACTTTTTGAGCAGTGCAGTTTTGCAACGATCAATTTACTGAAAATTGGCTGCAACGCTTCTTCAAAAACAGTCACAAAATAACTTTTCTTGCACTTGGTCTGTTGCAATGAAATTTTACACAAATGTTCGTCATGCCTACAGGCATTAGTCGTAAATTTGAGGTCAATCAAGCAAGAACTCTCCATGTTATTTAGTTTTGCATTGAACAACTTCATTCACTTGAAGGCTACAATACTTTATCCTATGCAGTAGGGTCCAATAAGTTCGTAAATCATAAATGTTTTCACAATAGTTTTTTGCAAATAAAATTAACAGATATGCTCTGCATATTCACAAACATCTTTCCTGAAAATTTGAGGTCAATCAAGCAGGAAATCCCTAGTTATTTAGTTCTGAATCAAGCAACTGAATGCACATTCACAATACAGTCACACAGTACGTTTTGAACGTGTGACCATGCCACTGTCAAACATTCGGAAACCACCTACACAGCCCAGTGTTTGTGTTAATGAATTTTGCTAAGTTACAAACAAATATCCTATTAACGAATATCTTGCATTATGAAAAATGATCCACAACAGAAAAGGACAATTTTAGTGTCTGCCACAAGAATCTCATTGATGGCAAGAATTGGAAACAGGTGTTGATTTCTAGCCAGAACAGCGTTCTGTTAGAACTTTAGTGCAGATATATATACCGGGGTTTTTCGGAAGGCCGCCCAGGGTGGTTAATAGGAAAAGAGACTCATTGGGAAAATACGACGTGGACGAAATAATCGCCTGGGCTGTTATACGGCAGTTGCACATTGCCTGTGTCTGAACAACTTCAGTATTTAAGTATTGAAAGCCCTGTAGCATACAAGTTGGAACTTATTCACTAAAGCATTGTGAACCACCTTGCATGTCATAATGGCTTTTTATATTGTATGTCACAATGGCTAATCACCTTGTATGTCATAATGGCACACAATACAGTCAGGAGCGTGGCCACAAATATCCAAATAGTTTTCAAACTTTGTATAAAGTTGGACGTACCGTGTAAGGGAGTGGTTCCCAACCTGTGGTACGCATACCACCATTGGTATGTGAAGGTCTTCCAGTTGGGACGCGAGTACATTCTGTTTGTTATTAGACCGAAGAGAGTTCTTAGTTCAAGTGGGGTTGATTTTGAGTTTTTTGGAGCCGTCGACGTTGTCTAGGTCAGTGATTCCCAAACTGTGTGCCGCCACAGATTTTCAGGTGTTCTGTGAAGCTTTTTGGAAAAAAAAACTATATCGATATTGAAAATAAGGCATGCAGACAAGCATGAGAGACTTAAAAGCGCTCTAACTGCTTCAATAGCTGATAAATAAGCACATGTGATGACGAAACCAATTATTACATTGCCGATAGAGTAGGGTTATTGTCACGTCATAACTGAACTGCTATGTTAGAATTAGAATATATCGTTTTTGCAACAAAATGTCTACCTTTCACCCTAGTAGTTCTGCGCTTAGCCTACGCCTTGCTTACGACTAATCTAATACAGTGGTTCCCAAACTGTAAAGAACATTAAACTATTTTAAGGGTTTTATTTATTCAGAACTCCGTTTATATTATTCTAAATATCAAGCTAATTATGGAAAAGTATCTTGATAAAATTAGTAC